>Ga0268298_10003482_pt1 | contig 16063 bp, 9 predicted proteins | sample WWTPWeurt_MetaG_FD_194462 | JGI IMG/M metagenome (GOLD analysis project Ga0268298, IMG submission 194462) | Activated sludge microbial communities from WWTP in Nijmegen, Gelderland, Netherland - WWTP Weurt | ecosystem: Engineered > WWTP > Aerobic digester > Activated sludge | place: Netherlands... | reverse complement strand
CCGGTTCACGAACCAGAGCAGTCCAGCCAGGACGTATTGCAGAAAGTAGATCGCTTCGGCGATGGGTTGGTTGAACATACGGTTTTTCGCTTAGTTTTTCTGAACGAATACAATCGTTGTCTCCCGCCCGCTAACCAGATACCGGGCGGCTCAAAGGACCAAGCCCTGACTCAATTCCTGTTTACCGGCCGAGTGACTTATAAAAGAAAGTCGGCTGATGGGTATGTTGCGTAGCTGGTTCTGCGCCGCCGGTGAGTCGCGGCCGCGGCTGGAGCACCCAGACGGTACTCAACCGCATGAACGGGTTATGTACGACCGGCCTTATCGGGTTCTCTCCCCTGCTGGCGGGAATGGACGCCACCCCCTCAGCACCCCCAGATACCTGAACCAGATGTGACAGGGCTGGCTCAGGGGCCGGAACCATCATTTCATACGTCTGACGTTTCCAGCAACGAACCGGTGTTGGCAAGGGAGCCAGCGGCGTGGCATCAAAAGCCAGATGATCCTCATCCAGGACAATGTGATAAGTCGTCTTCGTAGCCCTGGCGACCATTCCGGGAATGGCCAGCCCACTGCCGCGCAGGGCCAGGATGGGCAAAGACCCCATGAGGCTGTGATTGGGCACACACAACTCATGCAGACCTGGATAAACCAACCAGGTACAAGAGCCAGCCTCATCGGTGAGAGCATCGGGTGTGGAATAAGACTCATCCCCCAAATGCTCCATCCAGACGGACTCCCCCACAGCTGGGTCGCCGTTCAAATAGCGCAGGCAAATTTCGATCACGAGCGAAGGGTTTTGTTCTAACATATTTCTCCTTGTTGTTGGTTACTAACCGCTGGCTGTTGACCGTACACTTCGTGGCGTTCCTAAGCCGTTGGCTGTTGGCTGAAATGCTGATCGGCTACCGCATGTCTTCTGTCTCTTGTGGCTGGACGGCTTCCGGCTTCGTGAAGGCTCCGTTCCGGTAACGCTGACCCAACCAGACGATGAGGCCCAGAAACATGCCGCCCCCAATAGCGATAACCGTTTGCCATCCTGGTTGGGGTCTGGTACCGAGCGCGTTCGCTTCGGCTTGGGTAGATGTAGCGGTTGCCCGGGGTTCCGCCACCAGGCTCACGGCTCGACTAATCATCACACCCCCCGATACACCAAATTGTGCGGGTAGCCGGGGTGTGGGCGCGGCCGCGTCGGGGGTGGCATCGAAGTAAACATGACCGTCATCTTGCACTGTGAAGGCGTAACGAATGGCTGATTCACCTACAGTAACGCCCAGTCCGTTTAATCCCCCTTCGGCCAGGGCCAGAGCGGAGAGGTCGTCAAGGGTATAAGCCGGAAAACGTACCTGGTAGAGACCTGGGGCCACAAACCATTGGCAGGTGCCGTCGTTTTGGGTGATGCAAGCCGGTTCCATCGCGGCCGCGTCAGGCAACCGCTCCAGAATGACTGTTTCTCCCCCCAGGGGTGCGCCGTCTGTAGCGCGGAACTGGACGGTTAAGGTCACAGCTTCTCCGTCTGTCACTGGTGGGGTTAACCAGAGAGTGCCTAGAAATAAAAGATAAAAGAGGTTGCCCATCTCAAGCTCTCCGTCGGGTTTTATATTCGCTGGCGAGGAAAACCTCAGCCAACTCGCGCACAAGTATCGGGCGCAAACCGACTGCGGCCGCGTACAGCGTCTGCCCTTTACGCCCTTGTTTGCGCCGTTCGGGGCGAGGATCATTGTCATAGTAAATGGCCTTGCGTAAGAGCCGTCGGAACTCCCGCACCAGCAGATTGCCTGCATCCTCATCATCCAGTACCTGATAAGCCTGGGGCGAAAGCCGTTCACGATAGCGTGGTAAGATGTCCCGCACCCGTTTACCCGTAGTAGGCCAGGTCAGAAAGGGCAGGCACTGTTGACTTCTCGTCGTGCGTACATTGAGTTCGTATCCATCCGCCTGGACGCTGAGAACAATCTGGCCTTCTTCCTTGTCATCTGGGCCGATGACGGTCAGGGTAATAAGCCGGGGCCAATCAATCGTCAGGCGGACCAGGGAAGTCAGGCCGTCGTGAATGACAAAGGCTTCGCTATCGGGAATCATCAGGGCACTCCTTTTGTCATTAAGGCAGGTCAAGAACCTGGCGTGACCCGGCTGAGGCTACCGGGAAGATACGCAGAAGGGCCTGTATCATCCGGGGTTGCATGTGAATGCGGCTCAGATCAAAAACCAACCGGGGTTCATCGTCTGGCCCACTTCCCTTCTCTACCCGGTTCGTCAGCGCGGCCTGGTACAAGAGGTGATAAAACTCACGTACCCGGAGTGCCATGATGATGGGATGGTTGAGCAAGTCCATAACCTTCGCCACGAACAGCGGTTGATACTGGGGCCAAAGCTCACCCAATCGCTCGTGCCCTTCGGCCCAGCTGACGAACGGATTTCTGCGATTGCCGTTCAGATTGGGGAGGAGAATCTGGTAGAACTCACCGACCGGTTGAATGGTAGCCCGGACGCAGTCCTGCCCGTTTTCATCCAACAGACACAGCTTCACCCCCCCAAAGTCGAGGGTTCCTACCTGGAGTGTCCAGGGTTCGCCGGTGTGTCTGGTTAATGCAATATCGTGTACAGACATATCGTTCGTTGTCTCCTGTAAAATCAGCCACAGATAAAGGGAACACAGATGAAGAAAAAGAGAAATTTGCGTTAGCCGGTGATAAGGGTTCGACGAGCTTCAGCAAAACCTCACATCCGGCATTTCCTTCTTAATAGGTGGAATTCTTTCTTCTTGATCTTTCGGAAAATGTAGTGATGGGTAAAGCGTTACTGCCTCTGTAACGGCGCGGTGACGCTTCGTGTCTCTCTCCCCTACGGCCCCGGCCCGGCCCATACAGCCGGGTCAATGAGTTGGCCGTTTTGGTAGACAATCCAGTGCAGGTGGGAGCCGGTGGAACAGCCCGTACTACCCATCTCGGCGATACCTTGCGCGGCCGCGACCGGGCCACCGGTGACAAAGAAGCCACTCAAGTGACCGAAATAATGCAGGGTATCGCTCCCCTGAACCCGTTGGTAGAAGCCCAGGCCGTTGTGCGGTGGTTGGGAACCGGGGATGTCCGAGCAATCGGGGCCGGTTGGGTTGGGACCGGCATAAACCACCTCACCCGCCACCGGCGACCAGATGAGTGTGCCCTGGTCATTGGCGATGTCCACACCGTTGTGAAACCAGATACGTTCCGGGGGACAGCCGTAACCCGTGCCGTCAATCCCGGTGTAGGTGGCCGAACAACCAAAACCACGGGTGACGGTTCCCGTGGTGGGCCAGAGACCCGTGCCCCCGCCGGGGGGTGGTGTCCCGGCGGGATATGTGCCTATTGGGGGAACGCTCCCGCTCCAGGCGAGGGGATCATCCAGCACCGCCGGGGTGGGTGGTGGGGGTTGGACCGCGTCCACATAAGGGCCGCTGGCATCATCATGTAAGAACACCCATATAGGCAGGCCCCCCTCGATGGGTAGTTGCCAGTTGGTGATGAACCCCACCGCCTCGACTTCGCCCTCGGGCAGGGTAAAACCCACGACCATCTCTCGGGTTTCGCCCACGGCAACCGGTGTCAACTGCACCGTATAAGGTGGGAGCTGGCGGGCGATCAATGGTTCGTTCTGGGTCGTCCAGCGGGCGGTTACGGGTAGTTCGCCCGTAGCATCTACCAGGCGGACGAAGAGCATATCCGAGAGGGGCAATGTCAGTTCGGTGGGATTCATATTTTTCAGTTGCACCGTCAGGTAGTGGTAAACCGCGTCGGGCTGGTTATTGCTGGGTTGCGTTTCGTGTCCGATCACGCGCAAGACCGGCCCTTGTGGACTGCCCAGGTAGATGTCGCTATTCATATAGAAGGTTCCCACCCGATAATAAGGCGTCTCGGTCGGCACGGGTGTGGTGTGGCCGATGAGGGGCAGAGACGGTGTCGTTGTCCAGGGGGGCACGGGCGTCTCGGTGATAAATTCGGGTGTCGTCGTCACCTGTCCCGGTGTGGTGGTAATCCACAGAGGGGTGGCGGTGAAACTGAACGGTGTCATGGTAGGCGGTAGCCAGGGTGGCTCGGATGTGGCTGTGGCTGTCGTCCACTCCGGCACGGTGGTAATGACCTGCGGCGGCAGGGTGAGCATACCGGGCACAGGCGTCGGCGGGTAAACCGGCGTGGTTGTGCCCAGGAAGACCGTCACGGTGGCTACCGGGGTGGCCGTCTGGGCCGTCCAGTAAGGCACACCGGCAACCGGAGCCGGGTTGGTGGCTACACTCACCAGGCCACAGCCCAGCAGGGCCAGCAGAGCCGTGCTTATATAAAGGAAGGGTCTGGTTTGCGGCCGCGTCATTCGTCACCCCCTACAGCCAAAGGCAGGAACGTCAGGTAACGCAGGTACAGGTAATGGGTAGACCAGCCATAGACGAGCGAAGGATCAGGAGAGGTGGTCGTCACTTCGGCGGTGTGGGCGATGGTCTGGGGAATCTGTCCCCCTACCTCGACGGTAAGGGTGAAGGTGCGGCTGAAATTTTCGCCGTAGATGACCGGTTGCAGGTGCAAGGTCGTGCCGGGTGCGGGCGGAAACCCTTGCGGCGGGTGCGGGTCGCCACAACAAGGGGCGTAGGCGTAGGTCGTGCCCCGCGTACCGGGATAATCCTCAACCCCGATGGTGTAACCGGCCTGAACCAGAGCCAGCGGGTCAGAGATGTTGTCGGTGATGAAGAAGACCTGGCCGGAGACTGGGCCATCACCCAGGACGAGCGCGGCCGCGTGCCGGGTGGTCAGGTTCGGGGCGTCGGCGTGGGGGGCATTGTGCCATTGCACGTAGAGCACATCGTAGCTGGTGATAAGCCCCTGTAAGATGGCGGCGTGCCATCTGCCGCCGGTGGTCATGTCAGCGTCGTACCAGAGAGAAGCGATGAGTGCGCCGGGTGGGTTGGGATTGGGGAGCCATTGGTTTTGATCGGTAGACGCGGTTGAGCCAGAACCTGTTAACTGGGCCTGCTCTGTAGGAACGCCACGAAGTGTATTTATCGAACGGGTCACACTCGATGGAACGAGACTCGGCAAACCAGTCGCATAAGATTTCAGCGTAAACAGCTCAGCCCCAGCACGCCCAGGTGCGGCCGCGCCCGCCAGGAGCAAACCATCTGGCGAGAGGGTGATACTCTGCCAGATCTGACCGTAGAAGGGATAACTGTAGCCGTTGGCCCCCAGGTTGAGGCTGACAGTGGCCTCATCACAGTTGCCCTGGGTAATGATCAGTTCGTCGCAGAGATTGGGCGCACCGAAGTCGGCCAGGTCAAGGTAGGGGAGAGAGAGGCTTGATGGTTCGATGAAATAATCGAGGTGGCCGGGAGCGATGTCACCCTGCCAGGTCAACTGCCGTGTCACCGGGTTGTAGCGTAGCTCCCGGTTAGAGTTGGCAATGAAGGTGAGAGCCGCTGGGAGCGTGTCGGTCAGGGTGAAGGTGCGGGTCATGGCTTCGTAGTTGGCAAGCGTCAGAGCGTAACTGGCTGTGCCACCGGGTTGGGCATAGGCGGGTCCTGTCAGGCGAATGAAGGCCAACGGGTTCTCCGGATTACTCCCCCCACCCCACACCGGGTCGGGTAGAGTCAGGTGATAGTTGACGACAAAGACCGGCAACGCGGCCGCGGGTTGGCTGAAGGTCGGCGACGTCTGCCGGTATAACGTCCATCCCAAGAGCAAAGAAATAACCGCCAGCCAACAGGTGAAGGATTTTTGGTGTTTTTGTGTATCAGTCATAATGAATTACTCAATGCCTATGCGAATCGTATTCTGACCTCTCAGCGTAAGGCCAGGTAGGTAGCAAGAATGTCGCGGGTGCGGTAATCAAGTTGCAGGCTCCCCCACACCATAACAGCCCGATCCGCTGTCACCAGGTCACGGCTAACAAGGAGATGACTGGTTGGCCGCACCACTCCACGCGCTAAAAGAGGCGTGCTGGGGCTTGCGGTGCAGGTGTCTGTGCCTAGTTGGCATTGGGTGGTGTAGGGTCGGCCGAAGCGTTGCTGTTGGCTTCCCAGGGCCGGATCACCCGCCTCATAGATATAGGTGAAGGTGACAGAAGCCGGGTCGGTGGTCAGGGAAATCAGAGGGTAGACCTCAGCCAGCAATGCGCCGGTGAGACTGCCGCTGGTTTCGCGGTTTTCGGTTATAGCTGTGGGCGCAGACCAGGTTGTTCCGCCATCGGCTGACCAGATAGCGTAGATGGTGTAGAGATCGCGGCCGCCGGATAGGTTGTGGCTGTCTTCGTAGTAGGCAGTCCAGCCGTCAGGTGTGGTCAGGGTACTTTGGGGGATAAACGCGCCCTCGAAGTCCCCATTCGTGAGTGTGCCGTTGTCTACTGCGGCCGCGTCCCAGATAGCCGTCGCCGGAACATCTGGCGTATCCAGTTGGGCCGACAAAAAAACGGTCGCCTGGGGACTGCTGGTGGGAGCGGTCAGACTGAATGATTGGAAAGTGGTCGGGGTCACTGCGTCAGACCAGATAACGGTAGACGCGGCCGCGTTTGTACCCCCAGTGGCGTCGAGGCCGAGACGTAAGGTAAAGTCGGCGGTTGCGGCCGCGTCGGCCAGGCCATAAGCGGAAACGGTGAGGGGCTGGCCGGGATTGGCGACGGTGAAGGTCTGGTAGAGACCGGCCTGGAACGGGGTCTGCCGGGTTCCCCAGGTGGTGGCGTTCAGGCCGGAGTAGAGGTACTGTGGGTTGGCGATGGCGTTGGGATAGAGAGGGTTCGCGGCCGCGTACAGCGGTTGGCTGTAAGGGGGTGGCGCGGGCGCGGCCGCGGGTTGTACCCCCACCCAGGCGGCGTAGGCCCAGGCGGAATCGCCCTGTTCCTGATAATCCAGGTGGGCCGGGCCGGTGAGGGTTGTGCCGGGGATGGCCGGTATTGTGGTGAGGTGTTCCCAGGTAGGGGTGAGGAAACCGGTGGCCTCATCCACCAGCCAGCGGGCCAGGTTGATTTGACCGGACGGGTTAAGGTAAGAGACGAGGTAGCCGAAGGTGCGGCCGCGGATAGGCGTGGCGGTGAAGGCCGTGCCGGATGTCACCGGGTTCATGTGCCAGAGACCGGTTTGCACCTGGGCAGAGTGGTAGAGCTGGCCGTCTTGTTCGTAGACGATGTGGGCGTAGTTGCGACGGTCGAGGACAATGACCGGATTGTGGCCCTCGGTGACCACTTCGTTGGGCTGGTCGGCGGGGTGCGCGCCCTGGTCAGCGTAGCGGTAGTAGAGGGTTCCGGCCTTGTCGTAGACGAGGTGGAGCCGGTTGATGGGGCTGAAAGCCAGGCTCATCGTTTCGCCTCGTTCCAGACGGCGGACCTGCATGGCGTTGGCCCCACGAGCCAGGGCCAGGTAGAGGAAGCCGTTTTGTTTCCAGGCTACCGCTAACATGTCGTCGCCGGTCGCGGCCGCGAGCGGGGTCTGGTCGTCTTGGTCAAGCGAGAGGTTGACCAGTTGGGTAGTGACGAAGGCGGTGGGGGGTGTTGCGGCCGCGGCGGGTGTCGCGGTGGGACAATAGACGCGGCCATCACCCCCAGCGGTGGCGACCGACGGGGGGATGGACAGGTCAGGATCAACAGCCAGGGTGGCAGTGGGGGCGATATGGATGCCAGAGTGAGTAGTGCAATCGCCGGGAGTGCTGGCTGGTGAACTGCAAGAGATAAGTACAAAGGCTAGAAGCAACAGCGGCAGGGCGTAGAGCGGATCGTGGTAATCGCGACCATTGCGGTGGGTGGTGGTGTCTTGGGTGTACTGCCTAGTTTTGGGGGTCATCAAGGCAATCCCCAGAACACCCAGCAGGCAGGCGATGATGAAGAGGATGAGTAGGACGGTCGTAGTGGTCATAGGCAAGAAGCAACACGAAACTAAGCAGGGCTGGAATAGCCATGCTGAAAGAAATTGGATGCCGATAAACAATCAGGGAATGGGCTCCCCGTTCACAGATTTGTATCGGTCAAGATGAGGTGTATTTTAGGGATTATAAAAATCGTGCCAACGGTCTGGAGACCTGTTTTTTAAGCATTTTGACGGGTCTTGAGACCTGTTTTTTGAGGAATTTGGCAGGTCTTGAGGCCTGTTTGGGTTTGATGGATGATCTACCATCAGAATTTGCTGGCTTGTGAGGCAACGCATAAATGGTCTGATACCTGTATAAGTAGCAGCCGCGACTTTCAGGCAACTGATCCGTTTCTTGAAAACCAGTTAGTGGCTCAACGAGAGATACCCGCAACAAAAAAGGGAACCTCATTTTCCACTTTCACGATGGATGCAACTGGCAAAATATTCCAGGCGGTTATTCAAAGAGGTGGATAAGTTAGCTAAGGCAGGGGAAGCTCCTGTTTAGAGCCTCAGGGGTGGTTTACAAACAGGGTGCCAGGCAATTTGACATTCTGCTACGTGCTAATGAGGCACAGGTTGTGACTACTGGTAGTATGATGAGAGAAGAGAGCAGAGCACCACACTACCCATCCTTTCTCTTCTGACAGCACACAATCACGCGGCCGCGAACTCAGTGATGAGATATGAGGTAAAAGGGATGAGGGGGGTACGCGGCCGCGAACGCCGAATGGTCAATGTCCCCTATCCATGTTCTACTATCTGTAGCTCATTAATTGTGAATGGGGCACGCGGCCGCAATCGTCAACAAACAAAAACTATCAGCGGCCGCAAACAATTCGTTCCTTCCTCAAATTCGTTGATGTCTACCGGTGGCACGGTGGGGACACCACCACAACGAGATGTAGTGAAAACGGGAACACATCAATACAACAAAGAGCGAGCGTTCCTGTTAAACAGGGACACCTCAACACAGCAGAGTTCCTATATTATGAAGTACTTGCCGGCATTTTGACTTTCAGTAAGATGATTATTACACTGACTGAAAACGGTTAATTAGCAATATCAAAGGGTATCGTTCCGTCAGCTAAACCAGCTTCAATTTCCGTTAAATTTGAAAGTTCTTGCAATACTTGCGTCGCTGTTGGGTCGGCAATATACAAATATCCATCACTAAATACAACAAGTTGATCTACTCCTCGAAGCCAATCAAGGCTGTAGGTAAAATTGCCACTGATTATTAACTTGCGTTCATCTGGAAATTCCTGGTCAATAACAGAAATAGCATCTGAACGATCAATGGCCAACCAGCGTCCATTTGGAGACCAAATTAGTTTGGGTTCAACGCTTCCCCCTAATTCAGTAAACTCACTCCATTCTCCGCGACTTAATTCATATCTGTATATCTCATAGCTGATAATCGTTTGCCCCGAGCCTTGCGGTGATTCATTACTGGCAACGAACAATTCTTCAGATTGAGGTCGCCATGTTATAACAAGATTTGGTATGAGATTTCCCAAAATGGGGCTGATGTCTATCTTTTTAACTATGTCCATAGAGTCAACATTGTTAACAACGATATTCTTTGGATCAGATTGAGGGTCGTAGTACGCAAAATGGTGTGGTTCAGAAGATAACCATGCCCCATTCTTTATGTCTAAATTCTGATGTTTACCGGTCAGAGTATCAACAAGTACAGTCGTTATTTGGATTTCCTCAAGGGAGTGATCTTCCGAATACAATCTTACCCATTGACCATCTGTTGAGAAATCAAGGATAATGCCAAAACCGGAAGGGAATTTATCTGTTATTTGTTTTCTTTCTTGTGTAGATAAGTCGTATTTCCACAAAGCCCAGGTATGGTTACTTTCTTCTACTTGAATGTAATAGAACGCCTTTGAGTTTATTGGGTCCCATTTAACGTCGCGGTCTATAGCTGAACCAGGTTCTGTCGAAAATGCCAGCTCCTTTTTGCTTGACAATGCGCTGTAAACCCAGACTTGTGAGCCATTGAAAACATCATCTTGATCTATGTCCGTTTTGTAAACGATCCAGATTTCAGGAATTGGTACAGATGTGCTTTGAAACGGAGTGGTTGTCGCTTGAGGTGTTGCAATCACAATGGTTTCTGTGGGAGGCATGGGGAGAATAGGTGTAGAGGTTGGCGATTCTGGGTCTATGAGTGAATCACCATCTATAATGTTTGTTGCTTGCATGTTTGGAGTGAAAGTAAGAACTGGGCTTGGTTCTAAAGCGTGTTCAGATACCGTACAGGCAGGCAACAATACTACCAGTAGCCACAAAAGCACAGGTATTCTTCTATACTTAAGTGTTGTTAACATAATTACCTTACATTAACAGACTAACGCATTCTCCAATGCTTCATTTGACTCTATCAGTCTGTTATATGCAACATCGCTTCAGGGCCGAAAGCAGGAGATGCTTTGTCTAAAATAGGTTCTTCAACGCTTATTAAGGTATTTTGACTTCCCACTAGTTACCAGCTCGCTAATTACCAGATAAGATGCTTACTCGACTGTTGTGAATTTCGGACACAAGTATTTTCTCGACTAAAAAGTACCTCAAAATTTAGCTTGATAGTGTCAAAACCCATTTTTCGGCATAAGTTTTACACTTCTACAAGCTCAAAGCAGGCTTAAAATGCGTTATCCTTGATTAAATTAGCGTTTTTTTGCCTAAAACAGAGGTCTAAAAAGCCTGCTGAGAAATTCACAACAACCGAGATGCTTAAACTTGTCAAGTAGTTATACTGCAAAAGGCCGCAGACAGGTATTTCTCTCTCTGGCAGAAATATCTACTGATGCCTACGCTGAGTATACCCAGAGACAGATTGAGCAGAAATAAAAGTAACTTTATTAAGGAGTTGGTAAATGCATGTTTACTCCAACTTCGTCGTAAGTAGAAAAGCCGCTTCGGCTTGATTTGGATCAATAAAGTATTCTGGTCTACAACATGAACCTTGGGAAAACGCGGTGCGATCTAAACAACATGCACCTCCACTGGGGTCTTGTTGAGGCCAGCGTACTGGATCATTTCTAACGTCAGGATCTGTATCATAGTGACCATAATACTCTCTCTCACCCACGAGATTAGGTATCAAATCTGTATTAATAGTAAGGTATGCAATTGCCAAGAACTCCTGGAGGATGGGACTATTGATATCCGGGAGTGTAACAGGATAACCTATTTGTCCCTGCTGCGTCGCTGTTCCATTCTCAATATAACGAAAGTAATCTTCGTGACCACTATAGTCAATAGCATCACGGTTCATCAAGACTTGTACAAGTCCCATTGCGTCATAATAAGAATGGGTTTCCATAAATTCCTTCTCAGATTGTGAATACACGGAATGGTTTGGACTTAAAGCTTGTTGCTCTTGCCATAGTACATAGGCCGCTATCTCCCAATTGTATTTGTATAAACTCTCTTGAGAGGTATGGATTGGCACGGTGATCGTTGATGGCAAGAATGGGCGAATCTCTTCAGGCAGAAAATCTAATGATATGGTCAATGTGGTAACGCCTGTCTCAGTTTCATCCATATCCTCATCAGCATGCCCTGATGGATCACGTCTCGAAACTGGGTTTCCAGAACCGTATGTATACCTATTCGCGCTTTGTGGGCGTGCGGGATCAGGCACAAGTGTATCTGCTGTCAAGAATCGACCTATTTCTTGAACGTAGAATCTTGCATTCATGTGGATCAACTTAATGTAACTGTTTTGCTTATGACCTGTAAAACCGGTGTCGGTCAACTCGCCAGGGGGTGGGGTGCTACGATAACCGCCGTAGGGCAGGAAATAGGCGGTGGACATGATCGCCCCCGCCGTCGTCACCATCAGAGTGGTACTGCCTAAATGATCCAGCAGGAAATAGAACAGCCCATTGTTGCCCGTTTCCGGGTCGCCGGTAATGCGCGTGGCAATGGGTTGCCCGGCCAGGTGGTAGGTACTGCGCTTGATCGTCGCCGTCAACACCCAGACATAACCACATTTCGGGGTGCATTGGTACTGAGCGTCATAAACCCGTTCTTCCTCATAGTTGGGGAAAGGATAATAGGTGACGGTTAAGGTGTCGAGAGGGATTTCCACTTCGGTTTTGGTTCTCTGCCCACTAGCATCGTAACTAAACCGGGTGATGGTGCTGTCGTTGTTTTGCGTGACCTGGGTGAGCCGGTTTTCAATATCAAAGGACTGGGTGTAGGTGATAGTGCCACTCTCGCGGACGGTCATGTTGCCGTTGGCATCATAATTGAAGATGTCCGTACCACCCAGCCGGGTAATGCTCTTGACGGCATCGGGTTGAGGATGGGTGTATGGCCCAGGGGCATAGCTGTAACTGCCACTCCCCATCGTCAACAAATTGCCTAACAGATCATATTGATAATCGTGACCGTAGCCGGGCATTTCGGGGATATTGCCACCCCCATCCGCACTTTCCAGGCGGTGCAGGTGGTCGTAGGTGAAGGTCTGGGTATCAATCAGTTGCGTGGATTGCGGTTTGACCCAGGTTTCGAGTTGGTTGATGTTACCCACTTTGTCGTAGAAATATCTAAAGTCGTTTTTGTTATCCGTTCCTGAACCATGCTGGATGGCGTACAGACGGCCGTCGTTGTTACCTGTCCCGGAACCGCCGGTCAGACCGTAGTAGGTGTAGGTGGAGTCGAAGCCATTATACCGGTCCAGGAAGGTCATCTGCCCCCGGACGTTGTATTTCACATCCATGACTAAATCATCAGCCCCCACTTCCAGAGTGTTTTCGCCTTCGTGGTCATAGCTTAGGGTTACGACTTCGTAGCTGGAACCAATGAGGTGGGGGGTGCGAATCGTCAAGGGTCGGTTGAGCACATCCCAGGTGAGCGTGGCCATGGTGAAAGCCAGGCCGTCAATCGTCCGTGTCTGGCTGTCTAATCGCCCCCGGCTGTCGTAGTGAAGCAAGTCTTTATTGCTCGTAGGGCTGGCTCCCCATGTCACTTCAACGAGTTGCCCGACGCCATAAGGAGAGGTAATCGTGGCATGTGTATCGTAAGCATAGCTGGCCAGATGGTACGTGCCACTGGTAGGAGCGTTGGCATAAGTAGGGCAACCGTCACCGGTGGTGCTGTCTTGTATCTTGCGGCTGATGCGATTCAGCGTGTCGTAATAAAAGCAGAGCACCTGCCCTTTTTCATCGGTCTGCCGGGTCAGGTTGCCCACCATATCATACTCGTAACTCCAATCGCCCATGTCTGGGTCGTGCATCACGGTTTTGCGGCCTAATGCGTCATATTCCATATGGACTGTGCGTAAGAAACTACTGGGCTGGCTATTATTAGAGGAGCTGGTGCGCACAAACTCCAAACTGCCCAAGATATTATAGGTGTAACGGGTATCGCTGTACCCGGTGTAGGGGGATGATGTGCCGGTGTAATCACGCACCAAGACCAATTGACCCAGGCTGTTGGTGAATTGGCTGGTCATGTACCCTTTGGGGTCGTAGGCGCGGGTGAGGGAGAGGTTGGTATGGCCGTCTACGGTGACAAAGTTGGTGATTTCGTAAGCGTAGGTGGTAACATTGCCACTGGGCGGGGTGACGCTGGTGATTCGCCCCAGGTTGTCGTAAGCTGTGGTGGTGTGGTCGGTGGTAGTGCAGGCGGTGGTGCTGTAAGCGGGGTCATGGGAATCGGGTTCGTGGGTTTTATCGAAGGGAGCACTGGCACAGGCTGTTAACCCTAGGGCGTTATAGCTAGTAGCAGTGACGGTATCGCGCAAACCCACCCCGTCAAGGGTGACACCCCGGTTCTGGGTTTGAAGCGTTCGGCCAAAGCCATCAAAGTAGGTAAACACCTTGAACATGTATTGCCCGCCCTGGCCGTTGAAGGTGCCATGCCGGGTATGTTCGGAGATAGCAAACGGGGTGTTGGCCGCCGGGTTGAGCCAGGTGGTGCTGTGATTCCAGGTGGTATCCCAATAGCGGTACAGCGTCACCGGGTTGCCGTTGAACAGGGTGGTGTCGCCAAAGCCGGTGAAATCTTCGTTGTCAAAAATGGCATGGAGACGACCAAACGGGTCATATTCATAGCGTGTTTCCGTGCCATTAGCATTGACCACCGCTTTGAGCAAACCGCGTTGCAACTGGAAACCACTTAAGCCCACGCCATTGAAGCCGTAAATCTGGAAGGTGGTGGTCTGGTTTAAGGCATTGCTGACGCTGATGGGGTAGAGATTGTAGGTGGATTCGTAGCTGATGGTGGTGGTTTGTTCGGTACTGCTATCGGCGAGAACGGAGTAACTCCAGGCCGAACCGTTTAAGCCCACCTGACCTTTGGAGGGGTTGGTTTTGGTGGTGGTCACATTGCCGTAACCGTCGTAAGTCATGCGCGTATCGCTAGTGTACCAATGGTCGCTATAGGGCGGAATGGGGCTATTGATCAGAACCGACCGGCTCAGGGTGAGTAGCCCTTTGCCTAGCGTCTGGGTATCCGGGTTGTTAGTCGCCCCATCGTAATAGAGTAAGGTCAATTGTTTGGCGACATCGCCGCTTGTGTATACCCCTTGGGCATAAGGCAGGATAACCCAGTAGTTTCCTGTCGTCCGGGTGCGGTAACGGGTAGCCTGTCGTTGTTGGAAGGCCCAGGTGTTGTTGGCCCAGGTGTACAGGTCTTGTTTTGTTAACCGTCCCCATTGTTGTCCCCCCTGGTCGGCGGTGTTGTAGACGTTGATCTGTTTGGTGGCCATGTAGTTATTGCTGTCGCCAAGGTCATATTGATACGACTTGCTTTCGCTAACATAGCTGAAGTACAGGGAGCCACCGAGAGGGTCGTAGGTCAGGGTGTTTAGGGTTTCTTGGGCTAACTGGAACTGGCTGAGGCTACTATTCCATACGTAGCTTTGGCTTTCGACCACTTGGCCGCTATGGTGATAATTCTGGGAGAAGGTCGTTACCCGCTGGCTCAGATTCTCGTCGGAGAAACCTTTTTGAGTGACGGTGGTCACTGCAAACCCGGTCAGATTGCTCACTTCGGGTAAATGATCCCACTCGCCATCAGGCATGGAGCACCGATGCGCCCCAGACAAGTTGCCTACCATCGTTTCGCTGGCCTGATAGTAACAGGGGGTGTCGTAGCTGTAGGTGGTCGTCGTGTCGGTGGAAATGGGTACGGTGTCATCGCGGCCGTCGTTTTGGGTCATGGCCGTGACAAAATAGTTGTAGCCGATCTCTGGCCAGTCATAAACCCCATAAGGCAATTCACAGGGCAGGGGGAAACAGGAGTCATCGGGGGTGGTGTAGTCGCCGACCTGCCGGTTGTCGCTGGTGTAGGTGAAGGTGACGCTTCCGCCGTAGCCGTTTTGGTAGCCGGCCAGGTAGTAGAAGCTGAAGCAGGGTTGTCCCCCTTCGAGGAAATGGGGTAGGTCGTCGTAGCTGAAAGTCACAGGGGGTAGAGCGTATCCCGCGTCGTTGTCATCGGGGTTGCCGTTGGTGCCGGTGAAGAGGCGGATTTCGTTCAAGACGCGGGTGGTGCTGGCACGCGGTTCATCAGGTTCAGGGTCTTCGTTTTCACAGGCGTCACTTAACACCTGCAACCCTTCAACATCCAGGCGATATTCTTTAATCGGGGTGCTCAAATCACCATGAAAAACAAAGATGTTGGTCACCGGGTCAGTGGCATGCCACCATTGGTTGTCGTTGCGAGCACGGAAAGCGATGCGGCTACCGGGGTTGCCGGTGGGATAAGGGGTGTCAGGGTTGGGGGGCAGGTACTCAGCAGCAGCCCGACCTTGGTAATTGTAATTGATGTTTTCGATGCGGTTCATCGTGGTGGTCAGGTTGTAGTCGGCCCAGCCACCGGCATAATAATCAATGTTCTCAATCTCATCCCGGGTGTAGTAAGTGTAGGTCATCTGATTGCCGAAGGGGTCAACCACCAGATCTACATGCCAGGCGATACCGGCCCAAGTGGGATCGTCTACGGGAGAATCGCCCTCTAAATCCATATAGGATGATTGGGGTACTCGCTGGCTCTCTTCAGCCGTGTCCTGGTAGCCCAGGCGGTAGTAGACACCATCAGCCGTGATAACGCTCCAGTACAGCCGTTGGCGGGCAGTGTTGGGCACGGTGATGTCGTGTAACTCCACATATAGATCAGGGGCGTCCACCGCATAGAAACGAGTGCCACCCCATTTGGCTGTGCCACCAACAATGAGTTGGT
>Ga0268298_10003481_pt1 | contig 16064 bp, 14 predicted proteins | sample WWTPWeurt_MetaG_FD_194462 | JGI IMG/M metagenome (GOLD analysis project Ga0268298, IMG submission 194462) | Activated sludge microbial communities from WWTP in Nijmegen, Gelderland, Netherland - WWTP Weurt | ecosystem: Engineered > WWTP > Aerobic digester > Activated sludge | place... | reverse complement strand
GATGTGCGAGACCCAAAACCGCATGACCCATCTCCGTTCTATGATGAGAAACATAAAGATTGGGATGTGATCGCGGTTAAAGGTGCGCCTGATATCGTGCTTGAGCTGTGTACGCAATATCAAGGTATGGACGATAAGCCGCTGCCAATGACCAAAGAGGCCAGGGATCGTATTCTGGCCGCGAATGATGCGATGACCAAGGATGCACTGCGCGTGCTGGGTCTCGCCTATCGTCTGGACAAAGATGTTCCAGATGATCCTGAAAAAATAAAAGCAGAAGAGTTGGAAAAAAATCTCGTCTTTGTGGGCCTGGTCGGCATGATCGACCCGCCGCGTACAGAAGTGAAACCCGCTCTTGAGCGTGCGCGCCACGCGGGCATCCGCACGGTGATGATCACGGGTGACTTCCCCAATACGGCCAAGGCCATTGCCGAAGCGATCGGTCTCTTGAGACCCGGCAAGAAGGTGCTCACGGGCGCGGCTCTGGATGATATGGACAATGAGGAATTAAAGAATATTATTGAAGACACAGATGTCTTTGCGCGTGTTTCGCCTGAACATAAAATGCGGATCGTGGATGCTTTGCAAGCCAATGATGAGATCGTCGCGATGACCGGTGATGGTGTGAATGATGCCCCCGCCATCAAGCGCGCCGACATTGGCGTGGCAATGGGCATTACCGGCACGGACGTCGCCAAGGGAACGGCGGATATGGTTCTGACGGATGATAATTACGCCAGCATCGTTTCGGCGGTTCAGCAGGGACGTATCATCTATAGCAATATCCGAAAATTCGTGTTCTTCCTGCTTTCATCGAATGTGGCAGAGATCATGATCATCTTCCTTGCCACGCTGGCAGGCTTGCCTGCACCGCTCACCGCCATTCAACTCCTGTGGCTTAATCTCATTACAGATGGCGCGCCCGCGCTGGCGCTTGCGATGGAAAAAGGCGATCCTGATATCATGGATCGAAAACCGCGCGCGAAAAATGAGCCGATCGTTAATCGTTCGATGGGTGTTGGCATTGTGATACAAACCATTGTGCAAACTGGAGCTGTGTTGGGCGCTTTTGTTATGGGGTTGATCTGGCATCTCGAAGCAGGAGCAGTTATCCCGTCGGGAACGAACGCGTTATCCTTTATCCTCGCGCATGATTGGCGCGGGATTGATGTTCAAACTGCCGAGACGATGGCCTTCGTCACCTTATCCCTCGCCGAGTTGTTCCGTGCCTACACGGTCCGCTCGGAACGCGCATCTGTATTTCAGATCGGGTTCTTCTCGAATAGATATATGCAATATGCGGTGGGACTTTCCATCGCGCTGTTGTTGATCGTGTGCGCTGTCCCGTTCCTGCAGCCGATCTTCAATACGCATTTCCTGACTGGTCGTGAATGGAGCGTGGTGCTCGGGCTTGCGCTAATGCCCGCTGTAGCGGAGGAGATCACCAAATTCTTCCTGCGAAGAAGCAACGCATAGAATTAGAAAGTTCCCGTCCATGGACGGGAACTTTCTTTGTCAAAAGATGATATTTGTCAGGTGTGACTGGCGGCGAAGACCAATTACAATTAACCCATGATCAATGAGCGTGACCGTAAAAGTTTACTAGCCATCAATCTTGGACTGGGCATTAATGTTTTCCTTGCCTTCATCAAGACGATCTTCGGCATTTTGGGGCATAGCCCTGCCTTATTGGCGGAAGGCATCAATTCAACATCTGACGTGGCGTATTACATTGCTGCCAGCATCTTTGTGCGCCTTGCCAACAAGCCTGCCGACAGCGAGCATCCGTACGGACATCGTCAGATGGAAAGCATTGCCTCCGTGGTGATCGGTTCATTCATTGTTGCGACAGCGGTCGCGGTATTTTGGGACTCGGTCGACAAGGTCTGGGATCTGGCAGATGGATTGGTCAGTTCCCAGGGCGCACATCCATTCGCGCTCTGGGTGGCACTTGGGACTGTCGTCATAAAGATTTTTCTCACCTGGTATATCCGCAAGCTTGGGCGGGATACGAATAACCCGGTCGTGAACGCGCTCGCGTACGATCATCGCAATGACCTGTTCTCCGCGTCTGCCGCGTCGATCGGTATCTTCCTCGGTCAACGCGGACTGCCGTGGGTGGATCCGCTGGCGGGTGCATTTGTTGCGTTCTTGATCATGCGAACGGGCATCTTTGTGCTGCGGGAATCATCCACAGATCTGATGGGGGTTGTTCCCAACCGAGATCTGGCAGAACGGATCGCCGCTTTGCTGAAAACCGTGCCCGGTGTAAAACAATTGGAAGAGTTGCAGGCGCATCGTTTCGGACCTCATATCGTGGTCAATTTGACGATCGGCATTGATGGTGGAATCAGCGTTCGCAGGGGAAATATCATTGCCAGTAATGTGGAAGAGAAACTGCTCAGTTCAGTCCCCAATATCAGGCGGGTGCATGTCCATTATCACCCCGCTGACAAACGCCACAAGGATATGAGCATTGACGATATTTTGGGGGAATCGCAAAAACATTCTTCGCCTTACCAACCTGAATATTATGAATAGTCACGCTTCAAGCGTGACTATTTTTTTCTTAGGAATGAGTGCATTTCTTTCAGCGTTTGCTTCCAGGCGGATTCGACATCCAGTTTGCGTTGAATCTCCCCCGCGCGGTGGCGCATGAGAGTCAACACGCGTTCATCCTCTTCAGCGTCCAGCCAGAAGCCGTGATCGTTGATGGCGCAATAATCCAGCTTGAGATCATATAATCGATATTGGAACTCATCCAGATTGTCTCCGCAGTGCGGGCAGGGATAATTTGTTTTGGATTGAAAATGCACCAATGACCCCTTGTGCGCGTCATCGTCAAAGGCGACATCTTCAAGACGATCCAATTCAGGCGTATCAAGCCACATGCCCCGGCAGCTGGGGCAGGAGTCCACCTCGATCATACCTTTATAGTATTTCTTTACCAGATCCGTGGCGCATTTTGGACAGTTCATTTGCTATTCTCCTGCAAGGTCGTCAACCTCAGGGAGGACTTGATCCACCAATTCCTCTACAGACTTTCCTGTTGAATGAACATCAAGCCAGACCAAAAATTCTGTATTTCCTTTAGGGCCTAATAATGGAGACTTGAGCAGTCCCAATAAGCTGAAACCTTCCTGTTTTGCATATCCAAGAACGTCCAATAAGACCTGCCTATGGATCTCGGGGTCGCGGATCACACCATCGCCGCGGGAGACATCTTTTTTCCCCGCTTCAAATTGCGGCTTGATCAAACAAAGCAGTTGGGCATTTTCAGCCAGCCAGTTCTTTGTGACGGGCAATAATATTTTTAATGAAATAAATGAGGCGTCCACCGTTACAAAGGATACTTTCTCAGGCAGGCTTTCGACATGCCGCGCATTGGTCTCTTCCATGACGACCACCCGCGCATAGTTTCGCAGCTTCCAATGCAGAATGCCCTTGCCTACATCGATCGCGTAAATTTTCGCCGCGCCGCGCTGTAACATACAGTCCGTGAATCCGCCCGTGGATGCGCCCACATCGGCGCACACAAAATCCTTGACATCGATCCCAAAGGCTTCCAGCGCCGCATCCAGCTTTTCGCCGCCGCGCGACACAAAGCGCGGACCGTGGTCAACCGTCAGCGTGGATTTTGGATCAATTGCCGTGGCAGGCTTGAGCGCGACCTGATCGTTCACGCGCACCTGTCCCGCCATAATTAAAGCGTGCGCCTTCGAGCGTGATTCCGCGAGTCCGCGCTCCATCAATAAAACATCCAGTCTGATTTTGGGCATGAAAATATTGTATCAGGTAAAATAGACAGATGCTAAACGCCCTGATAAAAACCATGCGCCCGCGGCAATGGGTAACAAAAAACATCTTTATTTTTGCCGCAATCGTATTCGACAAACAATTATTTGCTCTCGATTCTTTCCTGCGTACGCTCGCAGGCTTCGCGCTATTTTGTCTCATCTCATCCAGCGTCTACATTTTCAACGACATCGCCGATGTTGAGGCAGATCGTCAACACCCTGAAAAGAAGAATCGTCCGATCCCATCGGGAAAACTTCCCATACCAGCCGCATGGACCGCTGGCGTTTTATTGGCGGCAGTCACACTTGGGGCCGGCTATTTGCTTGCGCCGTCTTTTGGGTATGTGATGGGTTTATATTTTTTGCTCATCATGGTTTATTCAAAATGGCTTAAACATATTCCCATCGTAGATGTGCTTGTGATTTCCGCAGGCTTTGTTTTGCGCGTGGGCGCGGGCGTTACACTCATTCAAGTGGAACGATTCTCGCCGTGGTTATATGTGGTCATGACCCTGCTTTCGCTTTTCCTCGGCTTTGGCAAACGCCGCGCCGAACTTGCCCTGCTCCTGCAAGGCGCTGGCTCGCATCGTAAAGTATTGGATGGCTATACCCTTCCGCTTCTCGACCAATACATCATGATCGTTTCAGGCACGACCATTGTTGCCTATTCACTTTACACGTTCTCCGCGCCGAACGTCCCTGAAAATCACAGTATGATGTTGACCATTCCATTCGTGGTCTACACCATCTTTCGCTACCTCTATCTGATCGAAGTCAAACACGCAGGCGGCGCGCCGGAAGAAATATTATTATCAGACCGCCCATTCCAGATCGCGATGTTCCTTTGGGTGGCCACTGTGATCGTAATCTTCTATCTCCTGTGAACGCATTCGCGTCTGCGCCCGGAAAGGTCATTCTCTTCGGCGAACATGCGGTGGTGTATAACCGTCCCGCGCTCGCCGTTCCCGTCACGCAGGTTCATGCGGATGTCGAAGTCTTGGATTCTCCCCGCGCTGGGATACTCATCAACGCCCCCGGCATTGACCTGCACGCCGAGCTTAATGCGCTTCCTGCCGACCATCCGATTGCTTCCGTTATTCTTAAGCTGTTTCAACGCTTTGAGGTTTCCAAAATCCCTGATCTCGAAATAAATATTTCATCCACCATCCCCGTCGCCTCCGGACTTGGCTCTGGCGCTGCGGTTTCTGTTGCGTTGACCCGCGCATTTTTATCTCATCTGTCGCGTTCCTTCACAGATGATGAGGTCAATTCTTTAGCGTTTGAAATCGAGAAACTTCATCACGGCACGCCATCAGGGATCGACAATACCGTTATTACGTATAACAAGCCCGTCTATTTCATAAAAGGTCAGCCAATGGAAACGTTCAAGGTCGGCAAGCCTTTTACCGTTGTGATAGGTGATACAGGCGTCTCAGCGCTGACAAAAGAATCCGTTGCGGGTGTGCGCCGCTCATGGTTGAGAGACACGGCAGTTTTTGAGAATTATTTCGATGAGATCGCTCAGATCGCATTGATCGCGCGTCGTTCCATTGAACACGGAAAGCCTGAATTACTTGGCGAGCTCATGGATCAAAATCATGCGTTATTACAACGCATGACAGTCTCCTCTCCCGAACTGGATAAATTAGTGGATGCCGCCCGCAAAGCTGGCGCGCTTGGCGCAAAACTCAGCGGCGGCGGACGGGGCGGTAATATGATCGCTTTGGTGGAGCAGGATAAGGCGGAGGCTGTTGCGAATGCATTAATCTCCGCTGGCGCAAAACGGGCGATCACCACTGAGATCAGTTAAAACTGTGTTGCAGTCTTATGAACAAAAAATGGTTCGCTCCCATTCCACCTTATCTCGCCGTGTGGGCGGGATTGTTTTTGTTCAAAAACGCATGGATGACACTGGTCGGATTCCATGTTTCGATTCTGTTGACACTTTTGTTTTTGCGCCCCAATCTTCCAGTCAACATTCTCTTCAAAAGCAAATTTCCAAAATGGATATTGGTCAGTGTGTTGATTTGCAGTACCAGCGGAATTGGTTTGTATTTTCTTTGGGATCTATTTGGTATTGCCAGTGACCTGCCAATTCAGTTAAAAAATCTCGGCTTGAACTCATCCTCGTGGCCGATATTCATGACTTATTTTGTGCTTGTAAACCCGTTCGTTGAAGAATATTTTTGGCGCGGCGTCCTTGGCAGTGACATCAAACAGTTGTATTTCATGGATGTGATTTTTGCCGGCTACCACACGCTGATCTTGTGGGGCAGGGTCCATCCATTCTCCATTCTGTTCGCGTTTGCAGTCCTCACATCCGCGGGCTGGCTGTGGCGTCAGATCGCACGTGAGGATAAAGGTCTGCTGGCGCCGGTGTTGGGTCACATGGCTGCCGATTTCTCGATCTTATTGACTGTCTATTGGCTGACCGTGTGACTCGTTCGTCAAACCATCATAGCCAGAAATTGTTCAATATCGTTTGTAGCGGCTTGCGCGGCGGGCGCGATGCGGCGCGATACGCCGATGTACTGGTCGAAGGCATGGACCGTATCTGGAAGTTCAATATACACCGAAGGGACGTTCACTGTTTGCAGGGCATGATGTAACTCCCTGCCCTGTGACGCGTCGATCACAAAATCATTGTCGCCGAAGATCTGCAGAGTTGGCGGGCAGCATGAGTCTACGTATGTGAGCGGGGAATATAGATGATATTTTTTTTGAGCTTCGTTCAAGGTCCCGCCCATCAAATTTACCAGCAGCAATGCGCCGCCGGGCATGTTTGAATAGCGGTACGCAGGGAAAGCGCGCGAGCGGGTCAAAAATTTATCCAGCCAGGTTTTATCGTGGACATACGGCAGCAGGTCTTCTGTGATCGTTGAGCTCGATTCTGGCTGACCTGGATTCGCTTCGCCGTATTCATGAAAATATGCGGCCATGTCCGTGATGCCTGCAATCGAGACCACTCCGCGGACAGATGTGTCAGCATCCACCCGCCTGGGTTGGAAGGACGGAATATTCGACGTGTATGCCGCAAGCAATGCAAGCTGCCCGCCGCCCGCGCCGCCCATCAATACAATTCGTTCGGGATCAATCTCAAGACGCGCGGCATTTGCTTTGATCCAGATGATGGAACGCTTGACATCATCCAGCATTTTTTTCATGTCCGCTTCAGGGGCGAGCGAGTAGGCCAGGTCCATGACCACGTGACCTTGATTCACCAATCGCGAAAACAACGGGCGTGAGAGAAAATCCTTGTCTGCGGCCTGCCATAGGCCGCCGTGCAGGTAGATAATGCCAAGGCGGGTGCGCTTGACTTCGGACGGTGGCAGCCACAGGTCGCAGTAAAGAGGCGCCGCGCTGCCAATGTTGATATCCCTTTGATAGAGTCCGAATGGTTTGGACGGCTGGATCAGTTGATAGGGACGCGATAAGCGCTTCCACAGATCGGGATCGATCCGTTGCTCCCAATCCTTTCCGAACGCAAGCTCGAATGCATCATGCCGCTTCGTTACTCGGACCGTGTGCCTGATGCCGGCAAATGCGCCGAACAGCCCGCTGACAGCCGCTTCGCGGTCACCGCGTATGAGCCCGATCAATGCGCCGAGTCCGCCCGCGATGGCGAGGAAGGGCGCCCATGCGCCCGCCCATAATTTTGGCAGCCACATGACCCCGCCCGCGCGGCCTTTGGGTGACTGGATGAGGGTCAGCAGGCCAAAGAACGCCGAGACAAAACTGAGGAAACGGGAAAGTTTTTTCATGCTCGGCATTATATCCCCATGCGGGCAGTTCAATTATGAGACTTCGGGAATCATCGTCGTATAATCAGCAGGCCAACTCCCTGAACTCTGGAAAATACATGAACATCTTTGTCTTGAAATTAATCCTTGCTCCGATCATTATCGGCTCCGCTAGTCTTGCGGGTCGTCGCTGGGGACCGGCTGTCAGCGGCTGGATCGTCGGTATGCCGCTCACATCCGGACCGGTCATCTTTTTTGTGGCGCTTAGTCACAGCTCCGCTTTTGCGGCGAATGCGGCATTGGGAGTCTTGAGCGGCGGGCTTTCACTCGTAGCTTATGCTTTAACTTATTCCTGGCTGGCGGTGAAATTCCGCTGGCAGATCGCCATCACGGGCAGCTTGCTTGTTTTTGCCACGAGCACTACGATCTTACAAAACTTTACTTTCCCTCTCCTGCCTGTCTTTTTCATGGTAGCCGCAGCGATCGTGCTCGGTTTGCGGTTTATGCCCAATGACACGGTGGTGGAAGAAGGTGAAGCAAAGCCGGGGAAATGGGATATTCCAATCCGTATCTTGATCGGAACGAGTTTTATTTTGTTGTTGACCGGCATTGCGCCGTTGATCGGTTCACGCTTGACGGGCCTGCTGACCACCATTCCCTTATATGTCACTATTCTGGCGGTCTTTGCTCACCGGCATCAAGGTCCAGCCGCAGCGGCGCATGTTCTGCGCGGACTGCTGTATGGGATGTTCGCGTTCACGGGATTTTTTATTGTGTTGAGTCTATTGATCGAAAAGACAAGTTTGGCCGTTTCTTTCGGAGCAGCGGTGTTGGCTGCGTTGGTGATTCAAGGCTCATCTTTGATGATCTTAAATCTGTTGCACAGAAAGTAGGGGCGAGGTCACCTCGCCCCTACTTTTCTTCCGGTGGTTTGACAGAGCGAAATTCTCTGAATAATAAAAGGTCATAAATGATCTTAAGTCCGCCGGCGAGGAATAACGGGGCATTGAACAGGAATGGAATGCTAAAGAAAAGACCTGTCAACATGGGGGAGATGGCTGCACCAACAGAACGCGCGATGGCGGTCACACCCGAAGCGGCGGATCTTTCGTCGGGGGCAACAACAGCCATGGTGTACGATTGACGTGTGGGGACATCCATTTGTGAGATGCTGAATCGCAGGAGCAAAATGCCTATGGCGAGAGGCAGATTTGGCATCAACGGAACGAGCATCAATAAAATATTCGATGGGATGTGCGTGAAGACCATCGTGTTAATCAATCCGATCCTTGTAGCGAGGGGCACAGCTAGCAATGCCGAAATTCCTGCGAGCACATTCGCGCCAAAGAAGATACTGCCAAGTGTTCCAGAGTCCACACCGAATTTCACATGGAACCAGTACGCGATCATGCTTTGCACAACCAGTCCGCCGGCGAATGCATCCAGTGCAAAGAGAGCGCTCAATTTGAAAACAACTTTGCGCGAGCGATGCAAGCCAAGAGTCTTTTTGACATCTGTTTTTATTTCGGTTACTTCGATTGCGGATGAAACGCCCATGAACAAGATCAAAAGTAAAATTCCGCCGAGCCCGTATCCCATCAACACGACGCGGTATGACTCCAGTTGAGACATGCCGTTGCCATTCAAAATCTTTGCCAGCCATCCGCCCGCGAGCGCGCCTGTTGCAGTTGCGAACGAGCCGACCATGTTGTACCATGCGAAGAATTTCGTGCGTTGTTTGTCGGGGATGAGTTGAGATAGCCCGGCTTGTTCCACGGATAGGAACGGCCCGATCTCATTTCCGCTTGGGCTGATGACGCCGATGATGGCAGCCGCCATCAACAGAATAATATTATTTGTGATGACAAACACGGCACCCGCCCCGACCATGAGCAGGGCGCCGACCAACAGAGTTTTCCTGCGCCCGAACTGGTCCGCATGCGTGGTGAGCCATAAGGTGATGCCCGCGTCGCCGGCCAGCGTCAGCGTAAAGAGCAGACCGATCATCTTTTCGTCGAAGCCTGTTTCAGCGAGATAAAGAGCGAGCACCACCGAGAGAAATCCGTAACAGAACAAACGGATGATGCGAGTTGCGAAAAGCAGAACAATGTCGCGTTGATGGGTCATGAAGTGTCCTATAATTTTTATTGGGAAAATACCGCCAGCGCGCCTTGCGGGTTGATCATACTTTGCAGTTCAGAGAATGGGATCGTTACAAGCTGGGGACCCGCCGCGTACGCCGCGACCTGATACGCGTCAAAGGTGATCGTCAAGCCTTGATCGGAAATATTCCAGCGCTGATAATTTTCAGCAAGCGGATCCGCGCCGGCGGAGAACATCTCAAAACCAATATCGCGCGTGGACAATTGAGTTTTGCAGAGATCCGAGAGCATTTGAAGGTAGTTCGAGCCTGAAAGGAAAAGTTCGTCGAGGGTGATCTCCCTGCCATTCGAAAGATCATAATTCAAGGTGCGGCTGTATCCGTTTGGATGCGCTGCGCCGTCTGAATAAACGGATATTTCGAGTTTGATACTCCAAATATCCGCGCGCTGACCGATGACTGCATACTGCAAGTCAAAGCTGCTGCCTGCCGCGATGGGCGGGTTGGACGCAAAAGCCAGTACATCGGTTTTGAATTGAGCTATTTCATCCTGGATGATTTGCTCTATGAGCGTATTGAAGTTTGTCACGCGCGTGTCGCTTGAGCCTTGCAGTGTAGGGATCTGTGCCGTGATCGTGTACACTGGCGCATTTCCTATTTCACTGAATGGCGAGGGTTGTATGGAAACAGTCTGACTTAGCATCGGGGTGGGCGGTGGGAGCGTCGGCGCGGCCAGTGTGAGGGTTGGGATCGGTGTGAAGGTTGGTTCGATTATGACCCCAGGCGCAGTGGCAGAGATGGGCAGGTCAATAGGCTGAGTTCCTGGCGCGCCTCCCAATAGGTTGCACGCAAGTGCGCTCATTACAAGAACAACCAACAAGAATAGATTATTTGTTTTCATAATAACTCCTGCTAACTAGGGGATTGCTTCGCCGCTGCATAACGACGCCTCGCAATGACGTTGAATTTTTATACGGCGTGGTTTTGATTTTGAATTTGTTTTTTTTGCAAGATACAATTTCTTTAATACGGTTGGACGAACCACTACACAAGCCGGTCATGGGATGGTAGACAAATGTTCAGCGCGGCTCTTTAACAACTGAATGTAGTTGGTTGGGATGGGTAGTCCATCCCGTAAAACATTCAACAACCACAAGAGAAAACTGGACATGAAAAGTCCTTAAAATCTCAAATACGCTGGGACATCAGCGTACTACCAGAGCGATAGTAAGACGATGGTTCGCCTTCGCAACCGTGTTGACGGTAGAAGCCCCCAGCTTTAGCTGTGGGGAGTATGTCACTTTTTCGCTACATCCAAACGACACCACGCGTATAGGGCGTCATAGACTTCAAATTGATTTTCAATATTTTCGAGGTCTTCCGGGAAGCGCAGGCTGTATCCGCTGGCGATGGCTTCGAGTCCGCGCCCGATGGGATCGGTGTCAATATCCTCCTCCACATCCGCCGCGTGGATAATTTTTGCCAGACGCAAAAGCCCCGGCTCTTTCAGCCCATATTTGACGATGATCGACTCGAAGGAACAACGTCCATCCACATGCCCCAGCTCCACACCGGGCGCGTCGTAGGGAATCGAGCCAGTCTCTTTGGCGACTTTTTCAATTTGATTGGACGGTACGAACAAAAATTCAGCTTCGCTGTCTATGAAGCGGGTAATGAGCCACGGACATGCGACTCGGTCAACGTGGACATGAGAACGGGTGATCCATTTCATGGGAATTCTCCTTTTGAGTTATTTGAAGAATTTTAGGGGTATGCAAAAACCATTTCATAATTATCATCTAATTTTGAAATCGAAATGTTCCAAATAACAGTCAGCCAATTTTCTGTATCAATTTCACCAGGAAAGGCCAGCCAGTCAGTAGGCACCTGGATCAACTTTATAGAGAACTTTACCACTCTCATAAAATCTCCCTTGGGTCGAAGTGAAGTAGCTTTTCCCTCTGGATTCGAATAAATAGCGTCAACTCGATAATCATCGACCCGGCAGTAAGGATGTGCCTTGGGGGTTTTGTATCGCTCCAGCCATATTCCAACCAACCTTCGCGAAATTTCGTATTCTGATAAACCTTCAGCGTTGGCAATTGATAAAACTGCGTATGGCGATTGGCAATACTTGGAACTCTCTTGCACCGGATTGTAAGGCAATTGAATATCTGTTGGCGTCGGCGCAATTGCAGCGGCGCTTGTCGGTTCAAGAGATGGCGTTATGGTTCTTGTGGAAGAGAGTGTTGTAGTAACCTCAGGTACTTGCAGCGATGATGAACAAGCAGAAATTAATAGCATGGTAAACAGGATAATAAACTTGGTCTTCATTTTTTATTCTGTCAGAACTTTCAATATCTCCAACGTCTCAACTTTTCCGCCGATGCCATTCTCTCCGCCGGGGCCAACACAGGAGGGACAGCCGTCCTCACATTCGCATTCACTGACCAGTTCGTATGCGCGGCGGATTAGTTCATTATGAATTTCAAATAGCTTTTGACTGAATCCGATTCCTGCCGGGACATGGTCATATAAGACAACGGACGGCATATTATTTGCGGGTTTCCACAGCGGGTCTGTGTGAATTCCAAGATCACGCGGGTCACACATCAGAAAGAGCGGCGCGAGGTTGCCGAGCACGAATCCCAGCCCGGCCAGTCCGCTGCGGATGCGGACGTTTTGTTCCACTTTTTTGTGGCAGGTCGGGCAGAGCGTTGTGAGATTCTCCAGACGATTAGCCTGGTCACGGTCCAATGCGCCTTCACGCACAAAGGCGCGGAATGGGATCTTATGATGCACATCATGCTGCCGTCCGCTTTCGATGGCGCCGCAGACCTGACATTGATATTGGTCGCGTGCGCGCACACGCTCACGGATCTTCAGCCAGTCGGGGCCGTAATTGTTTGGGTCGTTGGACCAGCTCCCGGCGTCGCGTAGATGCGAGACTGTTTCTTCGGAAAGAGAAAGCCAGTAGCCGGTTGTCTGTAATTCGGACGGGGGCATATCCAGCGGTTCTTCTCCTAAATTTTCATACGTAAACCAGCGGATTTTTTTGAAGCCGACTACTTGTGTTGTCACTTGAATTTCGCCGTACGCTTTTTCGCCGCCGTGGACGACGGCTAGAGCCTGTTTAGATATAACTTCGATCTCAGAGCTTCTTTGCGCTTCGGTGTAATAATCTAGGCCGACAGGAACGAGCTGGGCGAGCTGGTGCTCGAGGTTGAATTCCTGCACAAAATATTGCTGACCTTCGTGCATGTAGATCGCGCCGGGGTGAACCATCCATGCGGCAGATTCGCCATCGACTGTTCCCACTGTCCACGGTCTGCCGTCTTCGGTCGTGCTTTGCAGAACAATGCTTTGCGGCGATGCGGAACGCAGTGAAATATTCGCGGCGGGATATTGATCCTTCATCCAATAATATTTTTCATTCGAGAAATGTGCATCTTGATTCGCAACCAGAAATTCGAGATATTCATCGAGCAGCTCATCGGAGATGCTTCCGAAGCCATCTCCCTTTTGAAAGGGTAACTCGAACATGGCACAGCGTAAATGCTCGAGCAAAATGAGCAAATGATTCGGGTTGACCAGTGCCTGCTCCGGCGAACTGCCGAAAAAATATTCTGGATGATGCGCGAGGAACTGGTCCAGCGGATTCGGCGACGCGACCAACACGGATACGGCTGGAGCATCTCCGCGTCCCGCCCGGCCTGATTGCTGTCTCGCGCTTGCGATGGTGCCCGGATACCCGACGAGAATTGCCGCGCCCAATCCGCCGATGTCAATTCCCAGTTCAAGGGCATTGGTGGCAACGACAGTTTTTACAGAGCCGTCGCGTAATCCCTGCTCGATCTCGCGGCGTTGATGAGGCAGGTAGCCGGAACGATAGCCTCTGATTGACGACACCTGCACTTGCGTGCGGTGCAAGTGTTGATGATTGACGATTGATGATTGTAAATAGGTAAGTAGAATTTCCACGCTTCTTCTTGTCCGCGCAAAGACAACAGATTGAATATTGTGATTTAACAGATCTGTTGCGAGGCGTACACTTTCCAATAAACTGCTTTTTCTTAATCCCAGCGAATGATCTGTAACGGGTGGGTTGTAAATAATGAAATGACGTTCGCCGCGCGACGAGCCGTCGTTGTCAATGAGTTCAACATCTTCTTCAATTAAGTTTTCAGCAAGTTCCTTTGGATTGCCGATCGTTGCAGATGCGAGAATGAACTGCGGCTTTGCTCCATAAAAATTCGCCGCACGTTTGAGTCTGCGGATGACATTGGCGACATGCGAGCCAAAGACTCCACGATAGGTGTGGGCTTCGTCAATGACGATAAACTTTAAGTTGCTGAGAAAATCGCTCCAGTTGGAATGATGCGGCAAAATTCCGGTGTGAAGCATGTCGGGGTTTGAGAGTACGATGCCGGCGTTCTTGCGGATGGCGGAGCGTTGTGATTGCGGGGTATCGCCGTCATAGATTGATGATTTCAGATTTACGATTTTCGATTGGATGGATTGAAGATTGGAGTATTGATCCTGCGCAAGGGCCTTGGTCGGGAATAAGTAAATCGCGCGCGCTTCGGGATTTTGGATCATTGCTGCGAGGACGGGCAGGTTGTAGGCGAGAGTCTTTCCGCTGGCGGTGCTGGTGGCGAGGATGATATTTTTCCCGGCGCGGGCATTTGTCCACGCCGAAAGTTGGTGCGAGTAGAGTCGGTCAATGCCGCGGGTGGACAATGTCTCTCGAAGCGCGGCAGGCAGATCGGCCGGGAAGGGATGCGTCTGTGCCGCGCGCGGCGGAGTCGTTTTCCACACAGAAAAATTCGGCGCGGTATTTTCGTCCTGTTTCCAATGCTCAAATAATTGTTGAAGGTGATCCAATTTTTTGCCAATTATGCGCTGCTGGCTGATGGCTCTTCGCCCAATGTGTGCAGGGTGCGGAATGCCCATGCTCCGATCCCGAACGGGACCCAAAATGTGACCGTGCGGTAGGTGATTGTGATCACCACCGCCTGGCTCCAATTTACATTCAGGGATGTCAGCGCGAGGGGCATTAGCCCTTCCACGATGCCGATGCCTGAAGGCGTGGGAGAAACGATCAGAAAAAGATATGCGATCGAAAATCCTGCGATGATGGTGCCGGCGGAAAAGGGAACTTCAAAAGAAAGAAAAGAGAATACCAGCACGAGCATCAATAGCCCTTTGTCCAAAATCCCCCACAGGATCGGTCTGACCAAACTTGATGGTTTTTCGGTTAGTCCGGCCAACCCTTCCGAAACCTCATGTGCGAACTCATGCGCGCGAACTTCGCTCAGGTAATCTTCCCTGCGGAATAATTTTACAACGCGGTTGATGCCCCGCGCGATCTTGCCCAGCAGGTTGCCAAGTTTTTCCTCAGAGCGATATCCAAGGTAGAGCACAAAGGCGTATGTGACGGCGGTTCCAAGCAGGAACAAGGAAGCTGATATTTCGCCTGCCTGTAAATCATTGCGGCGAACCAGCACCATCAGTCCAAGTGACAGGACAACCAAAAATGCGGCTTGATCTAGTAGCAGGAATAATGCGGCAGCGACCGTTACTTTGCCGGGCGGATGTCCGCGCCGTCGCGCTTCGGACGCGAAGAGGGCGATTCCGCCTACGCCGGCAGTTGGTGCCACTACGTTGATGAAGTTCGCCGCAGTGGATATCCTTGCCAAAGTCGATACGGACTCATGGACCCCAAGCAAGTGAAAAATGGATTGATACATGCGCGCCGTGGTAACGAACCAGAGCAATTGAACAAGGATGGCTAGAATAAAAAAAGTTAAGTGCGCTTTTTGCAAAGTTTGCATGATCGTTTCCAATTCACTGAAACTGATCGCCACTACTGCAATTCCAAGGAATAATATAACTACCAGGAATAATTTCTTCATTCCAATGATTATACACATAAAAAAAGAGCAGGCTTGTACCTGCTCTTTTTTGCGAGTTGAGTTCCGTATTCTGTTTTTAAATTATCTGCGCCTGCCGCCGCCAACCAATGAAACATAGTAAAGCAATTGCAGGATGGCTGTGATCAACCCGGCCACGTAGGTTAACGCGGCTGCGTTCAGCACGGCGTTGACACCGCGCTGCTCCGCTTCTGTTTGGATGATGCCGGTTTGCACGAGCAGCTGCTTCGCGCGGGCTGAGGCGTTAAATTCCACGGGCAGGGTAGCGAGGGCGAAGACTGCTCCGCCGGCGAAAATAATGATTCCCAGCCAGGCAAGTTCGGTAAAGCGCAGGAATAAACCGATCATGATCAGTATCCAGCCGAGGTTGGACCCGATGTTGACGACCGGCACCAGCGCTGAACGGAATTTAAGCGGGAGATATTCCTCCGCGTCCTGCATGGCATGGCCAAGTTCGTGCGCCGCAATGGCGACCGATGCAACCGATGCTACA
>Ga0268298_10003480_pt1 | contig 16068 bp, 9 predicted proteins | sample WWTPWeurt_MetaG_FD_194462 | JGI IMG/M metagenome (GOLD analysis project Ga0268298, IMG submission 194462) | Activated sludge microbial communities from WWTP in Nijmegen, Gelderland, Netherland - WWTP Weurt | ecosystem: Engineered > WWTP > Aerobic digester > Activated sludge | place: Netherlands... | reverse complement strand
GCCCGGCCAGCAATCCGTATGCCAGCACCACGTTGGGCGCGTTCACCTTTGGGCGCGGCACGTTCGTGGTTCAAATGAATTTGCCGTAGCCTGTTCCAGTTAATTTACTTGTTTGGCCTGTTGCCCCGCTGCCAGCCGCAGCGGGGCAACTTGTTTGATAAGTCCGCGTTTTCCCCCTTGACTCTCCCCCCGCTGGAAGGTGTATAGTATGCGCGTAAGTGACCTCCACGCGCGCGGAGTGACGAATGTTCAAGATCGGTGACTTCAGCAAGCTCAGTCAAGTCTCGGTGTATTCTTGTCCTCAACAGACAACTTACGCCGCTTCATCTTGGGCATTGTCAGACGTTCACCATGCTGGGCTGTGTCAGTCAACACAAAAGAAGCGTAGACTACCTTCTCGCCATTTTCAGTCGCCAAGATTGCCCGCACGTCAAGCAATTCGATAATGCGCCGCCGCGCCTCAAACGACTGATCTGCCTTCTCCAATCCGTGTGCCAACTTCTCAGCAAACTTGATCACCTCGGTAATCTGCTGAGGCGATAACTCTCGCCCTAACCGGCCTTGCAGTTTCTCGCGCTCTGCCTCAAGTTTGGCAATGGTCGCTTCGAGCCTTATCTTGCGCTCTAGCAGTTCATCAGCATTGATTACGCCCAGCTGATACATATCCTTGGCGCGTTTCAATTGTGCGCCGTGATCCGTGATTAGTTTGTCATTGACATGCAACAACTTCAGGATGGGCGCATTGATGCGTGTGCGTTCGGCTTGATACGCTTCAAACTTGCGTCGTAAGTCAGCGGGGGCCTTGAACCAGCCCTTCAGCCAGTCCCAAACCAACTTGTCCAGGTCGGGAACGGAAAAGTAGCCATTCTTTTTGCAACCGCCTTTGGCGTAGTCTTGCACCCAGCTGGAGCAACGATAGTACAGGTAAACATTGCCACGTGTTGTCAGACAATGCGCTGATATGTTATATCCGCAATTGCAGGTTAACCTGCAACGCATTAGATAGTCACGCCGCGTGTTGCGCTTCGCTTCAAGTGTATTCTCGACCCGTTGCCATTGGGCTGCTTGCCACGTTTGTGCCTCAACAAGTGGTGGAATTTCAACGTCGATCGCATCAGGTCGCCCCTTGCCGTATTGCCACGCGCCCATATAAGCCGAATTTCGGAGAATCGACCTAATTGAGTTGTTGCTCCACTTCCCTGCGCTACGTGTTTTTGGCACACCTTTGTGTGTGTCGGCCCATGTGGGAATGTGCAATTCAGACAGCCGAACGGCTATCTTGGTTGTGGACAATCTCGCGCCTGTTTCGTCGCCAACGGTATACCATTCATAAATCAGTCGTACGATCCGCGCTTCCGGTTCAAAGACAACGAGGTGCTGCTGATCATCCGATACTTGATAGCCGTATAACGCCCGACCGTGTGAAACAACCTTACCTGCTCGCGCCATGTTTCGCCGGCCACGGGTTGATCGCTCGCGGATTTTTTCGCGCTCATATTCTGCGATGCTCCCCCTGACGTGCTTCATCAAGTTGCCTTCTGGATTGTCAGGATATTCGCCTAAAACATACTCGATCGTCACTCCGCAATTCTTTAGTCGTTCTTCTACGATCAACTGTTTAGCCAGATTGCGGGACAGGCGATCAATCTCGCGGACAATCAATACATCAAACATTCCATGCTCTGCCATGTCCAGCACGCGCCCCAACTGCGGCAGATCAAAAGAGGCACCAGACGCGCCGCGATCATCTTCTGCCAGTTCCTCCACAACCTCGTAACCATTATCAAGAGCGTACTTGCGGCCCATCTCAATTTGACCCTCAAGGTTGCGTCGTTCATTGTGGCGATCATCGCCAGATACCCTGGCATAAACAATCCCGCGCCTTTTCCTATTTAACTGCAAATTGTCCATGGCGCCTCCAATCTCTGATGTCGATTATGCCCTTTATCGCTTCCACAATGGCAATCCTGAGTTTAGTCGTCCAATATTCACGATCTCGTGTTTTACAGTTCAAGCGGCGCAATATCATTATTACCCCCTTCAATCACGAACGCACTTCAGCTTATCCACTCACTCGTCGTCGAGCCTCACTGATTTAGCGCAGCCTAAAAGCCTGGCATGCTCTATTGAATCCATACCGCGAGCCAGGCGCGAGGCGTGAGCCTTCTTTAAGAACGAAGTTAGGCCTTAATGTTTGATTGCCGGGCTAGCTTGCGCGGTCAATGTCTGATCGAGATACGTTGCGGCTCGCGCGCCCAGAATTTTGCGACGATTCTGTTCGGACAGCCCTAGAAAAATACACAGATCGCTGATCAGTTCTGCGGCGTTGACTTCGTTCAGTTCGTGAATGGGGCCGCCGTTTTCATGCTCCAGCTGCCGTCGAAAATCCTGTAATAGTGCAGTCATCGACGCGTACTCCACACCTTTGATGTAGCGACCCAGTGGCGGCGTAAACACGTTGATCCTCCTTGTTTGGGGTGCTGTCATAACGGGCGAAGTGGGGCTTTAATCGAACGATCCCCACTTCGCGCCGGACTGTCACAAATGACGACCCGTTTTGTCAGTTGTATTCGGTGATGTGTTCAGTGGCGCATTCTTGAGCAGTGGTGGTGATTTCAGCGTGTCCTTTTCCCCGGTTTTTCCTCGCGCCAAGTCCGCCGTTGCGTGAGTGAGTCAGGTCTGGGTCGCATGTGCGCTTCGTCCCGTAGCCACGCGGAGTGCCGCGTAAGGCTAACCGTCAACCTGCGTAGGGCCGCGTCGGATGCGCGGTTTGTGATGTTGTGTGTCTCTTCCCCCTTTCTAAACAGGTGGGTCTGCCCAGCGTTTTGGGTTCACCGGACAAAACCGCCCATGATGGTGGCGTAACCCGCATAAAACACAAAGCAGGCGACCGCCGTTACACTGGCAAGTCGCCCGCTCTGTTATATAATACGGGTAGCCTTGCCGTTGCCTAGATCAACGGTGGGGTTAGGGCGTCGTAAGTGCTGGTAACACTTGCGTCGCCCGTTAATAGGGCTATAAATATCCTGTCATCAAATATTATAGGTCCGTTTGTTCAAAAGTCAAGATCCAGACTTTGGCCCGCGCTTTGCCCCTAATTTCTCAGTTTTGTGAATGTAAGCAAGCAGGCTCGATCGGCTTATTTGCCATTCGCGCCCCCACTTTTGTCCCGTCACCTTACCGGTCTGAAGTAGTTTGCGGATATATTCGGAGTGATACTTACTGATCTCCGCTGCCTCTTCGGTGGTGATCCAATCTTGTGTCATACAGCGGTCCTTTGCCCAGTATCACTGGCATTGTATTACACAATCGCCGCCGTGTACAACGCACAGTAAACAGTCGTTAGTCAACACTTTATCGATCATGTGTGTTATGACGAGACTCCGTTTCGGTAGAATCCGGCACATCCCTTTCCGCCAATTCGATCAAAAACACTAACGCTTGTCCTAACTTAGCAGTTACCTGCGTTTCATCTGGCTTAGCTATTCGTTGTATCTGAGTGACTGCGCTTGTGCCCCGCAATCGTTTTGCACATTGAATAGATTGATGACTGGCATGGCTGACCTGGCCAGTTTGCTTATTTTGCTGAGATTGTGTTCGCGCATCTATCTCTTGGCAGCTGATATGTTCCGGAATTGCAATGGATTGTGACATTGTTTTCGCTCCTTTCACGAGAGGGCTTCGTACAGGCCATTGTCCGATTAGAAGATTTCATCTCAATCTTCGATGGTTGTCAGCGAGGTTGAAGTATAGCTCGGAAACAAGCAGATCACGCCATGCCGATTTACACCCTGCCCGGTTTCTTGGACCGCCGATCGACTACAGCCGTGATCGGACGTGGAATATGCACTGCATTACGCTTAACTTTGTCCGTGGTTTAGCTGCATCCTCATCGACAGCGTCGGTCAACGCAAATAGCCCGAAGTAAGGCTTCTTCGGGCCAAGTTGATGTTGGAATAGAATCGGTTAGGTTGTTATGCAGTGGGTGAGAATGAAGGCTCACACGATTGCGTCGTTATCGAAACGCGCGAGCACTTCATCTCGTGACGACATGGTTTGTCGTAGTCGCGGAGTAGCCGACAGTAAGCAAGCCAAAGAGAATCGCGTAACAGGTTCGCTAATCGAGCAATTGAGAAGGCTCAAGGAATCAGCGTGCCATCACAATGCAGACCGCGCTTGGCATGGCGTACCGAGCGGGTTGGAAATCAATGGGAGAGCGAGTTTTCTTCAGTTGTTAAAGTGCGTCTTGCCCGTCGTATCCAAAGGTGAGGAACGATCGCGCCAAGACATCTTGAGCATTACTGTACCACTGATTGCGCGGCGTGCCATGACAAAACTGTTACAGTTTTGGGGGCCGCTTAGGCATTCAGCCGAGCACCCAATTGGGCGACAGGCTGACGGTTTCGGCGGCCGTCTCATGATGGAAGGCTCATCACCGTCTTGGATCGCGAAGTGGATCAGGCGCGAAAGCCTCAAAGTTGTCGCGTAGCAGAGTCGCCAATCGCATAGCAAACTGGTGCATAACGAGGCAAGGCATGTGAGCGGAGTTCACCCCAAGACAGTCGGCAGCCAATATGCGCGTGTCGAGGCATAGCCGACAGTCCATGAGGATTCCCAAGTATTTGGCGTCGTGTCCTGAACAATGCTTGTTCCGTTTGGAGCCTATGCTTTAATCGGGAACTGGCGTCGTTCAGGTGCAACGAGGGCGGAGCGCGACGCAGAGTCACACGTTGTTTGGGCTAAGCAGACCTGCGCTGCCACCGATTCTCATGAATGGAGGCAGAGAGGTACACCAGCTCGCACGAAGTGTGTGAGATACGGCGAGTTAGTCTGATCGACCGGATTCAGCGATGACGTCACAAAGTGTCGGTATGGGCGACAAATGCAACGTCATGCGACAGAAGGTCATCGGGCAGCCGGGTCAGATCGAGTCGCACGGTTGGCGCACACTGATCATCGGCGGCTGGCGTTGGTTTAGCGTAGGCGCAATCGAAACAACGTGAAGGTCACGGTTGTCGGGCACGACTTGCTGCGTGGCGACTGACGTGATCGGATTCACGTGGAGACTGCCCTGCAAGGTCAAGACCGGCTCGGTCGGTGGGTCAATCGGGTTGGCGGGATGGCCGCCGGTAGCGATAGGGTGTGAGCAGGATGGGTGCTCAAGTGTGTGGTGACTTCCAGGCAGCGGTCGTCGCCGCGCCTTGTAGCGAAAGAATCGATGCGGCGGACGTGCCTATGCGGGCACAGCCCGCCCATCGCAGTGAGTGGTATCTTCCAGGTTCTCAATTGTTAAAGAGCAGGTCCAACTGAGCGAGTCCAGCGAACTGTCGCCCGAAAGCAAAACGACGCAGAATACGCCCCGGTGGGGTGATCTCTGCGTCATTAAACTTCATCTCTAAGGATGAAGGCGTCTTTAAGGAGATGGGCTATTCAGTTGGTGTAACCGATGGTGAATCTGACTCGGTCGAACATCTTGCGATCACTCTATCACAGCCGCGCGGGCCATGTCAAGGGGTTTATATCGCAAGTGTATCGCAGTTTTGCCAGCCAGACCGCAATCCGTGCGGCGGGATGACTTGAATACAAAATATCATCGGAAACGCTTCGTGTCAAGGGGTTCTGCGTCGCAAGTGTGTCGCAGTTTTTGGGGGTGGGGCAAGCGGGTCGTGCATTTCTAAACAAACTCTGCCGTGTGCTATACTCTGCAAGTTATAGCGTCTTGGTCGGCTCTACGCCCTGACAAATTTGCGATTGGAGCACGTCGTCACGATGACCACACCACCGAGCATCACCCCGCAAGATTTCGTCGACAAATGGCGGAGCGCCACGCTGAAAGAACGCTCGGCTTATCAGGAACACTTCATCGATCTCTGCCGCCTGATCGGCCACCCGACGCCAGCCGAGGTGGACCCGACCGGCGAGAATTTCGCCTTTGAATATGGTGCGGCCAAGACCACCGGCGGCAACGGTTTTGCCGATGTGTTCAAGCGTCGCTGCTTTGCGCTGGAATACAAGGGCAAGCACGCCGACCTGGACAAGGCGTACCAGCAATTATTGAATTACCGGGAAGCCTTGCAGAATCCGCCGCTGCTGGTCGTGTGCGACATCGATCGCCTCATCATCCATACCAACTTCACCAACACGCGGAAGCGCACGCGCACCCTGTTGCTCGATGATCTTCTGACACAGGCTGGCCGTCAGGCCTTGAAGGCCGTCTTCGACCAGCCCGCGTTCTTTGAGCAGATCGAGTTGCCGGCGCAGGTGACGCAGCAGGCCGCCGATCGATTTGCCACGCTGGCCGCGCATTTGCGCACCGCACTGCCGGATACTTCGCCACAAACCATCGCGCACTTCCTCATTCGTTGTCTATTCTGCCTGTTCGCCGAAGATGTCGATCTGCTGCACAATAACGTCTTCACGAAGTTGGTCGAGCAGGGCCGCGTAAAGACCGATCGGTTCACGGCGCAATTGCGCCAACTGTTTGCGGCGATGGCGACCGGCGGCTATTTTGGCGTCGAGGACATCCGGCACTTCGACGGCGGCCTGTTCAATGACGACGCGGCGGCGCCGACGGCGGCGACCCTGCCGATCGATCGTCAAGCGATCGAGATCCTGGCCGGCGTGGTGCAGTTGGACTGGTCCAACATCGAACCGAGCATTTTCGGCGAGTTGTTCGTGCGCGGCCTCGATCCCGATCAACGCGCGAAGTTGGGCGCGCAGTATACCGACCGCGCGGACATCGAATTGATCGTGGAGGCAGTGTTGATGGCGCCGCTGCGCCGCCGGTGGGCGGAGGTGGAACGGCAGGCGCGTGATCTGGCCGCACAGCGTGACACGGCTTCGGGCACGCGCCAGGCGGCCCACCAGCGCACTGCGCTGGACATGGGCAAACGCACGAAGCTAGACAAGCAAATCAGTGACCTGCTGCGCGACTTCGCGCTTGAACTGACAACCATCCGCGTGCTGGACGCGGCCTGCGGCAGTGGCAATTTCTTGTATGTGGCGCTGGTGATGCTGTTGGATTTGTGGCGCGAGGTGGCCGAGGTGTTTGCCGAACTGACGTTGCAGCGCCTGTCGCCGCTCGAAGCGCCGTCCCCGGCGCAGATGCACGGCATCGAGATCAACGAGTATGCGCGCCAACTGGCGCAAGCGACGATCTGGATTGGGTACATTCAATGGTTCGTGAAGAACGGCTACGGCTTCCCCGCTGAGCCGATCTTAAAGCCGATCGATTCAATCGAGCACCGCGACGCGATTCTGAACCCGGACGGCACAGAGCCGGACTGGCCGGAGTGCGAGGTTCTCGTCGGCAATCCGCCGTTCCTGGGCGGCGGCAAGATTCGAGCAGAGTTGGGCGACGAGTACACCGAAGCATTATTCAAGTTGTATGGCAATCGCTTGCCCAATTTCAGCGACCTGGTCTGTTACTGGTTCGAGAAAGCCCGTGCAATGATCGAGCAGGACAAGGTCAAACGGGCTGGACTATTGGCGACCCAAGCGATTAGAGGCGGCGCGAATCGTGTTGTGTTAGAGCGCATCAAACAAACGGGCGGTATTTTCTGGGCGCAATCTGATCGCAATTGGGTACTCAATGGTGCAACTGTGCACGTGTCGATGATTGGTTTCGATAATGGCACAGCGCGGCTACCCATCTTGAATGGTGATGCAGTGTCTCAGATCAACGCTGATTTAACCGCATCAATCGATGTTACCCAGGCTGCGAAGTTGATCGAGAATCTCGGCCTGTGCTTTATGGGACCTTCGCCAAAAGCGCCGTTCGATATTGAGTCTGATGCGGCGCAACAGATGTTAGCCGCACCATTGAATCCCAATGGCAGACCCAACTCAGATGTGGTACGGCCAGTTGCGAGCGCAGTCGATCTAGTGCAGCGTTCACGAGGTAAATGGACGATCGATTTTGGGCTAATGTTGCAGAACGAGGCAGCATTGTACGAGATGCCATTTGAGTACGTTAAGAAGCACGTGTTACCAGTCCGAGAGAGTCGGCGCGACGATTATCGTGGTCAATGGTGGCAGTATGCAAGACCCCGTCCTGAAATGCGCAAAGCGATTGTTGGAAAGGCCAGGTTGATAGTTACTCCAGAAGTCTCAAAGCATCGGGTCTTTGTGTGGATAAAGCCAGAGATTCTATGCAATCAACAGACTTTGATCTTTGCTCGTGAAGACGACTACTTCTTTGGCGTATTGCATTCCAAAGCGCACGAACTTTGGGCACGCGCAACGGGCACACAACTGCGCGAGGCCGAAAGTGGCTTTCGATATACGCCCACCACTACATTTGAAACCTTCCCATTCCCGTGGACACCGGGGCAAGAAGATCAATCGGATGTGCGAGTCATCGCCATCGCGCAGGCTGCGAAAGAACTTAATGACTTGCGCGAGGCGTGGCTCATTCCGCCCGACATCAGCGACGCTGAGTTAAAGAAACGCACGTTGACCAACCTGTACAACGCGCGACCCACGTGGCTGGACAACGCACATCGCAAACTCGATGCGGCGGTGTTCGCGACCTACGGCTGGCCGTCAGACCTCAGCGACGATGAAATCCTCTCGCGGTTGTTGGCGCTGAATTTGAAGCGGGCACGGATCAACTGAGGCTTGAAAACAGGGCCAGTTGATCATCGAAAACTGGGCCACGGCGTGCAGCCGCGCGCCAGCGCAATCTGTCCACTATCATTCGCCAACTGCCGCACGCTGCCCAGAGCATCACTGTGATGATACACCCAACTGGTTGATTGCTGTTCGCCGATCCTCACCATGCCATACAGGTAGCGCGTGGCGCTACTGCTGTCTCTCGCCGAGAGCACTTGCACCAGCGGCGCGGCGAGGTCGAGCGTGTAGGTCGTCGGTGATCCATTGACGATTTGCTTCACTCGCGCACCATCAGCATTGTATGTATACAGCGTCGATGTCGTACCCAGCGTGGCGCTGATCAAGCGATTGGCTTGATCGTAAGCATACTGCGTCGCACCATCATTGAGGAGATTACCGTTGTCATCCCAAGTGTAGGGCTGACCATTCACGCTCGACAGCCGATTCGCGGCATCGTAGGCGTAGTTCGTCACCTGTGTTGAAGTGATTGTCGCTGTCTGCGTGGTGCGATTGCCGACCCAGGTCATAGACATACTTGAAGCGTTGACTGCCGGAGTTCCCCAAAACAACATGCCTCATCGCCGACTGAAGTCCGTTGTGTCACGATGTACTTCGATTTCTGCGTGTACTGCTCTATGCCTGTTACGGCTCGCGTTGAATAGCGTACACACTACGACAACCGGTCGTGACAATCAGCGTATCACCAACAGCACCCAGCCCACCCACGACATCACGCCATTCTTCCCTATCCGTTCCTGTCCAAGACCAGACCGGTGCTTTCATGACGATTCCGACCTGCGCACCATTTGTTTCAGAAAAGGCGCGCAACGTCCCATCCGCGAAAAGTCCATAAACTAATCCATGCGTGGCTATGGGCCTTGACAATGCCTCCGCTCCTTGCGGCGGAACGCTCCATTTCACTTGCCCTGTAGAGAGGTCCAGACTTAATAAATTGTCCATAGCATCGAATAAATAGATAGAATCAGCGGCTAGACTCATCGAGGGGATGTCACCCCAATAGGTTGTCGGTGTGTTTCCGATGAGAAATGGAACCTTCGTGGCCCACTTGGGCGCAAATGCGTCAACATCAAATAGAATAACGCCTTCATATCCATACCAGGACCGAACCACTGCCTGGTGATCTTGAATAAGCACATCGCCTGGAGTCGGGGCGCTACTGATCACCGTGGAGGCGACCAATGAGCCGCTGAGTGGGTCATATTGATAGACATGTTTGTCATTATTGAACGCATAGAGTCGAGAGTTTATTAGAAACAACCCGCGTAAGCCGTTGCCGCCCATTGCCGGTGACGACCAACGAGTATCACCATTCGGCAGATCGACTCGATACAATTCACGGAAGATACCACGGTAGTACAGCGCATCATCTGATACGGTTGCCTCATCGACATACACGGTGGTGCTATAGATCATTTGTCCGGTAAGTCGATCCGCCACTACGACATACACAGGTGTCGATTCGGGTATCTTATATAGAACATGCAAGGCCACATATTTCTGCGACCATTCAATGCCAGTTATTTGTCGGGTTGCATAGGTCGGTACACCATTCACGCCATCAAACCGCCACTGGATTTCCGCTGTTTCCGGATTTATTGCCCAAAGCGTGTCCTTCATCTTACCGGCAAAGGGATCAGTACGTTCCAAAATTAGGAGCTGTGCCTCATCTATTTGGGGCGGCCGGGCAACAGATTGCTCAAATGTGTGTTGCCATAGTAATGTCCAGCCAGAGGCAACCATTGGCGGTTTCGCATCGTTATCGCAATCCGTATACGCATGATCAGGCCCATTTGTTGGCACTGATGTAGTTGTGGGTCCAATAGTTGATTGTGTGCTGACAGTTATGCAGCTCATCAAGCTAATACACAGCGAGATACACGCTGCGTATGCAAAAGATGGAAGATATTTCACAGGTATCCTTTCATTTCTACTTCACCGCACCGAACGTACCTGGTGATTCACCTAAGCGAAAGCCCATGAATCTTTGCTTGTTGCACATCCCAAGATGTAGCGGTGCTCACACTCCATGGTTGATCATAATATGTTAACACCGTCGTTGGGGAAGCGGTTGTGAATGCTGTAAGATACAGGTTTAATCCCAGTGTAATCGACCAGAATCCGTCTTGTGGGCCATTATTGGGTATACCCTCGAATTTTCCTTGCGGTCCGGGACCGCACGCTCCAGCTTGAAGTCCTGATGCCCCCCCGTTCTGCCACTGCAATATTGAATCGATTCCTAGGACTTTTAGTTCACCTGTAATTGAAGAATTACGACACACAGCCAGACCTGAGTAATCGCTAAATCCAAATCCTCGCGCAAAGCCACTAACAAACCCCCAATGATGTTCCGTCCCGATCTCACCAGTACTTACGCCCTTACCGTAAATGGCGTATCGATACTGATATCGGGCAACTTCATAATTGCCGTTCTTGTCAGGCTGCAGCTTCATGAGGGTTTCATTTCCGCTACCGGCTCCGATTACCCCGTCAGGACAATTCGTTACGTTTGGACACCACGTGTGTACTTCACCGTCTCCTCCGGTATAATAAACGCACGTGACATTAGTGCTATCTCCATCTACGTATCCGTCTGGCATCCACCCGGGGTGAATGATTTCCGGTATAGGCTGCTGCGGCTGTGGCGTCGGTGGTTGCGGTGTTGGCGGTAGATTAGGAACATATTCATAACCCGGACGCGGTAGCAAAACATATGTAAGCCCAGTGAGTCCTCGCCCAGTATTGAAAGCGCCATTGAGGGCTAAAAGCGCCCAGAAATCAACTTCATGCTGCCGTGCAATTCCCCAAAAACCCTCTATACCATCTTCGGGCTCAACGAAACAGCGGCGGATTCCGAAAAGGTTAAAGTTTGGATCCATCTTGCACAATCCCAGAGGATCGGTTTCATTTATTGGGTTGCCTTCTACGTAGTTCCATCCACTTGTTGATCCAGGCCGCATCTGATCCCCATTCCACGGATCCCGCGAGGTGAACATCCCCAACTGCGGGTTCATGTATCGCGCCCGCAGGAACACCAATCCCGTCGAGACATCAAGTGCTTCACCTGTGTAGCCGTATGCACTTTGGCCTGTACCTTTACTCCACAACGGCTCACCATACGGCGTGTAGCCGCGTGTCAACACCACTTGCGCATTCGCATCCGTCAACTGCCGCACGCTGCCCAGCGCATCACTCAAATGATACACCCACCCGGTTGACTGCTGTTCACCGATCCGCATCATGCCATACTCGTAGGCTGTCTCGCCTCCCGCGCTCTGCGCGTCATGCATCACTAACACTTGCACCAACGGCGCGGCGAGATCAAGGGTGTACGTCGTCGGTGATCCGTTGACCACTTGCTTCACTCGTGCGCCATCGCCGTTATAGGCATACAGCGTCGAGGTTGTGCCCAGCGTGGCGCTGATCAAGCGATTCGCCTGGTCATAAGCATACGCCGTATTGCCGTCATTGACGAGATTACCGTTGTCATCCCACGTGTAGGCTTGCCCGTTCACATTCGTCAAGCGATTTGCCGCATCGTAGATGTAGCTCGCCACCTGCGTCGAAGTGATCGTTGCCGTCTGCGCGGTGCGATTGCCGACCTGATCGTAGACATACTGGAAGCGTTGACCATTGGAGTAGGTCGCGTCGGTCAAGCGCGACAGTGGATCGTACGCGTAAGCAATCGCCGTTGTGGTGACGGTCGTGGTCAATGTGGTCGTTGTCGAGAGGGCCGTCTGGAAAACGACATCAACCCAGTAGTTGGCGTGATAGTAACTGTTGGTCGGGAAGCCGCCATAGTACAGGTACACGCCGTTGCCGCCCGCGACCTCCGCCGACGCCGGCGCGCGCAGAGGCGATTGGGCGTATGCCGCAGCAAAGTAATTGCCGGTGATCGCGTAGTGCCCGGCCGGGGCGTAATACGACGCCACGTAGATGGTGTTGGACATGATCGCGACCGGCGTGGAGAAGGTCACCGTCTGCCAGCCGGCCGTAGTCTCATTCGTGAAAGTCGCTGAGGCCAACAACGTGCCGCTGATCGTCCACAGGTTTCCCACATGCGGGCCGGTGTTGCCGTCGCCCTTGTAGAAGCGCAGGCCGGTCAAGTAACCATCCACAAGCGACTCGAAGCGCACACCCAACTCGACCGGATTGGCGTCGCCGCTCGACGGACCGGCTGGCGTCACTGTGTCACCCCATAAATGGAAGGGCTCGGTGGTTACCGGCGGCGGGGTCGTATCGAAGATGGCATCGACCCAGTAGTTGCTCGCCATGGCGTTCTGGTTCGGGAAACCGCTGGGATAAACATAGACGCCATTGCCGCCCGCAATCTCGCCCGACGCCGGTGCGCGCAGCGGCGAAGGCTCGCGGGCCGACGTAAAGTAACTGCGGCTGACGGCAAAGTGCCCGGTCGGGACGTAATACGAGGCCACATAGAGCGTGTTGGAGACGATCGCCACCGGGTAGGCGAAGGTGGCCGTCTGCCAGCCGGAGGCCGTTTCATTGGTGAACGTCACCGAAGCCAGCAGTTTACCGCCGATCGTCCACAGACGCCCGATGTGCGTGCCGGTGTTGGTTGTGCCTTTATAGAAGCGCAGGCCCGTGATGTAGCCGTCCACGTCCGACTCGAAGCGCACGCCCAACTCCACGGGATCAGTATCGCCCACCGCGGGTTCAGCCGGCACGGCAGTATCATCCCACAGGCTGTGTGGATCGGGTGTCGGCGTGGCAACCGTTGAGGCGCTGCCGGAGACGACGAGCGTCTCGGTGAGGGCGGTGCGGTTGCCGATCGGATCCAGTTCGTAGTCATACTGCCCCACTGCCTCGCCGTCGTGCACATGCGCGAGACGTGTCAGGCGGCTGGCCGCATCGTAGGTATTGATCGTCTCCAGGCCATTGGGCAGCGTGGTCGTCACCAGACGGCCCACGCCGTCATAGGCATAGGTCGTGGACTGCTCATCCCAGTCGACGACAGTAGTTAACCGATTGGCTGCGTCGTAGGTGGAAGTCACCACCTTGCCGTCAGGATAGATCAACTGCGTCCGGTTGCCGTTCGCATCATAGCCATACTGCACCGTCCCCGTGAATGGATCGGTCACTTCGATCAATCGATTCAACTCATCGTAGACGAAGTGCGTCACGCCCAGCGAGTCGGTCATGGCCGTGCGGTTACCGATCGCGTTGTAGGCATACTGGACGGACGTCAGGTCGGCAGTGTAGGTGATCGCCAGCGGCCGATTCAGCACGTCGTAAGCATACAATGATACTTCCCCATTGGCGTCGGTCATGATCGTGCGATTGCCCAGCGCATCGTAACCATAGGCCGTAGTCTTGCCTCTTGCATCCTGCATCTCGATCTGCCGCGACAGTGCATCATACGTGTATGTCGTCGTGTAACTTCGCGCGTTGGTCATGACCACGCGATTGCCGATCTGATCGTAACCGTAGCGCGTGATCAGATTCGTCTGATAGTCAGATAGTCCGGTCGTCGAGTAGTTCTCGGTGACGGAGATCAAGCGCGACAAGCCATCGTAACCGTAGCGCGTCTCGATGCCATTCGCGTCGATCATCGCCACCCGATTGCCCGCTGCGTCATAGGCAAAACGCGTCGTATTTGACAGTGCATCCGACTGTGCGATCAAGCGGCCCAACTGGTCATAGTCAAACGACGACTGTGTCTGGCAGACACCTGCGTAACAACTGCGCGTCTCGACGGTGTTGCCCGCCCGATCGTACACGGATACCATCGCGCGGCCCGTCGCATCCGTCGTCGTGATCGCGCGGCTCAGGTCGTCATACTCAAACGTGGTCCAATTGCCGCGTGCGTCGCGCGTCCGGCTTCTTCGCCCGAGCGCGTCATATTCAGTGACCATGGTGCCTGACAGCGCATTGGTCATGGTCACCGCGCGCCCCAACTCGTCATAGGCTGTATGCGTCCCATGGCCCAATGCATCCGTTACAACCACCGTCCGACCGAGAACATCATATTCATATGTCGTCGTAGCGCCACTCGCATCGGCAGCGGCCATCAGCCGCCCGGTCAGGCTGTAAGTATACGCACCCGTCGAGCGCCCCAGCGCATCCAGCGTGGTCGCGCGTCGCCCGAGTGCATCGTACACGGTGACAGTCATGTTCGACAGCGCGTCCGTCGTCGTGATCAGACGCCCGAACGCATCGTACCCGAACGTCGTCCAATTGCCTCTTGCATCTTGCATCCCGCTTCGCTGTCCAACGTCGTTATACACCGTGACCGACGTGCCAGATAGCGCATTCGTCGAGGTGATCAAACGGCCCAATTCATCATAAGCCGAGTACGACCAATGCCCCGCTGCATCGCGCTGCGCGGCCGTCTGGCCATTGTCGTCATAGCCCGTGATCGTTGAGAGGTCTTCATCCGGGTGAGCGGGATCATACATGCCATCCACATAATTCGCGGTTACGGTCACTGGCCGATTGAGGGTGTCATACTGCGTAACCGTCAGGCGACCGAGCGTGTCGGTTTGAGTGACGACGTTGCCATTCGCATCATAGCCCGTGGTGCGCGTGAGGTTGGTCTGCGCGTCGATCGGCCCACCCGCCACATAGTTCGTCGTCATCGTGATCGGCCGATTGAGCGCATCATACTCGGTCTTGCTCACGTGGCCCAGTGTATCCGTCACCAGATACTGACGACCAACCACATCGTAGCCGTACCTGGTCGTGAGGTTGTAGAGATTCAGGTAGTTTTGGGCCTCGCCCGCCTTGTAGTTCTGAATGCTCTCGATCAGCCGGCCTGCGTCATCGTAGACGCTGCGATTGACGTGACCCACGGTATCCGTTACGGCCACCTGTCGCCCGGCGCGATCATACCCATACTCGGTCACGAAGTTGTATTCGTTGAGATAGTTCAGCCCGCCGGCGGTTGTGTAGTTGGCCGTCACGCGGATCAGCCGATCGGCGGCGTCATATTCATTCACGCTCACCAGCCCGGTTGGCGCGGTCGTCGTGATCAAGCGTCCAACAGCATCATACGCGCGTCGGGTAACCAGGCCCGTTGCATCGGTGATGACGATCGGTTGGCCGAATTCATCATACACTGTCTGCGTGGTCTGCCCCGCCGGCGTGGTTGTCGAGATGACGTAGCCCCATTGATCATAGGCATAGCGCGTCGTCTGACTCAGGGCATTCGTTTGAGCTAACAGGTTGTTACCGGCGTAGTCAAAGGTCGTGGGTCGGCCGCCCGCATCGATATAAGCCGTCAAGTGGTTGGCGGCGTCATACTCCATGCGTGTGGTATGCCCCTGTGCATCGGTCATGGACGTCAGGTTGAAACCATCAGCGCTCCACGTCATCTGCGTCTGGTTGCCCAGCGCATCCACCGTGCGTTCGCGGCGGAAATCGTAGTTGGTCGCCAGACTGTGAGTCTGGCCCAGGGCGTTAGCCTGTGCAGCTAGCGCG
>Ga0268298_10003479_pt1 | contig 16069 bp, 17 predicted proteins | sample WWTPWeurt_MetaG_FD_194462 | JGI IMG/M metagenome (GOLD analysis project Ga0268298, IMG submission 194462) | Activated sludge microbial communities from WWTP in Nijmegen, Gelderland, Netherland - WWTP Weurt | ecosystem: Engineered > WWTP > Aerobic digester > Activated sludge | place... | reverse complement strand
TCTGCTCCGCGAAGAAGGCATGTTAACCGGCACCAAGGAAGGCTGCGCAGAAGGTGAATGTGGCGCCTGCACCATATTTCTGGATGGCAAGGCAGTCATGGCCTGCCTCGTCCCCGCGCCGCGCGCGCATGGCGCTGAAATCACTACAGTGGAAGGGTTGTCAAACGGCAGTAAACTCCATGTGGTACAAACTGCCTTTATTGAACACGGCGCGGTTCAATGTGGATATTGCACGCCAGGCTTTATCATGTCCGGTGCAAAATTACTGGAAGAAAAATCCAATCCCACGCACAATGAGATCGAACAAGCCCTAACGGGAAATCTCTGCCGATGCACAGGCTATTACAAGATCGTCAAAGCCATTGAAGACGCTGGCAACAAAAATTCCAATTGAGGTAACTCATGGGTAAGTATTCGAGCTCCTTCCAAAAGCCAATAGCCCAAAAATCCGACGGTCCGCACGTTATCTGGCGCGGTATTGGCTGTTTGATGATGTTGATCGTCCCTGCAATCTCGATTGCAGCGGGAATCACGACCATTAATTATGGATTGGCGCACAACTGGCCTATTCCGTACCAATTACTGGTCAGTCTACGCCTGCCTGATTTTTTTTATAAATCAAGCGGCTTGGTTATCATTTTTTACCCTCTCACGCAAATCCCAAATCTTTTAGCGTATGTTATCGTCAGCCTTCTATACATCGTACTCATTGGCGGCGTGATCTCAGTGATTTATGCTTTCATCTATCGCGCCGTTGGACCGTCACGCTATGGTCCGCTCGACGAACCACCGCCAAAAATTAAAACAAAACGCTATACACGATAGGAACCTATGTCAAAACAATCTGTCGGCAAATCACATCCACGCATTGACGCTCGCGGCAAAGTCATCGGCGAAACGCTCTATTCCGGCGACTTGAAAATGGACGGAATGTTGTTCATGAAGATCCTTTTCGCCGAACGTCCACACGCACGTGTACTAAACATTCAGACTGCCAACGCAGAGAAATCGTCAGGTGTCGTCGCAGTCTATACAGCGAAAGACATTCCTGTCAATGAATATGGATTACAGATCCCAGATCAACCCGTTTTATGCGGACCTGGTTCAAGCAAGCCATACACAGACATAGTCCGCTTTGTGGGAGATCAGGTCGCAGTTGTGGTAGCCAAAACCGAAGGCGAAGCGGAGGCGGCTGCCAAATTGATCGATGTGGAATATGAAGACCTGCCGCTTCTCTCCGACCCGACCATTGCATTGCGCCCCGACGCGCCCATCCTGCATCCTGACAGGGGCGATACCAACGTCTGCGTCCATTACAAGATCCGCAAAGGTGACGTTGAAGATGCTTTTGCGAAAGCAGATGTGATCGTTGAGGGCGAATATCACACACCTGTGCAGGAACACGCCTATTTACAACCCGAGGCAGGCCTTGCCTACATTGACACTGAAGGCCGCGTCACAATTGAAGCTGGCGGACAATGGACTCACGCAGATCGTGAAACGATAGCTCACTCGCTCGGTCTGCCCGACGAAAGGATCCGCGTCATCTACCCAGCCATCGGGGGCGCATTTGGCGGACGCGAAGATATGTCTGTGCAGATCGTGCTGGCATTGGCAGCGTGGAAGCTAAACCAACCAGTCAAGATCATCTGGTCGAGGCGTGAATCCATGATCGGTCACGGAAAACGACACGCGGTTTCCATCAAAGCAAAATGGGGCGCAACAAAAGATGGGAAACTGATCGCCGCGGAGAATGAATTGATCGGCGACGGCGGCGCTTACATGTACACCTCCAACAAGGTGCTTGGCAATGCAGCCATCACCTCAACAGGTCCGTATTTCATCCCGAACACAAAAGTGGATGTGTATGGGGTGTACACAAACAATGTTCCCGGGGCAGCATTCCGCGGATTTGGCGCGCCGCAAGCCTTGTTTATGGCAGAATCACAAATGAACAAAATAGCGGAAAAACTGGGTATGGATCCGGTTAAGTTCCGTTTAAAGAACGCATTTCGCGAAGGCGACCTGATGAGTTTTGGCACACCTGTACCAACTCAGGTCAGCATCGTGCAATGCATTGAAGCTGCCCGAGATCAATTTAATTGGAAAAAAACCAAAAAGAAGAATTCAAAACCACACCTTGCGCGTGGACATGGTTTCGCGGCTGGATTTAAAAACGTGGGATTCTCTTTTGGTTACCAGGAAAATTGTTGGGCTAAAGTGGAAATACATGGCAATGGAAATATCGAACGCGTCATTGTCCATCAAGCCGGCGCGGAAGTTGGCCAAGGCACCCATACTGTGATGATCCAAATGGCGGCTCATGCAGTCGGTGTGTCAGTAAACAAAGTGGAATTACGCACATCTGACTCCGCGCATCAAGATAACTCAGGATCAGTCTCCGCATCACGTATGACCTTCATGGCAGGCAATGCCATCAAAGGTGCAGCGGAAGCGGCTCTGGAAAAATGGAAAGCGGAAGAGCGTCCCGCCATCGCGGAATTCAAATACCTCGCGCCGCGCACCACACCATTTGATCATGAAACGGGCTACTCCACTCCCAACTTCGCGTACGCTTATGTGGCTCAAGCCGCCGAAGTTGAAGTGGATACGGAAACCGGTCACGTGCGCGTCATCCGCATTGTTTCCGCAGACGATATCGGCAAAGCCATCAATCCAGACCTGGTGGTAGGTCAAATCGAAGGCGCGGTAGTCCAGGCTCACGGATATGCTGTGCTGGAAGATTACAAGACGAAAGACGGGCGCGTACTGACCGATCAATTAAGCACATATTTGATACCAACTATTCGAGATATACCCGAATCAGTGGAGTCGGTTCTTGTAGAGATCCCCGATCCGAACGGGCCGTGGGGTGCGCGCGGATTAGGAGAGTTACCCTTCCTGCCCGTCGCGCCGGCTATCGCCGCCGCAATTCACGATGCGACCGGCGTATGGATCAATGAATTCCCATTCACCCCAGAGCGGGTTTTACGCGCTCTGGGAAAAATATAGAAACTTTATGAAAGCCCTGACAGGGCACTTCGAGACCTGTCAGGGCAGCATAATTTATGTCTTTCCCCTACTTAGGCGAAACAGATGAAGTAAACGAAACCACACGCAAAGAAGCGAATGGATCCTTTATCACGCTTCCTTGCGGCGTGACGCATTACGAATTCCTGGGGCCTGAAAACAGCTCGACGGTCACGCTTGTGCATGGCTTTTCCGTTCCGTATTTTATATTTGACTCAACCTTCGAATTTCTTGTCAAAGCAGGATTTCGTGTTTTACGGTACGATCTTCTCGGGCGTGGATTCTCAGACCGGCCGAATGTCGATTACAACATTCACCTCTTCACCCAACAGCTCAAAGACCTGCTCGATGCGCTAGGAATCAAATCCACGAATCTACTTGGGCTTTCCATGGGCGGCCCGATCACGGCAGCATTCATCAGGCAGTATCCTGGCTATGTTGATAAACATGTTTTGATAGCCCCAGCCGGCGCAGAGCGTGTCGCGCTTTCCCTCCTCCTTGAAGCAGTGAAAATGCCTGTTCTTGGCGAGCTGGCGCTCGGGCTGTTTGGAAGCGGGAATATGGTCAAAAATATAGCCAGTGATCTATACGATCCGAAATCGGTGGAACATTTTCAAGAACAATACAAAATCCAAATGCGGTTTAAAGGCTTCAAACGCGCCATCTTATCCACAATGAGAAGTGATATGTTAGAGTCGTTCCTGGAGACTTATGTTGAAGTAGGGAAATTAAAAAAAACCAGCCTGCTCATCTGGGGAAAGAACGACAGGACGGTGCCTTTTGAGAACAGCAATCTCATTCTAAAGGCTTTACCGCACACAGAGTTGCTTTTTATTGAGCACTGCGGTCATATCCCACATTACGAAAAACCTGAGGTGGTCAATCCGATCCTGTTGGAGTTTTTATCAAAATGAACAAACTAGATATACAAACGCTGTACAAATTCAATCACTGGGCAAACATGCGAATTTTAATTGCCGTGTCCAAATTAACAACCGAACAATTTCTTGCAGGCGCAGTATTCCCACATAGAGAATTACGAAGTACGTTGACGCATGCGCTCTTAGCGGAATGGATCTGGCGCACGCGCTGGCAGGGAGAAACGCCAGCGGCCCGCTTCAAGCCGGAAGATTTCCCGAACCTCGACGCACTCCGCACGCGATGGCTAGAGGAAGAAAAAAAACTAGATACGTTCATAAATAGTTTGAATGATGAATCAGTAAACGCCACATTCCAATACAAAACCAAGGATGGAGAGATCAGGGAGAATGTGCTCTGGCATGCCATGATACATGTCGTCAATCATGGCACGCAGCATCGTAGCGAAGCAGCGGCCATACTTACAGAATTGGGTCACTCTCCGGGTGATCTAGACCTGATGTTGTTTTTAAATGAGCAAACCTAATGACTGACAAAATAAAGAACCTTATTTACCAAAACAGGCACAGCATCGCTGTTTTTATATTGCTAAATGTTGCCTGTCTGGTCTGTATCTTGCTTGTCGCAGCGAGGGTGGCGTACACTGACTCGAGCCGGCACACTGGCCTAATCTGGAATCTGTTCCTGGCGTGGATACCATTTATCCTGGCTTACATTGCCCACACTGTTTCGTGGAAACGCATCTGGTTATACCTTGCCATTCCAGTCATTGCATTTCTCTGGCTCATTTTTTTCCCAAACGCCCCTTACATGCTGACCGACCTGCAAGACCTCGCGCGCGCGGGCGGAATAGGCGCTCCGCTTTGGTATGATGTGCTCATTGTAGTCTGGTGTTCCTGGACAGGCACACTGCTTGGTGTTATATCGCTGTATCTGATGCAGGATATTATTTCACGCACGCTTGGACGATCGATCGGCTGGGTCTTCGTATTTATTATCTCCGGCTTAAGTAGTTTTGGTATCTACATCGGTCGATTTGTGCGCCTGAATTCGTGGGACATTTTGCAAAACCCCGCTGAAACAGCTGTTGAAATCCTCGGTCTCGTCATTGACCCGAGTATGCGCCTGGCTGCATTTACCATCTTATACACGTTCTTCTTCCTGTTCCTTTTTGTATTATTGTATTCCTTCAGTCATATGCTCCAGGAACAGACCGTCCGAGCTCAAAACACTCCAGAACCGGTTGAATCTACACAACAAACCAAATAATATAATATCCCTGTACAGCACCTAAAGGACAGTCCATGAATCCTCTCATCCTCATCCGCGGCGGCGGCGACCTCGCAAGCGGGGTCGCATTGCGTTTGTATCGTTCTGGTTACAAGGTCGCCATTCTTGAATTGGAAAAACCCCTGGCGGTTCGCCGCACTGTGTCGTTCTGTGAAGCAGTATACGAGGGCGCACATACCGTCGAGGGTGTAACAGCGCGACTCGTTTCAGCAGACCAGTTTCAAGATGCGCTCGACGCGGGTGAAATTCCCGTGCTTGTGGATCCAAACGCCAATATCTTGCGAAATCAATTCCTGACAAGTCCGGGATCCACATTTATCATTGATGCAAGACTGATGAAAACGACCCCCAAACCCCTACCAGTAGATGTCGCGCTTCACATCGCACTTGGACCTGGCTTCCGTGCAGGTGAGAATTGCCACGCTGTGATAGAAACCCGCCGCGGACACACCCTCGGCAGAGTCTACTGGAGCGGCTCCGCCCAGGCTGACAGCGGACTGCCCGAGGGCGACCTTCGCCGTGTTTTACGCGCACCTCATAACGGCAAATTAATCGCTCACGCCAAGATAGGCGATCTGCTTGAAGAAGGCCAGATCATCGCTGAGATCGATTCGAAAATTGAAAACCGAAGATCGAAAATAATCAGCCCCTTCAAAGGCATCCTGCGCGGACTTATTCGTCCCAATATTGAGATCACTGATAAGATGAAGATCGGGGATGTTGATTTACGTGACGACCCCGTTCTTAACACCCTTGTTTCTGACAAGGCGCTGGCAGTTGGCGGCGGTGTGCTGGAAGCAATACTAACTCGTTATCCTGTATTTCATGAAATAGACCAGGTCTAAAATCCCGACTCTAGCCACAGGGCTGTCTTGTAAAATTAAATTCCCACGGAGAACCCCATGAGCAAAGGACGCTTGGAAGCATTTAGCGATGGCGTGCTTGCCATCATTATCACCATTATGGTTTTGGAACTAAAGGTGCCTGATGGAGCAGACCTTACCGCACTACAGCCGCTTATTCCAGTATTCGCCAGCTACACTCTCAGCTTTGTCTTCATTGGTATTTATTGGAACAACCACCATCACCTATTTCAGGCAGTTCAAAAGATCAACGGCAATGTCTTATGGGCGAACATGCATTTGCTTTTTTGGATATCGCTCATTCCTTTCACTACCAGCTGGATGGGCGAAAATGAATTTTTAGCCTGGCCAGTTGCTTTCTACGGCATCTCTTTATGGATGTCTGGACTGGCTTATTTCATCCTCGTTCGCACGCTTCTCGCAATTCATCCGGAAGACTCGCCGCTGGCGATTGCGATAGGCAGCGACACCAAAGGATATGTCTCACTGGCGTTATACACCACGGCGATCCCACTTTCTTTTGTTTCTGCAAGATTTGCTTCCCTGCTTTATGTCGCAGTGGCCATCATCTGGTTCATCCCAGATCGAAGGATCGAAAAGACCCTCGCCAAATAAGATCCGTCTTCCCGCCATAGGCAGATCTACTATTAATAGTGGACATTGGCAAAGGAGATTAACTAGCGCGCAGTTGGCAAAGCGGTATGGGTTTTTTCTCGAGATTTGCGATTCAAAAAAGCGGATGTACAAATGTAGGATTTGGTCTACAATCAATCTATGCGACTATCTGATGCGCTTCGATTGAAAACTCCGCAATCGGTCAGTTTCTCTGGCGCGGGCGGAAAAACAACTGCCATATTTCAACTTGCGCGTGAATTTCCACAAGCCATCGTGACCGCCACCACCCACCTCGGCACGTGGCAAACCTCCCTTGCTGACCGGCACATCATTGCAACAAAATTCAGTGATCTTGATGAAATCACCTCAGAAGGTGTCACACTGGTTACAGGCGAGATTGAAGAAGAAAGAACAAAACCTGTAAACCAGGATGTCCTTTATTGGTTACGCGAAGCCAGTGGCAAAAAATATATTCCCCTCTTCATTGAGGCAGATGGATCACGTCAAAAATCACTTAAATCCCCGGCAGACCACGAACCACCCATCCCGGAATTTGTAGATACAGCTGTCATTGTCGCAGGACTAAACACACTGGGAAGACCGCTCACCGATGAGCACGTCCATCGTGCCGGGCTATTTTCACAGATCGCCGGTTTGGACATCAGCCAGCAGGTCACTGCTGATTCGGTTACGCGCATGCTAACCCACCCGCAAGGCGGCCTAAAAAATATCCCGCCAGCAGCGCGGCGCATCGCGCTGCTGAACCAGGCCGACACGCCCGAACTGAAATCCATTGGCGGCGGGATGGCTCGAGACCTGCTCGATCATTTCGACTCGGTGATCGTTGGTTCATTAAATCACAATAGTTTCCAAACATTCGAACATACGGCGGGTATCGTCCTTGCCGCAGGTGCATCGACCCGTTTTGGCGCGCCAAAACAATTGCTGGATTGGAAAGGAAAATCTTTCGTGCGGCATGTGGCAGAAACCGCGCTTCAGGCTGGACTTTGGCCTGTTGTAGTGGTCACAGGCTTTCATTCAGAAGAGGTGGAGTCCGCACTACATGGACTTCCTGTAAACATAATCCACAATCCAGATTACCTGCAAGGACAAAGCACATCCATACGGACCGGAATCGACTTCTTAAAGCCGGGCAGACCGCATGACACAATTGGCTCAGCTATTTTTCTGTTGACAGATCAACCTCAGATCCCTGTAGAAGTGCTCCGCGCATTAGTGGAATCACATACCCAGAAAATGCAAGCCATCGCCGCGCCGCTGGTACTTGGAAGCCGCCGCGCAAATCCGGTATTGTTTGACAGGAGTACATTCCCCGACCTTTTACAGCTTGAAGGTGATGTCGGCGGGCGAGCCATTTTCTCGAAATACAAAGTAGAATACATGCCATGGCACGATGAACTATTATTACTCGATGTCGACAATCCCGAAGACTATCAAAGACTGGTTGAAAATGAAAAACTTTAGAGACAGATCATGATCACTGCGATCATTCTCGCCGCGGGCGAATCGAAACGAATGGGTGAACCGAAGATGCTTATGCCCTGGGGAAAAAGCACGGTATTGCAAACGGTCATCTCCACATTTCAGGCGGCCAGTGTCAAGGACATTCTGGTCGTGACGGGCGGAGCACACCAGCAGGTCGAGGCATTGATCGGCAAAACGGTCGAGACCGTTTTTAATGAAAATTATCAAACCGGGGAAATGTTGAGTTCCATCCAACTAGGGTTGTCGGTAAAAATGCGCGAAGCGAGCGCCGCTCTCATTTGTCTCGGGGACCAGCCTCAGATCGAAGAGAGAAGCGTGCGCCAGGTATGCAACGCCTTCCTTGCACAAAAATCACAGATCGTAGTCCCCAGCTATCAAATGCAGCGCGGACACCCGTGGCTTGTCGCCCGTCCGCTCTGGGATGAACTGATCGCAATGAAAGCGCCAAAAACACCACGCGATTTTTTAACAAAACACAGTCGCGCAATTCACTATGTTGTCGTTGACACATCCAACATTCTCGCGGACCTCGATACCCCTGAAGATTACTTGAAATACAAATCATAACGTGCTATTGTAAAGATAGACGAGGAGGCTGATATGTCTGACATGACCTTGATCGCCGAGGATATCATTAACACAATGCAAGCCGTGGAAGAAGCGTATCATGCATCGAAGAAACTACAAAAAGAAAGCGATACTGTTGCGTTTGACGCTTTCCGTGCCAAGATGCTCGAGCTGCACGACCATCTCAGTAAACTAAAGATGGTGCTAGATAATGAAGAGGCATTCGCAATGGACGAACTGATGGACGCCATGAGCGTCGCCTATTCCGGGCATCGCACTGAATATCGCAAAACACCGCGTATGAACGAGTAATTCGATTTGACAATCTGAGTCACAGAAGATAAACTCGCTCCCATTCCAAACTGGGAGCATCACGTGAAATATTACGTTATCGTTAATCCAACTTCGGGCCGCGGGCTTGGAGAAAAGTCCATTCCACAAATTGAATCCAGCCTGCGCGCCAACGGGCTGGATTTTACGCTTGTTCAAACAGAACATGTCTGGCACGCGTCCGAACTCGCAGAAAAAGCGGCGCGAAACGGTTACGATGTGATCGTGTGTGCCAGCGGCGACGGAACCATCAACGAATCGTTAAATGGGATCATGAAGGCGCGCAAAGACGGTCATACAAAAAGCGCCTTCTCTGTCCTAAGCATTGGCACAGGCAATGACTTCGCCGGCGGCACGGGCATCCCAACGAATTTAACAGACAGCATAAAATCCCTGGTTGCAAACAAGCGCAGGAAAATTGATCTTGGATTGGTCAAGGGTGGAGATTACCCTGAAGGGCGTTATTTCGGTAACGGGATTGGGGTTGGGTTTGATGCAGCTGTTGGCAATGAAGCGATCAAGATCCGCTGGACACCCGGCTTGCCAGCTTATCTGATCGGGGTGATCAAAACTGTTTTCCTTTATTACAATCCCCCAAATGTTGAGATCGTTCTGGATGACAAGGAAACCATTAATCAGGTTTCACTGATGATCTCAGTAATGAACGGCAGGCGCATGGGCGGGGGCTTTCAGATGGCACCTGATAGCAAACCCGATGACGGCCTCTTCGATCTTTGCATCGCGGAAACTGGAACAAAGGCGCGTATTCTCGCACTTATCCCCCACTTCATTCGCGGAACACAGGCCAGTCAACCCGAAGTCAAGATGCGGCGCGCTAAAAAAGTTTCGATCAAGTCTCTGGATAAGACCTTTCCCGCCCACGCAGATGGAGAATTCATCTGCCTGAATGGTTCAGCGCTAACCCTGGAACTGCTCCCGTCTGAATTGGAAATTATCTGCGCCTGAAATTTTTCGGTACAAACATGAACTGGCTTATCAACTTTCTCATCCGTATTTACACGCGCATCACCTGCCGCATTGACGCGCCTGACTTTCAAAATTTTCCAGCCACAGGACCTGTGATCGCGATCTCGAATCACACAGGTCAGATCGAAGCGCCGCTGCTTTTCGCCCATCTCCAGCCGCGCCGAGTCACGGGCTGGGCAAAGGCTGAGACGTGGGACAATTGGTTCCTGCGCTGGGTCTTCAACACCTGGGGCATGATCCCCATCCATCGCGGCGAAGCGGACATGCACGCGCTGAAAGCCGCTTTTCGAGCGCTTGAGAATGGCATGATCTTTGGCATCGCCCCCGAAGGAACTCGCAATTACACGGGTCGTTTAAGACGCGCCATGCCCGGGACGGTCATCGTTGCAATTCGGTCAGGCGCGCCGATCATTCCCATCGCGCACTGGGGCGGCGAGAATTTTATGAAAAACTTTAAACACTTCAAGCGGACAGATTTCCACATCCGCTTGGGAGAGCCGTTCAAGTTGAATGTGGAAGGTGTGAAGGTAACGGGAGAAATCCGCCAGGAGATCGCAGACGAGATGATGGCGCAGATCGCTAAATTACTGCCCGCACATTATCGAGGGGAATATGCTGATACGAGCAAGTGGACAGAGAAATATATTCAGAAAGTCTCGTTATAATCATTCTTTTGTTGCGAAGCGGTATCCCGAAGCGACTGCTGTGTAACGGGGGAAAAATTTGACAAGTTTGTTCTCCAAAATGAGGTGAGATTTCTTCAGTCGCTTTGCTCCTTCACAACGACATCAGAAAAATAAAAGGGAGAAGACATGTCACAACTTTTGACAGTACAAGGATACGGCTCGGTATCTGCCACACCCGATCAGGCGGTGGTCAGTTTTGTCGTCGAGCACCAGAATAAAGAGTACGCCAAATGTATTGACGGTCTCAACCGTCTGGCGGATGAATTCTTTATATCCATCAAGTCAGCGGGCATCAAGGAAGACCAGGTCAAGATGTCCAATTTTGAAATACGAGACAAGGATCGATACTCGGAGGAAAGCAAGTCCAGAATATTCTGGGGATACGAAGCATCCTATTCATTCAAACTTCGTCTCGATCTGGATCACAAAACCATCAACCGCGTGCTTAATGCCGTCACGCGCACATCCGGCTATATCAGAATTGATTTGGATTTTACCGTGAAAGATGCAGAGAGCTTCAAAAATCAGGCTTTGGAAAAGGCTATTGCAGATGCCAAAGCCAAAGCGGAGATTATCGGCAAAGCCACCGGAGTACAACTGGGAAAGATCCAACGCATTGACTATGGCAGGGAAATCATGGAAATTACAAGCAGGCGCATGCCTTTGGCGGTGTCTGAAAGTTTCGCAACATTTCCAGAGGATAGGGAAATCAACCCGGAAGATGTCAACACCCACGATTATGTAAACATCACGTGGGAAATTGAAGGATAAGCAAGGAGCGTCCATGAACCATCCCAAAGGCTCCCATTCGCTCCTTGAATGGTTCGGATCCGACCTTTGGGATGGCGGTATAGAGCAGGAGATTCTTTCAAGGTGGAAACAGCGGCGGGATTGCAAATCCTTGCGGAAATTCTTTAGCAACTTGCCGATGAAATAAGTGTCGCCTAGCACATCTCTCCCGGGAAAATTCGGGGTGAATAAAATGATACGAGTAAAGCCGCCGACAATTTCTTAATAAACCTATAGATATCAGTACCATTGCGCTACTCAACTTTCAGTAATGAAAGCAATTATTGACATTTAGTGTCTATAATATTTTTGTAGAATACATTGTTTTACAAAAAGGAGTAACAAAATGAAGAAGCTATTTACCATTACGTTCCTCGTGTTTGCCCTGTTGGTGATGACCGCAGGCAGCGTATTTGCACAGGAATGCACAACTATCACCGGCACTGTTCAATCAATCCTACTTGGTACAGATCCAGCCACAGGCAACACAACCTTAGAAGTCACATACACTAATTCAACAAACACAACTCAAACTGTAACAATTGACCTGCAGACTGCAGAGTACCTTGGTTTGGTCGCAATAGATCCGATTACAACCAAAACTACAATAGCTGTAGATGCCATAGGCAAGATCATACAAATAACTCCACCGCCTGCCATTGAAGAAATCAAAGAAGATCAGCACCCTGTAAGTTCAGCCTTATCAGATTTTTTTAGCAAGCTTTTAGGAGTAGATTACGAAACGATCACCACCACCCATGATGATGGAGTCGGCTTTGGGGTGATCGCGCAAGCATTGTGGATGACCAACAGCATAGATGGCGGCTCTGAAGAATTCCAAGCCTTGATCGAAGCCAAACAAAGCGGCGATTACAGCTTAATCACACTTGCCGATGGTTCAACTCCAGCAAATTGGGGCGACGTTATCAAATCAATAAAAAAGGGGGATAATCTCGGGAGCATAATGTCTGGCAAGGCTGAACAAATTGATGAAACAAGTGAAAATACCGCCGCAACAGTGGATAATTCCCACGGGAACAACGTTAAGGGCGCCAGTGACCTACCCGGAGATGTTCCTAATGGAAATGGCAATAACAGCAATAACGATAATGCCAACCAGCCTGGAAACAACAATGGACATGGAAATAGCGGCTCGAATGGAAACGGTCAGGGAAATGGGGGTGGAAAGCCATAACATCTCTTTGATTGAATTAATATTGAAAGAGAGCCGGTCGATGACCGGTTCTCTTTCAATCAGAGCAGGATCTGATATGCGTTTGTTTCGCGTTTCTTAAATCCCATTCTTTGATACAACCTGTTCGCGGCTTCACGCATCGGATTACAGGTCAATGTAATATTGCCAGCGCCTCTTTCGCGCGCAACCCTAATGGCGTGTTTTACCAATGCTTCACCAATACCCTGTCCACGGGCGGAGTTGTCCACGATGACATCTTCAATGATCGAGCGGATACCTGTCGGCACACGGTAGACTGTCAACGTGAGTGCACCAATGATCTCGCCCTGGTCACTGCGCGCCACCATCAGCGTGGACGACGGTTCTCGAACGAGAGCGGTCAGTTCGTTAAGAGAAGGGGGCGGATTATTATTGGTCAACTGCGGGACAAGGCGTTGAAACGCTGCGTAAAGTTCGTCATCCGCCTGCGAGATGAGTTCAATTTGCATGGATTTTATTCTTTGGGATCACACTTAGGATCAAATAATATCCGACATAAATAAATGAAGCCCAAACCACCCACTGCGGTTGGTTTGGATATTGAAGCAATCCCCAAATTCCGATCGCGCCATAAAGATACGTGAGAACAAGCGTGAGCGTGCGCAAATAACTATTGCGGCTCGGATAAATATATTTAATGGGAATGAAAACCATCACATTGAACAACATCAGAAAACCGAAGTTCACCCATTGCGGCAAATTCATCAGGAGCATATAGAGCGCAGCAACGTTCCAATATGATGGAAAGCCTTTGAAGTGATGATCGTCTGTCTTCGCGTCGGTCTGTGTGAATTGATATGCAGAAGTGAGCAGAATAGAACTCGCAGCCAGCAAACGCACATTCTCAGGCAGAACATCCGCTTTGACCAAAAACAATGCGGGCACCATCACGTAATTTATATAATCAAGAATGTTGTCGAGCAAAGCCCCGTCAACGCCGTTAGCATATTTTTTCACATCCGCCCAGCGCGCCAGCATGCCGTCAAAACCATCCACCAGCATCGCAATGATCATATACACGATCATCATTTTCCAATTTTTTTCAAAAATGGACAGGATCGCGAGCAAACCAAAAACTGCCCCGGTCGCGGTGAATAGATGCACACCCCAGGCGCAGATCACTCGAAAAATATTTGGTTTATTTTCTGAAAGCGCAGAATTGTTCATGTTGATCCTTTGACACAGATATTTATATGTGTTGAATTATAAATTAAAAAACAATGTCGCTGCGAGGCGCTCCTGCCTTTAGACGAAACAGTCTCCAAACAACGCAGAGATTGTTTCGTCGGAAGGAAAAAGTACACACCTCGCAACGACATGATGAGATTTACTCCTTTCAACTTTGCGGCTACACTTTTCTTACTCCAACCTTAACCTTCTCACCTTCAAACTCATCTTCAACTACCGACGAATCTTCCGGCGGAGTTATAAAGGATAATTTGGATGTAAGCGTTTCGGACGTGATGTACTCCTGATGCGCCTCGATCGCGGATCTCAAGCCTGCGCTCGCTTCGATGAACATCTCTATACGATCAGCGACATCCAACTCAGCAGTCTTGCGCAAATCCTGTACACGGCGGACAAATTCACGCGCCAGCCCTTCCTGCGCGAGTTCGGGAGTCAGTTCGGTCACTAGCGCGGCAACATACGCGCCTTCTTCCGCAACGGCAAAACCTTCCTTCGCCATCGCCTTGACTTCCACTTCGTCAGCCAGAATATGATAGGTTTCGCCGCCAGTTTCCACCACAAGCGCATTTCCTGAATGCAGAGTCTTTGCCACTTCTTCAGCATTCATCGCAAGGATCGCTTTTTGAATGGCGGGATATTTATTGCCATATTTTTGTCCAAGCTGTTTTGGAAGCGGCTTGGCAGTATGAGTCAATGCTTCAGTGGAAGCGTCCAACAAACGGACCTGCTTAACATTGAGTTCATCCGCGATCATTTCCGCAAAAGTGGAAACCGCCTTGCGTTCCGAAGGAGTGCTGACCGAGAACGCGGCAGAGGCCAATGGCTGGCGCACCTTACGATTCGCTTTTTGGCGGGCAGAATGTCCTAGCGAAACCAGGCGCATGACCAACTGCATTTCGCGGTTGAGCGACTCGTCAATGAACTCGTCCATCGCCACAGGCCAATCCGCAAGATGAACGGATTCAGGTGCGGTCTCATCCAGAGAGCGGACAAGGTTCTGATACAGCTCTTCCGCGAGGAAAGGCATGGCAGGAGCGAGCAGCTTCGCAAGCGTAGTCAACGCGGTATAAAGTGTCGAATAAGCTGCCTGCTTATCTGCTCCAGAGTCGTTCTTCCAGAAGCGGCGGCGTGAACGGCGCACATACCATGTGGAAAGTCTTTCCACAAAAGCTTCGATGGGACGGGTGGCATTCAAGACATCATACGTCTCATATGCCTGAGTCACGTCTCGCACAAGCACATTCAATTCAGAGAGCAGCCAGCGGTCAAGATCATTTGTCGGCGCGGTGACAGTCAACGCCTGTGGCTTATCGAGGTTGGCGTATGTCACAAAGAATGAATATACATTCCAAAGCGTCAGCGTAAAACTGCGGATGACATCACCAACCAAATCGGAAGAGAAGCGGCGTTCCTGCCCCGGGGGTGAGGCTGTGTACAAATACCAGCGTAAGGCATCCGCGCCATGCGCATTCAGGACATCCCAGGGCTGGACGATATTCCCCAGCGACTTGGACATCTTACGCCCTTCCGCATCCTGAATATGACCAAGACAGATCACATTCTTGAAAGAGACTTCATCATTTAGCAAGGTACTGATGGCATGCAGTGAATAGAACCAACCGCGCGTCTGGTCCACGGCTTCACAGATGTAGTCCGCAGGATATTGACTTTCAAACTTGTCTTTGTTCTCAAATGGATAATGCCATTGCGCGATCGGCATGGAGCCCGAGTCAAACCAGACGTCAATCAGGTCAGGGACGCGCGTCATCTGACCGCCGCAGTCTGAACAAACCCAATAGACTTCGTCCACATACGGGCGGTGCAGATCCAGTTCACTTAGATCCCGGCCGGCTTTCTCAGACAGTTCGGCCACCGAACCGACACACTCCCTATGTTTGCATTCCAGACATTCCCAAACAGGAAGCGGAGTGCCCCAATAACGCTCACGTGAAAGCGACCAGTCGATGTTGTTCTCAAGCCAGTTGCCAAAACGTCCACTCTTGATGTGATCGGGAACCCAATTGATGGTGTTGTTTAATTCAACCAGGCGGTCACGATGCGCGCTGGTACGGATGAACCACGAGTCGCGCGCATAATATAAAAGC
>Ga0268298_10003478_pt1 | contig 16074 bp, 18 predicted proteins | sample WWTPWeurt_MetaG_FD_194462 | JGI IMG/M metagenome (GOLD analysis project Ga0268298, IMG submission 194462) | Activated sludge microbial communities from WWTP in Nijmegen, Gelderland, Netherland - WWTP Weurt | ecosystem: Engineered > WWTP > Aerobic digester > Activated sludge | place... | reverse complement strand
CAGCTCGAGTCCGACGAGCTGGCCGGGCAGCCGGTGTTCTTCGGCGGGCCGGTGCAGACCGAGCGGGGCTTCGTGCTGCACGAGAAGCTCGACGCCGATGAAAGCCCGTACAGCTCCACGCTGTCCATCCCGGGCGGCCTGGAGATGACCACCAGCAAGGATGTGCTCGAGGCGCTGGCGCATGGCGCCGGCCCGAAGCGGCTGCTGATCACGCTGGGCTACAGCGGCTGGGGCGCCGGCCAGCTCGAGGAAGAGATCGGCCGCAACGGCTGGCTCAATGTCGATGCGGTGCCGGAGATCATCTTCGACACGCCGATCGAGCAGCGCTACGAGCGGGCCCTGTCGCTGCTGGGCATCGATCCGCGCATGCTCAGCCAGGAAGCAGGGCACGCATGAACACCGTCGGGACTGTGGCCCCCCGCCCGCAGTCCTTCCTGGCCTTCGATTTCGGCACCCAGCGCATCGGCGTGGCCGGCGGCAACACCCTGCTGCGCCAGGCCCGGCCGCTGGGCACGGTGCAGGGCAGCGGCGATGCCCGCTTCGAGCGCATCGCGCGCCTGCTGGCCGAGTGGCAGCCCGATGCCCTGGTGGTCGGCGTGCCCTTCCACCCCGACGGTGCAGCCCACGAGAACACCCGCCGCGCCAGGCGCTTCGCCCGGCAGCTGCACGGCCGGTTCGCCCTGCCGGTGCACGAGGTCGACGAGCGCTACAGCACCACCGAGGCGCTGGCGCAGGGCGCCGGCGATGTCGACGCGGCCTCGGCGGCCATCATTCTCGACCAATACCTGCGGGGCCTGCCGTGACGGCGACCAGGCCACGCCACGATCACATCGACCCGTTCCGAAAGGTGGTTCCGTGAGCACCCTCAACCTCGACGCACAGGCCCTGTACGCAGAGATGTTGGCCGCCGTGCGTGCCCTGTGGCGCCCCGGCATGCAAGTGCTGGGCATCTGGTCCGGCGGCGCGTGGCTGGCCGAGCGGCTGCACGCCGATCTCGGGCTGCCCGGCAAGCCCGGCGTGATCACCAGCGCGCTGCACCGCGACGACTTCAGCGCCCGCGGCTTCGGCCACGGCAAGGACGCCACCAAGATCCCGTTCGAGGTCGATGGCGCGCACATCCTGCTCATCGACGACGTGCTGTTCACTGGCCGCACCATCCGGGCGGTGCTCAACGAGCTGTTCGACTTCGGCCGCCCGGCCAGCGTCACGCTGGCGGTGCTGGTCGATCGCGGTGGCCGAGAGCTGCCGATCCAGCCCGCCCTGGCCGCTGCCAAGGTGGTGCTGCCGGCGGCCCAGCGCCTTTCGCTGGCGCGGCTGGACGACGGGCAATTCACCTTTTCGGTCAAGGACAACGACTGATGCTGCAACGACGAAACCCGCAGCTCAACCGCCACGGCGAGCTGATCCACCTGCTCTCGATCGAGGGCCTGCCGCGCGACGTGCTCGCGCATATCCTCGACACCGCGGGCACCTTCCTGTCGGTCAACGACCGCGACGTGAAGAAGGTGCCGCTGCTGCGCGGCAAGAGCGTGTTCAACCTGTTCTTCGAGAACTCCACGCGCACCCGCACCACGTTCGAGATCGCCGCCAAGCGGCTCTCGGCCGATGTGCTCAACCTCGACATCGCGCGCTCGTCCACCGCCAAGGGCGAGAGCCTGCTCGACACCATCGCCAACCTGTCGGCCATGCACGCCGACATGTTCGTGGTGCGCCATGCCGAGAGCGGTGCGCCCTACCTGATCGCCCAGCATGTGGCCCCGCACGTGCACGTGGTCAACGCCGGCGACGGCCGCCATGCGCACCCTACGCAGGGGCTGCTGGACATGTACACCATCCGCCACTACAAGCGCGACTTCACGCAGCTGTCGGTGGCCATCGTCGGCGACATCGTGCACTCGCGCGTGGCCCGCTCCGACATCCATGCGCTGACCACGTTGGGCGTGCCCGACATCCGCGCCGTCGGTCCCAAGACGCTGGTGCCCGGCGACCTGCGCCAGATGGGGGTGCGCGTGTGCCACGACCTGGACGAGGGCATCCGCGATGCCGACGTGATCATCATGCTGCGACTGCAGAACGAGCGCATGAGCGGTGCCATGCTGCCCAGCGCCGGCGAGTTCTCGATGAAGTACGGCCTGCGGCCCGAGAAGCTCGGCCTGGCCAAGCCCGATGCGATCGTCATGCACCCGGGGCCCATCAACCGCGGCGTCGAGATCGACTCGTCGGTGGCCGATGGCGCGCACAGCGTGATCCTGCCGCAGGTCACGTTCGGCATCGCGGTGCGCATGGCGGTGATGTCCATCATCGCAGGCAACGAGGCGTGAACACCCCATGAAGATCCTGATCAAGAACGGGCGGGTGATCGATCCCGCCAGCGGCCGCGACGAAGCGGCCGACGTGTCCATCGCCGGCGGACGCATCCTGGCCATCGGCCGGGTCGGGCCCGAGTTCACGCCCGAGCGCACCGTCGATGCGTCCGGCTGCATCGTGGCCCCGGGGCTGGTGGATCTGGCGGCGCGGCTGCGCGAGCCGGGGCACGAGCATGAGGGCATGCTGGAGTCGGAGCTCAACGCCGCGGCGGCCGGCGGGGTGACCAGCCTGGTCTGCCCGCCCGACACCGATCCCACGCTCGACGAGCCGGGGCTGGTCGAGATGCTCAAGTTCCGCGCCCGCAAGCTGTCGCTGTGCCGGCTGTTCCCGCTGGGTGCGCTGACCCGCGGCCTGGCCGGCGAAGTGCTCACCGAGATGGCCGAGCTCACCGATGCGGGCTGCGTCGGCTTCTCGCAGGCCGAGGTGGCGGTCAAGGACACCCAGGTGCTGATGCGCGCCCTGCAGTACGCGTCGACCTTCGGTTATGCGGTGTGGTTGCGCCCGCAGGACGGCTGGCTGGGCAAGGGCGTGGCCGCCAGCGGCGCGGTGGCCACGCGCATGGGATTGTCGGGCGTGCCGGTGGCCGCCGAGACCATCGCCCTGCTGACCATCATCGAGCTGGTGCGGGCCACCGGCGCGCGGGTGCACCTGTGCCGCCTGTCCAGTGCCGCCGGCGTGGCGCTGGTGCGCCAGGCCAAGGCGCAGGGGCTGCCGATCACCGCCGACGTGAGCATCAACTCGCTGCACCTGACCGACGTCGACATCGGCTTCTTCAACCCGGCCATGCGGCTCACGCCGCCATTGCGCCAGGGCGCCGATCGCGAGGCGCTGCGACAAGCGTTGGCCGACGGCACGCTCGATGCTCTGGTGTCCGACCACACGCCGGTGGCTGCCGATGCCAAGACCCTGCCCTTCGGCGAGGCCGAGCCTGGCGGCACCGGCCTCGAGCTGTTGCTGAGCCTGGCCCTGAAGTGGGGCGCCGACAGCGGCCTGGCCCTGGGGCCCACGCTGGCCAAGGTGACCAGCGAGCCGGTGCGCGTGCTCGGCGACGCGCTGGGCTCGCTGGCCTCCAGCGCCGGGCGGCTGGTCGAGGGGGGCGTGGCCGACGTGTGCGTGTTCGATCCGGCGCAGACCTGGGCGGTGGCGCCGGAGGCGCTGCGCAGTCAGGGCCGGCACACGCCGTTCGACTTCGAATCCACCGGCATGGCCCTGCCCGGGCGAGTCAGGGCCACGCTGGTGGCCGGGCTGCCGGCGTTCGAGGCGCGCTGACCCTTCGGCGACCGGATGCGGCGGGGCCTGCGTGCCGCGTGGCGCCTGCTGCGCGTGATCGTTCATCTGGCGCATGGCATGGCGCTGGTGGCCATGCGCTGGCCCGCGCTGGACGCCGCGGGCCGGCAACGCCGCATCGCCTGGTGGTCGGGCCGCATGCTGCAGGTGCTGGGCATCCGCCTCGAGGCGAACGGCCACTGCCGGCCCGGGGCCTCGCTGCTGGTGGCCAACCATGTCTCGTGGCTCGACATCCTGGCGCTGCATGCAGTGTGCCCGCAGGCGCGGTTCGTCTCCAAGGCCGACGTGCGGCACTGGCCGCTGCTGGGCTGGCTGGTGGCCGCTGCCGGCACGCTGTTCATCGAGCGTGAGCGCAAGCGCGATGCGCTGCGCGTGGTGCACCAGATGGCTGAGGCGCTGCGGGCGGGCGACACGGTGGGCGTGTTCCCGGAAGGCACCACCGGCGACGGCCGCTCGCTGTTGCCCTTTCATGCCAACCTGCTGCAGGCGGCGATTGCCACCGAGACCCCGGTGCAGCCGGTGGCGCTGCGCTACCACCAGCCCGGGCAGTCGCCCAGCCCGTCGGTGGCGTGGGTCGGCACCACCACGCTGGCTCAGAGCCTGTGGGCCATCGCCTGCGCGGAGCACCTCGCGGTGACGGTGACGGCCTTGCCGCCAGTGGCCAGCGCCCATGCAGACCGGCGGGCCCTGGCCGCCCACCTGCATCTGCTGTTGGATCAAGCTCTGGAGGGACACCAGGCGTAGAGTGGGCGGCATGGACTCACCCGCCCTGCGCATCCGGCGCGTCGGGATCGACACCTGGCGCGAGAACGTGGCCTACCTGCACCGCGAGTGCCCCGTGGTCCGTGCCGCAGGCTTCCAGGCGCTGTCCAAGGTGACGGTGCGGGCCAACGGCATGGCCATCGCCGCCGTGCTCAACGTGGTGGACGACGAGCACCTGGTGCAGTCGTGCGAACTCGGACTGTCGGAGGACGCCTTCGCCCGGCTGCAGGTGGCCGAGGGCCATGCGGCCTATGTGTCGCATGCCGAGCCGGCCGCCTCGATCGCCGCCCTGCACCGCAAGATCGCCGGCGAGCGCCTGACCCGCGACGACCTGCACGCCATCATCCGCGACGTGGCGCAGGCGCGCTATTCGAAGATCGAGCTGGCGGCCTTCGTCGTGGCCACGCAGCAGACCGGGCTCGACCGGGACGAGGTGCTGCACCTGTCCGAGGCCATGATTGCCGTCGGCCGTCGGCTGGACTGGGGCAGCCAGGTGCGCGGCGGCCCGGTGGTCGACAAGCACTGCATCGGCGGCGTGCCGGGCAACCGCACCTCGATGCTGGTGGTGCCCATCGTCACCGCGCACGGCATGCTGTGCCCGAAGACTTCATCGAGGGCGATCACCTCGCCGTCGGGCACCGCCGACACGATGGAGGTGCTGGCCGAGGTGGCCCTGCCGTTCGAGCGGCTGGCGGCCATCGTGCGCGAGACCAACGGCTGCCTGGCCTGGGGTGGCACGGCCGACCTGTCGCCGGCCGACGACATCCTGATCTCGGTCGAGCGGCCGCTGGCACTGGATTCGCCGGGCCAGATGATCGCGTCGATCCTGTCCAAGAAGATCGCCGCCGGCTCGACCCACCTGGTGCTGGATATCCCGATGGGCCCCACCGCCAAGGTGCGCACCATGGGCGAGGCACAGCGGCTGAAGAAGCTGTTCGAGTTCGTGGCCGCTCGCTTGAACCTGCAGCTCGATGCCTTGATCAGTGACGGCAGCCAGCCGATCGGTCGAGGCATCGGCCCGGTGCTCGAGGCGCGCGACGTGATGCAGGTGCTGCACAACGATCCGGAAGCACCGACCGACCTGCGCCAGAAGGCGCTGATGCTGGCCGGGCGCATGATCGAGTTCGATCCGGATGTGAGGGGTGGCGACGGGTGGCGCATCGCCCGCGACATCCTCGAGTCGGGCCGGGCGCTGGCCCAGATGCAGGCCATCATCGAGGCCCAGGGCCGGCGTGTCCATCCGCCTGAACTGGGCGCGCTGGTGCGCGAGGTGGCCGCCACACAGGCGGGCAGGGTGCGGGCCATCGACAATCTGCGGCTGGCGCGCATCGCACAACTGGCCGGCGCGCCACAGGTGGCCGGCGCCGGCGTCGATCTGCTGTGCAAGGCCGGCGATGTCGTCCAGGCCGGCCAGCCGCTGTACCGGATCCATGCCCAGTATGAGGCCGACATGCAGTTCGCCGGCGACCTGGCCGCGCTGGATGACGGTTATCGCATCGGGCCCGCCGATGGCCCGTCGGAGCCCCGCGTGGCTGTGGCCTGACCCGACCGAATGGAGCCTGCGTGAGCCGTCCCGACCTGTTGCTGGCGTTTGACGACGAAGCCCGCCCGGCGGGCGCGCTGGCGGCCCAGCTGGGTGTTCCCTGGGCGCTGGTGCAGCGGCATCGCTTTCCGGACGGTGAACTCAGGCTCAGGCTGCCGCCCCAGCTGCCTCCCCGCATCGTGATCTTGCGCGGCCTGCACCAGCCCAACGAGAAGCTGGTCGAGCTGCTGATCGCCGCGCCGGCGGCGCGTGAGCTGGGCGCGCGCGAGATCACGCTGGTGTGCCCCTACCTGGCCTACATGCGGCAGGACATCGCCTTCCACCCGGGCGAGGCGGTGAGCCAGCGGCATGTGGCCGGCCTGATCGCACGCAGCGTCGATGCGCTGGTCACGGTCGATCCGCACCTGCACCGCATCGCCAGCCTCGACGAGGTGATGCCCGGCTGCCGCGCTTGCGCGCTCAGTGCATCGACCGCGCTGGGCGACTGGGTGGCCCGCCACGTCGATCGCCCGTTGCTGCTGGGGCCGGACGAGGAATCGGCGCAGTGGGTCAGCGAAGCGGCGCGCGAGCACCGGTTGGACCATGCCGTCTGTCACAAGCAGCGGCTGGGTGATCACGAGGTGCAGGTCTCGCTGCCCGAAGTGAACCTGCGTGGGCGCGCGGTGGTGTTGATCGATGATGTGGCCAGCACCGGCCGCACCCTGGTGGAGGCCTGCCAGGCGTGCCTGGCGTCGGGCGCAGCCTCGGTGGACGTGGCGGTGACCCATGCGCTGTTCGTCGGGACCGCGCTCGAGGCGCTGCACGCGGCGGGCGCCCGACAGGTGTGGAGCACCGACAGCGTGCCGCACGTCACCAACGCCGTTCCGCTGGCCTCCCTGCTTGCCCTGGCGGTGCGCGACCTGTAGCCTTCCGGCATGGCCGGTCAATTGCTGCAGCTCGTCGCGGGCCAGGTTCGCCTGGATGTGCCCTTGCCATTCAGCGTGCGCGATCCGCAGGGCAAGCTGCTGCTGGCCAAGGGACAGGTGCTGACCAACGACGCCCAGTTGCAGGCGCTGCTGGCGCGCGGGCTGTATGTCGACCTGGATGAGGTGCGGGCCGCCAGGGCCCGGCCGGCAGAGACACCGGCCACGCGCACCACGCTGTTCGGCCTGTGGGAGCAATCCGCCTGGCGCCTCGATCGCCTGTTGCGCGGCATCGGTGGCGAGCCTGGGTTCGAGGCGCGCTGCACCGAGTTCGCCCGGCAGTTCATGGCCCTGGTGCAGCGTGACCCGGACATCGCCATCTACCTGTCGATGCGCCAGGACCCCGGCCGCATCAAGCTCTACGGGCTGACGCATGCGCTGCATGTGGCGATGGTGGCGCGCCTGCTGGCCACGCGGCTCGACTGGCCGGAGCCGCGCGCCGAATCCCTGGTGAAGGCCGGATTGACGATGAACCTGGGCATCATCGACCTGCAGGGCTGGTTCGCCACGATGGGCCGCCTGAGCGAGGCGCAGATGACCTTGATCCGTGCCCACCCTCAGCAGGCCGCCGAGGCCTTGCGCTCGAGTGGCGTGAGCGACGCGGAATGGCTCGAGGCGGTAATCGACCACCACGAGCGTCCGGATGGCTCGGGCTATGCACGTGGCACGACGACGCAGGGCGACCTGGCCACGGCCTTGCGCATGATCGATGTGTTCATGGCCAAGATCAGCCCGCGCGAGTCACGTCCTGCATTGCCGATCCAGGACGCGGCGCGGCAGATGTTCCAGGAGTCGCAGGGCAGTTCGGTGGCCGCAGCGATCATCAAGGAGTACGGCATCTACCCGCCGGGCGATTTCGTGCAGTTGGCCTCGGGCGAACTGGCCGTGGTGATCCGCCGCGGTGCCACGGCGCACACGCCGCTGGCGGCGGCGATCACCGATCGCAAGGGGCTGCCCATGGTCAACACCCCGCGACGCGACACGGCGCAGGCGGCCTACGCGATCGTCGGCCCGGCGCGCGACAAGAAGCTGGTGATCCGCGTGCCGCCCGAGCGGCTCTACGGGCTGCCGGAGTAACGATCGCTGTGGCCTGAACGGGCTTGCGGTCAGGCCTTGCCCTGGCTGGCCACGGCCGCGGCGGCCTTGGCGATGGCCTCGGCGTCGCCGAGGTATTCGCGGCGGATCGGCTTCAGGTCGGCGTCGAGCTCGTACACCAGCGGGATGCCGTTGGGGATGTTGAGCCCCACGATGTCGGCGTCGCTGATGCCGTCCAGGTACTTCACCAGCGCGCGGATCGAGTTGCCATGCGCGGCGATCAGCAGGCGCTGGCCGCTGCGGATGGCCGGCGCCAGCACCTCGTTCCAGCAGGGCATCACGCGGGCCACGGTGTCCTTCAGGCACTCGGTCAGCGGCACCTGCCCGGGTGCGAGCTTCGCGTAACGTGGATCGTTGCCTTGGCCGCGCGGATCGCCGGCCTCCAGCGCAGGCGGCGGGGTGTCGTAGCTGCGGCGCCAGACCAGCACCTGGGCCTCGCCGTACTGGCGGGCCATGTCGGCCTTGTTCAGGCCCTGCAGGGCGCCGTAGTGGCGCTCGTTGAGGCGCCAGTCGTTGACCACCGGCAGCCAGGTGCGATCCATCTGGTCCAGCGTGTGCCACAGCGTCCAGATGGCGCGCTTGAGCACCGAGGTGTAGGCCACGTCGAATTCGAATCCGCCTGCCTTGAGCAGGCGCCCGGCCTCCTGCGCCTGGGCCACGCCGGTGGACGTGAGCTCGACATCGGTCCAGCCTGTGAAGCGGTTCTCGAGGTTCCAGGTGGATTCACCGTGACGGATCAGGACGAGCTTGTGCATGGCGCAACCGAGGGGAAGTCGGGAGATTGGGGTGAACCCGAATTCTATAATTCGCCTCCTTCCCGACCTCGGACCGACGCGCTGTGAAATTCATTCTCGACAACTGGGCCCTGATCCTGATGGCCGTGGTCTCCGGCGGCATGCTGCTGTGGCAATCGCTGCAGAAGGTGCAGGGCGGCGCCGTTCCGCCGTCCGAGGCGGTGCGCCTGATCAACCGCGAGAAGGCGGTGTTGATCGACGTGTGCGAGCCAGCCGAGTTTGCCGCTGGCCACGCCGGCGGGGCGCGCAACATCCCGTTGGGCTCGCTGGCGGACGCCAAGGAACTGCCCAAGGACAAGTCGGTACCGGTGGTGCTGATGTGCGTGAGCGGCGCGCGGGCCAGCCGGGCGGCGGGCCTGCTCAAGCGCGCGGGCTACGAGAAGGCCGTGGCCGTCGCCGGCGGCATGGGCGCCTGGCGCGAGGCCGGCCTGCCGGTCGTCAAGGCGGCCTGAGGGCTGGCGCCGCCGCGTCTGTCGCGGCAGTTGCCTCGGCCGGGCCAGGGCCTTGCCGGAGTCGACACAATAGCGTCTTCCTCGTTGCCGCCACTGCAGTCGACACCATGAATTCCGTCCGCATGTACACCACCCAGGTCTGCCCCTACTGTGTCCGGGCCAAGGCGCTGCTGAAGGAGCGCGGGGTGTCGCAGATTGACGAGGTTCGCGTGGATCTCGACCCGGCCGAGCGCGACCGCATGATCGAGCTGACCGGTCGGCGCACCGTGCCGCAGATCTTCATCGGCCAGACCCACGTGGGCGGTTGCGATGACCTGATCGCGCTCGATCGTGCAGGAGGCCTCACCACCATGCTGCAAGGCGCCTGAGGCCGGCCGGCCGGCGCAGGCCGCTGCGCGATAATCCGCCCACAGCCAGCCCGCACACCGAGTCGGTGGCGGGCTTTGTCTTCTCCAGCATCTGCTCGCGCAGCGCATCATCATGGCCGACCAAGACTCCAACCCCGTGTTCCAGATCCAGCGCATGTACCTGAAGGACCTGTCGCTGGAGCAGCCCAACTCGCCGCAGATCCTGCTCGAGCAGCAGCAGCCGCAGGTCGACATCAACCTGCAGATGGGCGCCGAGGGCATCGCCGACGGGGTGTTCGAGGTCACCGTCACCGCCACCGTCACCACCAAGGTCGGCGACCGGACGCTGTTCCTGGTCGAGGCCAAGCAGGCCGGCATCTTCGAGATCCGCAACATCCCCGAAGACCAGCTGCAGGGCATCCTCGGCATGGTGTGCCCGCAGATGGTGTACCCCTACCTGCGGGCCATCGTGTCGGACGTCTGCACGCGTGCCGGCTTCCCGCCGATCCTGCTGACCGAAGTGAACTTCCAGGCCATGTTCGAGGCCCAGCAGCAGGCGCTTGCGGCCGGCGGCAACGGCGGGGCCCCCACCGTCAACTGACCGCGAGAGACCCCCATGCGCATTTCAGTGCTCGGCGCTGGCGCGTGGGGCACGGCGTTGGCCGGCGCGGCGGCGGCACGCCACCCGGTGGTGCTGTGGGCCCGCGACCCGGCCCAGGCCGAGGCCATGCGGCGAACGGGCCGCAATGAGCGCTACCTGCCCGAGGTGCCGCTGCCGGCAGGCATCGAGCTGACCAGCGATCTTCCGGCCGCCCTGGCCCACGCCGTCGGGGGCCTGGTGGTGATCGCCACCCCGATGGCGGCACTGCGCGAACTGCTGGGGCAGCTGCCGGCCGACGCCAGCGCCTGCTGGCTGTGCAAGGGCTTCGAGGCCGGCAGCGGCCTGCTGGGCCATGAAATCTCCCGGCTGCTGCGCCCGAACGCGGCGATCGGCGTGCTCTCGGGCCCGAGCTTCGCGCTGGAAGTGGCCCAGGCCCAACCCACCGCCCTGGTGGCGGCCAGCGACGAAACGGCGCTGGCCAACCGCATGGTCGAGGCCTTCCACGGCCCGGCGCTTCGGGTCTACACCTCGAGCGACCCGGTCGGTGTCGAGGTGGGTGGCGCGGTGAAGAACGTGATGGCCATCGCCACCGGCATCGCCGATGGCCTGTCGCTGGGGCAGAACGCGCGGGCCGCGCTGGTCACGCGGGGGCTGGCCGAAATGACCCGGCTGGGGGTGGCGCTGGGCGCCCAGGCCCAGACGCTGATGGGCCTCTCCGGGCTGGGCGACCTGGTGCTGACGGCCACCGGCGACCTGTCGCGCAACCGCCGCGTCGGCCTGCTGCTGGCCGCGGGCGACGGCTTGCCTGCCATCCTGCAGCGCCTGGGCCATGTGGCCGAAGGCGTGTACAGCGCCCCTACCGTGGTGCAGCGGGCCCGCAGCCTGGGCATCGAAATGCCCATCAGCGAGGCCGTGTGCTCGGTGCTCGAAGGCCGCAGCACCCCGGCCCAGGCGCTGCAACGCCTGATGGGTCGAGAGGCACGCAGCGAATTCGGTTGAGCTGCTCAGCCCGCGCCCTCGAAGCCGCACTGGCGCCAGGCCTCGAACACCACCACCGCCACGGCATTGCTCAGGTTCAGGCTGCGTTGCCCGGCCCGCATCGGCAGGCGCAGGCGATTGCCGCTCGGGAAGCTGTCGCGCAGCGCGGGTGAGAGACCTGCGGTCTCGCTGCCGAAGATGAACCAGTCGCCGCGACGGAACCCGATCGTGCCGAAGGCCACGCTGCCATGGGTGGTGAAGGCAAAGCACCGCGTGGGGTCGGGCCGGCAACGTTCGACCAGCGCTGACCATCCGGCGTGGCGCTGCACATCCGCCCACTCGTGGTAGTCCAGGCCAGCGCGCCGCAACTGCTTGTCCTCCATCGAGAACCCCAGCGGCTCCACCAGGTGCAACGCGCAGCCGGTGTTCGCGGCCAGCCGGATCACATTGCCGGTGTTGGGCGGAATCTCGGGGTTCACCAGGACGATGTTGAACATGGCGGCGACATTGTGGCGCCGGCCGCCCCTGCCGATGCCGGGTGGCCGCGCAGCGCCTCGCTGACACCCTGTGGCACGCACGGATCGTCGGGCGCCGGGTCCCTTCAACCCTCCAGCGGCGTCCTGGCCACCACCCAGACCTGGATGCTCGAAGCGCCGGCCAGCCGCAAGGCATGGGCGGCGGCGTCGGCCGAGGCACCGGTGGTCATCACATCGTCGATCAAGGCCATGGTGCGCCCGGCGCAGGCGGCGTGCCGAGCAGGCTCCACCCACAGCGCGTGGCGCAGGTTGGCCTCGCGCTCGACCCGGGTCAGGCCCACCTGATGTTGCACGCCGTCACCTCGAACGAGCAGGCCGTCACGCGCGGGCAGGTGCAGTTGACGGGCCAGCGAGCGGCACAACTCCCAGGCCTGGTTGTAGCCGCGCTCGATCAGCCGCGAGCGGCTTGCAGGCATCGGCACCAGGACGTCCGGTCGGGGCACCGCCGCGCGCAGGACGGTCTCGGCCAGGGCGGGCGCCAGCGCTCGCGCAAGATCGGGCCGCTGATGGAACTTCATCCGGGTGATCAACCGATCCCACGGAAAGACGTAGTCGACCACCGCCACGGCGCGGTCGAACGCGTGGGGGTGACGCAGGCAGTCGCCACAGGCCTGTCCTACGGGGCCCGGGGCGGCCACAGGCAAGGCACAGCGCGGGCACCGGCTTCCGGGGATGGCGAGTCGATCCATGCATTCCGTGCACAGGGTCTGCCGGCCCCAGTTCGCGCACACCTCACACTGCCGCGGCAGCCACGACAACCCGTGCCGTGCGATGGAGCGCCAACGCCAGGATCCGGCCGGCGGGATCGGGCCGATGGGGTCGCCATCCGTGGCGGCCGTGGCGGGCGCCGGCCCGAAGGTGTGCGGCATCGGCTCAATATACTGCCTCGGATGCCCCTGCTTCCCGGCCCTCCTCCTGAGATCGACCCCGCGGCGGTGGAGCGCCTGCTGGGCCGCATGGCACGCCTGCCGTCGAGCCCTTGGCTCCATCAGGAGGTGGCGCGACGGATGGCCGAGCGGCTGCCCCTGATCCGCCAGACCCCGGACGAGTGGGTCGATTGGTGGGCCTTCTGGGGCGGCGGCGCCGAAGCGGTGCAGCAGGTGTTGCCCGGCGCCGTGCGGCGGGTGGTCGAGCCCACGCCTGGGCTGGTGCAGCGATCACGCCCGGCCGACCCGCCGTGGTGGGCGCTTGCCCGACGCCGCGCTCCGCGGCCGGTGATCGAGCTGGTGCCCGAGCCTCCGGCAGCCATCGGCACCGGCTCACCGGCGGGCGTCGGCAATGGATCGCCGGTCGCCACACGCCTGCTGTGGGCCAACATGGTGCTGCATGCGACGGCGGATCCGGCAGCGATGCTGCGGCGCTGGCACCGATCGATCGAGGTCGGCGGGTTCCTGCTGTTCTCGACCCTGGGGCCCTCGACGCTGCAGGAGTTGCGCTCGCTGTTCCAGGCCGAGGGATGGCCCTCGCCGCATGCCGCCTTCGTCGACATGCACGACCTGGGCGACCTGCTGGTGGAGGCAGGCTTCGCCGATCCGGTGATGGACCAGGAGCTGATCCGGCTGACCTGGTCGTCTCCGCAGGCCCTGCTGGCCGAACTTCGGTCGATGGGACATCACCTCGGACGGCATCGGTTTGCCGGGCTGCGCACGCCGCGCTGGATGGCCCGGCTGCAGGCGGCCCTGGCCCGGCGGGCCGATGCGCAGGGGCGAATCGGCCTGAGCTTCGAGGTGGTTTACGGGCATGCCTTCAAGGTGGCGCCCAAGCCCGCACGTGACGGCAGCACCGAGGTGCCCTTGGACGATCTGCGTGCCGAGTTGCGCCGGCGCAAATCCACGTCGTCGGATTGACGGGCAGGATCCGCCACATGTCCGACACGCCCGTACTCGTCTATGCCCAGATCGGCCTGCTGGGGCTGATGGTGTCGGCGCTGCCGTTGTCGTGGTGGTGGCTGCGTCAGCGTGATGCCGATGTGCGGGCACGCCTGGCCGCGCTGACCGCGTTGACGCTGTTCCTGACCTTCGACCTGATCGTCTTCGGCTCGTTCACGCGGCTCACCGACTCCGGCCTGGGCTGCCCGGATTGGCCGGGGTGCTATGGCGCGGTCAGCCCGGTGGGCGCGCACGCCGAGATCAAGGCGGCAGAGGCCGCCATGCCGACCGGCCCGGTGACCGCACAGAAGGCCTGGATCGAGATGGTGCACCGCTACCTGGCGATGTCGGTGGGCGTGCTGATCCTCATCTCGGCGGTGGCCGCCTGGCGGCTCCAGGCGCGCTTGCCGCACAGCCCCTGGTGGGCCACGGCCACGCTGGCCTGGGTGATCGTGCAAGGGCTGTTCGGCAAGTACACGGTGACCTGGAAGCTCTATCCGGCCATCGTGACGCTGCACCTGCTGGGCGGCATGGTGCTGCTGGCACTGCTGGCGGCACAGCACGAGTCGTTCAAGCACCGGCCGCTTCGCGCCGCGGTGTCACGCACGGCGGTGTTCGTCACGCTGGCGGTGCTGATGGCCCAGGTGACGCTGGGTGGCTGGGTCAGCACCAACTATGCGGTGCTGGCGTGCAATGGCTTTCCAAGCTGCAACGGGCAGTGGTGGCCGTCAATGGATTTCGGGCACGCCTTCACCGTGCGCCGCGAGCTGGGCCAGACTGGCGCGGGCGAGTGGCTGCCGTTCGATGCTCTGGTGGCGATCCACTGGACGCACCGGGTGTTCGCAGTGGTGGCCACGCTGGCGCTGGCCTGGCTGGCCGCGAGGCTGTGGCGAGAGCCCGACCGCAGTGCCAGGGCCTATGCCTGGCTCCTGGCGGGCGTGCTGCTCGTGCAGTGGCTGACAGGGTTGTCCAATGTGGTGCTGGGGTGGCCGCTGCTGGCCGCATTGGCCCATACCGCAGGCGCAGCTGCGATCAGCGGCCTGCTGGTGTCGCTGGCCCTGCGACTGAACCCTCGGGAGACGCCATGACATCGACCACTGTACGTTCGACCCGGCGGCGACGGATGCTGCTGGGGTGCGCCATCGGAGGAGTCGCCGGCCTGGTGGCCTGCGATGGCCAGCTGCCGTGGTCGGGGACGAGCTTTCGCGGGGTCGACATCACCGGCGCCACCTATGCGCGCCAGCTGCAGTTGCCTGACGTCGACGGCCGCCTGCGCACGCTGGCCGACTTCAAGGGACACGTGGTGCTGGTGTTCTTCGGCTACGTGCAATGCCCGGATGTGTGCCCGACCACCTTGCTGGAGCTCTCCGAAGTCAAGCGCAGCCTGGGCGCCGACGGTGAGCGGGTGACCGGCATCTTCGTCACGGTGGACCCCGAACGCGATACCCCAGAGCTGCTGAAGGCCTACCTCGGCAACTTCGGTCCAGGCATCGTGGGTCTGCGTGGCACCCCCGAGCAGACGCGCGAGGCAGCACGCGAGTTCAAGGTCTTCTACAACAAGGTGCCGGGCAAGAACGGCGGATACACCATGGACCACACGGCGGGCTCGTACCTGTTCGACGCCAAAGGCCGGGTGCGGGTGTTCACCCGCTACGGCAGCGGCGCCAAGGCGCTGGCCGATGACCTGAAGCTGCTGTTGGCAGAGCCAAAGGCCTGACGACACGCTGCCGGGCTCGACCGTCTCGCGGCCCGGCAGGCGCGCGGGCCAGGCACGGCTTCAAGCGTGGAAGCTCACTGCACCTCGGCCTGGAGGGCCTTGCGCATCTTCTTCATGGCGGCCACTTCGATCTGGCGGATGCGTTCGGCGCTGACACCGTATTCGGCCGCCAGTTCATGCAGGGTCATCCCGCCGGAGGCGTCGTCGTTGACCTTGAGCCAGCGCTCCTCGACGATGCGGCGACTGCGCGCATCCAGCACGTCCAAGGCCTGGCGCAGCCCCTCGCCGGAGAGCATGTCGCGTCGGCGCGCCTCGAGCACGCGCGTGGGCTCGTTCGACTCGTCGGCCAGGTAGGCAATCGGCGCGAAGCTCTCTTCACCGTCATCGGCTTGCGGCTCCAGCGCCACGTCGCCGCCGGACAGGCGCGTCTCCATCTCGATCACCTCGGACGGCTTGACGTTGAGATCCTGCGCCATGCGCTCGATCTCGGCCGACGACAAGGTGTGGCGGTGCGAGCCACCCTCTTCGGCCTCGCCCTTCATGGCCTGCTTCATCGAACGCAGGTTGAAGAACAGCTTGCGCTGCGCCTTGGTGGTGGCCACCTTGACCATGCGCCAGTTGCGCAGGATGTACTCGTGGATTTCGGCCTTGATCCAGTGCAGCGCATAGCTGACCAGGCGCACGCCCTGCTCGGGGTCGAAGCGCTTGACCGCCTTCATCAGGCCGACGTTGCCTTCCTGGATCAGGTCGCCGTGCGGCAGGCCG
>Ga0268298_10003477_pt1 | contig 16076 bp, 14 predicted proteins | sample WWTPWeurt_MetaG_FD_194462 | JGI IMG/M metagenome (GOLD analysis project Ga0268298, IMG submission 194462) | Activated sludge microbial communities from WWTP in Nijmegen, Gelderland, Netherland - WWTP Weurt | ecosystem: Engineered > WWTP > Aerobic digester > Activated sludge | place... | reverse complement strand
TGGCCATAGGCGGCATGCGCGATCACCAGCGCCTGCATCGCCATCGTGTTCTCCTCCATCAGGTAGCTGATGCAGGGGTTGCTGTTGATGACGATCTCGTAGGCAAGGCCCATCGCGCCGCGCTTGTAGTTCTTCTCGGTGGCGATGAACTCCTTGCCATAGCTCCAGTGGCGGTAGTTCACCGGCATGCCCACGCTGGCGTAGGCATCCATCATCTGCTCGGCGGTGATGATCTCGAGCTGGTTGGGGTAGGTGTCCAGGCCGAAGCGCTCGGCGGTGGCACGGATCACCTCGTGGTAGCGCTCGATCAGCTCGAAGCTCCAGTCGCTGGGCGCGGGCAGCGGCTGCGACGGGCGCTGCGGCAGCGGCTTCGGCGCCTGCAGCAGGCAGCGCCCGCCCCGCCGGTCTCCCGAGGGCGGAATCAGCTGAGGCTGGTACGAGCGCCGCCGCTCGACGAAGTCGGAGGTCATGCGTTCACCCCTTCCTTCCGGAACAGCTCGCGGAACACCGGGTAGATCTGCGCGGCCTGGGTGGCCTTGCGCATCGCGAAGTGCGGGCAGGCCTCGGCCACGTGGGCGTATTCCTCCCACAGGTTCTGCTCTTCCTCGGCCACCTGCACATAGGCGAAGTAGCGGCACTGCGGCAGCAGCTTGTCCACCAGCAGCTCGCGGCAACGGTCCGAGTCGTGGTGCCAGTTGTCGCCATCGCTGGCCTGGGCGCCGTAGATGTTCCACTCGCTCGGGCTGTAGCGTGCGCGGATGATCTCGTCCATCAGCACCAGCGCGCTGGAGACCACCGTGCCGCCGGTCTCGCGGGCGTGGAAGAAGTTCTCCTCGTCCACCTCCTGCGCCTGCGTGTGGTGGCGGATGAAGACCAGATCGATGCGCTCGTAGTGCCGGGTGAGGAACAGGTACAGCAGGATGAAGAAGCGCTTCGACAGTTCCTTGCGCTCTTCGTCCATCGAGCCCGAGACATCCATCAGGCAGAACATCACCGCCTTGCTGGTGGGCACCGGCACCCGCACCCGGGCGCGGTAGCGCAGGTCGATCGGGTCGAGGAAGGGGATGCGCGCGATGCGCGCCTTCAGCGCCTCGATGTGCTCGCGCAGCGGCGGGATCTCGGCCTCGGCGGCCACGTCGCCGCGCGAGGCGGATTGTTGCAGTGCGACCAGACGCTGCTCGGCTTCGTGCAGCTCGCGCCGCGCGCCCGAGCCCAGCGCGATGCGCCGGCCGATCGAGCCGCGCATCGAGCGCACCACATGCAGGTTGTTGGGCGTGCCGTCGCTCGAGAATCCGGCGCGGTGGCTCTTCCACTCGGGCGTCTCGGCCAGCGTGGTGCGTACGAGGTTGGGCAGCGCCAGGTCCTCGAAGAAGACCTGCATGAACTCTTCCTTCGACAGCGCGAAGGTGAAGTCGTCCTCGCCCTCGCCCGAGTCGCTGGCCTGGCCCTTTCCGCCGCCTTGCCCGCCCGAGCCACCTTTCGGTCGCTCGATGCGGTCGCCGCGCACGTATTCCTGGTTGCCCGGATGCACCACCTCGCGCATGCCGCCGGAGCCATGGTGGAACACCGGCTCGGAGACATCCTTCTTCGGGATGCGCACCTCCTCGCCCTGCGCCAGGTCGCGGATGGCGCGGCCATCCACCGCACGCTTGACCGCCTCGCGGATCTGGTCCTTGTAGCGCCGCAGGAAGCGCTCGCGGTTGCCGATCGACTTGTTCTTGCCCGCAAGCCGTCGATCGATGATCTGCTGAAGGCTCATGGCCGTGGGATCAGTTGCTTTTGCGAACGCGCAGGTACCACTCGCACAGCAGGCGCACCTGCTTGGCGGTGTAGCCCTTGGCCACCATGCGGGCGACGAAGTCCTCGTGCTTGCGGGCCTCGTCGGCGCTGGCCTTGGCGTTGAAGCTGATCACCGGCAGCAGTTCCTCGGTGTTCGAGAACATCTTCTTCTCGATCACCGTGCGCAGCTTCTCGTAGCTGGTCCACACCGGGTTGTGGCCCTGGTTGTTGGCGCGGGCACGCAGCACGAAGTTGACGATCTCGTTGCGGAAGTCCTTCGGGTTGGCGATGCCGGCGGGCTTCTCGATCTTCTCCAGCTCGGCGTTCAGGCTGCCACGGTCGAACACCTCGCCGGTGTCGGTGTCGCGGTATTCCTGGTCCTGGATCCAGTAGTCGGCGTAGGTGACGTAGCGGTCGAAGATGTTCTGGCCGTACTCGGAATAGCTTTCGAGGTAGGCGGTCTGGATCTCCTTGCCGATGAACTCGGCATAGCGCGGCGCCAGCTGCTCCTTGATGAAGGCGACGTACTTGTCCTCCACCTCCTTGGCGAACTGCTCGCGCTCGATCTGCTGCTCGAGCACGTACATCAGGTGCACCGGGTTGGCGGCCACTTCCTGGCTGTCGAAGTTGAAGACCTTCGACAGGATCTTGTAGGCGAAGCGGGTGGAGATGCCGCTCATGCCCTCGTCGACGCCGGCGTAGTCGCGGTACTCCTGGTAGCTCTTGGCGCGCGGGTCGGTGTCCTTCAGGTTCTCGCCGTCGTAGACCTGCATCTTCGAGTACAGCGATGAGTTCTCGGGCTCCTTCAGCCGCGTGAGGATGGCGAACTGGCTCATCATCTTCAGCGTGCCGGGGGCGCACTTGGCCTCGGCCAGCGACGAGCCGCGGATCAGCTTCTCGTAGATCTTCACCTCTTCGGAGACGCGCAGGCAGTACGGCACCTTGACGATGTAGATGCGGTCGAGGAAGGCCTCGTTGTTCTTGTTGTTGCGGAAGGTCTTCCACTCGCTCTCGTTGCTGTGCGCCAGCACGATGCCGTCGAACGGAATCGCGCCGAAGCCCTCGGTGCCCTTGAAGTTGCCCTCCTGCGTGGCGGTGAGCAGCGGGTGCAGCACCTTGATCGGCGCCTTGAACATCTCGACGAACTCCAGCAGCCCCTGGTTGGCCAGGCACAGGCCGCCGGAGTAGCTGTAGGCGTCGGGGTCGTCCTGCGCAAAGGTCTCGAGCTTGCGGATGTCGACCTTGCCCACGAGGGAGCTGATGTCCTGGTTGTTCTCGTCGCCGGGCTCGGTCTTGCTGATGCCCACCTGCTTGAGGATGCTGGGATAGCGCTTGACCACCTTGAAGCGGCGGATGTCGCCACCGTACTCCTCCAGCCGCTTCACCGCCCAGGGGCTGAGGATGCGGTTGAGGTAGCGCCGCGGGATGCCGTACTCGCTCTCGAGGATGGGGCCGTCCTCGACCGCATCGAACAACCCCAGAGGTGACTCGTTGACCGGCGAGCCCTTGATGGCGTAGAAAGGCACCTGCTGCATCAGCGCCTTCAGCCGCTCGGCGATCGAGCTCTTGCCGCCGCCCACCGGGCCCAGCAGGTAGAGGATCTGCTTCTTCTCCTCCAGGCCCTGCGCCGCATGGCGGAAGTACGACACCACCTGCTCGATGGCGTCTTCCATGCCGTAGAACTCGGCGAAGGCCGGGTAGATCTTGATCAGCTTGTTGGCGAACAGGCGCGACAGCCTCGGGTCGTTGCGGGTGTCCACCATTTGCGGCTCGCCGATGGCCTTGAGCATGCGCTCGGGCGCCGTGGCATAGGCCAGCGGGTTGCGCTTGCACTCGGCAAGGTAGTCCCCGAGCGAGAGTTCCTCCTCGCGGGTGCGCTCGTAGCGGGCGGCGGTGCTGGCGATCACGTCCATCTGGACCTCCTGGTCGGCAAGGTCACCGGGGCGCGAGGCGGGAGGCCGCCGGCCGCGGTGCGGGGGGAAGTTCTGGTGGCGTCCCGGCTGGACCGACCCGGGCGTCATCAGAGCTTTCCGTCCGACCGGAGCGATCGTGAAAGACCGATCCGTGATGGGGCGAAGGATTGGGCAATCCCGGCCGCCCCAAAGGGCCGAGAAGGCGGGCGAAGGGCCGTCAATCACCGGCGCCGCGGCCCGCCCGCGACACCGATCACGTTCTGGCGGGGTGACTTGCAAGCCCCGGGCCAGGTGGCTCTTCCGGCCTCAACGCCCGGTGCGGCCCGCGTGTTGACGCCGCGTGCGAATCCACCCGATGACGGTGGGGTCATCCGGTCCCGGGTGGTGCGCGATGCACCAGCGTGGGGGGTTGGGCACGGTCATCGTGCCTAGCAGAAGAAGTGAGCGACCGAACCGGAGCCGAGCGTCGGCCCAGGGGCTCTCAGCGGTCGGACGCGCCGAGCTTGTCGAGCAGCCCGTTGAGCTCGTCGAGCGAACCGAACGAGATCGCGATCTCGCCCTGCTCGCCGCGCTTGGTCTTGCGGTGCACACGGATCTCGACGGCGGCGGCCAGCGCATCGGCCAGCTGCTCTTCCAGCCGAACCAGGTCGCGCGACTTGTCCTTCTTCACCCGCAGCAGCGGCGCCTGGCGGCCGGCGCCCTGGGTCTTGGCGACGAGCTTCTCGGCCTCGCGCACGCTGAGCTTCTTGGCCGCGATCTGGTTGGCGCACAGCACCTGCTGTGCCGCCTCCAGGCCCAGCAGGGCCCGCGCATGGCCCATGTCCAGGTCGCCGGCCATCAGCATCTGCTGCACCGGCGCGGTGAGGTTGAGCAGCCGCAGCAGGTTGGTGGCGGCGCTGCGCGAGCGGCCCACCGCCTGGGCGGCCTGCTCATGCGTGAGCTTGAACTCGCTGACCAGACGCTGCAGGCCCTGCGCCTCTTCCAGCGGGTTCAGGTCTTCGCGCTGGATGTTCTCGATCAGCGCCATCACCGCGGCGGCTTCGTCGGGCACTTCCTTGACGAGCACCGGCACCTCGTCCAGGCCCGCCAGCTTGGCGGCCCGAAAGCGCCGTTCGCCGGCGATGATCTCGTAGCCGCTGGCGCCCACCGGCCGCACCAGGATGGGCTGCATCACGCCCTGGCTGCGGATGCTCTCGGCCAGCTCGTACAGCGAGCCCTCGTCCATGCGGGTGCGCGGCTGGTACTTGCCCGGGCGCAGCTGGCTCAGCTTCAGCGAGCTGGGGCGCGCCGCATCGGCTGGCGCCGCGTCGCTCACTTTGGGGCCTAGCAGTGCCTCGAGGCCGAGGCCCAGGCCCTTGGGTTTCTTGGTGACCATGGCGGGATTGTCCACGAGGCGCTCAGGCGCGGGCCAGGGCCTTCACCAGGGCCTGCCCCTGGGGCCAGTCCCCCAGGCCTGAATCGGCGTTGACGTGGCCGGCGGCACCGAGGCTGATGGCCTTCGCGCCCCAGGCGGCCGCCAGGGCCCGGGCGTGGTCGGCGCTGCCGTAGGGATCGTCCTCGCTGAAGACCAGCGTGGCCGCGAACGGCAGGCGCCGCCGCACGATGGGGCGCCAGTTGAAGAGCTGTGGCGGCATGTCGGCGCGCTCGGTGTCGGGCGGGGCCACCAGCAGCGCGCCCCGCACCCGATGGGTGTGCGACGAGTGCGCGGCCCAGGCCGCCACCAGCAGGCAGCCCAGGCTGTGTGCGGCCAGCACCGCCGGCCCGGGTTGCGCCAGCAGCACCTCGTCCAGCCGCGCCATCCAGTCGCCGCGGCGCGGCCACTGCCAGTCGTCCTGCACCACGCGCAGCCAGCCGAAGCGCGACTCCCACAGCGTCTGCCAGTGCCCGGGGCCGGAATCCAGCCAGCCCGGGAGCAACAGCACCGGCAGGGAGGCGGCCTCATCCGTTGCCAACGTCATGGCCGACGGGTCGGCGACCGTGTCGTGGGGCCCACTCGACGAGGGCTCGCCAGCGGCTGGCGTCGGGGTTCGGGGGTGGGTGGGGCGCATGGTCGTGGCGGGTGACTTATCCTTCAAGGTTTTCCCATCGTACCGATCAGGTGGCTACATGACATACCGCGTCTACGTCGACGGCCAGGAGGGCACGACCGGCCTTCGCATCCATGAGATGCTGGCCCGGCGCCCGGACATCGAGGTGCTGCGCATCGATCCCGAGCGCCGCAAGGACCCTGCCGAGCGGGCCAGGCTGCTCAACGCCGCCGACGTGGCCTTCCTGTGCCTGCCCGACCCGGCGGCGCGCGAGGCCGCGGCGATGGTGACCAACCCGGCCACCTGCGTGATCGATGCCAGCACCGCGCACCGCACCGTGGGCGGCTGGACCTACGGCCTGCCGGAGCTGGCGCGCGGGCAGCGCGAGGCCATCCGCGGCGCCAAGCGCATCGCCAACCCCGGCTGCCACGCCACCTGCTTCGTGCTGCTGATGCGGCCGCTGATCGATGCCGGCCTGGTGCCGGCCGAGCTGCCCTTGTCGGCCACCTCGGTCACCGGCTACTCGGGCGGCGGCAAGAAGATGATCGAGCAGTACGAGGCCGGTGGCGACGCGCGCCTGACCGCGCCGCGGCCCTACGGCCTGACGCTCTCGCACAAGCACATCCCCGAGATGATGGCCCACACCGGCAGCCGGGTGAAGCCGGTGTTCCTGCCCATCGTCTCCAATTTCTACAAGGGTTTGGCGGTGAGTGTGCCCTTGCATTTCTCGCAGCTGAAGCCCGGCACCGACGGCCCGGCGCTGCGCGAGGCACTGGCCGCGCACTATGTGGGCGAGCGCTTCGTGCAGGTGATGCCGCTGTCGGATCCGGCCACGCTGGAGTACGGTTTCATCGATGTGCAGGCCTGCAACGACACCAACCGCTGCGACCTGTTCGTCTTTGCCGACGACCGCCAGGCGGTGCTGGTGGCCCGGCTCGACAACCTGGGCAAGGGCGCCAGCGGTGCCGCGGTGCAGTCGATGAACGTGCACCTGGGCGTGGACGAAGGGCTGGGGCTGTAGCCGTCGCGGAGGGCCCGGGCGGATGCTCGGGCCGGTAGTGCCTGAGCCCGGTGCGCCGCGTCCGGCGCGTGGCGCTCAATGCGCGTCGGCGTCCGGCGTGCGGTAGTGGTAGCCGTAGGCGTCGGCAAAGCCCAGCCGGTGGTAGATGGCCCGCGCCGGGGCGTTGGCCGCATCCACCTGCAGGTAGGCGACGCGGGCGCCGGCGGCACGTGCGCCGGCCAGCAAGGTGCTGCACAGCTGCCGCGCCAGGCCGCGGCCGCGGTGATCGGGGTGGGTGTAGACGTCGTACACGCCGACCATGTCGCCCTCGGTGGCGGTCTGGCCGCAGGCGATGGCCGTGCCTGAGTCGCGCTGTCGCACCACCCAGCCGACGTATGGCACCGGCGATTGCGCCATGCGCTCGGCGTGGGCGCTGCGCTGCTCTGGCGGCGAGCCGCGCAGCGCGCCGACGATCTCGGCGAACTCGGCCGGGGCGGCGCGGGCCAGGGTGACCGTACCGGGCAAGGCCTCGGCGGACGCGGGCACCTCGGTGGTCACCATCACGCGGGTGTCGTCGATCAGGTGCATGCCTTGCCCGACCAGCCAGTCGTCCAGGCCGTCGGGCCGGGTGAACGGCGTGAGCCGGTAGAACAGCGGCAGCTCCGCCTCGCGGAAGACGGCGGCGGCGGCGGCGTGGCGGTCGGCCAGCGGCAGGCGGCCCTCGGCCACCGCGTTGATGCAGCGGGCCCGCTTGGCCTTGCCGGGGCAGTAGCGCACCAGCCAGCCGTCGATCCACCGCTGCTGCGGCGGCGCGCTGGCATTGAGGCCCGCGTCCTCGATGCGGGAGAGGAGTGCGGCAGGAAATCGGGGGCTCAGCGGGAGCATGGGCGGACTCGGCAGTCGTGAGGGTCGTGCCCGGCGGGCTGATCGGGGGCAGGTGGCGCGCGCGCAGGCGGCGGAGGTCGGGTGCGGAGGGCCGTTGAGGGATCGCTCAGGCCAGCCGGCGGATGCGCTCGACCAGCTCTTGGGCGAACTCGACGTAGGCCTGCGCGCCCTTGGAGGCCGGATCGAACACCACGCCGGGCTGGCCGTAGCTGGGCGCCTCGGCCAGGCGCACGTTGCGCGGGATGACCGCGTTGAACACCTTGTCGCCGAAGTGCGCCTTGAGCTGGTCGCTGACCTGCTGCTGCAGCGTGATGCGCGGATCGAACATCACCCGCAGCAGGCCGATGATCTGCAAGTCGCGGTTGAGGTTGGCGTGGATCTGCTTGATGGTGTTGACCAGGTCGGACAGGCCCTCGAGCGCGAAGTACTCGCACTGCATCGGCACGATCACGCCGTGCGCGGTGCACAGGCCGTTGAGGGTGAGCAGGCTCAACGACGGCGGGCAGTCGATCAGCACCACGTCGTAATCTGCCGCGGCCGCGGCCACCGCCTCGCGCAGGCGCTCGTTGCGGCGCTCCAATCCGACCAGCTCGACCTCGGCGCCGGCCAGTTCGCGGTTGGCGCCGAGCACGTCGTAGCCGCCCTTCTCCGAGCGCTGACGGGCCTCGGCGATGGTGGCCGATTCGAGCAGCACGTCGTACACCGACACCGGCATCGAGCGCTTGTCGATGCCCGACCCCATGGTGGCGTTGCCCTGCGGGTCGAGGTCGACCACCAGCACCCGCTGGCCGACGCGGGCCAGGCCCGCGGCGAGGTTGACCGTGGTGGTCGTCTTGCCGACGCCGCCCTTCTGATTCGCGATGCAAAAGACCTTGGCCATGGGCCGGAAGTATCGCCGCAGTCAGGGGTGGGTTGGCCGGGGTGTCGGCCTGTGGAGGTCGGCCCGCGGAGGTCGGCCATCCGCCGGGCCGCCGAGCTGGTGGAGGTGGGGAGCGTGGCCGCGAGGCGCCGGCCGGCGGTGAGCGCGAGGCAGTGATTGCGAGGCGCGATCAAGTGCTTCGCAGCCCTTCAGCGGCGCGGCCGCATCCAGACGATGCAGCGGCGGGCGGCCAGGCCCGGCACCTGCAATGGTTCCACGTGAAACATGTCGACCTGGGCCGGCACCGCGGCCAGCTCGTCGGGCGTGGGCTGGCCCTTCATCGCAGCCCAGGCGCCGTCGGGATCGAGCAGCGGCTCGGTCAGGGCGACGAAGTCGGCCAGCGAGGCAAAGGCGCGCGAGGTGATCAGGTCGTAGTGCGGCGGTGCCGACAGGGTCTCGACCCGGGCATGGAGCGAGCGCAGGTTGGGCAGCCGCAGCTCGGCCGCCACCTGGCGGATGAAGGTGGCCTTCTTGGCGACGCTGTCGACGCAATCGATGCGCCAGTCGGGTTGGACGATGGCCAGCACCACGCCCGGCAGCCCGCCGCCACTGCCGACGTCGAGCACCTGCAGTGCCCGCCCACCCGCCCGGCGCCGCAGCGCCGGCAGCGCGGCCAGGCAGTCGACGAGGTGCTGCGTGAGCATCGCATCGACGTCCTGCACCGCGGTCAGGTTGTAGACGCGGTTCCAGCGCTGCAGCAGGCCGAGGTAGGCGAGCAGGCGGTCGAGCGCGGCCTCGTCCAGGGCGAGCCCGAGCTGGGCCGCGGCGGTGGCCAGACGCTGGCGGCGGTCGGCGGCGGCTGAAGGGGCGGCGGCAGAGGAGGCGGCTGGTGCGGCTATGCCGGGGACGCCGGCGGCGGCCGGCCAGGTATCTGACGCGGGCGTGTCGGATGCGGGCGTGGCCGGCGTGTGCATGGCCGGCGTGTGCGTGGCCGGCGTGGGTGGTGGTGTGTCCGTGTCGCTGTCCGGTACCCAGGACCGGCGATGAGCATCGTCGCCTTCCCCGCGGGGCGGAGCGGCGGCGCCCCACTTGCGCGGCTGCCGGTCGGCGGTGGTGCGGCGGCCGGGCGCCTTGGGGCGGGTTGGGCTCACGCCGCGTCCTGGTCGGCCGCCGCCTGGCCAGGGGCCAGGGGTGTGGGTGCCGGGTCGGCCGGGTCGGGGCTCGGCTCCACCGGCGCCGCGCCGGGCCGATCGCGCATCGAGGCGAAGCCCTTGAAGCGGCCCTTCTTCAGGTGCACCAGCAGCAGCGAGATGGCGGCCGGGGTGATGCCGGAGATGCGCGAGGCCTGGCCGAGGGTTTCGGGCCGGTGGCGGCTGAGCTTCTGCCGCACCTCGAAGCTGAGCGCGGTGACGTCGGCGTAGTCCAGTTCGGGGGGCAGCTTCAGGTGCTCGAAGTGCGCCGCGCGCTCCACTTCCTCGGCCTGCTTGCCGATGTAGCCGGCGTACTTGGTGGCGATCTCCACCTGCTCGATCACCGCGCTGGCCAGGTTCGGGCCCAGCGCGGCGGTCAATGTTTCACGTGAAACCGCATCCCCCTGCCCTGCTCTCGCGATGTGGGCGATCTGGCTCACCGCATCGAAGTCCACCCCCGGCCGCCGCAGCAGGTCGGCCAAGGTGTACTCGCGTTCGATGGCCTTGCCCAGCAGCCGCTCGGCATCGGCGGCCGGCAGCCGGCCCGGGTGCACCCAGGTGGACTTCAGCCGCTCGGCCTCGCGCGCCACCGCCTCGCGCTTGCGGTCGAAGGCTGCCCAGCGGGCCTCGTCCACCAGGCCCAGCCTGCGCCCGATCTCGGTGAGGCGCGCGTCGGCGTTGTCCTCGCGCAGCTGCAGCCGGAATTCGGCGCGGCTGGTGAACATGCGGTAGGGCTCGCTCACGCCCTTGGTGATCAGGTCGTCCACCAGCACGCCGAGATAGGCCTGGTCGCGGCGCAGCGCCAGCGGCTCGCGGCCCGTCACCTGCAGCGCCGCGTTCACGCCGGCATACAGGCCCTGGGCCGCGGCCTCTTCGTAGCCGGTGGTGCCGTTGATCTGGCCGGCGAAGTACAGGCCCCGGATCGCCCGCGTCTCGAAGCTGGCCGTGAGCTCGCGCGGATCGAAGTAGTCGTACTCGATCGCGTAGCCGGGGCGCAGGATGTGCGCCTGCTCCAGGCCAGCCATCGAGCGCACCGCGGCGATCTGGATGTCGAACGGCAGCGAGGTCGAGATGCCGTTGGGATAGAACTCGTGCGTGGTCAGCCCCTCGGGCTCGAGGAAGATCTGGTGCGAATCCTTGTCGGCGAAGCGGTTGACCTTGTCCTCGATGCTCGGGCAGTAGCGCGGGCCCACGCCCTCGATCACGCCGGTGAACATCGGGCTGCGGTCAAAGCCCGAGCGGATGATCTCGTGGGTGCGGGCGTTGGTGTGGGTGATCCAGCACGGCACCTGGCGCGGGTGCATCGCCGCGTCGCCAAGGAAGCTGAACACCGGCACCTGCGGTCCTGTGGGTGCCGATTCGCCCCAGCGGCCGACCAGCCCGACCCCGTCGCCCGGCTGCTCGGACAGGCGCGAGAAGTCGATGCTGCGGCCGTCGATGCGCGGCGGCGTGCCGGTCTTCAGGCGCCCCTGCGGAAGCTTCAGCTCCTTCAGCCGTGCCGACAGCGATTGCGCTGGCGGGTCGCCCGCGCGCCCGCCCGGGTGGTTCTGCAGCCCCACGTGCACCTTGCCGTCGAGGAAGGTGCCGGCCGTCAGCACCACCGCCCGGCTGCGGAAGCGGATGCCCACCTGCGTCACTGCGCCGACGACGCGGTCGCCCTCGACCATCAGGTCATCCACGCCCTGCTGGAACAGCCACAGGTTCGGCTGGTTCTCCAGCCGCCTCCGGATCGCAGCCTTGTACAGGATGCGGTCGGCCTGGGCGCGCGTGGCCCGCACCGCCGGGCCCTTGGACGAGTTGAGGATGCGGAACTGGATGCCCGACTCGTCGGTGGCCAGCGCCATCGCCCCGCCCAACGCATCCACCTCCTTGACCAGGTGGCCCTTGCCGATGCCGCCGATCGAGGGGTTGCAGCTCATCTGCCCCAGCGTCTCGATGTTGTGCGTGAGCAGCAGCGTGGCGCAGCCCATGCGCGCCGCGGCCAGCGCGGCCTCGGTGCCGGCATGGCCGCCGCCGATGACGATGACGTCGAATTCCTGAGGGTGCAGCACGGGGAGGGGCCGGCGCCTCTCGCGCGGGCCGGTGGGTGACGGGGAAGGCTGCGATTGTAGGAAGGCAACCCTACCGATGACGGCAGTGAGGCGGCGGTGTGTTGTCGCCGCGTGTGGTGGTGGCGTGCCGCAGCGCTGCTCCGGCGCCAGCCGTCGATGCCTGTGCCGGTCCGCTGCCTACCGCGGCCGGCCGGGCCAGCGAGCGCTTCAGAGCCTCCCGAGCGCTAGGGCCGACGCCGTCTGGGGCGCACCGGAGGCGCGCTTATCATCCCTGGGCCATGGATTGCCGACCCCACTGCGCCGCCTGCTGCATCGCACCGTCGATCAGCTCGCCGATCCCTGGCATGCCGCAGGGCAAACCGGCCGGCGTAAGGTGCATCCAGCTCGATGACCAGCAACGCTGTCGCCTGTTCGGCCGCCCCGAACGGCCGGCGGTGTGCCTCTCGCTGATGCCGTCTGCCGACATGTGCGGCGACGATGCGGCCCAGGCCATGCGCTGGCTCACCGCCCTGCAGGAAGGCACCGAACCGTGAACGACGAGAGCCCGCCACGGCCTACCGCCTCGGCGTCCGCAGCGGCGTCGGCGCCCGGCGCAGCCGAGGGTCAGCCCGGTGCCGCGCTGGCCGAGCGCCTGCGCGTGCTGTACCCGGTGCTCGACGAGCTGCCCCGCACCGAGCGCGACGAGGTGCTGGCCACGCAGACGCTGCTGGTGTCGGTGCCGGCCGGCCAGATGCTGTTCGACCAGGGGGCCGCGTGCCTGGGCTTTCCGATGGTGCTGTCGGGCGAGGTGCGGGTGGCCCGCGGCTCGACCCAGGGCCGCTCGATCGAGTTGTACCGGGTGATGCCGGGCGAGCTGTGCGTGGTCTGCACCTCGTGCCTGTTCAGCCAGCAGGCCCTGGTGGCGCATGCCACCGCGGCCGCGCCCACCGAGCTGGCCATGCTGTCGCCCGAGGCCTTCACGAGATGGACGGCGCACGCGCCTTTCAGGCGTTATGTGTTCGGCCTCTTCGCCGATCGGCTGGCCGACCTGATGGCGCTGACCGAGGCGGTGGCCTTCCAGCGGCTGGACCAGCGCCTGGCCAGCGCCCTGCTCGGCCATGGCGCCACGCTGCAGCGCACCCACCAGTCGCTGGCCGACGAGCTGGGCACCGTGCGCGAGATCGTCACCCGGCTGCTGCGCCGCTTCGAGCGGTCGGGCTGGATCGAGCTGGGCCGCGAACGGGTGCGCATCCTCGATGCGGCGGCGCTGCGGGCACTGGCCGCTGGCGGGTAACCATCGCCTCGCTTGCCCTGCGCCGTCGCTTGCCTCGCGCGAACGCCGCCAGACGTGAACGCCGCCCACGCGAACGCCGCCCCATGCCATCGACGGGCCGGTCGTTCCGTGTGCCCCCGTTGCCCGCGGCCCGGCCAATAACCCTTCGGTGACCGCAGTCACCGACGCCCGCCGCCGAAAGGGCGCACAGTTCGCCCGTCGCTCACGGCCCATCCCGGGACCTGGCAGCCGACGCGGATCGATCGATCCGCCTTCGCCATCACACATCTCCAGAGGAGCACGCAATGAAAGCCAACGTCGGCGGCATCGACCGCATTCTTCGCATCGTGATCGGCCTGGTGCTGGTCGGCCTGGCGGCCACCGGCACGGTGGGCTGGTGGGGCTGGCTGGGCCTGGTGCCGCTGGCCACCGGCGCGCTGGGCTGGTGCCCGCCGTATGCCATCTTCGGCTTCAACACCTGCTCGATGAAGAGCCAGCAGTAAGCGCACGCTCGCGGCCGCAGGGAATCCCTTGCGGCCATCAGCCGGCCGCTGCGAAGCGCTCGCGGCGGCCCACCCCGGTCACTTCACCGCGGCCCCCTTCAGCCGGCTGGCAACGAAGGCCACGCAGGCCACCGTCAGCACGGCGGCCACCGCCAGCGGCACGCCCAGGTCGGCCGCGGCCATGCCCTCGCCCTTGAGCACCCGGCCCATCAGCGTGATCTGGGCCAGCGCCGGCACCCACAGGTGCCAGGGCTTCTCGCCCTCCTGGTTGAACAGCGTCATCATCGGCAGCATCGAGATCGCCAGGATCACGAAGGTGCTGTTGGCCTGGGCCTCCTTGAAGCTCTTGCAGCGGATGGCCACCGCCATCAGCAGCGCCGACAGCGCCGCCGCCAGCGGCAGCAGCAGCGCCAGGAACAGCGCCGCCTCGCGCAGGCCGAACTGGAACATCGCGGCCAGCGCCTCGCTGCGCAGCAGCCACTGCGCGGGCAGGAAGCTGAAGCACGACAGCACCGCCACCAGCATGCCCACGCAGGCCACCGCGCCCCACTTGCCGGCCACCAGCCAGGCGTGTGCGGCGGGGTTCATCAGCAACGGTTCGAGCGAGCCGCGCTCACGCTCGCCGGCGGTGGTGTCCAGCGCGGCGTGCAGCGCCCCGTAGAGCACCGCCATCAGCACGAAGAACGGCAGCATGCTGGTGAACTGCGCAGCCCGGGCCAGCGGGTCGGCCAGGTCGCGCTCTTCCACCTGCACCGGCTGCAGCAGTGCCGGGGCCACGTTGCGCAAGGCCAGCCGCAGCATCGCCTGCTCCTGGCCAAAGCCCTGCAGCAGCCGGTTCACCCGGCCCATCGAGCCCTGCGCCCGGGTGTTGCCGCTGGCGCCGATCACCTCGACCACCGGGGCGATGCCCTGGGCCAGGTCGCGCTCGAAGCCCGCCGGCACCACGATCACCGGATCGCCGAACGCGCGCGAGACCAGCTGCTTCTCGAAATCCTCCGGCGGCGCCTTGATGGTGTAGGCCTGGCGCTCGAGGTAGTTGCGCAGCGTGGGCGCCTGCTCGATGCCCAGCACCACCACCTCGCGCGCCTCGGCCCGCTGTTCGATGCCGGCCACCAGCGCCGACAGCGCCACCAGCACCAGCGGCCCGACGGCCACCGACGACAGGATCACCGTGAGCAGCGTGCGGCGGTCGCGCAGCGCATCGACCAGCTCCTTGACGAAGACGATCCAGGCCAGACGCCAGCCAGCGGGGGCTGCAACCTGCCGGGCGGTCCGGGCGCCTCGGACGCCTTGGGCCCTCTGGACGCCCAGGACACCTTGTTCATTCGATGCGTTCACAGGCGAATCTCCTTCGACACCGCGCGGGCGTTCATGGCCCCCGGCGCGGGCGCGCCGGACGCGTCGGCGCCGGCCTCGGGCCCGAACGCCAGCTGCACGAAGCAGGCTTCGAAGTCACGCTGGCCGGTGCGTTCCAGCAGCTCGGGCACGGTGCCCTCGGCCACCGTGCGGCCATGCGAGACCACCACCACCTGGTCGCACAGCCGCTCCACCTCCTGCATGATGTGGGTGGAGAAGACGATGCACTTGCCCTGCTCGTCGCGCAGGTGGCGCAACGATTCACGCAAGGCGCGGGTGGCCAGCACGTCCAGGCCGTTGGTGGGCTCGTCGAGGATGATGTGCGAAGGGTCGTGCACCAGTGCGCGGGCCAGCGCGGTCTTCATGCGCTCGCCCTGGCTGAAGCCGTCGGTGCGGCGGTCCAGCAGCGGCGTCATCTCCAGCATCGCGGCCAGCGCGGTGGCGCGCTCGTCGGCCTCGTCGGCGCCCAGGCCCTGCAGCCGGCCGTAGTAGACGATGTTCTCGCGCGCGGTCAGCCGCGGATACAGGCCGCGCGCATCCGACAGCACGCCCATGCGCGCCAGCGCTTCCTGCGGCTGCGCCGCCACGTCGATGCCATCGACCTGGATGCGGCCGGCATCGGGCGCGATCAGCGCGGCGACCATGCGCAGCGTGGTGGTCTTGCCGGCGCCGTTGGGGCCCAGCAGGCCGGTGATGCAGCCATTCGCGGCGCGAAAGCTCAGCCCCTTCACCGCCTCGACGGTGCGCGCCTTGCGGCCGCGGCCCTGCGTGAAGCGCTTGGACAGATCCTGGACGTCGATCACTTCGTGCCCTCCCGGCCCGGTTGGCGGGCAGCGCCCGATGCGGCGCCGGTGGCGGCCGCGGCAGCGGCGTGGCCCTGCGCCGTACCCCCGACCACCCGGTCGGCCTGGCTGTCGGTCTGGCTGCCGACGGGGCGGAACGCGCCGGGCCGCGGCAGCTTGTCGGCACAGCCCAGGTCGATCTTCAAGGCTTCGTCGTCGGTATCGGCACCGACGAACCGCACCACCGCATCGCGCATGCATCCCACGGCCAGGACGCCATGCCCGGCCTGCGCCACCACCACGTGCCGGGCCTTGGCACCCAGCAGCCGGGTGACGCGCTCGCCATGCCGCGGCGGAGTGACCGGGTCGATGCCGCCCGAGAGCACCAGCACGGGCTGTCGGGCCGGCGGCACCTGGTAGAAGGCCGCCGGCACCGTTCCGCGAGGCCAGTCGGCGCACACCTTCACGTACATCTGCTC
>Ga0268298_10003476_pt1 | contig 16081 bp, 11 predicted proteins | sample WWTPWeurt_MetaG_FD_194462 | JGI IMG/M metagenome (GOLD analysis project Ga0268298, IMG submission 194462) | Activated sludge microbial communities from WWTP in Nijmegen, Gelderland, Netherland - WWTP Weurt | ecosystem: Engineered > WWTP > Aerobic digester > Activated sludge | place... | reverse complement strand
GGCCTACGCGGGCGCGGCCCTGGGCCGGGTGTTCCCGCTGGCGGCGGGGCAGGTGATCGTGGGACGGGCGCCGGATTCGGGTGTGCCCCTGCTCGATGGCGAGGTCAGCCGGCAGCATGCGCGCTTCAGGGTCGAGACAGGCCGGGTCCAGGTCGAGGATCTGGAGTCCACCAACGGCACCCAAGTGAACGGGCTCTCGGTCCGTGGGATCGCGGAACTGCGCCCCGGTGATCGCATCGCCATCGGCAGCCATGTCCTCAAGCTGGTTTTCCTCGACCCGCTGGAGCGGGCCTTCCATGAGACCCTCCTCGACCTCAGCACCAAGGACCCGCTCACGGGGCTGGCCAACCGGGGCAGCGCCTTGGCCGAGCTGCAGAACCGCTTCGGGCTGAGCCAGCGCTACGGTCGCCCCCTCTCCGTGGTGGTCTGCGACCTGGACCACTTCAAGTCGGTGAATGACACCTATGGCCACGGCGCCGGCGACTTCGTCCTGCACACGTTTGGTGAGCGCCTCATCGCGACCCTGCGCGAGGCCGACCTCGCTGGCCGCATCGGCGGCGAGGAGTTCCTCATGGTGCTGCCAGAGACGGATCTGACCGGGGCCCGGCCCTTTGCGGAGCGGCTGCGAAAGGCCATCGCCGCCACGCCAGTGCCCCTGGCTTCCGGTGGACTCACGGTGACCTGCAGCCTGGGAATCGCCGAGCGCACCGGGGATGACCTCAACGCGGGCCAACTGCTGGCGCGGGCGGACGCGGCCCTCTACCGGGCCAAGGGCGGTGGGCGCAACCAGGTCTGCGAAGGCTAGCAAGCCCTGATCTCCGTTAGACTTTCCCGGATGCCCCTCGAACCTACGCCTCCAGACCTTCCCCCCTGGGAACCAGCCTCTGCGCAGGACGAGGTTGAGCTCCTAGGCGAGCTCGACACCCGCGAGTGGGTGCTGATCCGCTATGTGGGCCAGCCCATGGGCGAGTTCATCCCCCTGCCGCTCGGGGGCCTGAGCATGGGGCGGGCGCCGGAGAACGGCCTCTGCCTGCCCGAGCCCGAGGTGAGCCGCCGCCACGCTCGGCTGAACATCGCCGCAAACTTGGAGTCCGTCGAGCTGCGCGACCTGGGCTCCACCAATGGCGTCTACATCAACGGGAAGCGGGTCCATGCGGATCCCGGTCCCCTGACGCTGAAGGCCGAAGACGTGCTCCGGGTGGGCGGTCATGCCTTCAAGCTCAAGCACATGGATGCTCTCGAGCGCCGCTACCACCAGGACATGGTGACCCGTACGACCCTGGATCCGCTGACGGGCGTGGGCAACCGGGCCACGGTTCTGCATCAGCTGGAGTCGCACTTCGACCTGGCCCGCCGCCATCGGCGGCCCCTGTCCTTGATCCTCGCGGACCTGGACTGGTTCAAGCAGGTCAACGACACCCACGGCCACCGGGCCGGCGACCGCGCCCTCGAGTCCTTCGGCGCCCTCCTCCAGCTCCGCCTCCGGGGCTCGGATCCCGTGGGTCGGCTGGGGGGGGACGAGTTCCTCATCGTGCTACCCGATACCCCGGTGATGATGGCGCTCCACGCTGCCGAGGGCCTGCGGCGGGCCCTGGCGGAGCACCCCCTGGAACTGGAGGGTGGCCAGTATCTACCGCTCACCTGCAGCCTGGGGGTGGCCGAACTCAAGGATGGGGATTCAGATGGCGGCGCCCTGCTGGCCCGGGCCGACGCGGCCCTCTACGGCGCCAAGGCCGGAGGACGCGACCGCGCGTACCCGGCATCATGAACAGCCTGCGGCCCCCGGCGCAGATCGGCAGCGTTCGCCTCCTGGAACCCCTAGGCGAGGGGGGCATGGCCCTGGTGTTCCGGGGCGAGGACCGCTTCCGCCCCGGCGCGTCCTGCGCGGTGAAGCTGCTGCGGCCGGAGGTCCACCGAGATCATGACCTCGTCCGCCGGTTTCTGCGGGAAGGCGAAGTCCTCACGCGGTTGTCGCACCCGGGTCTGGTCGAGATCTTCGCCTTCGGCACCAGCGGCGCCTGGCCCTACCTAATCATGGAGCTCCTGCCCGGTGGCAGCCTCAAGGCCTGCCGCGGAGAAGCCCCCGCGAGGCTGGCCCGCCGGATGATCCCGGTCTGTGGTGCCCTGGAGGTGGCCCACGCGGCCGGGGTGGTGCACCGGGACCTCAAGCCCTCGAACCTGCTCTTCGCGGCCGATGGGCAGCTCAAGGTCACCGACTTCGGGGTGTGCTACTGGGAGGGCGAGGAGGGCCGCACGCGCGCCACCCGGAGCCAGATGGTGGTGGGCACCCTGGGCTACATGGCTCCCGAACAGCACGGCGATCCCCGCCGCGTGGATGGCCGCTGTGATGTCTACGCCTTGGGGGCGATCCTCTTCGAGTTCATGACGGGGCAGGCCTACGCCCAGGTGCAGCTGCCCCCGGCGGCCGTGCGGCCCGGCTTCCCACCCCGCATGGCGGGCCTGGTGATGCGGGCCCTGCAGCCGGATCCCGCGAAGCGTCTGCCGGACATGGCGGCTTTCGCCGGGGAGCTGGCCGATTGGCTGGAGAGCGCTGAGGCGGTGGGTTGGGGCGAGGAACCACTCCCGGGCTTCTCGGCCCGGGACCGGGAGCTGGCCACCGTAGCGGGGCCGCGCCGGGACGAGGGCCCCGAAATCCGCTTGGCTCCCTACCTGGATGCCCTGGCCACGGGACCCGTGGGCGCCCGGCGGGCCGCCGCCGATGGTCTGGTGGCCGCCGCCCGCGAGCCTGATGGTGGGTGGCTGATCGCCGCCATGGCCCGCTCACCCGAAGGCGCCCGCTTCGCCCTAGCCCGGGCCCTGGGCAAGGTGGGCGGCGCCGAGGCGCTGCAGCCTCTGCTGGCCCTGCTGAGCGATCCCTTCGCCCAGCGGGAAGCCGCCGAGGCCGCCGCCGCCGTGGCCGGCCGTACGGAACAGGCGGAGGCCGCCCTCAAGGCCCTGCGGGAGCCCGGCCTGGGGAATGCCTGGCGCTGGCCCGCCCGGGCGGCCCTGGGCGACGAGGCGTGGGTGAAGGCCATGCTGACCGGGTGGTCGGCGCTCACCCCGCCTTCGAGGCTCCAGGCCCTGGAAGCGGGTCGCCTCCTGCCCGACGCGCTGCGGGCCCGCCTGAAGGCTGCCACGGCCGATGCCACGGGCCAGGCCCGGGCCACCTGGGACGCGCTCTGACCCGGACTTTGGAGGTACCATCGGCGCTTCCCGTCGAGGTGCCTGCATGGTCCTGCTCCTGCTACTCATGGCCTTCGTCATCGGCCTGGTGATCCCCCTGCAGTCCGCCGTGAACAACTCGCTGCGCCAGACGCTGGGCAGCGGCTCCCCACTGGCGGCCCTGGTCTCTTTCGTCGTGGGGACGGTGGCCCTGGCGCTGACCTGCGTATTGACCGGCCAGCCCTTCGCCACCCTGGCGGGCCTGCCGCGCATCGCCTGGTGGGAATGGCTGGGTGGCGTGCTGGGCGCCTTCTTCGTGTTCGGCTCGACCTTGCTGGCCCCGCGCATCGGCATGGCCGCCATGATCTCCCTCATCGTGGCGGGGCAGGTCCTGTCGTCCCTGGTCTTCGACCGCTTCGGCCTTCTGGGTCTGCCCGTGCGGGACGTGACCTGGATCCGCGTGGCCGGGGCGACCCTGCTCTTGCTCGGGGCCGTGCTGGTGAACTTCGGGGACCGGTGGCTGGCGAAGGTCTGATCAGCCCTTCTTGGTCCGCTCCGCCACCTTGTCCAGTGCGTCCCAGATCGAGTGGCAGTCCTCGCAGGAGGACCGTGGGGTACCGCAGGGGAAGCCGTCCACGCCGACACCCTGGCACTTGGGGTTCTGGAAGAAGTAGAGGAGCTCGCCCAGGGAGGCGTGGACGCGGCTGCGTAGGGGCTCGTCGGGCAGGGCACGCAGGTCCTGGATGAGCTTCCACTCGGCGGCGCTGAGTTCGGGACGGTCTATGGACTGGGACATGGACGCTCCGGAGGGGTGAGTATAGCGGGCTGGGCGCTAACCAGCGCAGTTGGCGAAAGCGCAAGACCACACTTTAGGCCCCGCGGACACGCCGCTCCCAGCCCGCCATTCACCCCGCCATAGGGGAGCCTGCCCCAACCGCATGGCGACTGACCCCGGGGCGACCTACGCTGGCCTCTTCATGTCAGGCAGGTGATGACAGTCCAGGACTTCATGAAGAGCCGGTTGTATTGGGGGGCTTGGATGCTCCTCGGGCTATTCATGACCACCCAAGACCTAATTGTCTGGGACAAGGCGGTCACCCCGGCGGTCCTGGCGGGGCTGCTTCTCTTGAACCTGAGCCAGAACCTGACTTGGGGGGGACTCTCCTTGTTGACCATCAAGGTCGCCCAGCGATTTCCCTTGAACGCAGAACCCCCGGTCTGGAACTGGCTGGCACATGTGCTCGCCAGCCTGGTCATTGTGCCAGTGGGGATGACTCTGATCACGGGCCTGGCCTTCTTGCATTCGCCTCCCAAGGGCCCCCTTCTGGAGGCATTCCTCCGCTTCGCGCTCTGGTTCATCTCCTTTGAGTACCTAGTCTGCTACTGGGGAGTCGTCGGCCTTCATGAAGGCTTCCAGATCCTCCGGCAGTACCGTGAGGAGGAGATCCAGGTCTCCAGCCTTGAAGCCAGAGTGGCCGAAGCTCAGCTGCGGTCACTCAAGCTGCAACTGAACCCGCACTTCCTCTTCAACGCTCTGAATTCTCTCTCGGCCTTGCTCAACAGCCACCCGGATCGCGCCGACAGGATGCTGGTCAAGCTCAGCCAATTCCTCAGGGTCTCACTGGGGAAGAGGCGCGAAGAACTCATCCCCTTTGGTGAGGAAATTCGGTTGATGGAGGACTACATCGATCTTGAGCGCCTCAGGTTCGATGAGGGCCTCAGGGTTTCGATCCAGGTCCCCGAGGCTTGCAGAGAGGCACTGGTTCCCGCTTTCATCCTGCAACCCCTTTTGGAGAATGCATTCAAGCATGGGCTCGCCCGGCGACGAAGCGGCGGCATGCTCCGCCTTCGGGCGTTTCGGGAACAGGACACCTTGGTAGTTGAGATTCAGGACAACGGCAGGGGGCCTTCAAGTGCGCCAGATCCAACCACCGGAACCCACCTCGGCCTTCAGATCACCCGGGCCCGCTTGGATCGCCATTATGGTGCCGAGCACAATTTCCAGCTCGAGTTTTTGCCCCAGGGCGGAGCGCTTGCCAGGCTCAAAGTGCCCTTCAAGACAGAACCAGATGGATGGGCTGGCAGGGCGGCAGCCTCAGGTCCAGGGACCTTGGGGGCGATGCATGCCTGAAACCAACACAGCGTCCTTCCTCAAGGCACAAGAACCATGGCTGGCCGGCCCGCGAAATCAGATCCAAAAGATGGGGGCCTACCTGGGCGCCTGGACCCTGGTGACCATCTACATTCTGTCGGCTCAGCTCTTCCTGATGCGGCAGCCACTGTACTCGGACACCTTCCTGAAGTTCACGGGCCTGACTCTGGTGCGTAACCACGGCTGGGCTCTGGTTTCGCTCCTGACCCTGGCGCTGCTCCGGGCCTTTCCCTTGCACCGCAGTCGTTCTCCTCAGACTTGGCTGGTGCATCTGTTCGGTAGCGTCCTGATCACGATGATTGGTCTAACCATGATGGCGGCCGTCATCCCGATTTTCTATGTCCCGCGTCTGGCCTTCCTTCCACGGGTCTGGTCCGTGACCAAACAGAATTTCCACTTCTGCTACGTCATTAATTACTGGGGTCTGGTGGGCTTCCATGAGGGGATCCAACTGTTCCATCACCTTCGTGAAAAACGCCAGGCGGCCTTGCGGTTGCAGTCTGAGTTGGCCCAGGCTCAGCTGCACGCACTGGAAACGCACCTCAGCCCCCACTTCCTGTTCAATGCCCTGAATGCCGTGGCTGCACTGATACACGCTGATCCAAAGACGGCGGACCAGATCCTCCTCAGGCTCAGTAGCCTCCTGCGGTCCGGCCTGAGCCGGTCAGGCGAACAGACCTCTACCCTGAAGGAGGAACTCGACTACCTGGAAACCTACCTGGCCATCGAGCACCACCGCTTCGGTCCCCGCCTTCAAGTGGAGTTCGAGATCCCCCCGTCCCTCCGGGAGGCTGTGGTCCCCTCCTTCCTCCTCCAGCCTCTGGTGGAAATCATCATCTCAAGGTGCGTGGCGCCGCGGGCCATGGGTGGGCGAGTAGCCTTGCGGGTCTGGACGGAGGCGGGGCGCCTGATCTTTGAGGTGGAATCCGGAGACCCTTGCAACACTCAGGACCCAGTGGAGTCCGTCCTGCTCTCCAGGATGGCCTCGCGCCTCGAACTGCTTCACGGTCTAGACCAGAGCTTCCTCGCAGTGCCCACACCAGGCGGCGGGTTCCTCTTTCGGGTCAGCCTACCGTTCTCGACGAGTACCCCCACTCTGATACCGAAGGGAGGATCGGCATGACCACCACAATGCCCCTTCGTGTCCTGATCGCGGACGATGAATGCCTCGCCCGCCAGCGCATCAGGCAACTGCTGGGCCCTGACCCCTGTCTGGATATCGTGGCTGAGAGCGTGGATGGCATCGAGACCGTGGACAGGATCCGGGAGGACCGTCCGGACTTGGTGTTCCTCGACATTGAGATGCCCGAACTGGACGGATTCGGCGTTCTTGAGGCCGTGGGACTCGAACACATGCCCGCCACCGTGTTCACCACGGCTTACCATCAACATGCCATACACGCGTTTGAGGTCAACGCGCTCGACTACCTGCTCAAGCCCATCGATCCTGATCGGATGACCAAGGCCCTCGAGCGTGTTTGGGCCTGGCACAAGAACCACCAGGCTGGGGACTACCAGGGACAACTTGAGAATCTGCTGTCCCTGATGCGGCAGGAGGGGCAGCACCTCAACCGAATCATGGTGAAGGAGGAAGATCACCACGTCATTGTCAAGGTGGCCGACATCCAGTGGGTCGAAGCGGAGGACAACTACGTGCGCCTTCACGTCGAGGGCACGTCTCATCTGCTTCGGACTTCCATGTCCAGCCTCCTAATGAAACTGAATCCTAGCCAGTTCCGCCGCATTCATCGCTCGAGCATCGTGAACCTGGACTACATCCTGGAAGTTCATCCCTGGTTCAGCGGCGAGCATGTGATGGTCATGCGAGATGGCACCCGGCTCACCATGAGTCGCACCTACCGGGATCAGTTCAAGGAATTGCTCTAACCGGACCGATACCCTAGGGGAACTCACCCCGGTTTTGGTGCGAGTTGCCCCGCGATCATTGCCGAGCCGCTCGGTTGGGCTGAATGTGGGCCAGCGCCCAGCAGTCTGTGATGCTGTTGATCGGCGCCGCCGGCGGAAGGATCCCGGGGTGACGACTCGGCTCTTGATGGGGAGGCCCGTAGGTCATCGAAACTATGTCAAATCCGGGGGCTCTGGGTTCCTTCCTACTCGCGGGCCGTTGGCCCGCGAGCCCTGTCTGGGTCGAGATCGCCGGAGGCCACCGGGGCCTGGAACCCTCTAGATTTGTGGGGCTGCGTGGAGTGATCTCCTAGTCCATTGCCATGGGCTCCTGGATTCGAGGCGGGCAGCGAACGCGCCATTCAGAAGTGGAAGTGGCGAGGAGTGAAATCCATTTAGGAGGGGGCCCTCTATCAACTTGATCGAAGCGGTTCACCCCTTGGATTCACGGGTTCCCCATTCAACTTGTGCGGTTGGTCCCACAAGGATTGTGAGGGTCTCTTGGAGGACGGAGAGTGGGGTCATTCCAACATCCGTTTCATGGATGCCCAACCCACGGTGCCTGAACGGTCCAGACCTCTTCGCGGAAGTGAAATGCCAAGAACGGGTACCGACGGAACGAAGCGTCGGTGGCTGCTGATATCCACCAATCTCGGCGCGCCCGTGCGCGCGTCCTTGGGAGTCTATATGTCCAAATGCATGTTAAGAAATGGGTTTCTCATGACCGTGCTCTCCGTGGGCAGCACGCTCGCCGCCCAGGAGTCGCCGTATCTCGGGGCCATGAAGATTGGCATCGGCTCTTTGAGCGGAGATGCGCAAAAGGTCCTCGATTCTGGGGGAACCTTTTCCTTCTCGGTAGAGGCGGCCTATCCCCTGAAGGATCGAGCAGCGCTCGTGGGTTCCCTGGGATTCAGGCAGTACTCCGGCGGGAACAGGCTCCTTAGCTTCATTCCGGTGTCTGTCACAGCGACTGGCGTCAACCCGACGATTTACGAAACTCGCAATCGCCGAACGGAAGCGAGCGGCTTGGAATTTTCTGGCCTCTTCCGATTCGAGATCCTGCCCAAGGAATTCTATGTCCAGGGCGGTCTGCGTCTCTCTTCCACGAAAGCCGCGGAGACGGACACTGGCACCCAGTTGGTCACGAATGGGAATGCAATTGCGAACACGGGGACCCTCAGCAACCCGAACATTCTCGCTGTCAACACCATTGCCTCCAAAGCGGAGAAGAAGGCCCTCGGCGTGGGTCTGGTGGCGGGAGCGGGCTATCGGTTCCTCAACCGGTACGCCGTCGAGTTGAACCTGTTCACCACCAAGTTCGAGACGCCTTCCACTGGTTCGAAAAACGGCCTCGCCGGCGAAGTGTCCTTCTCGTTCCAGTTCTAATCCAGGAGATGCCCATGACCTATCCATTCGGTTCAAGATCGCTTTCCCTGCTCTCCTTATCCCTGGTGGCCTGTGCCACCCTCAGCGCCCAGGAGTCGACCGGCCAGATCGTGGGAACGATCCGCTCCAAGGCCGGGAGTCCCATGGGGGGTGTGCAGGTCCGTCTGACCTCTCCCGCCCTCCAGGGTGCGCGCCTGGTGATGTCAGACGACAAGGGCGCCTACCGGGCGCCACTGCTGCCTCCGGGGACCTACTCCGTGGTCGCGGTGAAGGATGGTTTCCTGTCCCAGGGGGGACGTTTGGAGCTAAACCTGGGCCAGGTTGTCAGGCTTGACCTCGCCCTAGCACCCCAGGAAACCGCGAGCACCACTGTGGAGGTGATCTCCTCGGCTTCCAATGTTGACAAGACCGAAGTCAAGTCCTCCACCAACATCACCTCCGAGTTCATGGATGCCATGCCCCGATTCACCCGTGGCCTCGATACAGCAGCCCTGCTGGCCCCGGGCATCGCTACCCGGGGACCCGGCCAGGGCGAAGCCAACAAGGACATCATCATCCGTGGCGGCACCGCCGTGGGAAACCGCTTCCTCCTGAACGGAACGGATATCGCCGACAACGTCTTCGCGCAATCCACCGGCCGGTCCTACTACGTGGATGACTCCATCCAGGAAATCCAGGTCATCCAGAGCCCCGTGAACGCCCGGTTCGGCAACTTCACTGGCGGCGTGATCAACGCCGTCACCAAATCCGGAGGCAACGAGTTTTCGGGCATCCTGCGCGGAAATTTCAACAAGACCAGTTGGCAGGCCCAGGCACCACGAGGCACCCGGCCCAGCCTCATCCCGGCCAACGGTGGCACAGGCGCCACCGAGGACACGCTGACCAGCAACTACACCGTGCAACTTGGCGGCCCGATCATCAAGGACAAGCTCTGGTTCTCCGGATCGACGAAGCAGAACCCCACCACGGTGATTACCGCAACCTATGCGAACCCATCGTCGCTCACCACCTATTACACGGGCCTTCCTGCCTATACGTTGCCGACCATGGGGCAGTCATATTCGCGCGTGTCGAGCCTCCAGTTCTACGAAGGCAAGCTCACCTGGGCCCTGAATGCGGATCACACCATCGAGGTTGGCCAAACCCGTAGCGTGACCACCGGCACCAACCAGCTGACCGGGAACTCCTTCGACCCGGATACGCTCTACGACCGGCAGGACATCAACGAGTACAGGACCATTGGTTACCGGGGCCTCCTTACACAGAACATGACCGTTGAAGCCCGTTATGCGAAGAAGGCCGATACGATCGCGGCGGGCGGTGACCTGAACCGACCCTTCCCTCAGCGCATCGACGCCCTCTATGGCAACGGGGTCTACTACCGGTTCAACAATGCGACCTTCAGTAAGTTGAAGCCGGATCAGCGGGATGCCACGACCTACACGGTGAATTTCAGCTGGTTCCCGGCCCAAACGGCTTTTGGCACACACATCGTCGAGGCGGGCCTCGAGCGGGTGGTCTCCGAGTTTTCCTCGGCCAATGACCAGTCGCCAACCAACACCCGCATTTTCGTCGGTGGCCGCCTGGCCAATGGCAACTACGAGGTGCAAAGCATTGCCGATGACCCGGACCAGGCTGTGGCCCTCCAGCTCTACCTCTCCAGCGCGGGGTTCGCCACCACCACCACGCAGTCCTTCTACCTGAATGACACCGCGACCTTCAATGAGCATCTTCAGGTCATGCTCGGAGCGCGGTTCGACACCTCCAAGGCCTCGGATACCTTCGGAGCCCAGACCATCAGTTCCAGCAAGTGGAGCCCTCGCTTCCAGCTGACCTATGACCCCAGAGGCGACCAGACCTGGGTGGCCCGCGCCAGCTATGCCACCTATGTTGGCAAGCTGCACGATGGTCTGACTTCCAAGTTCACATTTGCCGGGAATCCCCTTTCCGAGCTCTATGGGTACAAACAGACGAACATGAACGCCACATACGCCCAGGTGGTGGATCTCAACAACTGGGACCTGACACCCAATGGATTCCTCGGGGCTACTGGATCCGTGGGAACCCTGGTGAACCCGAAGCTCAAGGCACCATCCGTGGATGAAATCAGTATCGGCATTCGGCGCAACTACAAGGATGGTTCCTTCCTGAACCTCAGCTACAACAAGCGGACCTACAAGGATCCCTTTGATGATTTCCTCTATATCGGGGATGAACAGACGCAGAACTCCTTCGTCACTCCCGGGATCGTCCTGTCGAATCCGGTGACCCGCTGGGACAACAACTCCAGGGAGCGCCGCGACTACAACAGCGTCGAGTTGGAGTTACTCCAGGTCATGACCCCCCGGTGGTCCTTTGGCGGCAACTACACACTCTCAAGTCTCCAAGGCAACGGGGAAGGTGGTGACAATTCATCAGTATCCCGTTCTGTCTCCAGCCTTGGCGATCCCCTGGGGAACTACGAAAGCGTCCACGCCTCCCGGGGCCGTGACCAGAGCTACTACGCGCCCTACGGTTACCTCGCCTCTGACACCAAGCATCGGGGCAAGTTATACCTGAACTATGTGAACCAGGACGCCAAGGGCGCCATGTTCAGCTCATCACTCCTGCTCAACTACACCGGTGGCTCGGTCTATGACATCTCCACCTCGAACCTGTTCGAGGCCCAGACCGACGCAGCGGCGGCGGGTAGTCCCAACGTGAACACCTACCCCACCACCTACACACGGTACTGGGGGCGTGGTGTGGGCCGATTCAATGATGTCTACAGCGTGGACCTGAAGCTTGCGGTTCAGGTCCCGTTGTTCCGAAAGGTCCGCTATTTCACCGAGATCACGATCACCAATCTATTCAATCACCAGCTGCTCCAGAACTTCTCGACCGCAACCACGGGGACGGCCCAAGCGACGAACAGCGCAAAGGGTGGCTATTACGCAGCCCCCTGGGGATCGAACCTGGCCAACCGTACCGGCTGGGGTACCTACGGCAATGCGGACTACATCAACGCCCGCATTGTCACCCTTTCCACCGGATTCAAGTGGTAACGCCACGAAAACCTGGAGATCGACCATGACCAATCGAATGTCATCCGCCCTAATGTTTCTCGTACTCACCGCCCTATCCCTGACGGGGCAGACTCCGGCTGAGCGAAGCCCCTTCGAGGCGAACCTCACCACCATCATCGCCATGGCCGACACGAAGAAGATCTCCTCGGGGTCGAATCCTGCTGGCTACCTGGTTGGACTGGCGTACCGTACCGACCTGTATCCAACCATGGACGCACGGCTCCACTTGGGGTTCATGTCCTTTGCCGGAAAGGAAGGGAGTGGCCTGGAAAACAGGAAGCGCCCCCAGTTGCATTTCGGCTTGGACCTCATGAAGACTTATGACCGCCTCTCAATCTTTGGCGGCCTGACCGGCACGCAGTGGAAACAGTCAGTCAATGCGACCGACCCGAACTTCACTGGCTTCAACCGCGCGACGGGCATCAAGCTGGGTGCCCGGATGGGAGGCGAGTTTTTGATCGGACAGGGATTCGCTGCACAGCTCACGTTCGAGCAGACGGAATTCAACAGAAAGTTCAATCCCTCCTGGATCGGCGCGGGGATCGCCTACCGGTTCACGGGGGATTAGGTCAACCCATGAGGCAGCCAGGAGGCCGGGGCACCGCCCCGGCCTCCTGGCTGGCCCCATGCATCCATTCATCAGGTTCGTTGTCACGAATCGCCGTTCCCAAGACGCTCTCCCATTGGCCGGTCCTTCAGGCCGATGAACATCCACCCACCCCCGAGCTCGAGGATCCCATGAGATTGGCTGAAGCCCTTCACCATCGGAAGTGTCTGGTCAAGCGCATCAAAATGGATCAGGAAGCCCTTGATGCCATCTTGATGGGGCGGAAGAGACCAGGTCCCCAAGAGGAACCCCAGGGCCTCCTCCGGCAGATTGAATCGAGCCACGCCCACCTTGAATGCCTGGTCATCCAGATCTACAAGGCCAATGCAGAAACCCTGCTGCCCAGTGGCCGAACCCTCATCGAGACCATCGCGCACAAGGAGACCGTCTCAAAGCGCATCGAACACCTCAAGGCGCTACTCGGCAGGCTGGTGGCGAAATCCAGCCATGAACCCTGGCCACCCACGCGTGCCAAAGTTCAGGAACTTCGGTTGACACCCCAAGCCCTCCGGAATGAGATTAATGCCCTGACCGTAGAACTTCGGGAACTCGATCGAAGCATTGATTCCGCCAACTGGTCCACCGATCTGACCCTCTTGGACCAGTCTTCCTTGGCGATGCCTGCCAAGGCCGGAGGATTTTAGGCACTGCCTCCACTTGCTACTAGGTAGTCCATGACTGGCGGCTCCTTGGGGATGGTGAGGCCCTGGGACTGAACGTCGCTTCGCGTCTGCCTGGTCCATTTTGGGTTTCCTGAACGGCGATTGAGACGAAACGGAACATTGCAACTGGTCGGATGCGGCGCCGATATGGGGGCCGGGGCATCCGAGCTTAGTGGCATCGGCACTCAAGGTAACCAAGCCCATGGGGTGGTCAGGGTAAGGATCCCGAAAAGTTCCCTGGCCGCAGTGGTGGCCGCCCCCGGAATTGGGTGGATCACCCCGGATCCATGCGGGTAGCCCCAGGAAGGTGGCTCTCGCGTGGGCGTGGGTCGAGATTGGACCCACACCTCCACCCCCCTTTCCCTTTGAGGAGCAATACCATGCGCCTTTCCTATTCCCGTCTAGGGATCACTGCGCTCGCACTCGTGGCGGGCCAACACGCTTTACATGCCCAGGGCACCCAGACGGCCAGCCTCGTGGGCCAGGTGGTGGATCCCTCCGGAGCCCCGGCGGCGGGTGTGGACGTGCGGCTCAGCAGCCCCTCGCTTCAGGGCGTCCGCGTGGTCGTCACAGATGCAGGGGGGCGCTTCGCCGCTCGCCTGCTGCCTCCCGGCTTGTACCGCATCAGCCTGTCCAAGGCGGGCTTCACGACCATCACCCGCGAAGAGCGCCTGGGCCTGGAGCAGAACCTCAACATCCGCTTCACACTCTCCAAGGAGGCCGGCACCACCGTCGAGGTGGTGGCCTCTTCCATCCAGCAGGACAAGACGGAGTTCAAGACCTCCTCCAACTTCTCGAAGGAGGCCATCGACGCCCTGCCGGTGGACCGCAATCCGCTGAACGTGGCGCTCATGGCCCCGGGCGTGGTGGAGAACTTGAACCAGGATCGAGGCGGCATGCAGATCCGCGGCAGCCAGGGCACCGGGAACCTCTGGCTGCTGGATGGCCAGAACTATGCAGACAACGTCTACAACGGCCCCCGCGCCAAGTTCGTGACTGACGCCATCGAGGAGACCCAGGTGATCACGGGCGCCATCCCCGCCGAGTTCGGCGATGTGGAGGGCGGTGTGGTGAACACCATCACCAAGTCGGGTGGTGATGACTTCACGGCCCAGCTGCGCTGGGACCTGAGCAGCGACCGGTGGAAGGCCGCCCGCCACGGGGAGAATGGCAACGCCTTCTCCGACAGGATCAACCAGGAAAAGATGTTCCAGGTGGGCGGCCCCATCGTGAAGTCGAAGCTCTGGTTCTACAGCAGCTACTTCAGTAAGGCCCAGGACAACGCTCAGAGCCTGCCCACGGACCAGGCCGCGGTGGGCGCGCCCTTCGGAGCGCCCTACACCGAGAACATCAAAGACATCCGTCGCCAGCTGAAGCTCACCTGGGCCATCACGGACCGGCACACGCTCGTGGGGACCTACCACGGCTACAACGAGACCTTCGCAAACATCGACTACGTGGGCAGCGGCGATGGCAACTTCAGCACCCGACGCTTTACCCAGGAGGTCTACGGCCTGCAGTTGCGCAGCATCCTCACCGACGTGCTCACCATGTCCCTCAAGGTCGGCAAGAAGGACCAGGTCATCGCCGTGGGTTCCAACAACGTGGCCCTGCCCATCTTCAACAACGACGATGGCTACTTCTACCGGGCCGGCTATTTCGATCCCCGCGATCCCGGTGACGTCCGCAACAACCAGACTGCCAACCTGAAGTTCTCCTACTTCGCCGCCAGTGCCGAGAGCAGCCATCAGCTGGACGTGGGCTGGGACTACTACCGCGGCACCACCAAGGCCTCCGGTGCCCAGACGCCCTTCGACCTACTCATTGGCGGCAAGGTCTGGAACTCCTACGCCAACGCCAGCGGCATCAACCTCATCAACGGCACCGCGAACACCGACGGGGCCTTCACCTTTAGCTACCTCACCCAGCCCGGGGAGGCCGGCACCGAACAGCACGCGCTCTATGTCAATGACAAGTGGTCCGTGAACAAGCACTGGAACGCGAACTTGGGCCTGCGCTGGGACAAGTACACCGCCGAGGACCGGGCCCTCAAACGGACCACGGCTTCGAACAACGCGCTGTCGCCCCGCCTGGGCGTCAACTACGACATCCTGGGCGACAGCGCCTGGATCCTGGGAGCGGCCTTCAGCCGCTACAACGGCAAGCCCCTGGAAATCCAGCTGAGCGTCGCCACCTATGTGAACAACCCCATTGCCGCCACCTTCAGCTACAACGGGCCCGCCGGGGTCCAGCCCATCTCCGCCCTGGCCAACCCGGCCAACTACGACCCGACGCCCCAGTCCTACACGGATGCCGCCATCAACATCAAGGTGGACCCCAACCTCCAAGCCCAGACCGTGGACGAGATCCAGCTGAGCGCCCTGCACAACTTCAAGCACAAGACGCTGGGCGAGGGCTACGTGAAGGCCACCTTCATCAGCAAGACCTGGAACCACCTCATCGATCTCCGGGCGGGCAACGATGGCACCGTGGCCAACCCGGGTGGCGGCAGCCCCCTCTATGTCACCTACTGGCACAACGAGCCTAACGCCAAGCGCGACTACCGCAGCCTGGAACTGGAAGGCGCCCTCGCCAAGGGGCGCTACACCGTGAGTGGCAACCTCGTGCTGAGCAGCCTCAAGGGCAACTACGAGGGCGAGGTGAAGGGCGCTCCGGGCTCCGGTGCAGGCTACGACTGGTTCACGGTGCAGAATGGCGCCCGGATGTACGATCCCGCCGTGACGAACCCCTACGGCTACCTGCTGGGCCATGTGCCCGTGCGCTCCCGCGTCAACGCCATCGCCCGCTGGGCGAACCCCCTGGGCGAGCTCACGACCGGGCTGTTGATCAGCTACGACGGGCCCCAGACCTACAGCCACACCCGGGTGATCTCCGATCCCAGCAGCCTGAACCCCGCCATCGATCCCCAGGCGGCCGGATTGCGCCTTCTGCAATACCAGAACAACACCCGGGGCGATGGGACCTACCATGCCCAGTACTACCTGGACCTCAGCGTTCAGCAGGACTTCCGGCTCATGACCTTCGGGAACGGCCGGAAGGTCAACGCCTATGTGAAGGCGGTGGTGGAGAACGTCTTCAACCATCAGCAACAGGTCACCCAGGGCATCAGTTACTCCGCCCT
>Ga0268298_10003475_pt1 | contig 16085 bp, 13 predicted proteins | sample WWTPWeurt_MetaG_FD_194462 | JGI IMG/M metagenome (GOLD analysis project Ga0268298, IMG submission 194462) | Activated sludge microbial communities from WWTP in Nijmegen, Gelderland, Netherland - WWTP Weurt | ecosystem: Engineered > WWTP > Aerobic digester > Activated sludge | place... | reverse complement strand
GTGCCTTTATCATGTCTAAAATTAGGTTATATGAAATTTTACCGGGTGATTTATGCATTTGAAAACAAAAAATATGGTATTTTCACAGTCTGCCGTTGTGTGCAACCCTAAAAGACAACACGACCGACAGAAAACGAACTGAAAAATGATAGACAAAATGCCAACGCTTCAGCAAAATCAAAAGAGCTGCATCTCCACGCTCATAGCCAACGCAATGCAGCACATTTGCTTTTACCCCAACGCACCATGGGACAACTATCACGGTTCGACAGAACGACAAGGCATTTAAAAAACTAACTTTGACAATTAAAATTTAGCATAACAGACAACAAATGAGTGAGAATTTAGAATTAGAAAAAACCCTTTGGCAAGCAGCCGACAAACTACGCAACAATATGGATGCGGCTGAATACAAACACGTTGTTTTGGGTTTGATATTCTTAAAATATATTTCAGATGCTTTTGATGAATTGTATCAAAAATTAGAAGCAACCAAACACGAAACGGGAGCCGACCCAGAAGACAAAGACGAATACACAGCCGAACGAGTTTTTTATGTGCCACCGCAAGCACGTTGGAAATGGCTGCAAGGCAGAGCTAAACTGCCAACTATCGGAAAAGACATTGACGAAGCAATGGACAGCATTGAAAGAGACAATGCTGCATTGAAAGGCGTTTTACCAAAAGACTATGCCCGACCTGCACTCGACAAGCAAAGACTTGGCGAATTGATTGACCTGATTGGCTCAATTACGTTGAGCAAAGGTGGAAACGGAAAAGGCAAAGACGTTTTGGGCTTTGTGTTTGAATATTTCTTAGGACAGTTTGCAGATGCCGAAGGCAAAAAAGGCGGACAGTTTTACACGCCTGCCAGCATTGTAAAACTCTTGGTGGAAATGCTTGCTCCCGAAGCAGAAAAGCGTGTTTATGACGGCTGTTGCGGTAGCGGTGGAATGTTTGTGCAAAGTGAAAAATTCATTGAACTACATGAACACCGCAAAGGCAAAATTTCTATTTTCGGACAAGAGAGCAACCCGACTACTTACAAATTGGCAAAAATGAATTTGGCAATTCGTGGTATTGATGCCAAAATTGAATTGGGCGATACCTTGATGAATGACAAATTCCCTGAATTGAAAGTGGATTACATCATAGCCAATCCACCTTTCAACATCAGCGACTACAACATCAACAAAACCGAAACCCACAAATGGAAATTTGGCGTACCGCCAACAGGAAACGCCAACTACGCTTGGTTGCAACACTTTGTGAGTAAACTTGCCCCTTATGGCACGGCAGGAATAGTTTTGGCAAACGGCAGTATGAGTTCGGAAATTGCCACCGAAGGCGATATCAGAAAAGCAATGATTGAAGCCGACTTGGTGGACTGTATGGTTTCATTGCCTTCGCAGTTGTTTTACAACACCCAAATTCCCGCTTGTTTGTGGTTTTTGGCTCGCAACAAAACCGAAACCACCAAATTCAGAAACCGCACCAACGAAGTGCTTTTTATTGATGCAAGGGAATTTGGCACAATGATAAGCCGCAAACAGCGTGAACTAACAGACAACGACATTTCCAACATTGCCGACATTTACCACAAGTGGCGAAGCAAAGAGCAATTTGCCGAATACAAAGACATTGCAGGTTTTTGCAAGTCTGCCAATATTCAAGACATCCGCAAAAACAATTATATCCTGACCCCAGGGCGATACATTGACTTTAAGCAAGTAGAAGAAGACGGACAAGCGTTTGACGACAAAATGCAAATGCTTACTTCTACCCTTTCTGAACAAATGAAGAAAGCCAATGAATTAGATGAAGCGATAAAACAAAACCTTGTGAAAATCGGCTATGGCTTATAGAATTAAAACATTGATTGTATTTGACACCAACGTATTGCGTGATATGTTGGGCAAGGAAGTCGTGTATAATTCTTTCACTTTTGGCAAATCTTATAATGAACTCGATACCTTCATCAAGGAAAACGGATTGGAAGAGTATGTAAAACTTTCCGTTTCCACTATGGTCATTGAAGAACTCAAAAACCAAAAGAAGCGAGCATACAAACAAGACATTGCGAACCTGAAAGAAATCGTTAAACGGCTTGAAGGCTTACCGCATATTCCAGAAGGTTCAATTCCGATACCTGATGAAGACTTTGATTGTGGTGCTTTCATTGAGCATAACGCAGCAGCGTACATAGCAGCCAATGACATCAATACCTTGGTTTACAAAGAAGAACACGCTTCTTCCATTTTGAGCAATATGGTTCAAAAGGTGGTAAACACGGATAAACCACTTTCACCTTTTGCCATTTCAGGTCCATACAAAGATGCAGGTTTCAAGGATGGTATCATTTGGGAAACCCTGATGCACTTTGAAACGGTATTGGAATATGACAAAGTGATTTTCCTTTCAAAAGATGGCGACTACAAAGAAAACTGTTTGGACGACTTCACGCAGAAATGGAACAGACACATCAAAATTGAAAAAGATAAAAACAACGTAATAGCCGAACTCAAACGAGACTACGGCAACTACATTGAAGAACGAGCTATTCACGATTTTACCGACAAGGAATATTTCAGGGATTATCTGTTTGACCAACTAAAAGTGAAAACTGGAATAGCTATTAACGGCTCAAATTTTAAGATTGAAAATTTTGTAATTGAAAATCCCTGCACGTTGGTTGAGCGGATGCCGCCAAGTGATGAAGAAGATGAATACATCATCATTCATTCACAAATCATCATTCACTTTACCGAAGCAGGTGAGAAAAAACAACAGGTGGTGATTGCACAAACCGAACTTGCAGATGAAGAAAGCAAGGAGATTATTCAAACCACCTACGACATTGAATTAATATGAGCGAATTGAAAAAATATAAATTGGGCGATTTGGGCTTTTTCTTTGGTGGCGTAACTTCTATCAAAAAAGAAGACTACGGACACGGAACGCCTTTTTTGCCTTACAAAAACGTTTACAAAAACTCGAAAGTGAATGTAAACGAATTGGAATTAATGAATGTACGCCCTTTGGATTTAGATAGGCGTAATGCCGTTTATGGCGATATTTTCTTTACCGCTTCTTCTGAAACACCTGATGAAGTTGCAATGTCTTCCGTATTGTTAGACGAAGTTGAAAATCTGACTTTCAACGGTTTTTGTAAAAGGTTCAGATTGAATGACTTTAATACGTTACTTCCCGAATATGCTCGCTACTTATTCCGTGATATTTCATTCAGACGAGAAGTGTATCAGTTAGCAACAGGAGACATTCGTTTTAATATCAGTCAGGAAAGTTTGGCAAACATTGAAATCGAAATACCAGACACCACAACCCAAAAAAAAATCGCCCAAATCCTTACTTCCCTTGACGACAAAATAGAACTCAACCTGCAAATTAACCAAACTTTGGAAGCTATGGCACAAGCCATTTTCAAAGAGTGGTTTGTCAATTTCAACTTCCCCGGCTTTGATGGTGAGTTGGTCGATGGACTGCCGAAGGGGTGGAGAATGGGCGTATTATCAGATGTAATCGAGTTTACAAATGGCTTTGCATTCAAGAGCACTGACTTATTAGACTACCCAGAAGACGATTGTTTCCACGTCTTTAAAATGGGTAATATCAATAAGGGTGGTGGATTTAATTATGAAGGAACAAAAAGTTATTTCAAGAAAGCAGATGCAGACAAACTCGGCAAATACATTTTAAGGAAAGGTGATTTACTAATGTGTATGACCGATATGAAAGACAATGTTGCATTGTTGGGGCATACTGCCCTAATGAATCAGGATGACAAATTCCTTGTTAATCAAAGGGTAGGTCTTTTGCGTCCAAACAATAAACTATCCATTGATTATCCATACTTGTATATTTTGACAAATTACCCAGAATTCATTAAAGAACTTAGAAGTAGGGCTAACAGGGGCGTCCAAGTTAATCTGTCAACATCTGAAATAAAGAATACAAAAATTGTAATTCCCGAAAAAAATGTAAATGTTCAATTTGACGAATTAGCAAAACCCGTTTTTGAAAAAATATTTGCAAATATTGAGAATATTCAAGAATTAACCCAAACCCGTGACACACTTCTACCTAAGTTAATAAGCGGACAAATCAGTCTGAATCAGAATTTTCAAGATTAAAGAATGAACAGAATTATGATGAAAGATGAATTGACATACAAAATAATAGGATGTGCAATGAAAGTACATAACACCTTGGGCAATGGCTTTCAGGAGGTTATTTATCAGCGATGTTTGGCTTTAGAATTGGAAAAGGCAGGGCTGTGTTATGCCAGAGAAAAAGAACACACTATTTTTTATGAGGGGGTAGATGTTGGAACAAGAAGAGCCGATTTTGTTGTGGAAGATAAAGTGATAGTTGAACTAAAAGCATTGGTTAATTTGGAAGATGTGCATTTAGCGCAAGCTAAAAACTATGTTGTTGCCTACGATTTTCCGCTTGGTTTATTAATAAACTTTGGTAGTACGAGTTTACAATACAAACTTGTATTCAATCCCAAATACAATTCTGAAAATTCTAAAATTAAGTAAATCCTGATTCAGACAATGAATAGCATCACTGAGAACGAAATAGAAGAAATTGCCCTTTCCTACTTGGAGAGTTTAGGGTATAGTTATTTGTTAGGTACCGATATTTCCCCTGATGGCGAGCACCCCGAAAGGCAATACAACGAAGTGGTGTTGGTTACCCGTTTGCGTGATGCCATTGACAAACTCAATCCCAACATTTCGCAAGATGCAAAAGAAGATGCTTTAAAAAAAGTATTGCGTACCGATAGCCCAAACTTGTTAATCAATAATGAAACGTTTCACAGATATTTAACCGATGGCGTTGATGTTGAAGTAAGAACAGAAAACGGAATCCGAGGCGAAAAAGTTTACATTGTTGATTTTGAAAACCCCGAGAACAACGAGTTTGTAGCCATCAACCAGTTTACAGTAGTAGAAGGAAATCAAAACAAACGCCCAGATATAATCCTGTTTGTAAACGGCTTGCCTTTGGTAGTGATAGAACTCAAAAATGCCGTAGACGAAAACGCCAACTTGAAATCGGCATTCAACCAACTGCAAACCTACAAACAAGCCATTCCTTCGCTGTTCACTTACAATAGTTTACTCATCATCAGTGATGGTTGGGATGCCCGTTGTGGCACCATTACCAGCGATTACGGCAGGTTTATGACTTGGAAAACCAAAGACGGACAAACCACAGCCGACCATTTGCAACCCCAAATGGAAGTGATGTTTCACGGAATGTTGAACAAGCACACGCTATTGGATTTAATCCGTCAGTTTATTGTATTTGAAAAAAGCGACAGCAAAACACTGAAAAAAGTAGCTGCATATCATCAATATTATGCCGTAAACAAAGCCGTAGAAAGCACTGTAACCGCAAGCGGAAGCAATGGCGACAGGCGTGGCGGTGTGATTTGGCACACACAAGGAAGCGGAAAAAGTTTGAGTATGGTTTTCTTTTCGGGCAAGCTCATCATTGAGCCAAGAATGGAAAACCCCACGTTGGTTATCCTGACCGACAGAAACGATTTGGACGAGCAACTGCACGAAACCTTTACCAATTGCCAGCAACTTTTACGGCAAGAACCCCAAAAGGCAGAAAACCGCAAAGACTTACGGCAATTGCTCAAAGTGGCATCAGGTGGCATTGTGTTTACCACCATTCAGAAGTTTATGCCTTTGCCTGATGATATTGTTCCGTCAGAAAATGAAAATGTAGTCAATGAGCCAAGCGTAGAATACATTGGAGCAGACATACAGGCGTTGAGCGAACGCAAAAACATAGTGGTGATAGCAGATGAAGCCCACAGAAGCCAATACGATTTTATTGATGGCTTTGCCAAACATTTGCGTGATGCTTTGCCCAATGCCACGTTTATCGGTTTCACAGGCACACCCATTGAAACCACCGACAAAAACACCCAAGCCGTTTTCGGTAACTATGTGGACATTTACGACATTCAGCAAGCCGTAGAAGACAAAGCCACCGTTCCGATTTTCTATGAAAGCCGTTTGGCGAAAGTCCATTTTGATGAAGATGAAAAAGTAACGCTTGACGAGCAATTTGAAGAACTCACCGAAGGCGAAGAACTGAGCAACCGCCAACAAATGCGGGCTAAATGGACACGTTTGGAAGCCATTGTAGGCAATCCGAACCGTCTGCAAAAAATTGCCGAAGATTTGGTCTATCACTTCGAGCAACGCAATGCCGTTTTAGATGGCAAAGCAATGATTGTGTGTATGAGCCGCAGAATTTGCGTTGACTTGTATGAAGCCATCATCAAAATTCGTCCGCTTTGGCATTCAGATGATGACGACAAAGGCACACTAAAAGTAATAATGACAGGCAGCAGCAGTGATGCCTTAAATATGCAAGCCCACATACGCAACAAACCGAGAAGAAAAGCCATTGGCGACCGTTTGAAAAATCCGAACGACCCTTTGAAATTGGTGATTGTTCGTGATATGTGGCTCACAGGTTTTGATGCCCCTTGTTTGCATACACTGTATGTGGACAAGCCTATGCGTGGTCACAACCTGATGCAAGCCATAGCCCGAGTAAACCGAGTATTTACCGAAGGTAAAGAAGGCGGTTTGGTGGTGGATTATTTGGGCATAGCACAAGAATTAAAAACAGCCTTAGCCGATTACACCGCAAGCGGTGGTGAAGGCAAACCCACACTCGACCAGGAATTGGCAGTTGCCAAAATGTTGGAACTGCACGAAGCAATAGACTACCAGTTAAGGCATTTTGATTGGCGTAAATTCTTCAAGCTTACACCAGAAGAAAAACTGAAATTTATTCCTGTCATTGTGGATTACATTTTCAGTCAGGAAAACGGAGAGCAGAGTTTTACGGAAAACACCAAAAACCTGCTGAAAGCCTTTGCGATTTCCGTTCCCCACGAGCGGGCAATGGCAATCCGTGATGATGTGGCATTGTTTCAAGCCATCAAATCAAGGTTGGTAAAAATATCCGACCGAAACGAAGGCGGTAAAACGGATGAAGAAATGGAAACCGCCATCAAGCAAATCATTTCAGAAGCCATCACAGCCGACAATGTAATTGACATTTTTGATGCCGCAGGTCTGAAAAAACCCAACATTGAAATCCTTGACGAACGCTTTTTGCAAGAACTGAAAGACTTGCCACAAAAGAATTTAGCCGTTGAGTTATTGAAAAAACTACTCAAAGACGAAATCAAGAAGCGGACAAAAATCAATTTGGTAGAAAGCAAGAAATTTTCCGAAATGTTGGAAGATGCCATCAAGCGCTACCACAACGGAATGATTGACACGGTTGAGTTTTTGGAAAAAGTGCTTATTCCTTTTGCTCAACAAATGAAAGAAGCTGACCAACGTGGCGACAAATTGGGATTGGATTATAGAGAATACGCCTTTTACACCGCTTTGGAGATAAACAATAGTGCGGTAGCCGTGTTGGGTGACGACATTCTAAAACACATTGCACAAGAACTTCTAAAAACCGTCCGCAACAGCACGACCATTGATTGGACAATAAAAGAAAGCGTTCAATCAGCATTAAGACGAAACATCAGACGAATTTTAAGACTTCACGGTTATCCGCCAGACTTACAAGAAAAAGCGGTTGATACGGTAATCACCCAAGCGAAAATGTTAGCAGAAGACTTGGTAAAAAACGGAGACAAAAAAGAAGAATAAGCCCACGCTATTGGTGGCACATTTGCAAAACCGCTCAAGCCAACACACAAGCCAAGTTTTGCAAAAGAGCCACCAAGCCAACGCACGATAAAACCGACACTAAATGACTGACAAACAGACAAATAAAACAGAAGGGCAGCACACAACAGGCGTTTGGCGGCAATGGCGGGTGACGTGGTTAATTGAACATTCTACCTCGCATCAACTTTTGTGGTGTATTGACAGTTTTGTACTCCGAAATCCGCCACTGCGCCAAGCGCCAAAACGTTAATAGCGATTATAATGAAGAAGAAAAAAAGAAAAATCCAAAAAGGAACCTACTTAAAACTCTGAAAACAGAGCCAGCAGGCTCCATCCCACGACCAAATGGGGTCGCAAAAGTAATTCTTTTTGGATAATTAATCATATTTATTCACATTTAAACCAGACAAAAATGGTAAAAAGAATTTTTTATTTCAGCTTGATTCTAGTATTTGGAATCGCAATCACTTTTGTTGCTTGTAGTGATGAAAACAATGTAAAAAACGAGCAAAATGATTTAAATTCCGACTTATTGTCAGCAAGACAGAAAGGTTTTGATCGTACTCTTGCAAAGATCAAAGAAATGTATCCTGAGAATGCACAGGTTGAGACAAGATCAAATCAAGTTAATGTAAGCTCATTGATGACTTGCGGGCCTGAAAGTGATCCAAGTGTAAATTGTGCAAATGTTCCTACTATTCCAATCACTTTGCCTGTGGCAGGAACTGGAACTGTTTATCACCCATCCTTACCTCCTATGGATTGTGGTTTCAACATTCGGATGAATGTAAAATTTTGCCAGAGTTCAAATCCAAACCAGATCAATAGTGTAGTGATATTCCAGGATTTTCAATTACTTGGTTTTATCAATCCCGTATCTCAAGCATGTTTTGCATGGCTTCAGGCTTGGTCAAACCTTACAAACGATGAGCGTAACCAAGTATTTAGAGACTTGCAAGCTGACTATCAATCCGCATTTGAAATGCAGTTTATGGAACTTTGGGCGTCAGATCCTAACAACAATTTTGCTGATTGTGATGATCCTTGTAGTGGACAGTACAATGCAATTCATGCAAAATATTATCAAGCTAGTTGTAGTAAAATTTGTTTGGTATTTGAGCGAGAGTGTGAAGACCCTTGGTTCTTCTTGTGCAGAAAGGAGATTCCATGTTATAGCGATGGATGTTGTAAGAAAGAAACAACTTATTGTTTAAATACTACAACTCATGAAGTAGAAGTGTGCCATCAGGCCTACTATTTACAAGGTGAGTGCAGAACACCTGTTGAAAATGCACCTTGTGTTGTGGAATTGGAGTCTTGTACTACTGATCCTAAATGTCCTAAGAAAGGATAAATTAAATATAGGGAGTGTTGTCGTGGGCATTCCTTTTTATTAACACTCAAATACAAATAACATGAAGTACTTTTATATCTTGGCTATAATATTTTTACAAATAAGCTTAAATGCTCAAATACAGAGAGACATGAAAGCGATGTATAAAGACCCAGAGTTTTTAACCAATGCCCCAATTTGGCATTATACAGTGTATGACAGCACAAATATTGGCTTTCCTATAGAGCTTTTTCCCGGAAGATTTACAGATGGTTATAACTCAGTCACCTATATAAGACCTTGGACCTGGAAACCCATTTTTGAAGGCGATTATATGTATGCTTATTCTACTTCCTTGGGCACTACAGCCCATATCTATGGTGCTATGGTTTACAGGATTAATATCACCAATGGCAAACGTGATTGGATTACAGTTTTTGATAATCGTCACAGCGACCGACAAGAATATGTACAATCAATGCTTATAAAAGATGATACATTGGAAATTATTACTATGCGGAGATATGCCAGCCATGTTAATGACCTAATACCATTTGCATATAATAAATTTGGAGCTGATTCTTATGTATGCACCAGAAAATATGATAAGACAACAGGTGAACTTCTTGATTACAAGTGCTGGGACAAGGAGAGTCCAAATATAGCAATTGTAGCACCTCATTCTGAAGGGAATAGAATATTTGAAAAACGTAATGAAGGTAATTTCTTATATCTAAATGAATTTCTTTTAAATAAAAAAAAGATGGATTTAAAAGTAATAGATGGAAATGGAGTTCTAATCAGTTCAAGATCAGATACCCTTTATTATCCGAAAGAGAAATACAATGATATAAGTAAGCTTAGATTGGAAAACAACGGCGGCAAAATGGTGTTTTTAGAAAATGATACAATCTTAGTGGGATATAATTATGATTTTCAAAATGAGATTGGCAGATTTTTACAACCTGATTTAAGCTACATACAATTATACAATAAAAAACTAGAGCCCATTGCAAGATTAAACTTAGGGAAATTCGTTGACATGTACTCAGATGATATTTTTGATATTTCAATAAGATACGCGACTCCTGATTATATAGTAATACACATTGGTAGAACATTCGATTCAAATATTGTTGTGATTGATTATAATGTAAACATCATGAGTAATGCAGAATACAAACGTGGGAATAGAGAATATGCTATGGGTGGCGGTACTGGCTATTTATCCTATTCGAAGAAATCATTTATGATAACTAAGCCATATGGTGTGCAATATCCCCCAGAAATTCCACAAACATTAAAGTATTATATTTATGAAAATGGAGAGTGGGTTTTAAAATTCTCTCAAGAGATGGGAGAAAATCATTATATTGACGAAATAAAATATTTTACTGAGACACCAAATCATGATCTCATAATCTGTGCTGATCATGCTTATTACAACGAAGACATAGATTTGAGTTGTTTTGAAACCGATATGTGGATGTTGATAGATGGCAGTAAACTGGGGATTAAAACAAGTACTTCAGATATTGACCAAGGCTATAGTATAAAATTATATCCCAATCCAACAAATGATCAAGTACAATTTGATTCAGAAAAATTAATTGATGATATAAAAGTTGTAGATGTTACAGGAAAAGTCTTAATAAATAAAAACATACATTCAAATCATGGTCAAATAGATTTTTCAGTATTTCCAAATGGTGTATATTTTATTAAAATTATGAATAGTAAAGGCCAAGAAATATCTAATAAAAAGGTAGTGAAATTAGAATAACCGCTATTAACAAGTGCTTTGCGACAGTTTTGGCTATCGCCAAAAACCGTCGCAAAGCACAAACCGTTATAGGCAATCGCAAAATTCTAAATATTTTAAATTAATGACTTAATGAAAAAGACACTATTTATAACATCACTGATTATCTTGACACTTGAATTATTTGCAACTGAACAAGTTCCTGATATATTATTATATAATAAAATGGAACTTACATTATCAACAGGTTGGGGACATCCTTCGCCACTTCAAACATATTTTTATCAAAACAACTTAAAGTCACCTTTTCATGTTTTATCCACTGCAAATTATCGTGGACACATTGCCACTTGGATAATCCAGAATGATCATTTTTTTTTAAAAACAATAAAAATTAGAGATTCAATATTCAATGCTCAAAAATTTAATATAAAATCTAAAAAAGATACGACAATATCAGAGAATTTAATTTTTGCTGATTGGTTCAGTGGTATAATTGAATGTCAATTAAGAGATAAAAAAAATTATTGGAATATTGTAAAATCATACTATTTTCATATTAAGTATGGTAGAGTTATTGAAGTCCAGGAAGTTTCAGAAAATGATTTTAAAAAAATTCAAAAAATATCAGTAAACGACACATCAGATAGGATACTGATGAAAAAATATAAAATTTTGTATATGAATCAAAATTATATATCATACTACTTTCGACTTAGCGAAAATGATAAAATAATTTTGGATTCAGAAGAGTGTCTTTTAAATACTGGTGTCGAAAAACTTAGTCCAATTTATGGATTTTTTAACAATAATCATTTAGATTGGCTGTATAATTGGGAAAATTATAAAATGTGCGGTGCACCGCATTGTACTTGGATTGTTGATAGTTCAAAAATTTATTTACGTGATTTAACACTTTATTCAGGATTAAATTTTGAATCTATTGCAAAACAAGTAATTAATCTTGATGTTTTATTCAAAAATGTTATAAATAATAAAGTTTTCGCGAATTGGATAAATGGAATACTATTGATAAAACATGGAGATGAAAAGGAAGATGAATTATTAAAGGGTTATAAGGAATTTGTTTCAACAAAATACACATATTTACGTATCAAAGATGGAGTAATAGTTGAAAAATATACAATTCCAGCAGATTTTAATTATAGGAAAATGGCTGAAAAAGATATAGATGCTGGGTTAAAAAAAATAATTGAAGAATATTAAATTGATAATAATGACATGATAAATGCCTATAACATAAAATTGCCGTAGTTGGCTGGTTTTCGCCGACGCGCAATTTGCCGACGCACAGAAAACCAGCCAACTACGGCAATTTTTTTTCGTTCTCATCAATTAAAAGTAAAAACATAAAAATGACTAAAATAAATTTTGACACTGTTCACATTAACAGAACAGACATTATTAGACTGACCGACAAAACGATTTTAAACGGTAGTCCAAATTTTATAAAAACGTCTGACATGATAAACTTTGAACAAAAAGATAAATCATATATTTTTACTTTATCAACTACTAATTATATTGATATTGGGAAAAATGAACCGTGCATTGAAATTACAACAGTTTCAAAATTTATCCCACATCATTTCTTAACTCCACCAGAAATTATAGAACAAATGGTACAAGCCCACTTTTTCCACACAGAAGCTATAATTTCTGAACAACTTGTAAAAGAAGGTTTACCTGAAATATTTTTATACCCTGAAAACGCATCTATAGAAACTCGTTGTCTTGGACTTTTAACAATGCAAAATTCATTTGCAAACTCTGAATTCAAACCATAACGATAACCACAACCAATAATACTTAATTCACTCATAACAAAAAATTTAAAAACTGATGAGAACAAAGGCTATGATGTACATGTCTCCTATCGTCGCCACATCACATAGCCAAACCGTTATCAAATATAATTAGAATATTCAAATATCATGTTTACGTAGAAATAAATTTGTCCATTTGTGAATCATTTGTTATCTTTAAATGTTATTTTAGAAGTAAATGATTCTTAATTCATAGTAATATTCAAATCTTTATTGTATTTAAAATTAATAATTATGGAAATAATTAGATCCTTTAAACATCAAAGTACCATGCTCATTTCGTTATTTTTAACTTTAATAACTTTCTCTGTCAATGGGCAAAGCGTAATGACTATTTTAGAAACAACCCCACCAGTAACGTCAACTGAAAGTTACCTATATCAAATTTATAGCCAATTGCCTACTTCACAACAAAACTATTGGGTCACTTTTACTTCTTTTGAAACTGCCGCAGAAGACGGTATAATAGAACTTAATTTGCCAAATGATCAGACAACATATAAGATGAAGGTTACACAATGCGAATACACAAGCTCAAGTGAATTTGCCTGGTCAGGAATGAGAATTTTAGAGACAGAATCTGATCAGCCTGCTACTATTTCTTTAACAAAGCATTTAGGTCTTTTATCGGGAGAAATTAATCTATTTGGAGAATTTTACCAGATATTTCCAATAAATGAAAATTACCAAATACTAATAAAAACAAACACACTTCCAAATCCTTATGAAGGGTCAATAAATGAATCAAGTGATCCTGAACCACAAATTGTGGATTGTTCAACCGCAAACGGTGCTTGTGTTATTAACCTCATGATATTATATTCTCTCGATGTTGAACTTAAGTACGTAAACCTGTCACCTATTGGATTTATGTTAGCTAATCAGGTTAATAATGCCCTAAAAAATTCAAAAATTTCGCATAGAGTTAATCTTGTAGCTGTATTACCTGTTGATGATAATTTTCCAGAAGGAGACGAAGATGACGAAATTAATTTACTTAAGCAAAATCTTGGAAATCCACTGAGTTTCACTGGTATGAATAAAAATTTCCATTAGGCTGACTTAACAATTATCCTTACATCAGGAAAATATTACACTATGGATCCTAATACAGGAGGCAAAGTTGTTGGATATGCATTTACACCCTCAACTAGTTCAAACGAAGGTTCTGTGATAAATATTGATTACGCACTTAGTAGAACCTATACATTTGCTCATGAGTTTGGACATTTACTGAATGCAAGACACAATGATGACAATGGGGCGCTGCCTGGCAGGGGTCATCAATTTAGTTTTCGAACTACAAATTATTCTACTTTATTAGATAAAAGGAATCTTTCAAAGCGAGTATTATTTTATTCTAACCCGAATGTAAAGTACTATGGGCAAGTCCCTACAGGATTAGCTGACTATTACAATGCTTGCAACATGGAACAGCAAGGATGTAATGCCGCATTGTCTGGCCCAAGCGAAGACTGCAAATTTAGAATTAAAGGAACTTTCTCTCCCATTGGTTCATTTCCTTGCAGCCCGGCTCCAAATCAACTAACTTTAGAAGCAACTTTGGCAAATGAAGCAACAAGTCATTGCCTTCAAAAGACTTTTTTTTATAAATTTGAATTAAGTCATTTTGGTATTACTTATAATACTCTTTGTGACTGGAGTACGAGCAAGACTTGTGTTTTTTCACCATATATAAATTTGAATAATTCTGTATATATTAGACTTTCAATAAAAGAATCTTTAAATGGTCCAGTAATTGCAATAGTATTTAACAAATTTGATTACCCTTGCCCGTTCGGAGTACCTTATTTAGAACATCGAGCCAAGACTAATGCTTTAGTATCTAATAATATTGTATTAGTTTCAAACTCTCTACAATCTGCATCGTTTTTAAAGTTTTTTACTCATCCCATTGAAAACAATATAATAGATTATAAAATATGTAATATTTTTGGCAATAAGATCATATCGTCAAGAGTCAATCAAACTAACGGTGATATAATTATCCCAATAGGAGACAATTATCCATCTGGAGTTTATTTAGTCTACTTTGAGAAATATCAAAAATCTTTTAAATTTATAATTCAATAGTATGAGAATCATATTTTATATTCTATTAATTCTTTTCCCAACTATAATATATTCACAAATAAAGGGGGAGAAATTTAGTCAAAGAAGAAATCCATATCCTTTAAAAACGCCCGACTATTTGTGTTTTAAAAATAAATTCGATACCGTAAAATTATATAATGATTTTACAAGTGTTGGTTATGCTTCAGCTTTGAAAGACAAGCAGAAAACAAGGATGTTCCCAATAGCTTATTCTCAGATAGGTGAAAATAAGGTATACAATACATTGGTGGTTTATATACTTTATGGGGATGGTGAAAGTATGGGAAAACTAAGCTTCAAGATTCCTAAAATATCGAAAGGAATATATGAAATAAGAAATTTAAAATTCATGGAAGATGGCTATTATAGAATACAAATACAACATGGATGCAGCCCCCAGGAACTATATAAAATTCCAGTATTAGAATCAGCAAAATCATTTTTAAAAATTATCAGTTACAATGAAGAAACAGGAGAATTAAAAGCAAGATTTAGAGTCCATTATAGAATGGATGATGCAGAAAAGAACTCTTATCCTAATTCTCCTACAAAAGTGCTATTTGAGGATGGCGTGATTCATACATATGTTAAAAAAATTTATGAATAATAGGAATCTAAAAATTGGATATTATATAATCCGAGAAAGGAAATATACATTTGATAACAATGTATTTACGGAGATAGCTGCCAATAGTTTTCAAATGAAATTTCTCAATTGAAATTCAAAATGCATCTTTGCTTTTGGCATTTCAGTTGGCATCTACCTCGTAAATACCAAACCGTCAGGTTGTGAAAAAACTACCACTCATAAAAATAGGTAAATTCCTTTGTCATATTATATTCAATGTGTATTTTTATACATTATGAATCATGTTACCGGCATACCAAGATTACAAATGCAGATGAGTTCATTGGAAGACTCAATAGGACAGGATAATCCAGTTCGATTTATTGACGCATTTGTAGAGCAACTGGATTTATTAAAACTAGGATTTGAAGTAAAGACTTTAAAGAAAGAGGGTCGTCCTAGTTTTGAATCTGTTACACTTCTTAGAATTTATTTGTATGGCTATTTAAATGGTTTGAGAAGTAGTCGCAGATTAGAAACCGAATGCTGTCGCAATATCGAACTTCAGTGGTTAACATTAGGGTTGAAACCAAATTATCATACCATTGCTGATTTCAGAAAAGACAATCCTAAAGCATTAAAAAACGTGTTCAAATTATTTGTTTCATTTTTGAAGGATATCGATTTAGTCAGTGGACAAGTTGTTGCT
>Ga0268298_10003473_pt1 | contig 16090 bp, 14 predicted proteins | sample WWTPWeurt_MetaG_FD_194462 | JGI IMG/M metagenome (GOLD analysis project Ga0268298, IMG submission 194462) | Activated sludge microbial communities from WWTP in Nijmegen, Gelderland, Netherland - WWTP Weurt | ecosystem: Engineered > WWTP > Aerobic digester > Activated sludge | place... | reverse complement strand
ACATCCTGCCGCGCGTCGCGGCGCAACTCGACGTCGGCCAGATCTCCGAAATCAGCGGCATTGAATCCGCCGACACCTTCATCCGTCCGATCTACGCCGGCAGCGCGCTGGCCACGGTGAAGAGCGCCGACCCGGTCAAGGTGATCACCGTGCGTGTCACGGCCTTCGATGCGGTCGCCGGCGGCGGCTCGGCGCCGGTCGACAGCATCGCTGCCGCGGCCGATACCGCGCAGACCGCGCTGATCAGCCGCGAACTGAGCAAGTCCGAACGCCCCGAACTGGGCGCCGCCAAGATCGTCGTCTCCGGCGGCCGCGGCATGGGCAGCGGCGAGAATTATCACAAGCTGCTCGAGCCGCTTGCCGACAAGCTCGGCGCCGCCCTCGGCGCCAGTCGTGCCGCGGTCGACGCCGGTTTCGTGCCCAATGATTATCAGGTCGGCCAGACCGGCAAGATCGTCGCGCCCCAGCTTTACATCGCGGTCGGCATCTCGGGGGCGATTCAGCACCTGGCCGGGATGAAGGACTCGAAGGTGATCGTCGCCATCAACAAGGACCCCGATGCGCCGATCTTCCAGGTCGCGGATTACGGTCTCGTCGGCGACCTGTTCGAAGCGGTTCCGCAACTGGAGGCAGCCGTCGGCTAGAATGGCCGTGTGAATCTGCCGGATACTTTGCTGGGCGATGGTTGGTACTGGGCGGCCTGGGCTGTCTGGCTGCCAATCTTCGCCCGCAGTCTGGTCAGGGCGCCGTGGACCTTGCTCAGGGAGCCGGAGCAGTTGAATGTGTGGCTCGGCATGATCGTACTGCTGACGCTCCTGTGGAGCCTCAAGGCGGGGGTCAAGCCCGGCCTGTCGCTGCATCTTCTGGGGGCGACGGTGTTCACCCTCAGTTTTGGTCATCACCTTGCGTTCATCGGCCTTTCGCTGGTCGTTCTGGGGATCACCCTGAATCGCGATGCCGGGTACTTCGCGTTTGCAATCAACGCACTCCTGATGGCGGGTGGCGGAGTGATGATCAGTCAGGCCATCCATCGGCTGGCCCTGGGCTTCCTGCCGCGGCATTTCTTCATCTATGTCTTCGTCAATGGTTTCCTCGGGTCGTTCCTGATGGTGTCTGGCGTTGGTGTCGCCGCCACGTGCCTGCTGGCGGCTGCCGGCGCGTACGAATGGGACTATCTGGCCAGCGAGTATCTTCCCTATCTCATCCTCCTCGGGTTTTCGGAAGCCTGGCTCGGTGGCATGCTGATCACCCTCTTCGTGATCTATCGGCCGGGTTGGGTTGTGACTTTCGACGATTCAGTTTATCTCGCCAACAAATAGGGACTACAATCCGCAAAAAATTCATGTCATTGGGGTCTGAGACGGTGAAACATTCCATATTTCGTTCTTCGCTCGTTGCCGCGCTGATCGCGCTGTCGGGGGAGGCGGCGGCCATCGGCCTTGGCGAACTCAGAGGAAGGGTGGCGCTGGGCGACAAGCCGCGCTTCGAGGTCGATATCCTGGGTGCGCGGGCGGCTTCGCTGGATTCCGGCTGCTTCCGGCTCACGAAGCCCGCCGGCGACGATGATCTGCCGTGGTTGAAGCAGGCGACGTTCTCGGTTCGCAGGGGTCATCCGCCGGTTCTCGAGATCCGCTCGAACGTGCCGCTGGCCGATCCGGTGCTCTCGGTGGCCGTCTATGTTGCCTGCGGGCATGACGTTGTCCGGGAGTACGTCGTTCTTGCGTCACCCCCGCTCGGCCGCACGCTGGATCCGTCGCCCCGGGTCAGGGCGCCGGCGGCGACACCGGCGACGACGCCGGCACCGCGGAGGGAGGGGCGAGCAGTCCGGCCCGCAGCAGATCCGCAGGCGGCGGTTGCCCGTCCGTCAGCGGCGCCAGTTCCCGTAACCAGTCAGCTGGTCGAGCCCGCGAAGGTTCCGGTCACGCTTCCGGTCACGCAGCCTGGCGGCGCGCCGCCGGATGACAAGATCAAGAGCATGGAGGCGACGATTGGCGAGTTGCAGCAGCGCGCGGCCGAGCTCACGCAGAAGCTCGAACTGGCGGCCGCGACTCCGGCCGCCGGGCAAGCGCCTCCGCCGGAGGTCAAGCCGGCGCAGCCGGCGCCGGAGGCAGCCGTCAGGACAGTGCCGGCCGAGGTTGGCGCCAGCGGCTCGAACTACACCCTTCTCGGCGCACTGGTGGGTGCGCTGCTGGCCCTTGCCGGCTGGCTGTTCTGGCGGAATTCCCGCAGGCGTGCCGATGGCGGTGTGGCCGGCAGGGTGAGCGCGGACATCGAGGTCGACCCGCAACGCAAGGACGAGCGGGAGGAACGGGGCGGCGCCGACCTGCCGGTGGACCCCGTTGCCATGGGGATGCCGATGAAGCTCGATGTCGGCGCCGAGGCGCCGGTGGCGGCGGCGCCGGCTGCCGGGGCGCCGTCCCGGCTGGACTCGATCATGTCGGTTTCGGCGGCTACGGTCGACGAGCATTTCGAGGCCAATCCGGTCATGGAGCTGGCTGAAATCATGCTCTCCTTCGGGCGCGTCAAGGGTGCGGCCCAGGCGCTTCAGGAGTACATCGACAGCAATCCGCAGGAAGCGCTCAAGCCATGGATCCGGCTCATGGAAATCTACCGGATGGCAGGATTGCGCAAGGAATTCGAGAAGGTCGCCCGCGACCTCAACAGGAATTTCAACGTCGAGGTGCAGCGCTGGGAGCAGACGGTCGAGCCCGAGAGCGCGGGGCCGGTTGACGTCATTCTCGATACCGAGCCGGTGGCCGCGGGCAACCAGCTTGCCGGCGGCAAGGTCGAAGGCATCGAGGGCATGCCGGCGATCACCGAACAGGTTGTCCTGCGCTGGAACGACGGCAGCGTCATCGACTACATGAATCAGCTGCTGCGCGACAATCGCGGCGGCACGCGCCTGGGATTCTCGCTGCCGGTGATCAGCGACATCCTGTTCCTGGTCGAGTTGAAGGAAGTGTCAAACAAGATTGAAAAGGAGACGACTGCATCATGAGTGAATATCTGGCCCCACTGAAGGACATCCGGTTCGTCATGCAGGATCTCGCCGGTCTGGATCAGATCGTGTCGCTGCCGGGTTGCGAGGAAGCGACCCCCGATGTGGTCGATGCCATTCTCGAAGAGGCTGCGAAGTTTGCCGGCGGCGTTCTTTCACCCCTCAATCATGTCGGCGACCAGGACGGCGCGAGGTGGAAGGACACCGTGGTTACCACCTCGCCGGGTTTCAAGGAAGCCTATCGGCAGTTCGTGGACAACGGCTGGAACGCGCTGGGTTGCGACCCCGAGTTCGGCGGGCAGGGACTGCCCCGATTGCTGTCGACAGCGGTCAGCGAGATGTGGAAAGCGTCCAACCATGCCTTCTCGCTGTGTCCGATGCTGACCCAGGGAGCCATTGAGGCGCTGATGATCGCCGGCAGCGACGAACAGAAGGCGGCCTACCTGCCGAACCTGGTCTCCGGCGAATGGGCGGGGACGATGAACCTGACCGAACCCTCCGCGGGTTCCGATCTGGCGGCGGTGCGCAGTCGCGCCGAGCCGGTCGGCGACGGCACCTACCGGATCTTCGGCCAGAAGATCTTCATCACCTACGGCGAGCACGACATGACGGAAAACATCATCCATCTCGTGCTGGCGCGCACCCCCGGTGCGCCGGACGGCGTCAAGGGCATCTCGCTGTTCGTCGTGCCCAAGTTCATGCTCACGGCGGATGGCCAGCCGGGCGAGCGCAACGATGTCTACTGTGTTTCGATCGAGCACAAGCTTGGCATCAACGGCAGTCCGACGGCGGTGCTGGCTTTCGGCGACCACGGCGGCGCCATTGGCACCCTGGTCGGCGAAGAGAATCGCGGCCTTGAATACATGTTCATCATGATGAACGCCGCCCGCTTCAATGTCGGCCTGGAAGGGTTGGGCGATGCTGAACGGGCGTATCAGCGCGCTGTGGCCTATGCCCGCGAGCGCGTTCAGGGTGCCGAAGTCGGTGTCCGTGGCGGTCCGAAGGTGCCGATCATCCGTCACCCCGATGTGCGCCGCATGCTGATGTCGATGCGTTCCCGCATCGAAGCGATGCGGGCGCTGGCCTACGTCACCGCCGCCGCCCTCGACAACGCGCAGCAGAATCCGGACGGGGCGGCGCGCGCTCGGGCGCAGGCGTTCGCCGACCTGATGATCCCGGTGGTCAAGGGCTGGAGTACCGAGAGCTCGGTCGACATCGCCTCCCTCGGCGTCCAGGTGCATGGCGGCATGGGCTACATCGAGGAAACCGGCGCCGCCCAGCACCTGCGCGATGCCCGCATCACGACGATCTACGAAGGAACGACGGCGATCCAGGCCAACGATCTGATCGGCCGCAAGATCGCCCGTGAGCAGGGCGCCACGATCCATGCGGTGATCGCCGACATGCGGGACGCCGCCGCCGCATTGGACGGCGATCTGGCAACGGTCGGGAGCCGTCAGCTTGCTGCGGTCGACGCCCTGGAGAAGGCGGTTTTGTGGATCGTCGCCAATTTTGCCGGTGATCCGAAGGCGGTTCATGCCGGGGCGGTGCCCTTTCTCCACCTGTTCGGCATCGTTGCCGGCGGCTGGCAGATGGGGCGGGCGGCGGTGTTGGCACGGGCCAGAAGCGCGGCCGGAGACGGCGACCCGTTCTGGTCGGCCAAGCTGGCGACGACCCGCTTCTTCGCCGATCATTTCCTGACCCAGGCGGCCGGCCTGGCGGAGTCCGTGATCGGCGGTGCGACAGGCGCGCTGGAGATGGCCGACGACAGCTTCTGACGAATTCCCGCGTTTTGCCCGAAAGCCCGCGAGTGTTGTTATAATCGCGGGCTTTTCCACCTTGCCCCACCGCTTTCGCATGGCGGGGGGTTCATCCCGTAAGGAGTTTGCATGCGTCATTACGAAATCTGTTTCATCGTCCATCCGGACCAGAGCGAACAGGTGCCCGGCATGGTCGAGCGCTACCGCGCCATCGTTGGCGCCAGGGGCGGCAGCATTCATCGTCTGGAAGACTGGGGTCGCCGCCAGTTGGCCTACCCGATCCAGAAGATCCACAAGGCGCACTACGTCCTGATGAACATCGAGTGCGACGGCGAGACGCTGCGCGAACTCGAGCATTCGTTCAAGTTCAACGACGCCGTGCTGCGCCATCTCACGGTCAAGATGAAGGGTGCGGTGACGACTCCCTCCCCGATGATGAAGGAAGAGAAGTCGAGATCCATGATGCCTGGTCAGCCAGCTCCGGCCGAGCCGACCGAAGCGGCGGCTGCCTGAACCCGGTTCGCGCGGGAAAGACGGCTGAACCGTATCGAACTCTCGGGAAAGCTGGTCGAGCGCAAGGCTCTGCGCTATACGCCGGCCGGGGTGCCGGTGAGCGAGGGATGGCTGCAACACAGTTCCAGGCAGACCGAAAGCGCTGCAGAGCGCCTGGTGGATGTGGAAATCGCCGTTGTGGCCCTGGGCGAACCCGCCCGCTGGCTGCACGCGGTACCCCTCGGCGGGGCAGTCAGTGTGACTGGTTTTCTGGCAGCCAGGAGCCGCAACAGCAAGACGCCCGTGCTGCATGTGAATTCAATCGAATTTTTGGAAGGAAATGAAAATGGCTCGATTCTTCAAGAAGAAGGAAGATGACAAGAAAAAGAAGCGCGGCGGCGGTCTCTTCAAGCGCCGCAAGTTCTGCCGTTTCACGGCGGAAAAGGTCGAACAGATCGACTACAAGGATGTGGATGTCCTGAAGGAGTACATCCAGGAAAACGCCAAGATCATGCCGGCTCGGCTGACGGGGACCAAGGCGGGTTATCAGCGGCAGCTGGGCGCCGCGATCAAGCGCGCCCGCTTCCTGGCCCTGCTGCCCTACACCGACAACCATCAATAATTCCCGGGGAGACGAAACATGCAAATCATTCTGCTCGAGAAGGTCATCAACCTCGGCAACCTTGGCGACATCGTCAAGGTCAGGGACGGTTACGCCCGCAACTTCCTGATCCCGAAGCACATGGCGAAGCGTGCCACGCCGGCTGCCCTGGCCGAATTCGAGGCCCGGCGCGCCGAACTGGAAAGGGTCGCCGCCGAGAAGCGCGACGCGGCTCAAGGCGTCGCCGACAGGCTGGCCGGCGTCTCGGTTTCGGTCGCCCGCAAGGCCGGCATGGACGGTCGGCTGTTCGGATCGGTCGGCAATGCCGATATCGCCGAAGCGCTCAAGATTGCCGGCTTCGAGGTCGACAAGTCGGCCATCCGCATGCCGGATGGCCCGCTCAAGACGATTGGCGAATTCCCGCTCGACGTCGTGGTACACGCCGACGTGACGGCCAGCATCACCGTGGCGGTGGTCTCCGGCTGAGGCGGATCGTCCATTGCGCCCGAAGGCCCCGCGGTTGCGGGGCCTTTTTCACTTAAACTTGGCCACATGAATCAGCGCCTGCAGAAAAGCCCCGTCAGCGACTCCGCGCTTGCCCAGTTGCGGGTGCCTCCACACTCGATCGAGGCCGAGCAGTCGGTCCTCGGCGGCTTGCTGCTCGACAACCAGGCCTGGGACCGGATGGGCGATCTGGTCAACGACGGCGACTTCTATCGCGACGAGCATCGGCGGATCTTCCGGCAGATTCGCAACCTTCTCGAAAAGGCCAGGCCCGCCGATGTCGTCACCGTTGCCGAAGCGCTCGATGCCGCTGGCGAAGGCGATCAGACCGGCGGGCTGGCCTATCTCGGGGAACTTGCCGCGAATACGCCGTCGGCGGCAAATATCCGGCGTTACGCCGAGATCGTTCGCGAACGGGCTGTCCTGCGCCAGCTGGTCGCCACGGCCGACGAGATTGCCGCCGATGCGCTGAACCCCCTCGGGCGGGATGCCGAAACGCTGCTCGACGAGGCGGAATCCAAAATCTTCGCCATTGCCGAAGCCGGCGCGGGCCACGCCGACGGTTTCGTTCACATCAATCCCTTGCTGACCCAGGTCGTCGAGCGCATCCAGGAGCTGCACGACCGCGACAACCCGTCGGACATCACCGGCATTCCCACCGGCTATGTCGATCTCGACCGGATGACCTCGGGTTTGCAGGCCGGCGATCTCATCGTCGTTGCGGGAAGACCGTCGATGGGGAAGACCGCCTTCGCGCTGAACATCGCCGAGAGTGTCGCGGTCGACACCGGGCTGCCGGTCGGCATCTTCTCGATGGAAATGGGGGGCACGCAACTTGCGATGCGGATGCTGGCGTCGATTGGGCGCCTCGATTCGCATCGTGTGCGAACGGGGCGTCTGACCGATGACGAATGGTCGCGGCTCTCGTTCGCGCTTGGCAAGCTGCATGAGGCGCCCATCTTCATCGACGAGGCCGGCGGGCTGACCCCGGCCAACCTGCGCGCCCGGGCGCGACGGCTGGCGCGCCAGCACGGCGGCAGGCTTGGCCTGCTGGTCATCGACTACATCCAGTTGATGACCAGCAATCGCCAGGGCGAAAACCGGGCTACCGAAGTCTCGGACATTTCACGGGCGATCAAGTCGCTGGCCAAGGAACTGCAGGTGCCGATCGTTGCCCTGTCGCAACTCTCGCGCAAGGTCGAGGAGCGCAACGACAAGCGTCCGATGATGTCCGACCTGCGCGAGTCGGGCGCCATCGAGCAGGACGCCGACGTGATCCTGATGATGTATCGCGAGGAATACTACAAGCCCGACACGCCGGACAAGGGCATTGCCGAAGTGATCATCGGCAAGCAGCGCAACGGACCGACCGGCACGGTCCAGCTGACGTTCCTGGGAGAATACACGCGCTTCGAGAGTCTGGCCGGCGCCGGCTCCGGGCGCCCCGGTCACTGACTCGTGGTCAGGCCATTCCATTTCCAGATCGATCGTGACGCGAGGACGAGCCGCCGACCGAGCAAGCAGCACGGCAAGGCGAAGTCGGCAAAGTCACGGTTGGTTTGAGGATGGAATCAGAGGTCGGCGCGACGGCGTGCGCTGATGGTGTATTCGAAGCCGGCGGGGTCGGTTCCGTCGCGCAGCGCTCCCCGCGATTCGAGTTGCGGGAGGAGCAGGAACGGGATCCGGGTCTGGCGACCAGGCAATTCGACATCGGTTCCGACGTTGAAGGCGATCCAGTTCATTTCCCAGACGCCGAACAGTATCTTGCGCAACGACAGCAACTTGCTGTCGCGGTCGGACAACCCTTCGATCGCCATGGCGCGCCGGACATCGCTCGGATCGACGGGAATCCAGCCAAATCCCGGAATGTAGAACTCGGCCCGGACGTGCTGCGCCCGCGTCGCATCTTCACCATTGAGTCCCAGACTGCGGAAGAGCCGCGAAGCCCCGACGCGCAAGCCGTAGACGCAGCGCGCCGGAATGCCGATGGCGCGGCAGAGCGCCACGAACAGGCCGTTGATGTCCGCTGAGCGCCCGCCATACTTTCCGCGGATGAGTTGCTGGTTCACGTTGCCGCCGCCACAACCCGGCAAGGCGACATCGTAGATCGTATTGTCCACGACCCAGTCATAGATCGCCTTGGCCTGGGCCACCGGATCCTTGATCCGGCCGACGATGCGTTCGCCCAGCTGGTGGGCGAGGCCGTCGTTGGGAAGGGTCTGCGACGACTGAAGGTTGCGCCGGAGAATGTCCTCGCGCTCGGGAGCGACCGTGCGCCTGGATACATCGAAATGGCGGTCCGCCGTCATGACCAGCGTCCTGATCTGGAATCGTGCGTCGTTGCCGTCGGCCCATTCGGAATGAAACACCTCGAGGTCGCCGTCGGGCAGCCGGCGCATCGTCGAAAGCTTGGGATTGCCATCCCAGCTGTGGCCAAGGGTGCGCTGGAAGAGGGTGTCCTGATTGAGCGGCAGCGGCAGCCACAGGCGGGTCTGTCCCGATGCTCCCTTGACGGTGACGCTGGTCGCAACCTCGAAGGTCTGCCAATTTACCGGTGGTTCGGCGGCCTTGACCGGGGGCAGGCGAGTGGCGGACGTGCCCTGGGGCGGCTTTTCGGTAATCGGATCCTCGGCGGTATGGGCGACCGGACCCTGTGGCCGGGTCGAACGGGTGGCGGGCTTGGCGCTGCTGCGGCTCCCCGATGGCTTTCGCGAGGCGGGTTTCGCTGCCGCCTTGGCATCGGACTTCTTCTTTGCGGCCATTGCTTCGCCCGAAAGCAGCGAGAGGGCAACGGCAGTGGCAAGGAAATCACGGCGTTTCAATGCTTCCTCCGGCGGAGACAGCCCGTGGCTGAAACGACAAGGCCGTGTCCCTGACACGGCCCCTATGAGTTGTTGGTGCGCATTATAACACCTCGGCAGCGTGGTCAGCCAAGCGGGAACGCTCGCCGCGTTGTAACGTTATGTGACCGGAGTGCCGCCAACCCTTGAAGCGGTCGACCACGTAGGTCAGGCCGGAACTGCCCTCGGTCAGGTAGGGCGTATCGATCTGCGCGATGTTCCCGAGGCAGATCACCTTGGTGCCGGGGCCGGCCCGGGTGATCAGTGTCTTCATCTGCTTGGGCGTCAGGTTCTGCGCCTCGTCGATGATCAGGTATTTCTTCAGGAAGGTGCGGCCACGCATGAAGTTGAGCGACTTCACCTTGATGCGCGAGCGGATGATGTCCTGGGTCGCCGCCTTGCCCCAGTCGCCGCCGTACGGGCTTCCGGGATCCTCGGTATGCGTCAGCACGTCGAGATTGTCCTCGAGCGCGCCCATCCACGGCGCCATCTTCTCTTCCTCGGTTCCGGGCAGAAAGCCGATATCCTCGCCGACCGGCACCGTCACGCGGGTCATGATGATTTCGGCGAAGCGCTTGCTTTCCAGGACCTGGGTCAGGCCGGCGGCGAGCGTCAGCAAGGTCTTGCCGGTCCCGGCCTGGCCGAGCAGGGTGACGAAGTCGATTTCCGGGTTGAGCAGGAGGTTGAGCGCGAAATTCTGCTCGCGATTGCGCGCGCTGATGCCCCAGACGGCATTCTTCGGATGCGTGTAGTCGACCAGCGTCTCGAGAACCGCCGCCGTACCGGCGGTCTCCTTGACGATTGCCGCGAAACCGTCGCTTTCAACCCAGACGAACTCGTTGACCAGCAGTTGCGGGCACAGCGGTCCGCTGACCTTGTAGTAGGTCCGTGTCTCCTTCTTCCACGATTCCATGCCCTGGCCATGCTGTTCCCAGAAGGTATCCGGCAGGGCGCGCGTGCCGGTGTAGAGGATATCGGTGTCCTCGAGCACCTTGTCGTTGAAGTAATCCTCGGCGAGCAGGTTGAGCGCGCGCGACTTGATGCGCATGTTGATGTCTTTCGACACCAGGATGACCGGCCGCCTGGGGAACTTCTTCTGGAGATGGATGACGACCGCAAGGATCTGGTTGTCGACCTTCGAAGTGGGCAGCCCCTGCGGCAGTTCCGCGCTGATCGCTTCGGTCTGCAGGTAGAGCCGACCGCTCGCCAATCTGCCCGAAGGCCCGTACAGGTCGATTCCCTCGTCGATATCGACGCCATCGTTGACCAGCATCTCGTCGAGCATGCGCGACGCCTGGCGGGCATTGCGGGCGATTTCCGACATGCCCTTCTTGTGGCCGTCGAGTTCTTCCAGCGTCATGATCGGCAGGAAGATGTCATGTTCCTCGAAGCGGTACAAACAACTCGGATCGTGCATCAGCACATTGGTGTCGAGAACGAAAAGCTTGGTGACGGCGGACTTCCCGATGGTGGCTGGCTTGCGCGTCATGGCACGGTTCATGGGTTGAAATTCACAGGGTCCTGACGAAAGCGAGAACTTCCCCGGCGTGTCCGGGAACCTTCACGCCGCGCCATTCGCGGCGCAGGATGCCGTTACGGTCGATGACGAAGGTGCTGCGCTCGACGCCGCGAACCTGCTTGCCGTACATGTTCTTCATCTTCATCACGGAAAACACGTTGCAGACGGCTTCATCGGCGTCGGAACCGAGTTCGAAGGGCAGCGACTGCTTTGCCTTGAAGTTCTCGTGCGACTTCACGCTATCCCGGGAAATCCCCAGAATCACGGCGTCGACCGCGACAAACTGCGGGTAGAGATCGCGAAACTGCTGTGCTTCGCTGGTGCACCCCGGCGTACTGTCCTTGGGGTAGAAATAGAGGACGACGACCTTGCCGGCCTGCGCTGTCAGGCTGAAGTCCGGTCCGCCGGTCGCGGGCAGGCTGAAATCCGGAACCGTGGTATCGAGCATGGGCTTGTCTCCTGTTTCCTGGTATCCGGCAATTGTCGGCAATGGGCAGGGATGCGGTCAAGTTGTTACACTTCGCGCCATGCGGAAAACCCTCGTGCGACTCCTGCTGATCGCCAGTCTCGCCGGCTGCGGCCAGCCGTGGAACGACCCTTATCCGGCGGCCGAGGTCGAGAGCAATGTCCTCTACGCCGCGTTTACCGATCGGCCGAAGCATCTCGATCCGGCGCAGTCGTACACCGACGACGAAATCACGTTCACGGCGCAGATCTACGAGCCGCCATTGCAGTATCACTACCTCAAACGCCCTTATGAACTGATTCCGGGGACCCTCGAGCAGGTGCCGCAGCCGCGCTTTTTCGATGCGCAAGGTCGCGAGCTTCCCGCCGATGCTCCGGTCGAGGCGATTGCCGAGAGCGTCTATGAACTCAGGTTGCTGCGCGGGATCCGCTACCAGCCGCATCCGGCCTTCGCGCTTGATGGCGAGGGGAAGCCGCTCTATCTGGGGAGGGATATCGCCGCCGGGCGGCAGAAGCTTGGCGATTTTCCGCAGACCGGCAGCCGCGAACTGACCGCCGACGACTACATCTACCAGATCAAGCGCCTCGCCCTGCCGCGCATCCATTCGCCGATCTTCGGCATGATGGCCGAGAGGATCATCGGGCTCCGTGAACTCGGAGAGGCGTTGCGGAAGGCGGCGAAGGACATTCCGGCCGATGCCTGGATCGACCTCGATGCCTTTCCCTTGTCCGGGGTCGAGAAGGTCGACCGCCATGCCTTGCGGATCCGCATCAAGGGAAAGTACCCGCAGTTCCTCTTCTGGCTGGCGATGCCCTTTTTTGCCCCGGTGCCGCGCGAGGCCGATCGCTTCTTCGCGCAGCCCGGCATGGCGGCCAGGAACCTGACGCTCGACTGGTGGCCGGTCGGCACCGGGCCGTTCATGCTCAGCGAGAACGATCCGAACCGCCGCATGGTGCTCTCGCGCAACCCGAATTTTGCCGGCCGCCAGACCTATCCTTGCGCGGGCGGGGAGGGCGACCGCGAGGCCGGCCTGCTGGCCGACTGCGGCAAGCCGCTGCCGTTGATCGACCAGGCCGTCTTCTCCCGCGAGAAGGAGGCGATTCCCTACTGGAACAAGTTCCTGCAGGGATACTACGACGCATCGGGCATCTCCTCCGACAGTTTCGATCAGGCGATTCGCGTGAATGTCGGCGGCGACGTCGCGCTGACCGACGAAATGCGCGACAAGGGAATACGCTTGCTGACCTCGGTCAAGATCTCGACCTTCTACCTGGGGTTCAACATGCTCGATCCGGTCGTCGGCGGGCTGAACGAGCGCGCGACGCTGCTCAGGCAGGCAATTTCGATCGCCATCGACCAGGAAGAGTACATCTCGATATTCCAGAATGGCCGCGGGATACCTGCCCAGAGCCCGCTGCCGCCGTGGATATTCGGCTACGAGGGCGGCGAGGAAGGGGTCAATGCCACGGTGTACGACTGGGTCGATGGCAAGCCGCAGCGCAAGCCGGTCGCAGTCGCCAGAAAGCTGATGGTCGATGCCGGGTATCCGAACGGGCGCGACGAAAGGAGCGGCGAGCCGCTGGTGGTCTACCTTGACACCACGGGCGGCGGCATGGGAGAAAAGTCGCGGCTCGACTGGCTGACCCGGCAGTTTGCCAAGATCGACGTCCAACTCGTTGTGCGTTCGACCGATTTCAACCGTTTCCAGGACAAGATCCGCAAGGGCAATGTCCAACTCTACTATCTGGGCTGGAACGCCGATTACCCGGATCCGGAGAACTTCTTCTTCCTGCTCGATGGGAGGGAGGGCAAGGTCGCCAGCGGCGGCGAAAATGCTTCCAACTATGCCAACCCGGAATTCGACCGGCTGTTCGCCAGGATGAAGAACCTGGACAACACGCCCGAACGCCTGAGCATCATCCGTGCCATGAATCGCATCCTGCACCACGATGCGCCGTGGAACTTCGGTCTCCATCCGAAAAGCTACACGCTGGCGCATCGCTGGCTGAAGAACCGCAAGCCGAGCGATGTCGGCAACAATATCCTGAAATATCAGCGCATTGACGCGGTCGACCGCGCCCATGCCCGGCGCGAATGGAACCGGCCGGTGCTCTGGCCGCTGGTCGCCGGCCTCGTTCTTCTCCTGCTGGCGATCGTTCCCGCCCTTGTCAATTACCGGCGACGGGAGCGCCAGTCTGCCGTCCGATGAATCCTGCCGCGCGCCAGCAGGCGCTGGATCGCGTCCTGTCGGAGTGCCGGCCGCTCTGGCACGCGCAGCCGTTTCGCGAGGTTCGCCCTGACTGGTGCCGGCGCTGGCCGGCACTGACGGACGAGCTGCTGGCGCTCGACGATGGCGCACAGGCACGGCTTGCCGACGACGGAGAGGCTGCGGCGGCCTTGGTTGCCCGTCATGTGCCCGAGGTGGCGGTGCTGCCCGAGCTGGCCGACGTGGCCGCCGGGCGGAAAGGATCCTTGGCGGACCCGGACCGGTTCCGGGACCGCGACATCCCCGGGCGCAAACTGGCGCAGAGAGCGGCGTTTGTCGCGGCGGTCCATGGGCCAGGGCTTCCCGTCGTCGACTGGTGCGGCGGCAAGGGGCACCTGGGACGATTGCTGGCCAGCCACTGGAAGGTCCCGGTGACGACGCTGGACATCGATCCGGTGTTGTGCGCGGATGGCGAAGTCCTGGCCGCACGCGCCGGGGTGGCGCAGGACTTCGTCGTGGCGGACGTGACCCTGCCCGGCGCGCCCCTGGATCGCGGCCGCCACGCGGTGGCGCTGCATGCCTGTGGAAATCTGCACCGCGCGCTGGTCACGCGGGCCGCTCCGTCGGGTCTGGCCGCGCTGGATGTGGCGCCCTGTTGTTACCACCTCGGGATCGAAGGAAACTACCGGACGCTGTCAGGCAATCTGCGGACGGTGGTCACCGGCGACGACGCCCGGATGGCGGTGACCGAAGCGGTGACCGCGGCGCCCCGCCGGGTGCGTCAGCGCGACCGGGAAATGGCGTGGAAACTGGGGTTCGCTGCGTGGCGCCGGCTGCAGGACGGCAGCGGCCAGTACCGCAGCTTCCGCCCGGTGCCCGCCGCCTGGTCACGCGGCAGCTTCGGCGAGTTCATGCGGCTGATGGCACAGCGCGAGCAGCTGGCTCTCCCCGCCGCGCGCGGCATGGACGAACTCGAGCGGCTGGGCTGGCAACGCCAGCGCGAGGTCATGCGCCTTTCCATCGTGCGCCATGCCTTCCGGCGTCCGCTCGAGGTCTGGCTGGCGCTCGATCTTGCCGTCCGGCTCGAGAACGACGGTTACGCGGTGGATCTCGGCCGTTTCTGCGAACGCCCGTTGACGCCGCGCAACCTCCTCATTTCGGCGCGGCTGGCCTGAACAGGAAATCGGCGAGATCGGCCGGCTGGGCGGCGATGAAATCGGCGCCCCAGGTTTCCAGCGGACCGCCATCCCCCAGATAGCCGTAGGACACGGCCGCCGTCAGGGTTCCGGCAGCCTGTCCGGCAACGATGTCGCGGCGGTCGTCGCCGACGTACAGCGTGCGCCGCGGCGAGCAGCCGAGCAGCGTGCAGGCATGCAGGATCGGCAGTGGCGATGGCTTGGCTTCGGCCGTCGTGTCGCCGCTGACCACGCATGGCGTGCGCGGGCTGAGTCCGAGCGCCGCGACCAGCGGATCGGTATAGCGCGCCCGCTTGTTGGTGACGATGCCCCAGGCCAGCCCGCGCGCCTCCAGCGCATCGAGCAGCGCCGGGATTCCGTCAAAGAGCGTCGACAACGTGCACAGTTGGCAGGCGTAGATGTCGAGGAAGCGGGCCGACAGACGTGCATAATCCTGGTGGCCGGGGTCGATGGCGAATGCCTTGCCGAGCAGTCCGCGGACGCCCTGCGAGGTATGGGGACGCAGGCTGGCAAATGCCTGCTGCGGTCGACCTTCCTCGGACAGCAAAATGTTCACGGAGCCGCACAGGTCGGGCGCGGTGTCCGCCAGCGTGCCGTCGAGGTCGAAAAGGACTGCGTCAAACACCGCGTGTGGCGCGCACCAGATAATTCACATCGGTATCGCGGGCAAGCGCATAGTGCCGGGTGAGCGGGTTGTAGGTCATGCCGATCAGTTCTTCCGGCTCGAGGCCGGACTGCTTGCACCAGCGCGTCAGTTCGGAGGGCTTGATGAATCTGGCAAAGTCGTGCGTTCCCCTGGGCAGCATCCGCAGGATGTACTCGGCGCCGATTACCGCCAGCAGGTAGGATTTCGGATTGCGGTTGATGGTCGAGAAGAACACCTGGCCGCCGGGTTTGACCAGGCGGGCGCAGGATTCGACGATGCTGGCCGGATCGGGGACGTGCTCGAGCATCTCGAGGCAGGTCACGGCATCGAAGGCGCCGGGCGTTTCCTCCGCCATCCGCTCGGCGGATACCTTGCGGTAATCGACCTTCTGCCCGCTTTCCAGCAGATGCAGCCGGGCGACGCCGAGCGGCTTTTCCGAGAGGTCGATGCCGGTGACCACGGCGCCACGCGCCGCCATGCCCTCGGAGAGGAGGCCGCCGCCGCAGCCGACATCGAGCAAGCGCTTGCCGGGCAGTCCGATGGCGCCGTCTATCCAGTCGAGGCGCAGCGGATTGATGTCGTGCAGGGGCTTGAACTCGCTGTTCGGATCCCACCAGCGATGGGCAAGGTCGCCGAACTTGTCGAGTTCGGCAGGGTCGGCGTTGAGCATGATTCGGCCTGAAAGGTCAGTTTGACGATTGGAAAGAAAAAGCCCTGCCGAAGCAGGGCTTTTCATTGAAGCGCGGCGTCTTACTTGGTGCCGATGATTTCGATGTCGGCGCGGCGATCCGGCTGCAGGCACTGGATCAGGGCCTTGGTCTTGGCGTTGCCCTTGCACTTGTCGCCGGTCACCGGCTGGGTC
>Ga0268298_10003472_pt1 | contig 16098 bp, 14 predicted proteins | sample WWTPWeurt_MetaG_FD_194462 | JGI IMG/M metagenome (GOLD analysis project Ga0268298, IMG submission 194462) | Activated sludge microbial communities from WWTP in Nijmegen, Gelderland, Netherland - WWTP Weurt | ecosystem: Engineered > WWTP > Aerobic digester > Activated sludge | place... | reverse complement strand
CAGGCCCCCTCGGGGGATGCGATACCCCGTCTCGCCCGGCTTGCGGAGGTGGAGGAGCACCGTGTCCGCCCACAGGTTGATCGTCAGCCCCGTCAGGAAGAGGGCGGCGCCGCAGAGGAACCGAGGATCCGTGAGCCAGGAGAGGGGATATTCGCCCAGGTGCGAGATCCAGCGAGCGTTGATGTACGCGTTCCAGAGATTGAAGAGCACGGCCATGAGCGGGACGCTGGCGGGCATGGTCTTGCCCTGCGTGCGCATGCGAAAAGGGTAGATGAACGCACGGTGCACATAGTGGAGCTGCCACAGGCCGAGGAGCACGAGAGGGGCTGTCTCGAAGCGGCGCTGCCCCAGGAGATAGATCGCGAGAAAGCCGAGGGATGCCGGGGCTTCCATGATCAGCCAGCCTGTCCGATTGGAGATCTGAGGGCCCCAGCCTCCGCGGGCGTGACGACCGTAAGGCGCCGTCACGAAGAGGAGCGCGGCGGCGGTGAGCACGCCTGTCGCGATCATGGCCCATGCGGCGATTCGGTGGAGGAAGATCTCGGTCATTCGGGGCTTTCGAGGGGGCGACGGTGGCCGACGTGCGGGGGGCGGACTTTGCAGGAGGCCGCGAGCCAGGTCAACGGGGCGCTGCGAAGCGAGGGCGATTCCGCGCGACGCCGGTGCAGCGAAGTGATCGCCTGTCAGGTGCGGCGGCGTGGTACGTTCTCGGCCGCACATGCTTCGGAAGATCGGATTTGCGGCGGTGATGTTGGCGGCGGCCGCGGGCGTCGGCTGCGTGAACAGCTCGGACGTCTCGTTCTGGGATGCGCACGACATCTGCGCGAAGGACCCGAAGAGCTACAAGGGCCTGCCTGCCGAGCAGATGGCGGCGAACGCCCTGGGCCAGAACGTCCCCCCCACCGACCCGCAGGCCGCGGTGGTGCTCAGCGTGGAGCGCCGAGACTGCCTGTTTCGAGTGAACGTGACGCGCGGGAGATCGACCGGAGTCTTCGGGCCCTACGAGACGCTGCTGACGGGGGAGATCAACCTGACGCCGGGGCGCGGTGGGTTCATGATCGTGGGGCGGCGGGCCCAGGCAGACAGGGTGATCGTGAACGGCCGAGAGGAGCGACCGCACGAGAAGGTCGACTCGCCCATGCTCTCGCGCAACGGCGAGCACGTGGCCTATTCGGCGTGGGACGGGCAGGTGCGATCGATCTGGGTCGACGGAAAGGAGATCGTGCGCGGCGGTCCGGGCGAAGGGGCGATGGAGCAGCTCTATGGGGTCCTCGACGATGGGCGCGCGGCCTATCTGGTGAAGGCCTCGGACGGGCGGAGCAAGCTCATCATCGGAGCGTGGTCGAGCCTGCCCTTCGACGCCATCCGGAGCTACGCGATCTGGCGCGGGGAGCGGTTCTCGGCCTTCCTCCAGCGCGGCGCGCAGTGGGAGGTGGTGCTCGACGGCCGCGCCGAGCCCGTCAAGGGAGAGCCTTATTCCGGGGTGTTCTTCAGCGCGGATGGAGCGCACTATGCGTTCACTGTGTATCGAGGCGACCTCCCGCAGAGGGCCTACGAGATGGTGCTGGACGGCGTGGCCCGCCCCCTGCCGGGGCAGGCGGACACCGGGTTGACGATGGCGCTCTTCGGGTCCGTGCCTGTCCTCTATTCCTATCCGGGTCGAGGGACCCGTTCGGACGGGGCGGCCACGGCAGGGGCTCCGAATGACGAGGTCGCGCTCGTGATCATCGGGGCGAAGACGCCGGATCCCTCGCCGACCTCGGACGATTTCACCAGGCTGCGCGCCGGCCGATCCGGGCAGTTCGTGCAGATCGGGGCCAGCCGAGGGCCTCAGTTCGACAACATCGTGACGGACAGCCTGCGGATTGACGAGCAGGGGCACGTACACTATCGGGCGCGGCGAGCAGATGGCGAATACGAATTGATCGACAACGTGATCCAGCGGCTGCCGCTCGTCGACGGGACAGCCGCTCTCTTGACGCCTGCCCCGGCCAAGGTCGCTGCCCCGGACGTCGGCGACGACCGGAAGTAGGCGCGAGGAAACGGCGGGTTTCGGGGGTGGATGACGGTTTTGTTGCGCCCGGGGCGCGCCGGCCGTACCGGGGGTGGGCCTTGGGAATCCTACGCGGCAGCCTCACCTTCTCGCGCTTCTTCGTGGCCGGCGATGTGCCTGACGACATCGTCGGGGCCAACATGAAGCGCATTCGCGCCAACGCCTTTCGCGACCTCGTCCCGGAGGAGGACGAGGCCTCCCGCCACGGGTGGTGCTCCATCCAGGACCCGGTGGACGTGGAGCTCGATCACGAGAAGGTGAGCTTCAACGAGTACATCAGCCTCGGAATGCGGATTGACACGTGGGTGGTGCCGAAGCCTTTGCTCCAGGCGCACCTGCGGACAGCCGAGGCGGCGCTCCTGGAGAAGAAGGGGCTGGAGCGGATCGGCAAGAAGGCCAAGGCCGAGCTCAAGCTGATGGTGCTCCGCAAGCTCCGGCGCCAGCTCGTCCCGTCGATGAAGAGCGTCGACCTGATCTGGAATACGACAAGTCACGTGGCGCTGTTCTTCAGCCAGTCGGCGCGGATTCACCTGCTCGTGCAGGAGCTGTTCGAGAAGACCTTTGACCTGCGGCTCGTGCCCGAGAGCCCCGGGACGGCGGCGGAGCGGTGGGGCTTTGACGCGCGGCTCGAGAAGCTTTGGGACAACCTGGAGCCGACGGTGCTCGGGGAAGTGGAGATCGCGTCGTGACCGACCTCGTCGAGCGCATCGAGCGGAACCGGTTCGTGGGGCGCGAGTTCCTTTTGTGGCTCTGGTTCGAGAGCGAGGTGTTCGAGACCAACCTCGCGCCGACAGGCATGAGCCGGTGTGCGTTGTGGATCGAGACGCGGATGGCGCTCTCGTTCGAGAAGGACGAGACCCTGTTGAAGAGCGCCTCTCCGGCCGCCTCTCCGGAGGCGAAGGAGGCGCTCCAGCAGGGGAAGCTGCCGCGCGAGGCCAAGCTCCGGCTCACCAACGGAGAGCACGAGTTCGCCTTCCTGCTCAAGGGGGACACATTGAGCCTCTCCAGCGTGGCCGTCCCGGCCGAGCTCAAGGACAAGGGGGACGAGATCCACGAGGTGTTCTACGAGCGCATGCGGCTCCTGGAGGAGCTGTCGGCGACGCTGGAGGCCCTGTGGTCGGATTTCCTGATGCTGCGGCTCTCGGAGGCGTGGGACGGGTCGATTGTCCCGCTGCTGAAGAAGTTCGCGCGGCGTCAGCGGGTGGACGAGAGCGCCTATTTGCAGATCAAGAAGAAGGCCCTCGGCAAGAAGGCCCCTCGCGGCAAGGCCTGAGCGTCCGGCAGCTAACGGAGATCGCTCCAGGTATCCAGGAGCCGCTGAAGGCTCCGGAGGTGCGACGTAGCGGCGCAGCGGTCGCGGAGCGACGAAAGATAGTTGCTCTCGAGGACGACCCCTGGGTGTACCTTTGAATACGACTTTCCCTGCTCGGCGAGCATCTCTTTCAAGTATGCCTCGTGGAAGCTCTGCCGCGTCACATACCCCCGCGGGCTCCCCATCGCCTCCGGATCGAGCGCGCTGACATCGTAGAAGGTCTTCATCTCGACGAGACGGTTGGAGTGCGGAGCGCGCCGTAGCATCTTGCTGTGCCCGAGCAGCCACGTCTCGATGCAGCAGTTCTGGACGATGACGTGGACGTTGAGTCCAGGGCACCGCTCCCGCAGGCGGACCCGCTCGGCTTCCTCCCCCACGGCCACCTGGAATTCCTCGAATCTGTCGGCGAGCGGAACCTCTTCGGCGTCGACGCAGATGAAGAAGTGATCGACGATCGGGACGTCGGTCATTTCGAGCATCGCGTCCCCGATCCGCTGGAGGCAGCTCGGATAGCCTCCTCCTTTCTGGATGAGGTAGCCGTCGTCCTGGAGATCCTCGATCCGCCGGGCGCGCACGATGCCGGGGAAGGTGTGCTCCACCCAATGACGGTAGATGATCGGCTCCGTGCGATCGCCCTCGACGAGGAAATAGAGCTTCACGAGGGCTCCACGCCGGCCCCGATCGCGATGCCGTCCTCGAACTCGGGCAAATTGATGAGCCGAATGAAGGCATCGTGGCGCGACCTTCCCATCAGCGCGGGGATGTCGCGGGCGCTCCGGAGGGTCACAGTGCTGCCCGTCCGTTGCACGAGCTTCCACGTCTCGATGGGGATCTTGTTGATCACGTAGGGGTGGTGGCTCGTGAGGATGAACTGGATCTCCGGTGCTCGGGAGAGCATGAGGTTGGTCATTTCAGAGAGGCAGTTGTCGCCGAGGCTGTTCTCGAACTCGTCCACCACGGTCACCGACCCCCGCGGAGCTGCCTCGAGCTCGAAGATGTGCAAGAGCACTCGAAGCATCCCGGAAGAGATCTCCGGCTGGGTGATCCATTCGGAGCTCCCGGTCTCGCGGATGGCTACCTGGATCAGGTCACGACGGCCGTCCGCGCGCAGCTCATCAGCGAACGCCGCCTTGACGTCCAGCACGGAGGGGAAAATGGCACGGAACTGCTCCACGGAACGGTCGAAATTGGCGCGGAGAAGCTGCTGTTTCAGATAGATGTGGAGGGCCGTGCGCTCGTTCAAGAGCGTGAAGCCGTCCACGAATCCTCGAACAAAGCTCTCGCCAGGCTCCCTGTCCGGGAGCTCCTTGAGCTCGACCAGCTTGCGGTTCAGCGCCTCCTTGGCCACCTTTGTCCCTTCTCGGGGGACCGCGTTCCCGTCCGCGAACGCGATGTACAGGAAGCCTCTCTTGGCACCACGAATGTCTACGTCGTTCTCGAGGAGGCGAATACAGCTCTCACGCGCGCTGAGGCCCGGTATCCTGTTTCCTCGGAGCTCCACGTCGTCTCCTGCGCGGGTCAGCAGAGGAGCGGCGTCCCGGAGCAGGCTCTCCTGGACGAAGCGCACGCCGTTCTCTGTGTCTTTCGAGAAGCTGTCCGCTGGCCGCTGGTGGGCCTCCGTGGCCCCCTCCCATCGGTATTCATGGCCTCCCTCCTCGAACTCGAGCACCCAGCGAGCGGCCTCCAGCTCGCGAGAGCCCAGGGCGAAGGATTGGAGGGTGCGAAGGGCTTGCACGGTCTTCGTCTTGCCGACCCCCGAGACCCCGACGAGCAAGTTGAAGTCATCGAGACAAGCATTCTCCAGATGCCAGCCTGTCCGCATGTCGCGATAGTCGACCTTCTTGATCTTCATCGGGCCGGACCAGCAAAGGCAGAGGCCTTGAGGAAGTCAAGCCTTTTCCGATGTGTGGCCAGGGTCCTTTCGGGGGAGACGACCTCGATGGCGATGTCGGGAGGGTGCGAGAGGGCGCCGCGATTCACGGCATCGGGCTCTTGGCGCAGCGGAAGCCGAGCCCCGCCCAATGGTCGCGGGGGGGATTCTGGGTCTTCTGGAGGAGGGCCTTCGCGGGCTCGTCGTAGCCGCCGCCGCGAACCACATACTCCCCATTGGGGGCGCTCGTGCTCGTCCATTCGGACATGCTGCCCGCGAGATCGAAGGCGCCTTGGGGTGTCGCGCCACCTGGGAATGAGGCGACGGGACACGGCGCTCCGGGCTTGTCGCCGCCCCCGGCTCGTGGCTACGGTAGCCGTCGAAGCTCATCCACGGCCCGCGCGATCGCCGGTATGTTCGCCGGGGCGCTGGCGCGACCGCTGACGATCTCGACAAGCGCAGCCACGGTGGGCTTGGCGGCCTCTGCCTCGTTGTCCTTGAACTTGGGATAACTCTCAGTCTCCACCACGTTGGCGCGACCTTGGTAGTGGTGCAGCCATGTTTCGGTCTCCCAGCGCGGTACCACGAGCGCGATCGGTTCGTCCTGTTCCCGCTGAGCGATGTTCGCCTTCTTCAGCTCTTCTGCGAGCTCTCGGTGGCGGCTCTCGACAGAGAGGTTGTCCGCATCGATGTGCACGACCAGCACCTGGGCGACGGACCCGTCCCGCTGGCGCCTGACTTCGGTGGCGTATTGCTCGCGGACGTACTGGGAACCGCACCCCAGGCCGGCTGGCGGCGGGAGGCAACGTATCCGCGCATAGCCCCGCTCCTTCAGGTAGCGCCGAAGGACCGTTTGTGACTGCTTGTCCTCGCAGAGCACGACCGCCGTGACATTGCGGCTCATGCCCGGTCTCCGCGCGGGAGGCCGCCACGCGCCACGATTTCCGCGGCCGGCATCGCTTCGCTCGCAGAGAAACGCTGGATCCTTGTCGGGCCGCCGTTCTCGCGGAACAGGACATGACCGTCCTCCGGCGCGAGCTGATTGATGATCTCCGGGTGGTGCGAGAGGATGAAGACCTGCGCCCCACGACTGGTCTGAATACGATCCAGCGCTTCCATGAGGAAGGGTTGGATCTCGTCGAGCGATACGTAGTTGTCGGGCTCGTCGAAGGCCACCGTGCGGCCCCGCTCGACCTGGGTGTAGAGGATGACGTAGAGCGCGATCAGCACGCGCTGCCCGTCGGAGAGCTCGTCGAGCGGCATCTGAAAGTCCACGCCGGAGGGCCCGGAGAAGGTGGCCCGCAGCCACCCTGTGCGCTCTTCGTCGACCTTGATGGACAGGCCCTTGAAACAGTCGATGATCTTGGAGAGCGCGTCGCGCGCCTGGAGGACGTCGTCGGGGCGCTCCTGCCACATCGTCCGGTACCAGCTCGCAAAGTTGGAGCAGTCCTGGGTGAGGATCGGATCCTCCTGGTCCGCGCGCGCCCCCAATCGATCCGGGTTGGGCCGTACCACGACAAGGCCGCTGAGCCACTGCTTGAACGAGGTCAGTTTGTTGTTGGCGTCCCCCGGCACCACGGCTCCAAGGCCGGACTTGGCCCAGTTCCACCTGAGCTCCGGGCCCCGCTCCCCGCTGTCCTTGTAGAGTTGCATTTGACCATTCACGAACGTGAAGAGCGGCGCTCCGTCGAGATGAAGGCTCTCCGCGGCGACGCGAACCAGCTTGCGGCCGTGGTCGTGATCGAGGGTGAGCTTGTACTGGAACACGCCCTCTGGCCCGTTCATGTCAACCTCGACCCTCTGCTCCTTTCGCAGGTCCCACCGCGTGCACGTGCTCGATGGGAACACCTCGACGAGCGGCCGCTCCTCGCAGATGAAGCGCCGGAGCCGATAAAGGACGTCGAAGAGCGCTGTCTTCCCGGCCCCGTTGCGTCCCATCAACAGCGCGACCGGCCCCGGCTTCCACTCGAAGTTCTGGAAGGTCTTGAAGTGGTCAATGTAGAGTCGGGTGATCATCGCTCGGGCCTCGCGCCGCCGAACGTAGTCGAGGGTGCTGCCAGTGTCCACCGGAGCGTGCCCGCGCGACCACCGCTGGCGGCTATCCGTTCCCCCTGCGGAGGCGGGTGGCGCAGGCGTCCATTTCGGAATACAAGGTATCGCGATCGCCGATCCCTCCGTACTGGAAGGCCGCATAGCGAGCTAGCAGAGCCGCAGGCTCGGGCTGTCTCCCTTCCTCGAGCCTCAAAGCGAAGCGCTCCAGGGGCTCGGAGGGCTCGCGAGAATGGCCCGTCTCTGCGAGGCTCGCGAGCAGCCGAGTCAGCGGGGGCGGAGGGGCGGCCAGGCGGAAGAAGGCTTGTTCGAGCGCGACCTCCGCGCGGCCCCGGGCGCGCAGGCGGCGCACGATCAGGCCCACGACAATGACCACCAGCAAGGCCCCGATGATCTGCCACAGCGTCAAGGCGGCCAGTCGCTCCACGAGCGCCGACCACCATGTGGCGAGGAGATCCCACGCCGCAGGGAGCCAGCGAGAAGCGTGGGGGCGATTCTGGGGGAGGAGATCCTCCGGAGTGGGGTCGATGGTCTGCCAGCCCTTGCCCTCGAAGTAGACCTCGGCCCAGGCGTGGGCGTTCTTCTCGCGGACGATGTCGTAGCCGCCGAGGTCGTTGTGCTCGGCGACGCGATAACCGGCCACGACGCGCGCCGGGATGCCGGAGGCGCGCGCGAGCATGACCATGCCGGAGGCGAAGTATTCGCAATGGCCGACGCGGTTCTCCGTGAGGAACTCGAGCAACGGGTCGCCTGTGCCTCGCTGGTAGGTGAGCGAGTAGCGGCCCTCCTCGCGCAGGTGGCGGGCGATGGCCTCGATCTTCTGTTCGGCGGTGTCGGCGCCGGCGGTCCACTCGCGCACGAGAGGCCGAATCGAGCGGGCCAGCTTGAGGGGCATCCGGCGGTCGTCCTGCGTGGGCTCCGAAGGGGGGAAGTCGGGGGCGCCGGCCTGGGAGAAGGCGATCTGGGTGGGGACGCCGCGCTCGGGGCGCACGGAGCCGAAGCGGTCGACGATGAGGCTGCTCTCGGCGATGGTGACGGAGGAGGCGCCGAGCGGCAGGAGGTAGCGGGTGTTGCGGCCGGCGCCGACGAAGACGACGCGGCTCGGGGCGGGGTGCGCCGGGTCGAGCGGGACGTTGACAGTTCGCATCCCGTCGCTCGTGGAGGAGGCCCACTGGCCGGCCTGGTAGTGGTCGTAGACGACGCCTCGGAGGTAGTCGACGTGCGGGCCGTAGACGCGGGCGACGATCTCGTCGGACTGGAGCATGCCTTCGAGGGAGCCGAGGACCATGCGCTCGCCGAGGCCCGTCTGGGCGTCCCCGAGCGAGTTGATGAGGCGATCGCGGGTCCAGCCAGCGGCGGGGGGCAGCACGATCGCGAGGCCCAGGGTGACGGCGGCGGCGATCGTGAGCTGGAGGGCTGTCGCTGTCCATGTGCGCACAGGGATGGACGGGAGCCGCGGGCGGCCGGGATCGTGGGCGCGCAGCGCGGCGAGGGCGGCGACGAGATAGGCCACCACGAAGACCGTATACAACGGGCCTGTGCGGGTCTCTCCACAGGCGACGACGGCGCCGAGGCCAAGGAGGAAGGTGGGGAAGAAGCCTCCCTCGGGGGCGCGGACGAAGGCGCGGAAGGAGGCCGCGAACAGGGCTGCGACGGCGGCGGCGGACCAGCCGCGGGCCAGCGACAACGGGGGGAGGTTGGCGGCGGTCTCCAGCCAGCCCACGGCGGCGCCGGCCACGATCACGGGCAGTGTGATCAGGCGCTGTGCTGTCGTCTCGAGGGTCGCGCGGGCCGGGAGAGAGGCGGAGACGAGGAGGGCAAGGAGGGTGATCGCGGAGCCGACCCAGCGGTTGGTGAGAGCGCCGTGGAGGACGGCGACGATGGCTATCGCGAGCGCGGCGAAGCGGGCTTGTCTCACAGGGAGGGCCCCTGCGTCCAAAGGGGTTTTGTGGAAGGGGCCGGCGCGGAGCTCACAGGGAGAGTGCCTCTCCTCGCTCGATGGCGTCGGCGTGGATCACGCGGGTGTCGCGGTCCGGGGCCACGGTGGCGGACGTCCCCTCCCCTTCGACGATGAGCGTCGTGCAGCCGGCGCCGAAGCCTCGAATACGGTCCGCCAGGGCGTGGCGATCTTCCCGGGGAGCCCCGCGCGTCGCGTCGGGGCTGCGTCCTGAAGCGCCAGTCGCGGCGGCGGCGGAAGGACGGAGTCCCGAAGGGGCCTGCGCCCCCGCGACACGGAGCCCCATTGTCGAGAGTGACAGTCCTCCCGGGGAGTCGGGCGATGGAGTGATGAGGATGACGCACGAGAGCCGCGAGAGGTGAGGCGCGAGGCGCGCGAGGAGGGCCTCGTTGGTGACGGCCTTCTTGTCGGGCTCGACGCACGCGAGCAGATCGAGCGCCTGCTCCAGAAAGCCCAGGTGGCGGCCGATCGTGAGATCGTGAAGCTCCCCGCCGACGATCAGGAGATCGATCAACGCCTCGCCGCGGGAGAGGCGCGCGACGACGCCTGCCGCGAGCGACAGGCACGCTTCGAGCTTGCGTTCGGCCGTGGGCGCTGTGTCGACGATGACGCCGACGCGGCTGAAGTACTCTTCCTGGTACTCGCGGACGACAGGGATGCCCGCGCGCGCCCAGCTCTTGGCGTGAAGGTGCTTGATCGGATCGCCGGGGCGATAAGGCCGCACGCCGAGGAGATCCATCGACTCGCCCGTCTTGGACGCGAGCGCGATGCCGCCGGGCTGGTGGCGCCGTCCGATGGCCGAGGTGATGCGGACGACGTTCGCGATCTTGGGCAAAACAAGGAATTTCACGCCGCGCGACCAGATCGCTTTTCCCGCTGTGAGGCCGAGCGGGATGAGCGCGGAGGCGCCGAACGCGTCGAGGTGGTGCTCGCCGCGGGCGGTGAAGCGAGCGCCGATCTCGACGCGGGCTTCGGTGCCTTTGCGGAGCTCGGGGACAGCGGGCGCGGGGCCCGACCAGCGGCCGTCCCACGGAAGGAAGGGGCCCCCGATGCGGACCGCGAAGGCGTCGCGCGGGCCCTCGTTTCGAAGGTGAATCGCGAAGCGGAGCTCGTCGCCGGACGTCACGCGGCGAGGGGCGATGACGTCGATGGTGACGCCGGGCAAGCGGTACGCGCGGCGCACGACGAGCGAGCCGAAGAGCACGCCGAGGATGGCGCACCACACGATGAAGACGTCGGTGCCCTGCACGTCGATGGCGAAGAATCCGACGACGAGCGACGTCGTGAGGAGCACGCGGCCCTCGCGCGTGAGGGCCTCGTAGAGCCACGAGAGCGGCGCGAGCGCCTTGCCCCAGAAGCCCTGGCGAAAGCGATCGCGCTTCGCCTTGGTGTCGGGCAGGAGGATGTGGTTGAGGCGCGCGAAGTTGATGTCGAGCTTCACGACGCGCCTCGGCGGTGGGCCGTATTCCGCTTCGATTTGCGGCCAATGAACGCGAGGTGGAGGTGCTCCCTCTCGAGCGAGCCGCGAGCGATCGAGGGCGCCGACGAACGACGCGCTGTCATGTCGGGACGGGGACCTTGGCGACGATCTCGGCGAGGATGGAGTCGCCGGTGGTGCCGCCGTAGCGGGCCTGGCTCGTGAGGAGCAATCGATGCCCGAGGACGGGGCGCGCGAGGGCCTGCACGTCGTCCGGCGTCGTGTAGGCGCGGCCGTGGAGGAGCGCCCTCGCCTGCGCGGCGCGAAAGAAGGCGAGGGCCCCGCGCGGGCTGATGCCGAGCTCCAGCATGCGGTGATCGCGCGTCTCGGCGACGATGCGAAGGAGGTACTTGGCGACGGGCTCCTTGACCTCGACGTCGCGCACCTCGGCCTGCACGCGGAGGATCGCCTCGATGCCGGCGACGGGCTCGACGGCGACGAGGGGGTCGGCGTGTTGCCTGGAATACAGCATCCGGAGCTCGTCCGCGGGCGAGGGATACCCGACGCCGATGCGCACGAGGAAGCGATCGAGCTGCGCCTCCGGCAGCGGGTAGGTGCCCTGGTAGTCGACGGGGTTTTGCGTGGCGATGACGAAGAAAGGCGGGGGGAGCGGGTGGCTCACTCCATCGACGGTGGCCTGCGCCTCGCTCATCGCTTCGAGGAGCGCGGACTGGGTGCGAGGGGACGCGCGGTTGATCTCGTCGGCGAGCAGGACGTTGGTGAAGACGGGGCCCTTGTGGAACGCGAACGAGCCGGCCTGCGCGCTCCAGACCTGCGCGCCGAGGATGTCGGAGGGCAGCAGATCGGGGGTGAACTGGACGCGCGTGAACGTGGCCGCGAAGCTCTTGGCGAGGGCTTTTGCGAGGGTGGTCTTGCCGACGCCGGGGACATCTTCGATGAGCACGTGGCCGCCGCCGAGCACGCCGACGAGGACGAGATCGATCACGTCGGGCTTGCCGTGGATGACCTTCGCGAGGGAGCCGCGGAGGGCGGTGATCAGCGCCGACGTTGATTCGGGCATGGGAGGCGACAATAACAAGCGGCGAGGGGGGATGCATCACGGACGGGACAAGAGATCCAGGCCAATGTCTGGCTCTCAGCCCTCGCCTTCCTCTGTGTCGGTCATGGGCTCCGCCGCGTCGCGGGTCGGGGGTAGAATGCCAAACCTCGCCATGAACTGGCGCTCCACGTCTTGGAGCGCGCTGCGTCGCAGCTCCACGAATGCCTGAGCCTGCCTATCACGCAGCGCCTTGAGCACCAACCCATCGATGGCATGGCTCCGAAGGACTTCGTCCGTCATCCTCAGCAGATCGGCGCCGACGTCCTTCGATGAAGGCCAGATCGCCCTGTTCGCTGGATCCGAGCGCTCCGCTTCCGGTGCGTCCTCGAAGATGTACGGGAGCCCACCGCGCGACTCGAAAGCCTTGATTTCGAGCACATTCAGCGGTGAGCCATCCGGACCTCGAGGCTTGCACATCTGGAGAAACGTGAGGATGTGCACTCGCGCCCGAGCACTGGAAAGTCGTAGCTCTGAGGGATATGGCTCTGCCGAGTACGAGACGCTCAGCGTCTTTTCGAAGTCCTCGCCTCGCATGGCCTTCAGCCAACGACTCGTCTCGGATGCGCTGATCCCGGCAAAGGACTCGGCGAAGGAGGTCCCCCAGAACCATCGCTCGAGCAACCTCTTGTGGGCCTCGGTCGGGTGCGGATGCTGGTCGAAGTAGACTGCCAAAAAGACGAGTTGATGGATGTACGGAAGCAAGCGACCAGTCTCCACACCAAAGCCTCGAAGAAGCTGCGCCGCTTGGAGGAGCGCAGTCTCGCCCCGCGAGACGTAGTCCGCCATCCCCTCCTTCATGTCCTTGGCAACGAGCGCCCAGTCGGTGCGGTACACGTCCCGCGCCCCGCTGATGGCAAGGATGGCACGAAGGACGCCGTTCGACGGAACGCCAGCGAAGCCCACCTCGGCGAGCTGACGAGAGATATCCTCAATGCGGCGATCGAGATGAAACTGCCCTTGACGATAGGTGAGAGCGCTCATCGTCTCGTGTCCCGAGATGTCGCGTCCTTTTCCGTTCATCCGGGAGAAGCTCTCGACGGCGTCCTCGATTCCTCCGTTCTCAAGGGTCATGAGCAGGAGTTTGTACCCCTTCATTCGCTGGCTCAGCGCGTCTGCCTCGTCGAGGAGATCGTCCACCCCGGGCACGCCAGGCGGGAGTGGAGCCCGCCTGAGCTGATCTGCGAACGTGAGCAGCTCCGTGGTCCTGCGGAGGAGCCGGAGCGGAAGCTGCCACGGCGACGGTGTCCCTCGCCTGATCTGGATGAACTTCCGGGTCGAGAGATCGTAGTAAATGAGCCACGGCCAAAGACTCTCGTGGTCGAACGGCTCTTTCGTGCTGATCCGAAGCGCCCCAAACAGCGTGGCGATTCGTTGGTGGCCATCGACAATGAGCTTCGGGTCGCGTCCCGAAGGGGGGATCTGGATCGGACCGACCAGCCTGCTGCTCTCGGGCGCCTCCACGGGTCGCCAAAGCAGAATGCTGCCGATAGGGTAACCCTTGATGATGCTGTCGAATAGGTCGACCATGTCGGTCGGCTTCCAGCGGAAAGGTCGCTGGAAAGCCGGGACGCGGAGGCGTCCGCCCTGGACTTCATCCAGGAGGTCGTCGATCGTCTGAAAGCTCACATCGATTCTGGGAGTGGTCGTGGGCTCATGCATGGCCGGCCTCGTCAGAGTAGCGCTTCGATGGCATCGAGCAGCCCGCGCAGCTCACCTGGTCTCGTCACGCAGACGGCTTCAAATGCGTCCTCCGTCAGGAGCTTGCGATATTCTTCCTGGCCAAACCGTTCTCCGACCTTCTTGCCAAACCCACCCCGAAGCTCATCGATGTCTGCTGGACGAGCCACCCTCCTGAAGAGCTCCTTCTGCTCACGCGGAACAACCGTGCTTCCCTTCTCGACGGCAAACCCGAGCTTCATGTCGTAGAAGTCCCGCTGCGTGGCTTTCAGCCGCAGGAACGCCAGCCGCGCTCGGCCTCTCTTGCCAGTTGCGGGAAGGACGTCCACGGGGAGGTAGTTCTCCGCATCGCGCTTGTATAGGATGTGAGCCTGGATGCAGGTTCGACTCATGTCTTCAAGGAGATCCGTGACACTCTGGGGCTCGTGCGCCGGCGCGAGTCGGTCAGAGTCGGCGACGCAGAAGATCCTCGCGACATCGCCTAACCGGTTGCCTGTACGGGGCATCCTTTGGTCGCGCAGGCCAAGTGCGCGCTTCGCGAGATCGCCTTTCCCACCAGCATGAACGAAGACGCAGTAGCCCCGGTCGATCGCGTGGAGAAGCCCATCGGCTCCGTACGCGCGCGCCACCGCGGTGAGGAACTCACGATCGCTCACGGCATTCTCCACGACGAGATGAAGCGGCGCATCCATGCAATCCTGCGCGCGGTCGGGGGACAGCACGTTGGGGGCTGTCGTTGTCAGATCAACCACGATCGTCATGCTCTTCGAAGCTCGGGATGCGGTCGTCGCGCGCAGGATCTTCTGGAGGACCCGCTTGTTTTTCTCTGTGACTCGGCCAGCATCGGAGAGCCATGGGCTGTCAAGGACCGCGAAGCTCCGGCTCACCCATTCGTGCCGTCCGAGCGCGACCCACTGCAGGATATCATCGAGCGCATCGAACGCTTCAGGCGCCGCCAGCACACGCTCTGTGACCAAGATGTTCACCGCCCTCCCGCCCTCTCTCCCTGCGCTCGCCGCATTGCCCTCACCTCCTCGAAGTCCTCCGCAAAGATCCCGTCCGGCCAATAGTCGGCTTCGCCGTCAGACCCGATCTCGATCCGTCGAACGTGGCTCGAAGAGCCATCCACGTCGACGAAGTAGAGCGCGACCTGACCGCGATCGAGCCGTCCCTCGGCGATGCGGCGCTGCACGCGAAGCACGAAGTTCTCCGAGTGTGTCTCTACGAGCACCATCGTTCCCGGTGCCGCGATCGCGCCGATGTAGAGGTCCGCGATCGCCCCGTGCGCGGCCGGATGCAGATGCAGCTCGGGCTGTTCCACGATCTCCAGCCAAGGATGAGGTGTGGTGGTCTCATCCGCGATTCGCTGAACGATGATCGGCAGCGCCTGCGCGAGACCCGCACCGGCATCCACGAGGTTGATCTCGTATGGCTCTCCTCCAGGAGGACGGACGACGAGCGCGAAGGTGTCTCCGTTCGGCACCACGTCCAGCGCCCACTCCCCGAGATGCTCCCGATAGAATGCGCTCACACGCTTCAGGATCTGTCGATCGAAGCGCAGATGATCCGCACCGAGCACAGACGGAGCCTGTCGCCCGTGAAGGCCGACCTCTGTCGATGAGCCGCTCGGGATCGGATAGCTCCGCTGCGGCATCGAGCGAAAAGGGCCAAGATACCGCACATACCGCAGGGCCTCGCGAAGTCGCTTCGTGAAGCGCTCGTCGCCGGCGAGCGGTCGCTCGAGGCCGTCCGGCTCGACGATGGTCGGCCACAACCCGTCGAACCGAAGACCCATCTCCTCCGTCCTCACCGGCGCGTCCTCGTAGGTTGTCTGGACCGAATACTTCAACGCTCCCCGGGCGGGAGGCGCCGCCGGTCCGTCGTACCGACAATCAATGATCCGCCCGCCGATCTCCACGCGGAACGAATGAACGAGCTGAAGTCGCCTCTCCTCCAAGTGGAGAATGTCGGCGACAAAGGCGACCTCGGCGTCCCTCGCGCTGCCCTCCTTGCCCAATGTCGCGCCGATCCGCAAAGGTCGAATCGATGATCGACCATGGATGAGATCCACGAATGAGCGACCGAGATCGACCCCTTCGATGTCGAGATCGAGCGGAGCCTGCGCCGTTCCAGAAAGTGCCTTTTGCAAGAGGAGCGGGAGACGGACCAGCGCGCTCTTGCCCGAGCTGTTCTTGCCGATGATGATCGTCAGCGGCCGAATCTCGATCTCCTGCCGTCTTGCGAACGGACGGTAGCGCTCCACCTGCATCGCACGGAGGTACATGTCGGTGGGAGGGGTACCACAAATCGAGGCCCCGAGTCACCGACGACGATGCCTCTTCGCGGGTCCTCGCTCGCGCGCGCGTCGCGACTTCGTGTACGTTGCACACGATCTTCGTCCGACCAACGCGCCCGCCTCGCCGAGGGGTTTCTTCGGGACCGCGAGCGCGCGAGCCGGCGTCTTTCGCGCGCCGTACGGAGAAGGCGCGCGGCGCGCCGTACGAAGTAGGCGCGCCTCCCCCCAAGAAGACCTCAGAGCTTGAGGAGCTTGAAGGCGTGCGTCCACTGGCCGCGCAGCATGCCGGGCGCACACCAGAGCTGGCAAAGAGGCTCGATCGCGCGCGCTCCCTCGACCTTGCCGAT
>Ga0268298_10003471_pt1 | contig 16102 bp, 12 predicted proteins | sample WWTPWeurt_MetaG_FD_194462 | JGI IMG/M metagenome (GOLD analysis project Ga0268298, IMG submission 194462) | Activated sludge microbial communities from WWTP in Nijmegen, Gelderland, Netherland - WWTP Weurt | ecosystem: Engineered > WWTP > Aerobic digester > Activated sludge | place... | reverse complement strand
TTCGTGTCTTCCTACGCGTGCCGTGGTGAGCCCTCGCTCGCGGTGCCGGAAGCGCCCGCGACGAAGACCGCGACCTTGGCGATGGCCGCGCCGCCGCCGCCCCCAAGTCCCACGGAAGAGCTGGCCCAGCAGGGCTTCCTATTCGTTCACGCCCGGATCGAGAAGAGCCTGGAGGCCTCGGTCGTCGGGGCGATCGGCGGCGAGGTCGGCTCGCCCCTCTCCCAGGTGCTCAACCGCGCGCTGATCTGGTGGGTGCGCCCGCAGTCCGATATCCGTCCCGGCGACGAGGTCGACGCGGTCTACTCTCTGCGCAACGGTGAAGAGCCGCTGGTCCACGCGATTTGGTTCAAGTCAGGCAAGATGGGCCGCTCCTATCACGCGCTGCGCTATCAACCCGCGGGCCAAAAGTACGCCCGCTGGTTTGAGCCCGACGGCACCGAGCTCGAGAAGCGCCTGGTCGGCGGGCCGATCAAGGAGTACGAGCAGGTCACTTCGTTGATCAAAGACGGCCGGCGCCACAAGGGCGTGGACTTCAAGACCGCAACCGGCACCGAGATCAGCTCCCCCTGGAACGGCACGGTGGTCCGCCGCAACTGGGGCGGCCGCGGCAATGGGAACTGCGTCGACATCCAAGACGACAAGACCGGCCTGAACGCTTACTTCCTCCACCTCTCCGAGATCGACGGCTCGATCCGCCCTGGATCGCGGGTCAAGATCGGCCAACGGCTCGGCGCCTCGGGCAACACCGGGCACAGCACCGCTCCCCATCTCCACTACCAAATCGTGCGCGGCGAGCAGGTCCTCGACCCGTTCGAGGTTCACGCCACGGAGCGCATCAAGCTGCCTCCGGGCGAGCTCCCGAACCTCGAGGCTCTGACCAAGCGCTTTTTGCCGTTGAGGGCTCAATCCAATGCTGCAGCCGGCGACCTCTGAACGTACTGAACGCGATGGCCGGCCGCCGGTCGATCGGGTGGAGCCCGGCTCTCCCGAGCACGCGATCATCCAGGAAGAAGTGCACCTCTTGGCCACGGTGCAGCGCGCGCTGGCCGACAAGCAGATCTCTGAGGTCATCCAGAGCGAGTACGATCGCGAGCTGATCTCGCTCCGCGATCAAATCGCCGATGCCCGGCTGGAGGACGTCGCGCCCTTGGTGGCGGAGATGTATCGCCTCCAGGCCCTGGGCTCCCGCTCCGGCAACGGCCGCTCGCTGCCGGTGGACGTGAACGCGCCCTACTTCGGCCATCTCAAGCTCACCGAAGGCAAGAAGACCCGCGATGTCCTGGTCGGCAACCGGGGCTTCGTGCCCGGATCCGCCGGTGGTTTCGCGATCGTCGATTGGCGTAACGCCCCCGTGTCGCGCATCTACTACCGCTACGACGAGGGCGATGACTTCGAGGAGAACTTCGGCGGCCGGCCCACCGCCGGCATGGTCGTGGTGCGGCGCACGCTGTCGATCATCGACGGTGAGCTCAAGCGCATCACCTGGCCGGAGGGCTCGGTCGCGCGGCGCAAAGACGGCACCTGGATCCGCATGTCCCGCGGCGAGCGCCCGACGCTGCGCGGGGGCCAAGGCATCGCGGTGCGCCCCCCGCCGCCGAGCGAGTTCTTCCCGCCGCCCAAGCGGGGCAAGCTCGGCGTGGTCGGCGACGAGTCGCTGCGCGAGGACAAGCACCTCCAGGCCATCACCGCGCTGATCGACCGGCACCAGTTCGACATGATCACCAAGCCCGACGCGGGCATCGTGATCCTCCAGGGCGGCGCCGGCAGCGGAAAGACCACCGTCGCGCTCCACCGCGCGGCCTATCTGCACTTCAACAATCCGCAGGTCTTCTCGCCCAAGAAGATGGCCATCGTGGTGAAGAGCGCGGCGCTCACCGAGTACATCTCGCGGGTGCTGCCCAGCCTCGGCGTGGAGGGCATTCGCTGCACCACGCTGGGCGACTGGATGGAGAAGACGCGCAAGAAGGTGCTGCCGGAGCTCAAGCACGGACGGATCGAGGACGTCCCGGCTTCGGTCGCGCGGATCAAGAAGCACCCGGCGGTCTTGCACCTGCTCGAGCGGGCCGTGGCCGACGAGGCCGCCGCCTTGGCGGCTGATTTGATGTCGAAGATCGCCGCTGACACTGGCAAGGCCGCCTTCAAGAAGCAGTGGGACATGCACCAGCGCTTGGCCTTGGTGCCGCGCATGCGCGAGGCCCAAAAGTGGATCCAAAGCCCGGTGGCTACCCGCGCCGGGATCACCGCCAAAGAGGTGAGCGAGGCGCTCGGCGTGTTCCGCCGCGCCAAGGCTCCGGCCGCGGATGTGCTGTCCGTTTGGGCCCAAGTGCTCACCGACGCCGCGCTGCTCAAGGAGGCGGTGGAGGCGCGCTCCCCGGGTCTCATCAGCCCCGCGGACTACAAAGAGCTGGTCGACTACGTCAGCCAGCAGGCCGAAGAGATCGAGACCGACGAGGATCAGGAGGTCGACGAAGAGGCGGACGAGAAGGTGCGGGCCGCTGGTCGCCGCGAGCGCGACGAAGCGGTCGCTGCGCTGGGCGGGCGCCCCGAGGGCCCTGAGGAGTCGATGTCGGGCGAGGATGAGCCGGAGGAGGACGACTCCCTCTCCCGCGGAATCGGCATCGACGGCCGCTTGGTCGACGATGACTCGCCGCGCGGCAAGCTCGACGAGCACGACGACGCGCTGCTCTTGCGGCTGGTGCAGCTCAAGCAGGGCGGTCTAGCCATCCCGGGCTCCCAGAAGACCGTGCAGTACGAGCACATGATCGTGGACGAGGCACAGGATCTCTCTCCCACGGACATCTCGGTGCTGCGCGGCGTGCTCACCAAGCGGGAGAGCATGACCTTGGCGGGAGACACGGCGCAGAAGCTGATCTTCGACAACGGCTTTGACGACTGGAAGGGCTTGCTCGGCGATCTCGGGATCTCCGGCGTGGAGCTGGAGCCGCTGCGCATCAGCTACCGCTCGACCCGCGAGGTGACGCAGTTCTCCCGCGCGGTCTTGGGGCCGCTGGCCGACCCGCTCGAGCCCGTGACGCCGCGTTCGGGCGCGCCGGTGGAGCACTTCAACTTCGGCACGACCGGAGAGGCGATCGCCTTCTTGGCCGAGGGCCTGCGCTCCCTCGAGATGCGCGAGAAGCGGGCGTCCGTGGCGGTGGTGGCGCGCTTCGCGGCGCAGGCCACGCTTTACTACGAGGGGCTCCGCAACGCGGAGGTGCCATCGCTGCGGCGGGTCTACGGCAAGGAGTTCAGCTTCACGCCGGGCATCGACGTCGTGGATGTCACCCAGATCAAGGGCCTCGAGTACGACTACGTGCTGCTCGTCGAGGTGAACGGGAGCACTTACGCGGATCAGATCGAGGCGCGGCACCTGCTGCACATCGCCTCGACGCGCGCGGTCCATCAGCTCTGGGTGACCAGCGTGGGAACGCCTTCACCGCTGTTACCCGATCTGGACGGGGTCAGCTGAGGCCCTCGCCGCTCGGCTCTGGGCCCGTTATCGGCGGGGTGAACCCGCCTGCGGGCGCGATCGCTGCGCTCAACGCCTTGGTATCCAGCGCTTGAGCAGGGGCGTGGGCAAGAAGTCGCTGAGCAGCGCCATCAGCGCCAGGCTCGTGAACATGGCGCCGGTGGCCAGCCCCAGCTCGTGCCCTACGTCGAGCGCGACAAAGGCCATCATTCCTCGGGTGTTCATGCCCACGGCCATCGCGCTCGCTGTCCGCTGAGGCTCTCCGGCCAGGCGCGCGGCGAGGAAGACGCCCCCGAGCTTGGTGGTGAAGCCGAGCAGGATCACCGCCAGCGCCAGCAGGAGCATCGGGCTCGAGCCGAGCAGGCCGAGATCGACCCGCAGCCCGGTGTTGGTGAAGAACACCGGCAAGAGCAGCGCTCGGACGAAGGGCGCCACGCGGAGCTCCCAAGCCTCGACGAAGCTACGCTCGTCGTGGAGCGAGATGCCAAGGAGCATCGCCCCCAGCACCGCTACCACGCCGATCATCTTGGCCAGCACCGCCGAGGCCAGGACCAAGATGATCACGATGGTGATCGCCCCGCTCGAGATGCTGCCGTGGCGCTCGACATGGCGGTGCAGGGCCCGTTTCAAGAATGGCCGCAGCACCACCAGCACGCCGAGGACGAAGCCGGCCAAGCCGAGCAGGCGCAGGAGGACCCAGCTCGGGTCCAGGCTCCCGCTCAGGCTCAGCGCCAAGCCGCCGAGGAGTAGCCAGCTGGCGACGTCGTTGATGGCCGCCGATCCGATGATGATCGCCGCGGTTTGGTCCCGGCCAGCTCGAGCTCCATGAAGATGCGGCCCAGCATGGGAATCGCGGTGATCGACAAGGCGATCGCCAAGAACCACACGAAGCCGTCCTCGGGCGGGCGGGGCTCCGGCAGCCTAGAAAACAGGGCTGGACCAGCGAGCAGCCCTGCGCCGAGCGGGATGAGGATGCTGGCCAGGCTCACCAGCGCGACCACCTTCTTGCCCGCCCGAAAGGCCGAGCCCAGCTCAAAACGCAGCCCGATCTCGAACATCAACAGGACGAGGCCGATCTGCCCCAGCACCACTAGGGATCCGGTGGTTTCCTTGGGAAAGAGGTCGGCGGCCAGGCTCGGGGCGATCGCTCCGAGGAAGCTCGGGCCCAGGAGAAATCCAGCCAAGAGCTCACCGGCGACGTCCGTTTGACCGAGCCGGCGGAGGGCCACCACCACCGCCCGGGTCACCGCGAGGATCACGATCAGCTCGACGAAGAGCTGAAGGACCAAGCGTTCATTGCCAGACGAACCAGCGGCCAGCGGGAGCAATACCGCCCCATAACCTCGGCCGAGTTCTGGCTCAAGCTTCGCCGGCCGATCCCGATTGACTCTAAGGCTGCGCCCTCCTACCGCTGACCCTCATGGCTGGCACGGGTGTAGCGATCTTGGTCGCTTTGGTCCTCTTCATCAGCGGCGTTCGCATCGTGAAGGAGTATGAGCGCGCGGTCGTGCTCCGCCTCGGCAAGTACGCCGGCACGCGCGGACCGGGCATGACCTGGATCATCCCCGGCGTCGATCGAATCTACGTCGTCGATCTCCGTACCGTCGCTCGCGACGTTCCTCCCCAGGACGTGATCACCCGCGACAACATCTCCGTGAAGGTGAGCGCGGTGATCTACTTCCGGGTCCTGGCGCCCGAGAAGGCGATCTTGCAGGTCGAGAACTATCTGTACGCCACCAGCCTCTACGCCCAGACCACGCTCCGCTCCATCCTCGGTCAGCATGAGCTCGACGAGCTCCTGTCGGCGCGCGAGCAGATCAACCAGCGCCTCCAAGAGGTGATCGACGGCCACACCGACCCCTGGGGCGTGAAGGTCACCAGCGTGGAGGTCAAGCACATCGACCTCCCGGCGGAGATGCAGCGGGCCATGGCCCGGCAGGCCGAGGCCGAGCGCGAACGGCGCGCCAAGATCATCGCGGCCGAGGGCGAGCTGCAGGCCTCCACCAAGCTGGGCGAGGCCGCCGACGTCATCGCTCGTTCCCCCGGCGCGATGACGCTGCGCTATCTGCAAACGCTGGCCGAGATCGCGGTGGAGAACAACTCGACCACCGTCTTCCCCGTGCCGATCGATCTCCTCGAAGGCATCTCCCACGCCATGGGTGGCCACGATCGACCGGGGAGCCACCGCGGGCTCGAGGCCAAGGTCACGGTCCCAGACCCGACTGCGCCGGTGAGGCCGGCGAGCACCTGAGCCTGGCATGCGCGCGCCGTTTCCAGACCCGCGCCGCGAAGGCACGCCGTGGGCGAGCGCGACCTCCGAGTCCTTCGAGGACTGGGGTTGGCAGATCAAGAACCGCGTCGAGTCGCTGGAGTCACTGGAGTCGCTCTTTCAGCTGACCGAGGAGGAGCGCCAAGGCTTCAGCGCCGCCGCGCCGCGCTTCCGCTTCGCGATCTCACCCTACTACGCGCTGCTGGCGGACCCGACGAACCCGGACTGCCCCATCCGGCGCCAGGTGGTGCCGCGGCCCGAGGAGCAGGTGGTGTCGCTGGGCGAGCGCTCCGATCCGCTCGGAGAGGAGGAGCTCGAGGCGGCGCCGAACCTGATCCACCGCTACCCGGACCGGGCCCTGTTGCTCACCACCGACCGTTGCCCGGTCTATTGTCGCTTCTGCACGCGTCGCCGGATCGTGGGTCGCATCGAGCGGCAGGCGCCCCGCGCGCTCCTCGCCGAGGCCTTCGACTACGTGCGGGCGCACCCGGAGATCAAAGAGGTGATCCTCTCGGGGGGGGACGCGATGATGCTCGCCGACGCCCAGCTCGACTACGTCCTCCGAGAGTTGCGGGCGATTCCTCACGTGGACATCATCCGCGTGGCCTCACGAATGCCGGTGACCTGCCCGATGCGGGTCACGGATGCCTTGGTGGATGTCCTGGTTCGCTGGGCGCCGGTCTATGTGATGACGCACTTCAACCACCCCAAGGAGTGCACCGAGTCTGCCTGGAGGGCCTGCGCGCGCATGATCGATCGCGGAGTGGTGGTCAAGAACCAGACCGTGCTCTTGCGCGGGATCAATGACCGGACCGAGATCATCGCCGAGCTGAATCGCCTGCTCGTCGCGATGCGCGTCACGCCCTACTACCTGCACCAGTGTGATCTGGCCGAGGGGATAGAGCATTTTCGAACGCCGCTACAGACTGGCCTCGACATCATCGATGGCCTGAGGGGCCACATGAGCGGGCTCGGAGTTCCCCAGTTCTGCGTCGATGTGCCCGGCGGTCTCGGCAAAGTGACCCTCCAACCCGAATGGGTGATGTCTCGTCAAGGCAGGATCACAATGTTTCGTACGTATACCGGCCGAACCGCGGAGTACTTCGACCCGTGATGCAAATGCGGATCGTTGACAGCTTCTTCGCTCAGACTTAGGTTGCGCGCTCGCTCGCCCCGAGGGAGGAAACACAACAAATGACGAAAGCCGATCTCATCGAGAAGCTCCACAAAGGCAGCGGAAAAACGTTGTCGAAGCGCGCCCTCGAGGACGTGATCGATGAGATCTTCGACCACATCGCCAAGTCCGTGAAGAAGGACAAGCGCTTCGCTTATCCGGGCTTCGGGACCTTCTCGGTGAAGAAGCGAGCGGCGCGCGTGGGTCGAAATCCCAAGACGGGCGAAGAGATCAAGATCAACGCCTCCAAGACGGTCGCCTTCAAGCCGTCGCCCAATCTCAAGAGCACGCTCTGAGCGTTCGCCTCGCCCACTTCTCCGACGTACACGTGACTCACAGCCCCTTCTCTGAAGGGCTGGCCGGTCTCGAGGCGAAGCGGATCCTGGGCGGGCTCAACTACTACTTCGGCCGGCGAGGGCAGCGTTTCAAGGGCTCGGGAGAGCGCCTCTCGCTGTTGCTCGCTGATATCGAGGCTCAGGGGGTCGATCACGCGCTGTGCACCGGCGACCTCACCTCGATGAGCTTTCGAGCCGAGTTCGAGGCGGCGGCGCGCATCTTCGGCGCGCGGGCCACCGCTCCAGCGCGGACCACGGTTTTGCCCGGAAACCACGACCGCTACGTGGCTTCAGCGGCCGGGCTCTTTGAGGCCAGCTTTGGCGGCGTGGCTCCGCCGCGCTACCCCTTCGAGAAGCCGATCGCCCCCGGGGTCGTGATCGTCCTGGTCGACGTGGCGCGACCTGCCGGGCTCTTCGACTCCTCGGGGCTGTGTGGAGCGGAGCAACGCCAGGCCTTGGCGGAGCTGCTCCGGCGGGAGCGGCCCCCGGAGGAGTTCGTAATCGTGGCGCTCCACTACGGGCTCCTCCGCCACACTGGACGGCGCGATCGCGCCCGCCACGGCATCCGCGACGACGTGGCCCTGCTGGAGCTGCTCGATGCCCCCGAGAGCCGCGTAGATCTGGTTCTCCACGGCCATATGCACACCGCCTATCAAGTGCGCAGCCAGCGGTGCGCGATCGGTTGTGCGGGGAGCGGGACGGACCTCGGCCACGCCGCTGGCTATGACCTCTACGAGATCGAGCCGGTCGGGAGGCGTTTCACCGTTCAGCGCCGCTCGTTCGATCGAGCCCTTGGACGCTACGTCGCCCGCTGATTCTGTGGTTCAATGCGGGCGTGGCACAGGCGTTGAGCGCAGCGACCGCGCCCGCAGGCGGGTTCACCCCGCCGCTGACGGGCCCAGACGCCATCCATGACTTCGTGATCATCGGCTCCGGCTTTGGTGGCTCGGTGTCCGCGCTGCGTCTGGCGGAGAAGGGCTACGGGGTCGTCGTGCTGGAGGCGGGCAAGCGCTGGCGCGCCGAGGACTTCCCAGCGACCAACTGGGCCCTCCAGAAGTTTTTGTGGCTCCCGGCCCTGGCCTGCTACGGGATTCAGCGCATGACCCTGCTCGACGACGTCCTCGTGCTGTCCGGCGCGGGCGTGGGGGGCGGGAGCTTGGTCTACGCCAATACCCTGCTCGTGCCGCCGCCCGCGGCCTTCGACAACGCCGGCTGGCCGAGCGGCCGCGATTGGCGGAGCGAGCTCGCTCCCCACTACGAGACCGCACAGCGGATGCTCGGCGTGACCGAGGTGCCGGAGGACTACCCGGCCGATCTGCTGCTCAAGAAGGCCGCCGAGGCGATTGGTCGCGGCGACACCTACCACCGGCAGCGGGTCGGCGTGTACTTCGGCGAGCCCGGCAAGACCGTGCCGGATCCCTTCTTCGACGGTCAGGGCCCCGACCGCACCGGCTGCAATCACTGTGGCGGCTGCATGGTGGGCTGCCGTTTCGGCGCGAAGAACACGCTGGATCGCAACTATCTCTACTTGGCGGAGAAGCTCGGCGTGCACATCGCCCCGGAGACGCAGGCCACGCTCCTCCGGCAGGAGGCCGACGGCAGCTACCGCATCGAGACCGAGTCCACGACGGGCTCGGGTCCTCCCCAGACCTGGCGGGCCAAACGGGTGGTGGTCTCGGCGGGCGTGCTCGGCACCTTGAAGCTCCTCCTCCACTCGCGGCGCGAAGGTGGGTTGCCTGAGCTATCTCCCGTGCTGGGGCGTTTCGTGCGCACCAACAGCGAGGCCATCATCGGAGTGACCGCGCGGCACGACCAGGTCGACTACTCCCGCGGCGTCGCGATCGCCTCCAGCGTCCACATCGACGAGACCACCCACGTGGAGCCGGTGCGGTACTCTCGCGGCTCGGACGCCATGGGGCGGCTGGCCACGCTCTTGGCCGACGGCGGCGGCTCGGTCCCTCGCGTCCTGCGCTGGCTGGGCGAGATCGTGAAGCACCCGCTGGATTTCCTGCGCAGCTTGAACCCCTTCGGCTGGGCCCGCCGCTCGGTCATCCTCCTGGTCATGCAGACCCTGGAGAGCAGCCTGAACCTGAGCCTCGGGCGCCGCTGGTGGTGGCCCTTCTCGGAGCGCATCGTCTCTGCGCGCCCCCCCGATCAGCCGCGGATCCCGACGTACATCCCCCAGGCCAACGACTTTGCAAGACAAGTTGCAAAGATCCAGGGCGGCTTCCCGGCCAGCGCGCCCAACGAGGTGCTGTTCGACATCCCGACCACGGCCCACATCCTGGGCGGATGCCCGATCGGGAACAGCCCCGAGGAGGGCGTCATCGCCCCCAACAATGAGGCCTTCGGTCACTCCGGCCTCTTCATCATCGACGGCTCGATGGTACCCTCCAACCTCGGCGTGAACCCCAGCCTCACCATCACCGCCTTGGCCGAGCGAGCCATGAGCCAGATCCCAGCGAAGTCGGAGGCCCAAGGATGAACGAACGTCCTCGCGGCAGCCGCGGCAAGCGACCCACCGCGGGCTCCAAGAAGGCTCCGGCGGCGCTGCCGCCTGAGTCCACGCCTTCGCCCCTTTCCAAGCGGCCCGCGCGGAGGGTCGGAGAGGATCCCCTCGAGAGTCGCAGCAACGCGACCCGCCGGAGAGCGGCCAGCGCGATCGCACCAGCGCCCCCCGTGCTCCCCGAGCCCAGCACCGATCGCATCAACCTGCGCTCGGAGCTCCCGCTGCCGCCGCTCATCGAGAGCGAGGCCCCGACCTCGAAGCCCTCGCGTCGGCGCTCGCTGCCGCCGTCGAGCGAGTCGAGCTGGCGACGTTCGGCGCCTCCGGCCCCCGAGCTACCCGAGCCGAGTTGGCGACGCTCGAGCCCACCGCCGCCGGTCAACACTGGCGATCTGCCGGAGGTGGGTTGGCGGCGCTCGGTGCCGCCGACGCTCGGAGATGAGCTCGACAACCCCTCGCTGCCGCCGCGGTCGAGCGCCGAGCTCTTTCATCCACGCTTGCCCGACGCGGAGGACGCGGCGCTGGCCGAGCTGAGCGCGGCAGCGGTGCCGAGCAGCGACATCGAGACGCCGGAGCTGCTGCTCCCCATCGAACCCCATGACTCCAGCGAGATTACCTCGGCGCACGCCATCGGCGCGGCCGCGCTGGGAGAGCCCGCGCCGCCGCCGGTCGCGCTCGGTGAGACGCTGCAGCTGGTGCACTACGCGCGGCGGGGCGACACCCTCCTGATCACCGGCATCACACCGCACGGCCGCCGGCTGACCTTCGAGCAGCGCGAGGATCGCCAAGGCTGGTACGTCGTCGCCGCGGGTCGCCGCCGTCGCCCGACCGATCGTGAGCTCGGTCTGGTGGTCGCCACCATCACCCAGGAGATGGAGGCCGCCTTGGCGCCCGAGCGTCAGGCCGAGGTGCGCTCGGCCTATCGGCTCGCCGGAGGCTCGGATCAACCGGGGATGCCGGTCGGAGGCCTCGAGGCCTTTCGCGATCTCTTGCTCGATGAGTGCGCCGCTTTCATCGCGGGGATCATCGAGCGGCTGGCGGTGGTGGCGATCGAGTACCAGGCGTTCAAGCGCTTCGCGAACCGGCACGGGCATCGCGTCGGGGCCGCCTTCGTGCAGGCCTTGGGGGAGCGCCTGGCCGCGCTCTACGGCGATGAGACCGGCGTGCACGTCTTTCACAAGACCGGGAAGGCCTTTCGGCTCATCGTCGTCAATCGCACCACCGAGGAGGTCGACGAGCTGATCGCCCGCCTAACGACCGACGAGACCCGCGACTGGCTCGTCAACCGGGTGTGGGGCGTGGATCAGCGCACCCACCCTGACGAGGTCAACTTTCACATCGGCGTGGCGCCGACCTCGCGCGCCGATCGCGACTCCGAGTACTCCGATCTCGCGCAGCGGCTCTCCGATGACGCCCACCGCGCCAGCAAGATCGGCCAGCTGATCGGCCACACCTCCATCGCCCTGGCCAAGTCGGACTACCGCACCACCGTGCACCACTGGACGGTGGACTCGGAGAACGAGCTCCAGGAGCTCTCGGCGAGCATGGATGACGGACCGGCCGAGGTGATGGCCGAGATGTCTGACTATCTGCATGAGCTGGTCCCCGCCGACCTCGAGGGCATGGCCGTGGCGGGCGACCTCGACGCGCTGATCCATCGCGCCGTGGCCCGCGCGGGTTTTTGGCAAGGCACCACCGCGATGCGCATCGCCGGGGAGCGGCTCCTCCGGCGGATCTTCGATCCCGAGGCGCCAGTCGACGAGACCGAGAACGACTTCGTGGCTGGCTTCGATCTTGGCGATGAGTTCTACGGCATCTCCATCGAGGATGAGACCTTCTACTTCGCGCGCGGAGACGTGAACAGCGCCGGCGCCACCCGCGTCCGCGCCGGTCTAGCCGCGGTCCAGCAGGCGGTGGGCTGGGAACGCGAGGACGGGCTCGGCATCGTAGGGCACTTCGTCGCCGCCATGGCGGAGCGCGGCACCGGAACGCCTCTGGTCGAGCGCATCCGGCGCTCGGCGCAGCGCTCCTACGAGGAGAACCTGGCCGACGAGAGCCTGGCGGTGAATGACGCGGTCGACATCGCTGACTTCCTCTTCACGCCGGCCGGTGAAATGGCGGGTGTGGAGCACGTCGAGGAGGGCGCGGAGCTGGTGTTGGCCGTCCCGGGCATCAAGCCCAAGCAGGTGCGAGTGCTGGAGCGGCGCTCCGGATTCACGCTACGCCTCGAGATCGACGGCGAGGAGCACCCGGCGGTGTTCGCGGATGGCCCCACCGGATTGCAAGTCAAGTTGCGCATTCGGAGCACGGTGGCCTCAGCGGCCGTCTGCGTGCTTCGCATCCCGGTCAAAGAGCTCCACACGATGCTGGCCGAGATCCGGGAGGAGAACCTCACCTCCGACGAGCGCGAGCTCGATGTGCTGGGCTTCCTCCGCCATATCTCGGACATCCTCCTCGAGGACCACGTGAAGGCGCCGGCCAAGGTGGAGTTGGCGCTCGGCGCGAGCTACGACGCGCGGCGTTTCGTCCGCGTGTTTCGCATGGAGGACGTGCGCGAAGGCTACCCGGGCCTGTTCTACGAGGCCGTGCACATGGACCTGCTCGGCGAGGAGGTCCCGGCGGAGCTCGATCCGCAGCTCCTCGAGCTGGTCGGGCATACGATGTTGTCGTCGGCTCGCCCCGCGCTCCTCGGATAGCCGGGTTTCTGAGCTGCGCAGGAGTGCAAGCCGACTTGCGCCTACAACCGTCCCTTCCCACGTTGCGCGGGATGTTCCACGCGCGTGCAAGCCGTATCCGAAATCGGTCGCATCAGTTTGAGTCCTAGGTTTGCGAACCGATGATCGAGCAGGCAACGATATGAATGTTGTGGACGTAAGACTGATTCATCCCGCGATTGGCGAGTTTCGACTGACGCTCCTGGCAGATGTGCCCTTCCTCCTCGGACGCGCAGGCGGCGACGTAGACCTCGAGATGAACTGGGATCCGCGCGTATCAAGGCGACACGGTCGTTTAGTTTTGTCCGGCAATCGCGTCTTCTTCGAAGACCTCAGCTCTCGGAACGGCAGCTGGTACGGTGACACTCGCCTCAAGGGCTCCGTGCTCCTCGACCCGGGGATGACGATCACGCTCGGCGAAACAGTGCTTCAACTCGATGCACCGGCTGATCGTCGGGCGTTCCACGGACTGGGCTCGCTCCTCGGCGAGCCGGCCGGCCTGCCCGAGGTCCGTCCTTCGGGCGCTCCGGTCCAGGCCGGCGGCATCAGCACCGCTGACCTCCGCACCGAGGAGCCGCCGCCCGCGTTGCCGCGTACCCGCAAGCTCCGCGCCGGCCCGCACTTCGTAACGCCGGATCGCGTCGAGGTTCCCATCGATGGGCCCGATGACATGCGCGAGCTCCTCGACGGCGAGCTGGGCAACGGCGTGTTGTTCTTGGCGACGCGGGGCCTGCTCCCAGTGGGGCATCCAGTCTCGGTCCGTCTCATCGCTCCGACCGGCGCGGTCGATCTCCGCGCGGTCGTTAAGCACGTGGTCGGCGCGGCCGAGGCGGCGCTCACCCATCGCGCCGCCGGGATCGGGCTGATCTTCACCGACCTTGGGGTCGAGGAGCGCGACGCCTTGATGGCCTACGCTGCTCGTCAGACCGACCGCCTTTTGCCGGAGCACCGCGTCTCCGAAGGCCCCAGCGAGGTTGCCTTGGCGGTGCGCGACTTCTTGGCGGCGATCGATAAGAACGACTTCTACGCTGCCCTGTCGCTGGCGCCCGAGACGCCCGATCACGACGTCCGGCGAAGGCTCGATGATTTCGCCAGCTGGCTGCGCACCGAGGCGACCCGCGCCTCGCCCGCGGATGGCCTGCGGATCGACGCGGCGCGCGTGGCGCTCGATCGGCTGGAGCAGACGCTCTGCGATCCGCTCCGCCGCCTGGCGCACGACTTCAGGAGCGGCAACGTCCGCGCCGAGGAGCGCATCTCCGTGGCGAAGTGCCGCATCGGGCCGTCCTTGGCTCAGCTGCGTCGAGGCTGGGAGATGGCCTGGCCGGAGGAGGCCGATCGCGCCGCGCTGCTCACCCGCAAGGCCTTCACCCTGCGCCAGCGGGGCGATCTCGCGCAGGCGATCGAGGTGGCCCGCAACGCCCTCGCGCTGCACCCCTTCTTCGACGAGCTCCGACCCAGCCTTAAGGCCTGGGAGGAGCTGTACGCAGAGAGCCGGCCCCGCCCGCGCGGCGCCAAGTAGCGACCAGCCGCCGATCCAGCTTGGCCTTCACTGTGCGCCGATCGACGCCGAGTCGCCGCGCCGTCTCGAGATAGCTGCCGGTCTCGGCGAAGACCCAGCTCACGTAACGCTCCAGCACCTCTTCCAGCGGCCGCGCTTGGCCTTGCGGCAGATCGGCCCAGGCCTCGGTCTTGGTGGGCTGGGGCAGGCGCGCTGCCGGCGTGTAGCGCCCATGCAAGATCACGCTGCGCGCGCACTGCTCGAGCTCCCGGAAGTTACCCGGCCAGCTGTAACCCGGGCCCAGCTCGCGATCGACGACGCGGCGCACCTCGTCCGTCGCGCGGTCGATGACGGTCGGTTCCGCCTCCCCAAAGATTCGGCCCACCACGAAGCGCAGCATCTCGCCGAGCTCTTCGGGTGCGTCTGCCAGCTGCTCGGCCAGGGAGGGCGTGACGATCAGGTCCGAGCACAGTCGGTAGTACAGGTCAGCCCGAAAGGCCCCGCTGTCGATCGCCGCCTGCAGCGGGCGGTTGGTGGCCGAGATGATCTTCCCTTCAAAGCGGCGGTTCTCGGCCTCTCCGATCCGCTGAAACACCCGGGTCTGCAGCACGCGCAGGATCTTCACCTGCAGCGCCGCGTCTAGCTCGCCGATCTCGTCGAGGAACACGACGCCCTGTGGACCGGCGACCTCGAGCCACCCAGCGCGATCTTGGACTGCGCTGGTGAAGCTGCCTTTCTTGTGGCCGAACAGCTCCGACTCGATGAGCGTGGGCGATAGCGCCGAGAGGTTCAGGGGCAGATGTTTGCTGGGAACGAAGCGGCGCGTGCTGGGATCGAAGGGCCGAAACTGCGACAGCCCCACCGCGCGCGCCACCAGCTCCTTGCCGGAGCCGGTGGGGCCGACGATCAACGTGCTGAAGTCGCGCATGCGATCGGTCAGGGACTCGAGGTACCGCCAAGGACGATGCGTGAAGATCGACTCCCAGACGGTGGCGCGCAGCGCGGCGGCTGGGCGGGAGGCTCCGACCAGGTGATCGAAGACCTGAACGAAGGCTCTCCTCAGCTGAAAGAACGCGGCAAAAAGCCGCGGCGGAGTGGAGCGCAGGCTGCGCCGCCGGGCGATCGGTGCCAAGAGCTCGGTCAGCGCGGCTTCGAAGCGGGGATAGTCGGGCGCCTCGAGACCGCGCTCGTCTTCCGGCGCGGTCACCAAGCCGAGCAGCGCCTCGGAGCTCTGGTGAAAGACGTGGAAGAGGACGCCGTCTTCGAGGAGGCGCAGCTCTTGGTCGGTGGGATCCTTGGCCCTCTTCAGGTCGCCGAGCAGCGAGGACAATCTCTGCTCAAGGCGGGCCTCGATGCGCGCCAGGTTTCGCTCCCTCGCCCGGGGATCACCGCGGAGGCTCCAGACGTCGGCGTCGGGTTGATGTTCGACGCCCAAGGCCTTTTTCTCGAGCTTCTTGCGCTCGGGACCAAAGGGGTTGGTGATGGTCAGCTCGGCGACGGTCTCGAGGAGGACCCGGTCTTCGGCGCTCAGGAGGGCCATTCGGCGACTGTACATAGAATGTCCTGAGGCTGTACATCGAGTGCCAGAAGACCGAACGCCCCGTTCGCGGAGGCCCAGCTGCCCCAGGGGTGCCTCGCTGGCCCCTGGCTTGCGAAGGACCGGGGGCATGGCGCAACCAAGGACGATTCTCCCGCACAGCCCCGCGTGGGTAGCCCAGGTCTGGCTGGCCTTCGCGCTGGCGCTTGGGACCACGATGATCGGGGTTTTCTACTTGCCGGTGGAGATCTGGGTGAAGGCCTTCCTCGGGATGGGGCTGCTCTTCACGGTCGGGTCGACGGTCAACTTGGCCAAGACCACCCGCGACATCTTCGAGGCCGAGAAGCTCGCCTCCCGCGTCGATGAGGCCCGGATGGAGCGGCTCCTGGTCGAGCACGATCCCCTGAAATAGCGGGTTAGACCCTATCCCCAGATCCGGTAAATCGTAGTTTGCTTCCCCGCCTACATGGAACCGGCGAGCAATTTCTCCAGCCAAACCAAGAACCAAAAGCTCATCGCGTGGGTGAAGGACATGGCCGCACTCACCAAGCCTGACCGCATCCAGTGGTGCGACGGGACGGACGCCGAGTACGACCGGCTCTG
>Ga0268298_10003470_pt1 | contig 16103 bp, 16 predicted proteins | sample WWTPWeurt_MetaG_FD_194462 | JGI IMG/M metagenome (GOLD analysis project Ga0268298, IMG submission 194462) | Activated sludge microbial communities from WWTP in Nijmegen, Gelderland, Netherland - WWTP Weurt | ecosystem: Engineered > WWTP > Aerobic digester > Activated sludge | place... | reverse complement strand
ATAGTTTTGTTTAACAAAAATATAAAAAAGTTAAACAAAATATGGGTTACGACGTTTGAATAGCTATTGTTAACTAAATATATTAAAATTTTAAAGTCATGAAAAACAAAATTTCAATCCTCCTTTCAATAATTCTAATTGCTTCCATCACTCTTTTTACTTCTTGCAATGAAGACGAATCTAACGATGACAAGTCTTATGCAAAGGTTTTAGTTACCCATGCCTCACCAAACGCTCCTGGCGTTGATCTTCTAATAGATAATAGCAAGCAAAACTCTTCGGCGCTAAATTTTCCTAATAATACGGGATACCTTAATGTTGAGTCAGGTACACGAAACATTAAAGTAAATGTTACAGGAACTTCTACCACTGTAATAGAGGCAAATCTGACGCTTGCGAAGGATAACAGTTACTCTGTTTTTGCGGTAGATTCGGTGTCAAAAATTTCAGCAGTTGTCCTTGCCGATGATCTCACTGCCCCTGCAGCAGGCAAAGCGCATGTTCGCTTCATTCACTTGTCGCCCAATGCTCCTGCAGTTGATGTAGCTGTTGCGAGCAGCGGAGCCGTTGTCTTTGGAAACAAAGCGTTTAAAGAGTATACTGCCTTTACTCCGCTTGATGCAGGTACTTACAATTTAGATGTACGGGTGGCTGGAACTTCTACTGTCGCACTGGTATTACCCGCTATTACCCTCGAAGCCGGTAAAATATACACAGTCTTTGCTAAAGGATTCCTTGGTGGAAGTGGTGCTCAGGCATTAGGTGCCGAAATTATTGTGAACAAATAATTTAAGAAGTGCTCATATTGAAAAAGCCCATATTTTAATATGGGCTTTTTAATTTATCAAAATCCCATATTCCATTTTTTTTTTCCTTCAATTTCATTCAGCAAACAATAGGTATATCCATAAATACTTGTTTGCTTTCAAGAAATGTCCGTGTAGGCAATTTAATCCTAGTTATTTAAAATGTGATAGGCAATACTGAATTTCAATACTTAAAAGATCATCAATTTTTTAGTGGATAGATTTAGATTTGAATCCATCATTTTTAAAAAATAAATTCCGGACGGCAGGTGGACTAAACTGAGTTCAATGAATTTATTTTGGTGAATATTGGCATGTGAATAGACCTTCTTTCCGATTTTGTCAACGATTTCAATATGTGAAATATCTTTTGTTGCTTCTAAATAGATTACACCATGGCCGGGATTTGGGAACAATTGTATCTCATTTTTACTAAGCCTTGTTTCTTTGATGGTTGTTTGTAAAGTATTGCATACGGTTTTTGATAGTACAGGGGTAGATGAATTCAGGGTTGTAAATGCCCCATAACCCAACTGGCCATAATTATTTCTTCCGGTGGCCCAAAGTTCGCCATCAGATTTTAGAAATAGAGAATGTTCTCTGGTGGCTTCTGCTCTAACTATCTTGCCTCCTCCCCAGGATGAAATTACCTGAACAGGGATAGGTCTGTCAACAGCCGTACCATCGCCTAATTGACCGTCATTGTTTCCACCACTGTTTAGACCACAGGACCAAACAGAACCATCATTTTTGAGGAAAACAGAATGTATGCCTCCTGCTTCTGCTTGAATGATGCCAGTCAAGGTTGGTATAAGCTCTGCTTTATTTTTATCTCTTGTTGTGCCGTCGCCCAATTGTCCAAACTGATTCCTGCCACTTGAAAAAACAGACCCATCATTTTTTACAAAAAGCGAATGCCATTCTCCTCCTGTTATTTGAATGATGTCTGATAAACCGCTTATCAGCACGGGAACTTTGCTGGAAGAATTTGTACCACTGCCAAACTGTCCGTAACCGTTATGGCCACATGCCCAAACAGTTCCGTCGCTTTTTAGGAAAAGAGAAAACTCCGCACCTGCTGCCACTTGAACTATATCAATAAGGTTAATGACCTGAACTGGTGTGTTTTTATTTGTGTTTGTGCCATCTCCCAGTTGTCCGGAAGAATTATTTCCACACGCCCATACCGTGCCGTCACTTTTTAAAAAGAGGGAGTGCTCACCACCCCCGGCTGCCTGAATAATGTCCGTTAACCCTAACACCTGCACGGGAATGGTTTTATCCGAATTTGTTCCATCTCCAAGAGAGCCTAATGGATTCCTTCCGCAACTCCAAACAGTTCCATCACTTTTTACAAAAAGAGAATGAAATAATCCGCCGGCTACCTGTACGACACTTTTTAATCCGATTATTTGCGTTCCTGAATGCTGTTCAACGATATTCCCATTTCCCAATTGACCATAACCGTTATATCCCCATGCCTCCACAGTGCTGTCGGAGCAAATTGTCAGGGAGTGTCGGCCGCCGGCGGCCATTCTTTGTGCGATAGACTGATTCGAGATAATGACCAGGCTACTGATTAGAATTGAAAATAGTGTGTTCTTCTTTTTCATTTTTTAATGATAGTGTTTTTATTTTATTCTAAAAACCGTTATAATTTTTAATTGCAGTTGCCAAGGTTATAAGATTCAGTACTCAGTTAGAAAAAATTAGTTTGTTAAATAATCTGAGTGCAGGCAAATATAATAATATTAAAAAGGAATAGATGTGGATTTTTTTTATCCTTTAAATATTAGAAAATTCTATTCATGGTTCAATTTCAATGGTAATACAATCTTATTCTTGTGAATCGGCATCAAAGCCAAAGCGTGATTTATGAAACAATTTTCTCAAATAGTGTAAGACATTACTGAATGGTGGTAAGTATGTTTGCACTAACATCACTTATGAGTTTAAATTTAAACACAAGTACTGATAAACAATTCTGAAATTACAAATATGCACCATGAAAAATCAAATTCTAAATATAGTTTCCACAAAAAATGTAACACACGATGTATTGCGTATCCTTACCAGCAAACCTTCAGGATTTGACTTTGTGCCCGGACAGGCTGCCAACTTAGCTATAAATAAAAGTGGCTGGCGAAGAGAAGAGAGACCGTTTACTTTTACCAATTTACCAACGGACAATTCTTTAGAATTTACCATTAAAACCTATCCTGAACATGAAGGGGTCACAAATGAGTTGTTACAATTAAAACAGGATGATGGGTTGGTATTGCATGAGGTTTTTGGGGCTATTGCCTATAAGGGAGAAGGGGTTTTTATAGCCGGCGGAGCTGGTATTACTCCATTTATTTCTATTTTTAGAAATCTGAAGGCAAGAAATGAAATTGGGAATAATATGCTGGTGTTTGCCAATAAAACAAAAGCTGATATTATTTTGGAAAGCGAATTTGAACAATTACTTGGGGATAAATTTGTCAATATTTTATCTGATGAGCAAATTGAAGGATACCAATTTGGAAGGATTTCGGAAGAATTCTTAAAATCAATTGTAACTGATTTTGATAAACAGTTTTATATATGTGGTCCGCCATCAATGATAAAAGAAGTAGAAAAACAATTGATTAGCTTGGGTGTTGATAGAAATTCAATAACAAAGGAAATTTCTTAAATTAAAGGAACATGGAATCTGCAACTAAAGGATTTAATCTAAACATTTCCGTAAATGACTTTCTCTTTTCTTATGATGATTTTGGAGAGGGAAATATTCCCATTATATTTCTGCATGGTTTTCCCTTCGACAAAACGATGTGGCGATTTCAGCTCGATTTTTTTAAAAATACTCATCGCATTATAGCTCTTGACATAAGAGGATTTGGAAAATCAATAGACGAAACATCAGCCTTGAGCATAGATTTATTTTCGGAAGACTTAATACTTTTAATGGATCAGTTAAGCATTAAAAAAGCCATTGTTTGTGGCTTGTCCATGGGAGGATATATTGCGCTGAATGCAATAAAGCGATTTCCTGATCGCTTTGAGGCTTTGGTTTTATGTGATACACAATGTAATGCCGATTCACCAGAGGTTAAAAAAAAGCGATATAATACTATTGATGATATTAATATGAGTGGTACAATCACTTTTAGTGATAACTTTATAAAAAATGTATTTTACAAGGATTCATTAGAGAACCAAAAGGAACTGGTACAACAATTGAAAAGTGTTGTTTTGGCTAATTCGAAATACATAATTACGCAAGGATTGACAGCGCTTGCAGAAAGAACGGAAACATGTTCAACTTTGAATAATATTACTATCCCAACATTGATCATTTGTGGGCGGGAAGATACGGTTACTCCTCTTACACAATCCGAATTTATGCATGCAGCAATAAGAGGATCAAAATTGCAAGTTATTGATCGGGCCGGACACGTATCTAATCTTGAGCAACCATTGGAATTCAACAGGCATCTTTTCAGTTTTTTAACAGATATAGGTCTCGGTAATGGAGAAGAGGAGAAAGGAATTTAAACACCCATTAACTGAGAACAAATCAGAAAAATGGTTCCACTGAAAATTTCAAGTAAAAGGGTCAATAGGGATCCCCATTTTGCAACCAAGCAAAAGTGGGTTTTTATAATTAAATAATTGCTGTTAACTGCTTTTTTACTGTTTTAGCAATTTGATCACGACAGATTTTGTAATAATTTAGGGCATTTCAACAATGCCCAAGGAGTACCCATATGATTACAAATACCACTATTGTGCCTATACATCCACCGCCTAATTTATGCGCTCCGTAACCTGCAAGAAGTCCTTTAAATATATTGTTCATTCCGGTTTGATTTATACTGTAATTTATGATTTTTCAAAGTTGATAATTGAAGTAGCTGTTTAAAATTATATTTGATAAGAATTTACTATTGTTCTTTTCTCAGGGTCAACATTTTTTTGAAATGGTTATTAGATCAGGATTTAAAATATTTCATTGCAAAGTTACTTTAGATTGGTGTTTTAATAGTTACATAATTATACATATTAGCTACATGATTTACTTATTATTCTCTTATAAGCTTGATTTAATATTCTTTAAAATTCGTTGGCTTGTGATTGATAGGTTGATATTGAATAAAATAATTGGGGCTGAACAATTGTTCCTTTATTCTAACAACCAAGCATAGGGCTGTTGGCAAAGATGAACGTATCGTGTTTTCATTTAGTGAGGATCCTTTTATTTAACTATACTTAATATCTTGTTGTTAAATCAAGTATTTATTTCATTTGCTTTCATTTTGAATTTCTGATTATACATTCGTTGCATATGCAAGAAGGTACAATCCGTACTCCGCAAAGAAAAACCACCAGAAACGCTTATAAAATATTTTAATGGAAGAATGTTCACGCAACTTAATAGTAACCGCATTACACAGGAAGAGAATTAACAAGATAATATGTCCGTAAAAAAGTACTTTCGTTTCAAAGGTTTCAACATTTGATAAAAATAGTTCGGCGAATTTAACTGCAATGGTAAAAATATAGGCCATTGATACCAGTAGGTTCCCTGTTATCAATACAAACCTTGGTGAAAATATGATGGCGAATGATTTAATATTGTATTGAGCATCGCCTTCTATATCCGGTAAATCCTTAAACCAGGATATGACTATACTGAATACAATGATGAAAAGGGTTAGAATTCGTACATTCTCAGGCATCTCAAGGGAATTGTTGACCAGGTAGTTGAATACAAGGAAGCCACCCGCATTGAGCAATACTCCGCGAACCACTGTTATAGCTATAGCGGCTGTAACATGGTGTTGCTTTAGATAAAATGGCGGCATGGAATATGCCCAGCCAATAGTCATTGCTAAGGTAATTATGCCAAATAGGTACGGTGAGATGTATAGCGCAAGACCTAGACTTATCAATAATGCAATGATCACAATGTACTTGGCTTGTTGCAAGCTTAATATATTGGAGGGAATTGGTAGGTAAGGTTTGTTGATTTTGTCAATGTTCACATCTGCGATCTGATTTATACCCACAATGAAAAGATTGCAGGTGACTCCAATGCTTAGTGCAATTGCTAAATAGGAAATAGATTGTGTTTCATGCTTCTCGCATACGATGTAATACAATGTGAGTATGCTGATTACACTTCCAATAATTGTATGCGGCCTGCTGAATTTCCAAAGCGTCAGGAGGGCGTTCATTTCATTTGATCTATTTGTATGATAAGAAGGGAGTTTAATTTGTTATTAAGACGGTATATTTTTACTGATTGTTCGTAATGAGCAAATAGCTTTTGGTATTGTGATATGGAGCGGGATTTTAAAACAGACACGAGGCCATCTATTGTGATGGTTAGTAGATTTACCGGAACTATATAAGTTAAGAACAGTCGTATGAAAGAGAAAGGAAGTATAAATGGGGTTAACATTAAATTGCCAATGGTTCCTGTGAATAATACTTTTATAAAGCAAATGAAATTTGGTTCGAGTAATTCAACTATATATGCATCGGAACCGGAAAGCCGAATTTTTTGCACAATGTGTAATTTCTCTTCATCCTCAAAATGATGAAATGCATTAAACATGGTATAGCAGGTTCCACGTTTAAATTCCATTTCCAGGACATCTGTACTTTGCATTTTGTAAGTGATTCTATCATCATTTGTTTCTAGATCGATTGAAAATTTATCACTGAGGGAGAGGCTTCTAAAGCTGTTGCTTTTTCTAAAAATACTTATTGCAGGTTCGCCGCTGCCCGAACAGAGATCTGTCATTGAAGAGCTTGTTGGAGATAAAGTTTTGAGATGTCTGATAAAAACATCATATAGATGAAACTGAGTTACAACGAAACCAATAAATTCTGTTTGAAACTGTCTTAAAATAGGAGGGAACCAAGTGTAATCTTCAAGTTCTTTCATCAGGCATTGTAATTTATTTATTTCATGAAATCATAAATAGTGAATTTTGTATAACCGATTTCTACCAATTTAATGGTTGCAATCATTTTTATCTTCTAATTATTCTCAGAATATGAATTGACACTTTCAATATTTTCAATTTCTGCATTGCCTCTGGCAAACTGATAAAGAACTGTAAAGGAGATTATCTAAGATAATTTTACTCTACAAAGTTGATACATTTGTTTTAGATAACCATTACACAAATCTGAAGATAAGTTACATCATTGACACTTTTAGATATAGGAATTTATGTACGGCCATCTCATTGGCACATATTGTACTGTATAATATTTTTTGATCAGTAAAAGTTGGGTGTAATTAATTTGTAGCTTTTACTTTTTTGCGGTACTTGGTGAAAATTATTATTTTGGTTTCCTATATTGCCTGAACATTTGTGAGTGTATGATTGGCTAGATTTATTGATCAGCTGATTGGCATCCTTTAATATGGATTCCCCAGCCGATTTAAATCAATTCAACCATCCATTTTGCAATACTTTGCCAAAGAGCAGTATTTGGAAAAAATATAATCAGGATATTGGGGATCAGCCAGATGATTAGAGCTATTGAAAATGGATTGATGGCGAATGCCTTTTTATTTTTTCTGTCATAAATAATAAGTGCAATAAACACCAACAGGGTAATTAGACTCATCATGCCAATGGCCGCTAGGATATCCATATCCATCCAGGTCATAAAAATGCGGCCTAATCCGGGTCCCCCAATTACAATCCCACTGGAAATCATGTATCTCATGTGTTTGGTGGTTTCACGCTTATTCAGTATAGCTAGAATATAAAAGATTAAAAATGGAATAGAATCCGTAGTTGGACTAAATACGAATGCCAGCGTTTCGGATTCAGGTTTGCCTTCTGCAACAAACCGTAAATATTGATTGTGATAGGCTAAAAGCATGGACACAAACATGATGGGAACCAGAAGGTAAGAAAATCTACCTATCAGTCTGTGGGCTGTAATTTGGTTCTTTGCTATAAGAATGGGTTGTACAATCAACATAATCAACCATAGGGTTAATGCGACCGCATGGAAATGGTGGATGTTTTTTAGTCCTGGAAATTCAGGAAACAGGGAAAAGTATTTCTTATAAAAACCTACAAAGGTTATGAGGGCAATTATTCCGAAGAAATAGGCTAATTGTTTATATCCCTTTTCCATTTTGACATTGTTTTATCAGACTTTGAAGTTAGCATGACAAATTTAACAAATTCCAATCAAAATAGAGAGTCTGGCACCTTAAATATTTATGGGTGTATTAAAGTACTCATTAGATGGGTACTGTAAAATTTAGAGTAAAGTTGTTTACGTTAAGTTGTAGACGTGCTACTGTTACATATCCATATAGGTAGACGCTTCATTTGTAAATTTTTCCTGGTCGCTGGTTTCAATTTCCACCCTGAATTTATGAATGGATTTTTCAAATTTTGCAGAATTTAGAAATTCCGAACCGAAATGAATTACTATTACTCCCGAGAAATTATCGAATTCAATTCGGAGATTTTCTTCCTCTTTGAAATTCGTACCAGCCTTAATAATTTGACCTTTGTAATTAAAGTCTTTATCACAGCTTAACTTGAACGAATTTCTGTTGAGAGAGCTGAGAGCGGTTTCCGAACAGCTAGTTGCATAGGAAGAGCTGATAATTCCGGAATTATGAAAGTTGCCTGAAATTCGAGTTTCCAAAAATAAATTAATTTCAAATTCACTTCTAATGGTGTCACTTCTTCCATTGTCTATCTGATGGATGTACATTTTTCCATTTCCTACGATTTTGGATGAATATCCACAACAACATGTAATGAAAATTGAAAGTATAATTATAGAACAATAGAACTGAAGTGCGTGCTTTAATTTTTTCATCAGTATAGTGTTTTTAATTTTGATAAAACGATTTAATGATTTGCTTTTAAATGTGAATATTTAATAACTTTAATCAAGGGTAGGATATATGAATAACTTCCTTATTATGTCTGGTTGATATTACATGTCAATTAAATTCATAGGTTAATTTTTAGGTCTTGTTTATGTAAAGAAATAAATTAAACTGGATATCAGAAAAACTATATTCACGATTCTTGCAAAGGGTGGTGCGCTTTCCGGAAATATCTGTCCTAGCAAAACTACTGAATTTAGGATAATCATACTTATAAAAGTACTTTCTTATTTCTGCCATTTCATTCAATTTTTCAATAATTTTCTGATGATTTATTAGGTGCAATCAATTTTATTATCAATGAAATTTGCCCTAAATGATAATAACTGTGCTCAATTACCCCTTCAATATTACGAAGCAAGGTTCCATATTTTTCATCAATAAATGGTTGGTCAAAATCTTTGTCCTCCATTTGTTCAATTTTGGTCGCAAACTTTTCCGAATTACTCAAAAATTCAGTAACCAATTTGTTCCACTCTGATTCAGAATCAATGGGCGGAAGATCAAAACTGTATTGGTCCCTGATTTCAATTTTCCCATTTTCAAACGCACTGAGCAATCCTCCCAAATAATAATTTATATGGTAGATCAAGGCCGCAATGGTATTTAGGTTTTTAACTTTCTGTGTGGCCTGTTGCCAGTTTACACTTAATATTTGTTCTTTATAGTTGGTGTTGGCAATCCATCGCCCATTTAAAAATACTTCCCGCAGTCGGCTTGCAATAGTTAGATTTCTGTTCATATTTTCATTTAAAGTGTAAAACTAATTTCTCTGGTTTTATTTAATCTGAAGCCAGTATTTAAGTGTTTTTATATTCAGTTCAAATCTTCCTTAAATGTGTTCAATTTTCTTGGCCTGACTTACCCAATTCGGCGCCTGGTCAACAGTTTGCCTGAGCAATAAATTTAACTGAGCAGCATGATGTTGAATATGCCGGAGGTTATACAACAGAATTTCAAATAAGGAATAATTTTTATAATCATTGATCCATCTATCATTCATCTTTTCATTCGTCAATGTGGAAATTAGTTGAATGGCCTTTTTTCGGCAATGTTCCAGGTAAAAAATTAATTCTGTTCTGGAATAAGTTCTGTCTGGTTTTTTTCCATTTGGGTCAAACTCTGAAAAGGTAAATGGTGCCGGTGGTATAAATTTGTTGGGTTCTGTCGTCAGGTAATAGTCTGTCCAAAATATGCAATGGTAGGCGGTGTACCAAAAATTCAGTGCAGTGTCCCAATGTTCATCAGGACACATATTTATTGCATTTTCAAGCATGTCTAGACTGGCACCGAATTGGTGCCAAATTGCAGTTCTGATCGATTTTATTTGGTCCATAAAGTAATATTTAGAGTGTTTTTTTTGTTTGTAGTGAAACGCTTGTTTGCAAATATAAGGACTTTAATTTTTTTTTATTGAGTCGAATAATAACAATAGACTTTAGGCAACAGGGTAAATACAAAAGGGTTTTCTAATGTTTTCATGCAGTTCAAGACAACTGTAAAGCGAAATAGGAGGGTCAGAATGCTCCGTAATTTATTCCTTACTTCATTCTAACGTTGGAGCAAGTACCCTCTTTATTGTGCATTTACTAAGTTAATCGAAGAAAGTTATATCAACCAATCGTTTAATTGGAGTTAAACGAATTGTTGTTTTATGGTGAGTCGATTTGATTTTAGTTTATGTTACCAAGGCCCGGTCTTTTTAACTTGATAAAAGCGCTTTCCATCAAATCGATAAAGTCCTTGGCCCGCACCCCACCACATATTGTTTGACCTGTCCTGGTACATACTCTGTACACAACAGTTGATCCCATCTTCAACCGTAAATACGGTAAACGCCTTTGGATTTGCCACAGGAATGGAAGGGTCAAATCTCGTGGTGCTGCCACGTGCTGTAATCCAAATAATACCCGATTGTTCTATATAAATACCCCAGAACTCCGTGCCACCTATTCCGTCTTTAGGGGTGTATTCTGTGAAGTTTTTCCCATCATATTTACAGATGCCATTATTCATGGTAAACCAAATGTTTCCTGCATTATCTTCTGCCATACCTCCTGCATAGTTATTCCCCAAACCTATCTTATCGGAAATACAGGTAATTGCTTTTCCGGCCGCTTTTTGTGATGCTGAGGGATCGTAGCGAAAGACGCCATTTTCAGCTGTAGCAAACCAAATGTTTCCACTGCTGTCTTCCATGAGGCCGGCAATATGCTCCTGAGGAATCAATTGGAATAGAGAAAAACTTGGGCCGCCGCTAATTTCAGCAGATGGGTTATATTGAAATACCCCGCTGTGCGTGCCTACCCAAACAGTACCGGATCGATCCACAAGAATACCTTTGCGACTTATTTCATTGGACTGCAGACCATCTTGCTGAATGTAATTTCTAAATTTTTTTCCATCATATTTATACACACCCTGGTCAGTACCAAACCATAGATTACCATTTTTATCTTCATTGATGGCATAAACTGTGTTGTTAATAAAACCATCGGGATTGGAATAATAAGTCAGGGTTTTTACATCATATTTAACTACGCCTTCACCTAAAGTGCCAAACCATAAATTCCCTTTCGAATCCTGAAAAATACTCCGTATATATTGACTAACCAGGGTAGTGTCAAAATCAGGCGCCAAAGCAACTGCTTTAAAATTTCTTACAATTGTTGGATTTGATTTACCGGAAATTTGCTCTTTAATTGTGCTTTTTTTTTCTTGCCCTAGGCAGGATGTGAAAATGCTAAAAAAAACAAGCCACAATATTTTGCTTAAATTCATAAGTAATAAATGTATTGATTAAAGTTTTATTATACTCAATTTAACCATATTTTCTGTATGCTTCAAAATCTTTTTAATAAGGCCTCCTGATATTGTTTATAGTAACAGGAATACTTGCAACATTAGTAATGATTGGTATAAAATGGATATTTATAAACTGGGTCTTTCTTCAGTTTATAAATACATACATTTGGAAGCTTTGAGATCATTTTTTATTTTTTTATTTTTACAACGGGCAAAGTAACATTTGTACAATGCAAATTTTTATTTAATCATATAAATTAGTCTGGCCGCTAAAGTCCAACTTAGTCCTTTAATTCTGATGGGTAGTGAAGCTTTAAAATTAATTCCCATCTTTTTTGTAAAATTGTACGTTGTTCCAGCTTGTAATAATATGGCATCTTTATTCGCATAAATAATTTTGTCATTGACATTTACTTTGTCAATTGTTTCAATATTGTAGCTAAGCAATCGTGTATATGCTAATCCAATATTTAAGTTCCAATCGTAGAATTTATCCTTTTGGAAGACACCTATAAGCCAATCAATATGGACCGGTACTTCTACATGATTTAGCCAAACTTGTCCGTATTGTAGTGCCGGATAATATTTTGGTAAAATATATTCCCCGTTTTGACTAAATAAAATTTCCATTCCCAATTGCGAGTGTCTAGTTATTTTTGCGGTTCCAATTATTCCTGTATTCAGCCCAATATAATTAGTAGTTCCATTTCCCTCGAGCGCAGCAAAATTCAATCCGGCAACAAAGCCGGCATTAAATCTTGAATCTTGTGCATCACTGTATATAAATAGAAGGAAACTGAAACTGAAAAATAAAAGATACGTTTTGTTATGCATGTCAAGGGTTTAAAAGTCTGCAATGATTAGTTTTTTCATGCCCATCAGTTTTTTGAATGCACCGGGTTTTTTGTTCAGTTCTTCCCAATTTTCCGGGCATACTTGCCAGCTTAATCCATACTTGTCTTTCAGCCATCCACATACACTTTCTTCGCCACCATTCGCCGTAAGCGCATTCCAGTAATAGTCAATTTCTTCCTGGTCTCTACAAGGAATCATAAACGAAACAGATTCATTGAATTTGAATAAAGGTCCGGCATTTATGCCAATAAAACGCATGCCTAAAATTTCAAATTCAACGGTGAGTACCTTACCGGCAAAGTCTTTTTGAAAGTCAGCCAACCCTTCTTCTTCTGTCATAGGGTAATAAGTAATTTGAATCAGTTTGCCGTCCTTAAAAATAGTTAAGTAATATTCTGCTGCTTCTTTGGCATTGCCGTCAAACCAAAGATTTGGTATTATTTTTTGCATGGTGTTTATGGTTTGATGAAATAAAAATTTCGGAGTTGTCTGTCATGTAATAGAAAGGCTTTTTGGAATAACTGCTTTTTTTATGTTTTTATTTTTGTGCTTTTCACTTTGTCCATGTAGCGAGTAAGGTTTATCCAAACACAATCCACATTAAACCTACTCATTATTTCTCTCCAACCATTCCCTCACTGACATTTGATATGGCTTAATAAATTCAATAAACTCCTGTGTATTCTGGGATGGTTCTGCAGGAGTGGTGTCTAAGGCTTTCTGTAACCTGAGCATGTTGGGTCTGAAGACTTGGCTACTGCTTTTAAACTGATGTTCCAGAACCCGACACACTACATCAATTTGGAGCAGGGTCAGGTCACCGGAATAAACAAAGGATTTGGCAAGTGCCATCTCTGTTGCTTTGGTTATGGATTCGAGGCTAATGTTGATGGGGTCTACAAAACGAGCCGGATGCTCCACGGAGTATTGATCCAGAAAATTATAGACCCAATGAAAATCATAGTGTCCATACCCGTCTGAACGCTGCAATTTACCGATCAATTCATCTTCCCAATTTGGTAGGGATTTAAGGCGGTTTGCAGCAAGATCCCTGACCCATTTTTCTTCATCTTTTGCATAGTTAAGTAGTGTTTCAACAGAGTTTTCCTGCTCTATGGATGGCACGAGATTTTCCTTCTTCCAGTCTTCCATTGATTGCTTGGGTACCCTGATATTCATCGAGATGACAATCTGGGGAATCATTACAATTACAAAACCCAACAAACAAGCCATCACCAGTGGAATCTTATAGAATCCGGCTGGTATAGATTCGCGCCAATGCGGATGGAGCAATATCGCATATGGGATGAGCATCAATAGAGGCAACCATACACTGCCATAGTATACGGGTCTGGACAAGATCCTAAGTATTCCTGTGGTCCGGTCTGTATTCATCTCTGTACTCAACATGGCGCAGAATACAACACCGGCAATCATGCAGAACCATAAAATACCCACCAGAAAATTACGGGATAGAGTGGATGAGGAGAGCCATTTAAACCCGCCTTTAGACGCAATACTTATAGTCAACAACAAACTAAACAAAACATATAATGCTATCAAACCCAAGCCAATAAATCCAGCGCCCATGAGTCGTTCCCCTGTAGCATTCGTTTTCTGAATATTCAAGATGACCAGACCAATATAATTGATGATTGTGAGGATAAGAAGGATATTTGAGAACATATATGGATAAGACATTTGTTGAAAAACGAATATCTGAAATCATCTTTATATCACCAAAGAAAAAATAGATCACTCAAGGAATTAATAAGTCAGGTACACCTTATGGGGATTAAGTAGAAATTAAGCAGCCTTAATAGCTTGATGACTGACCGATTTCCGCAATGCGGAATGAAGCACGACAGTGCTTCAAGGGAAGGCACCGCGAAAGCGGCATGAGGAAATACTTGTATTTAACGAAACAGCGAAAGCTGAAATTCTTTGACTTGGAATAGAAATTCTAATGCATAGAATGGGTTTCTCAAGACAAAATAGAACAAGGTTTATAGGATGGAATTTTAGGACAACTTTTGTGGAGCACCTCTCCACCAGTTTATAAAACCCTGTGATTTCGCTGCTTTCCAAATGATTAATTTCAATAGTTTGGAAAAATATTTGTCAACGTTTTTAATTACCTGTGTTAAATGACCAACCTGCCCAAGTGGTATCGAAGGTAGGTGTCTCCGCACAAATAATATGGAAAAACTATCATCCACCACTAACTATATTATTGATACAAATGATGTACTACAAAATTTCCAAACGCCTGCCAAATTTCTGAATAACGGGCATGGTACACCAAGTTAGAAAATAGAAAAGCCAAAAGCACAATCAAGTAGGGTATCCAATTTTTCTTTTTTGCTACATCGATAAAAAATAAGATTGCAGCAAGTGCGGTTTTTAGGTATAATACAACCAGAAGTATGGTGGCTGCCCCCATTTCAGGGAAATAACTAATTAAGATTCTATTCATAGGTGGACCAATCATGAGTATCGCCGTCCCAATGATGAAGCGCATATGCATGGCTGTAATTTTTCTATGGTAAATAGCCAGAGCATAAAATAATACAAACATGAACAGTTGCATCCATGTGATGGATTGAATGGCCATCACATCATCAGAGTTTTTTTTAAGAATGCCTGCTTGATAATTCTCCCTTGCAACAAAAAACATAGATGTCATAATAATAGGCGCAAGGACATAAGTCAGTTTTCCTAAAAAACGATGAGTTGTAAAACGTTTGTGGTAAATCAATACAGGTTGCACAACCAGTAATAAAACCCAGGCACCCATCAATGCGCCATGAATATGGTGTGTCCAATTAAATTTAGTAAACTCAGGAAAATGTTTGATGTAAGTGGCATGAAACCCTATGTGTACAACAATAAACATAAAGATCATACCGGTAATAATATGTTTAATGTTTGTCTGTGAGATATGCTTTATGTTTTCCTGTTGCATAATGGATATTGCATAAATTGATCTTGACTATTTTTATAAAATTACTAAAGAAGCTATTTCGTATTTAATCAAATTTAGTTTAATCCCAAATTTATGACAAATCCTCTTATTTTGTCTACATGAGTTAACCAATATCTCATTCAAGTACTACAAATACTCCTACAGGACTAACGTGGTCTCACTGATTTATCCAGTCCAAAACGTTGAGAACACCGTATAGACTAAAGCCTATATGTTAAGGTTTTCCTCCAATCGATCTTGATCTGTTTACCTCTATGTAAACTGTGTTATTAGTCTGCACGGCTATATAGTTGTGCCTGGTGTTTGTCCTGTCCCGTGTTATTTCAATTCTGCGGTGACCTCGCTTCCACACATAAATATGCTTTGCCAAAGAACTTACGTCTGTCCTTTCACTATTTTGGTAATTTCTTTGGCAGGCATTATTGAAATTTACTTGAAATCGCTTTCTAATGATTCAAGATATTCTGTCGGATTGGATACAGCGATTTTCATCGCAATATAATTTAAAATTTATTAATTCACTACGCGCATAAAATTAAACGGAATGGTATCCCGGTTCCCTGATGGATTCGGTCCCGCAATGAATGCACGTAAGATGTTATCGTCTGCTAAATGATAATAAATGTCGGTCGGAAAGTCATGAGTCGGATTGCTGAAATGCGCTATATCTTGATTCAGCTTTACAACAGTAAATTTGATGGCTTTCCCTTCGTTCTGCCCG
>Ga0268298_10003467_pt1 | contig 16111 bp, 11 predicted proteins | sample WWTPWeurt_MetaG_FD_194462 | JGI IMG/M metagenome (GOLD analysis project Ga0268298, IMG submission 194462) | Activated sludge microbial communities from WWTP in Nijmegen, Gelderland, Netherland - WWTP Weurt | ecosystem: Engineered > WWTP > Aerobic digester > Activated sludge | place... | reverse complement strand
TGACAAAGAATTAAAGATTCTTCACTTTGTTCGGAATGACAATATACACTTGTTGTCATGCTGAGGCAACGAAGCATCTATAAAGTTAAGAATAGAGAGATTCCTCGCAGGCTCGGAATGACAAAGAATTAAAGATTCTTCACTTTGTTCAGAATGACAATATACACTTGTTGTCATGCTGAGGAAACGAAGCATCTATAAAATTAAGGTCAGAGAGATTCCTCATAAGTTCGGAATGACAAAGGGCATAGATTCCTCGTAAACTCGGAATGACAGAGAGGTAAAGATGCTTCACATTATTTAGCACAACACCGCTTCTTTTACTAAGGAACACTCGGGTACAATATTTTTCTGCTTTCGCCCAAATAACATTTTGCTAAAGAGGCTGCTGTACGTTGTGTGGCAATCATTAATGGGCTTGTTTCTTTGTCTAATACTACATCTACTGTTGGTAATAATAAAAGCTGTGCTTTCAATTCTTTGGTTAATGTTTCTACAGAGGATGTTTTATCTATTATACTCCTTACAATGATATCTACAAAAGGACGATAAGGCTCCATCATATCATCAGCCAAGCAATAAGCATTGTACCTGTTTCTATGAAAAATTCCTAAGGTTGCCAATAATCCTGCACCAGCAATGGCTCTTGCAACTGTGGCTCTTAAAATGGCATAGCCATAATTTAAAAGATTATTGGGTGGTGGTCCATCTCTTCTTCTAAAAAATTGCCAGGCATCAGGAAATAAATGACTCCAATAATAGGCGGCAGCTTTGGCTTCATCGTTGTCGGTATCGCCACTTTTTACATTTTGTGCAGCATTGATTAAGTAGGTGTTTTTAATATTCCATTTTTTAAAAACTGCAGATTGATTTTGAATTTTTGCTTTTACAGTTTGCTGCCATAGTTGTTTTTTCAATGGTTCTGTTGCTTCTATTTGTGCTTTAAATCTTTCGCTTTGTAGTGTATTGCTTTCTAACGACATAAATAAACCACTGGGGTGATGTGTTTCGTTGCAAGTAATAACTGCGGTGTTATTGGCAATTAATTTATCCAATAAATAATGCGATAATGTAATTTGCTGATGTTCTAAAATCAACATGCCAATATCTTCAATAGGTACTGTTTTATCTGCCCTGTCTTCCAAGCCCTTTATGTGTGCATAGCTTACCACCAACTGCTCGTTAGAGCATTTTAAATGACAAGGCGTTTCTATGCAAAGGGTTCGTTTAATCATGGTTTATAATGTTTATGAAGTTAGTTCATTTTCTAACGTTTCGTATTCTATAAATTTATTTTGTTTTTGAAGATGATTCTTTTGGTAGTTTAAAATATCTATAAATAAATTATTGGCTAGCTCTTTGTGTTGATTATAAAATGAAGAAAAAGAATTCCATAACCAATGATTTATATTTTTTGTAAAGCCATGTTTAACAGGGTTTAGGTGGATATAAAGAATGATGTTACGCAAATACTGTTCATTCGCTATTTCTTTTCGTTTAAAGTTTTTAATAAATAAAGAGCCACGCCTGCTATATACCTTGTTGAAAGCCTGCGTATAACTGCTGAAAAAATTAGAAAACTGTTTGCTGAGGAATTTTAATTTTTCTTCTTCCGCCTCCGCTAACTTTTCTAAAGTTTTAAACTTTAGAAAAGTTGAGGTTTTCGAAGAAGAAAAATTATCTACGATCTCCTTTTCGCTTCTAATTTTTACCAGCAGATGAAAATGGTTGGGCATCAAACACCAAGCAACAGTTTCAGCAATCGGGTCAATATGCTGATGGTATTTTTCAAGAAAGAAAGAATAGTTCTTTTCTTTCCGAAAAAGGTTGTCATCGCCATTGGCGTGGTTGTAGATATGGTAGAAGGTGTTGAATTGGAGCATCTCTTAAAATTAATTTTCATTTCAACCATTCTATACTTCCGTCCATTTTTATTTCAAAATCATCGCCTTCAACTGCAAAGTCTAAATAATCCTTCGTGTATAATAATTTGTGCCAAGGTTTACCATTATTATATTTTATACTATCACCAATCTTTTCCGTGAAACCATTTTTTCCTCGCTTTCCATAGGTAGTTTCCTTGAAAATACCTTTTTCGGGATAATCTTCCATTTGTTGTTTTTCATCTCGTGCATCTATGTGATGTAAGAATGTAACTTGACTACCCGCAAATTTTACAACCTTATAAGTTCTGTAACCTATGCGTTTATTGTAATCGCTATTCTTTTCGTTTTCGTGTATTTTTAGTTCTTCAATCTTTTCGTCATAGAAAATGACTTTCATTCCTGCTTTTAAAATTACATAAGGTGTTTGTTTATTACCATTGGCATCAATGATTACTTGATTGCTTTTATCTTTTCTGAAGATTTGAAGCTGTCCTTTTTCATCAACTAAGTTGAATTTCTTCAATTGAGCAGCATCAAAAAGATTGATAATTTCCAACTCTCTGTCTTTTTTGAGTTTTCCATTTTTATCCAAGCTATCATTTTTATAATAAGCACAAATTATGTTTTCGCCATTCGCTGCCCAATAATGTTGCTTGTATTCTTTATTGGAAAGATTGGTTTGTTTTTTAATTGCCAAGGGTTCTTTTACTTCGCCATCTTTGAAAACACGGATATGCCTGATTTTATTTCCGTGAGGCTTACCGTTTCGGTCAAGCAAATAAATTTCTTCTTCAAAAGCCTTTTTGAAATTTCCTGCTCTTTTTATATGTTCCTGTATTTGCTTTTTCAACCCTTCATCAACAATTTTATCTACGCCTGTAAAATCAGCATTAAATGGAGCTCGCAGAACATATTTTATACTATCTTCTTGAATGAACTTGCCATTCTCATCTTTTTCGATGTTGCCTTTTTCACCACGTTTTGCGGGTTTTATTGCACCATAAAAGGTTTCTTGGTGCAGTTGTCCTCTTATTGTATCACCTGTTGCCCATCTATTTTTCCCATCAATAATTACTTCTTTGCCACGCTTGCGGACTTTTCGTTTTGCTGGCGTTAGTTCTTGGTTGTTTGTGATATTATTGATTAAAACGCTGTCGTCAATTCCGAAAACAAATTCCCGTTTGAAACCTTTGTATGGCTCTTCTGTAAATGTGGCTTTGGGATTTTTCTCTTTGGCTTCGTAATATTTCTCTAAAATTTCATCACGTTTGGCGGCAACAGGAATAAGTGTTAATACTGCTGCATCTTTGGCGTGGTGTGAGTGCTTGCTTCTATCTTTCTTTTCATCTGCAACTTGTAGTTGGTATATTTTTCTGAACTCTGCCGTAATGCTTCCTTTTTGCACATCTACTTTGTCAAAATACGTTTTTAGATAATGAAACGCATATTTTGAAATCAGCTGCGTATCTACTTTTTGGCTGTTTTTAAAACCGCTTGTGATTTCGGTAATGGTAAAACGGTCTAACTTATTTTTCCAATAATCCAACTCCATTTGCCACAAATGACGTTGACGGATAGCATTATCTTTTCCTGTTTTATCAGCCGCCTTTTTTGATTTTGTTTTCCAATAATCAATTTGTTGTTTGATGCGTTCTACTTTCTCTTCCCACGCTTTTAGTCGTGGAAGTATAGCGGTATATCCGCCAGAATTTTCCGAATAATTTGGAAGTTGCGAAGGGGTTTGATTTTTCTTTATCGTTCTATTATAATCAGCAAAACAAACAGTAAGATTTGCCAAAGAATTGTCAAACGATTTGCTTCTCGGAATGGTGTGTTCAAAGTCAATAGTATTTTCATCAAATAAATTCTGTAAACTTATTATCTTCCCTGTGTAAAGACATTGCATTCCTTGTTCAAGCCATAAACGATATTTTTTTATTAAATCGTCATTTGCTTTATTTCGTTCTTTTACTTTTTTGTAAATATCGCGTGAAGTCACCTTTAACTCAAACGCTTCATTATCTTGGTTTATGTCTATTTGCTGTTCAAGAAGAAGCCGAGCTTTGTCAATATCCTCATCACTAACTACATTATTGTTTTTTCTAAACTCTTGTATTTTTGATGCTATTGCTTCGTTTTCTTTTTCTCGTTCCCTTTGCCACGATTCAATAGCCCAACGCTTATTGGCATCGTTCAAATCTCTTGCAACTTCTACTACAACTCTTGTCTCATTATCTATCTGATTCGTTTCAATCATATAATTCATCAGCTTACGTAACTCGTGGAGAGAACGCATCGCCATCGGGTTTTTGAAAGAACCTGTTTTCGGACTTCCTAATTTTGAAACTCCATCTTTATCTTCTTTTGCAGGTGGATAAATGTTGATTTCTGAAGGGTGGTAAATTTTTGAAAGTTGTTTTTCATCAATGTTTTTAAACTTGTCTTGCAAAAATTCTTTCAGCGTATCAATCAGTTTAGGCAAGCGATAATAGCCTGTGTCTGTTTTGTAGTAATTTTTTCCGTTTGATTGAATAGCTACAAGACGTTCCTCACGTCCAATATCTCTTACAATTCCTTGCTTAGAAAAATAAGCTTGATAACAGTCTTTTACCGTGTCGAGAATATGCTGCTTTTCTTCATCGGGAAAACCATTCCATTTGTTCGCTCCAAATTGCTCTTCAATGGCGGCTTGAATATCTTGAAAATCGCTGTCAGCTAATTGGTAGTCATTATTCCTATGTCCGTGCCTTTCGGTTACTTCTACATTTTTATGTTTGGAAATAAGACTGTTTACTATGTTGAGTATTGTTTTTTGATTTCTGTTTTCAGTAATAACGCCACTAATACTTTCAAGCAATAATTGTTCGTTTTGTTGCCACAAATCGTTACCAATTATTTCAGGAATGTTTGCCAACAAAACTGCTTCGGTGTATATCAATCCCTTTTCCAGAAACACATTGATTTTGTTGATAGCATTCAAGCTCAACATTCCGTAGCCCACAGGCAAAGCGTTCCAAACAATGACGAATTGCTTTATTTTTTCGGGTTCAAGTTTTAGCTTTTGCTCTGCAAACTCGGCAACAAATTCTTGGTCTTCGTAGCTAAACAAAACGTGCCATATATCTTGATAAAAAGGTTGTTTTAATGGTATTTTCCCCAATTCATTTCCGTTGTTGTCTTTATGTGTAATGTAAACTACTTCTCCATTCGCATCTTTTTTTGTAATTGTTTCATCCCACTTATCACCAAAAATATCTTTTAACCGTGCAGAGACAGGACAAGCGGTTACTGTAGTTTTTGACTTGTAATTAAATAGCCATTTCTTTTCTGTAGTTTTATTGACCAATTTTTCTATATCAGAAAAAGGGAAATAAGCCTTCAATCTTCCAACAAATAAATCGGTATAAATTTTTTGCTTTATTTCTAAAGGCAATTTCTCAAATTGTCCATTCTCGTGTTTGTATTTGATGTTATTCAAAAATGACCAAGCTCTGAATATTTCAAAACTTGGGTGACTGATGGGTGCACGATATTTATTCGGTTCTAAAGTACATTTGCCAATTAGTCCCTTTTGTGAACGCAATGGGCGTTTGTAAAAAATCGTTCCGCCTATGTAGCTTTTCTCTTTACCATTCCTAATAGTTTTGAAAACAACACACATAGAAAGGTAAAGAGGGTGTTCAAGTCTTAATTCTTGAAACTGAAAAATATGTTTGATTTCTTTTTTATAATCTTCTCTGACAAGGTATTGCGTTATATCAAGACGAACTCGTATTCCTTGATTTTCTTTGTTCGCTAAAAAAACTCCTACAGGAACAGATGAATCATAATCAGGAAACAATTCTTTGAGTTTATTGGTTTTTTTCTTTTCTGATTTTTGAAGTGTTGTTTCGTTTTCGTCAACTACATTTACTTCCTGTTCTTTCACATCATCAGCGCCCTTGCGACTACTTTTAAAGCCTCTGCGTTGAGCAATATGGTATAAGGCTCTGCCTAATTTGAAGCGGTTTACTTCTTGTGTAAAATCCAATTTTGTTTCTGCTAACTCCTTGCGTAGTTGGTACGGACTTGTATAATCAGGTTTGCCATCACCATCAAAATCTAATTTTATCCAAGCATCAAAACCCATATTCCAAATAGGGTAAACCCGTCCTGCATTGTTGTTTTTACGAGCTTCTTCTTTATCATAATGTCGCCACTTGTTTAAGTCTTCAATGGATAGAGGGCAATAACCTTCCTTAATTAAGTTTTCAAGGGTTGACCACAATCGGTATTTCCTTGCTTGGTATAAACGTCTAGTAGAACGATGTTTTGTTCGCTCGGCTGCATAAGAATATTCTCCAGTCTTTCCTAGTCCAACACCTTTATTAAAAGTTAATACTCCAAATTTTTCAATTTGATTATCTGTTAAATTTGGGTTTCTTATAGCCCATCCAATTGAATTTGTTCCAAGGTCTAGTCCAAAAATTTTATTCATATTGTTTTATTTAATAAGATAAATATATATATTTGTATTGCAAATCACAATAAGGCTATAAGCCGAAGATTTCTTGGCCCTGCTTCGGTGGGGCTTTTTTATTTCCCCCATTCTTTCAAAGCACTAATATAAACTTTTAATACCATGTATAAATGGTATTAAAAAAAATGTCGCACTGTTTTGGTGCGACATTTTGCTTAAAAATATATTGTTTTATCTGGCTACATTCACTGCTCTTTTTTCTCTAATTACTGTTACTTTTATTTGTCCTGGATAGGTCATTTCTGTTTGTATTTTTTGAGCTATTTCAAAACTTAGTTTATCGCTTTCACTGTCTGTTACTTTTTCTGCTTCTACTATTACCCTCAATTCTCTACCAGCTTGTATGGCATAAGCTTTTTCTACACCTTGATAGTTTAATGCTAAGTTTTCTAAATCTTTTATACGTTGTATGTATTGTTGCATTATTTCTCTTCTTGCTCCTGGTCTTGCTCCACTAATGGCATCACAGGCTTGTATAATAGGAGAAATTACATATTGCATTTCCATTTCATCGTGGTGTGCACCAATTGCATTAATTACAGCAGGATTTTCGCCATATTTCTCGGCTAATTTTGCACCTAAAAGTGCATGGCTTAATTCTGTTTCTTCGTCTGGTACTTTACCAATATCGTGTAATAGTCCTGCACGTTTTGCAAGTTTTGCATTTAAGCCTAATTCGGCAGCCATAATACCACAAAGGTTTGCTGTTTCTCTGCTGTGCATTAAAAGGTTTTGTCCATAAGAGCTACGAAAACGCATTCTACCAACCATTCTTACCAACTCTTTATGTAATCCATGAATGCCTAATTCTATAATGGTTCTTTCGCCAATTTCCATTACTTGTTCATCTAATTGTCTTCGTGTTTTTTCTACCACTTCTTCAATTCGTCCTGGATGAATACGACCATCTGCTACTAAGCGTTGTAAACTTAAACGAGCTACTTCTCTGCGTAAAGGATCAAAAGAAGAAAGGATAACTGCTTCTGGGGTATCATCTACAATTAAATCTACACCAGTTGCTGCTTCTATTGCTCTTATATTTCTACCTTCTCTACCAATTATTTGTCCTTTAATTTCATCGCTTTCCAAATTAAAAACAGTTACTACATTTTCAATGGTTTGTTCTGCTGCAGTACGTTGTATGGTTTGTATAACAATTTTACGGGCTTCTTTGTTAGCCTTTTGTTTAGCATCTTCAATTATATCTTGTTGTAAGGCAAGTGCCTGAGTTTTTGCTTCATTCTTTAAACTATCAATTAATTGTGATTTGGCTTCTTCGGCACTTAAACCTGCAATTTTTTCTAATCGTTTTATATGTTCTTCCTGGTGCTTTTCTAATTCGGTACGTTTAATATTTACAACTTCTATTTGCCTGTTTAAGTTGTCTTTAATGGCTTCGTTTTCTTTAATTTGCTTATCTAAAGAGGTTTCTTTTTGATTGATAGATACCTCTTTTTGTTTTATTTTATTTTCGGCTTCGTTTAGTTTTTTGTTACGGTCTAAAACTTCTTTATCGTGTTGTGCTTTAAGCTGAACAAATTTTTCTTTGGCTTCTAATTGTTTTTCTTTTTTAATTGTTTCAGCCCTTAATTCTGCTTCTTTTAATAAATTTTGGGCTTGTAATTCGGCATCGGATATTTGTTTTTTGGTATTAGCAGCAAAAATTATTTTACCCGTCAGAATTCCTCCCACTAAACATGCTACGCCTGTTATAATAATAATTATTATTGAGTCCATTTTGTAAGTATTTATTTATATTAATTAAAATCATTTTGGTAATTGTATAAATTTTTCAATTTCAAAACGATAGGTAGCGAAGATAAATAATTAGCGTTTAAAAATTTCAGCAAGGTGCAATATACTTTTAATAAATATTCTCTATTAGGGTAATTGTATTTTTGAGTTTTTAGTACAACAGAATTGTATTATTAATATTGGAATTTCTTCCCAAGTTGTTTAAATTGTTCCAAAATTGGGAATAATATTGTATTCTATTTTAAAGTAAGAAATATAAAAATAATTATAAGTTGTTGATTTTTAATAAAATATAAATATTATACTAGGTGCAGGCAGGTTTGGCATTTGCTTTGAATTAAATAAAGTACTTTTGAAATATCCAATATTCTACTTGTAAGAACTTATAAGTCCAGCTAAATATTCTTTGAATTACCTGAAAGTTTAAAAATTTTAATCAAATTATAATTTCAGGAAATGAAAAAGGTACTAGTTTTTTTATTCTCTATTATTTTATTTACCTCTTGCAGTAAACAAGATAATTTTATTGAACCAACAAATTCAACTACAGGCAATCAGTTGTTTTATAGAGATGCTCATCTTGCCATTCAATCATTTACACTTAGTGGAACAAATAGTAATTCTATTCAAATAGATTTTTCTACTTTATACGAAAAAAATATTAGTAAAATAGAAATTATGAGTGGCGAGACGCCCAACTACTTATGTGCTGTTTATACTGTAAACTTAACAATTAACAGTGCACAGTTAAAAAATTACAGTGTTACAGATTCTAAAACAAGCAGCTCTACTGCTTATTATATGATAAAATATACGTTGAACAATGGAGACTTTGGTTTTACCAATGTAATAAAATATCAACGTAACAAATAAGTGTTTATTCGTACCCAAAAAGTTTAATCCGCCAACCTACACTTAAACCCAGTTTTACTGGGTTTTTTTAATATGGTAAGTCAATTGTGTCAGGCTCAATAAAGTTGTAAGTGTTTTCGTTTTCTAAAAAACTTAAAGGAGCGTTGGGAAAAGTATAAATTTCGTTTTTCTTTAAGCCCCAAGGTTTCCAATATTCACTTAAAACATCTGCAAAGGTTTTTTCGTTCCAGTTGGCAAATAAAGTAGAAATATCATTTGCCTTAAACTCAACAGCATTAATGTCTAGGCAATCGGCATGCTGTTTTATAATGTATTTTGGTTTGAATTGCAGTAAATAATTATTATAAATAAATCTTGCTTTTAGTTCTTCGAATTGAATTGGGTGTAGGGTTGCTTGGTTAATTTTATGAAGTAATGCCTGCTCTTTTTGCATTACAATACCATTATCTTGTAGGGTTGCAATAATACCAAAACCATTCATGCCAAGTGTAAACATTAGGTTAACTGTATCATCTCTATAATTAAAAATATCTTTTGAATATTTTAGTTTTACAATAGTTATGCCCCATGGTTTTATAGCACCAAACCTTATAGGTGCTACTAATGATTGCAACATTAAATGAAAAAGGGCAAACCTGTTTTTTAAAGTTGGCGAAATATCAAATTCTACATTCTGCTTTTGTTTTTTTTCTTTTTCAATTAATAAATCGTGGTATAAAACGCAGTAAACAAAAACTCCCATCCATGTAAATAACTTTTGACTATCTATTTCTTGCACAGACTGGTAGCCGTTTTCGAAAGCAGCCTTTATTTCTTGGTCTAATAAATTATATGCATTTTTTACTTTTATGGAACAGGGTAACACCATTTGGTTGTATTTAAATGAGGTTACATTATCCATTAGGGTAAATTTTTTATCGTGTAATAGAAAGCGATCTAAAACCCATTCAGGAAAAACAGTAATATAATTTTGTTGCTCCTCTATTTCTTCTCCTGTTAAAAAACAAGTATTATTGTTAAAATAGAGATTATTAAAGGGATTGTAATATTGTAAAGACATTATTTTGTTTTAACAGATTTAAAAGAGAGAAAAATTAAAACAAAAGAGATAGATTAAATTGTATTGATGCTGTTAATGGCTTTATCAATTTGCTTTTCAAAGGCCAACAGTTTTTGCTCGGTTGTTTGAAGAGAAATCATTGCTTTGCCGGTTTTATTTTGTTCTGTTGCAAACCAAAGCAAAACCATACTAACATAATCTTGCATGTCTTTACCTGCAAGAGAGTCTTTAAACTCTAGAATTTTATCATTAATTAGTTTAGCTGTTTTTCGTACCAGCTCTTCATCATCGGCATCAATTTTTAAACGATAGGTTCTATCGGCAATTACAATATTGGCAGGAATTAATTCAGACATTTTAAAAAATTATGCTTCTACATTTAATAATAATAAACACCTATCTATTTCTTGTAAATATTTATCTATTCTTTTTTCTAACTCTTCCGGATTATTTGTTTTAAGGGCTATTAAGTTTTTATACGAATTTTCTTGACTTTGTTTATTTTTTTCTATTTGTTTTTTTAGTTGTTCGTTTTCTTTTTTTAAAGCATGACACTTTTCCAACAAAAGTTGAAGCTTATTTTGTAATACAGATAATTGTTGATCTATTGTTGAATCCATTTTTACAAATCTAGTTAATTAAAGTTTTCAATACTTTTATTATAGTTGGTGTTTATTGTTTTCTTATTTCTGCTGCCAATTCTTTTTCAAAATGGAAAATTAATTTATTCATCATGCCATCAATATCTTTATCGGTTAATGTTTTTTCATTATCGCTAAAGGTAAAGTTTACAGCCATTGATTTTTTATCTGTACCAAGTTTTTCACTCATAAAAATATCAAACAAACGAGTACTTTGAAGGGTGTTCAATTTTAATTTTTTTATAACTTGTTCTACTTGATTATAGGTAGTTTTTGAACTTACAACCATTGCCAAATCTCGTTGTACAACAGGAAATTTGCTTACCTCTTTGTAAACTATTTTGTTTTTTTCAACTTCATTTAATAAGGCAGAAAAATTAAAATCAACACAAAAAACCGCTTGCTTTATATCAAATGCATCCAGTGTATTTTTAGATATTATTTGTATATTACCTAACAGGGTATTATTGGTAGCAATATTTATAAAAGATGTATTGCTTGCATCTTCGGTAAAATTAATATCCTGTATATTCAACAGTTTAAGTATTGCATTGGCAATTCCCTTTGTTTCATAAAAACCAATAGTTTTGGCTTTTTGGTTCCAGTTATTTTCACTTTCTAAGCCTGTAAGGTATAGGGTTACATGTTCTTCTTCCGAATAATTGCCATCGCTGTTTACACAATATGTTTTACCAAATTCAAACAACTGTAGGTTACAATTTTTTCTATTAATATTATAGGCCAACACTTCTAATCCTGTAGGTAGCATATTGGGTTTTAAAATATCCAACTCGGCACTTAAGTTGTTAAGCATTTTAACGGTGCTATTCAATTCATTGTTTGTAAAATACTTACTATTTGTAATGGAGTTGGTTAATATTTCGCAAAAGCCAAGGCCGGTAAGAAGGCCAGCAATTTTTTCTCTCAACCCTTCTTTTGTTTCTAAAAAGTTTACTTGTGGGGTTATGTTTATAGAATAAGGAATTTCAATATTATCTAAGCCATCAATTCTTACAATTTCTTCAACAATATCTGCAGCAAGGGTTATGTCTGGTTTGCTAAAAGGTACAGCCAGTCTAATTTCATCCATTCCTTCCTTAACTATTTCAAAGCCCAGGCTTGTTAAAATTCTTTTAACTGCATCGGGGTGATAATTTTTTCCGCTTAGTTTTTTTAAGTAATGGTTTTTTAGAGAAACCTCAGCCTTTTCTTTTTTAACAGGGTAAACATCAATAATTTCACAAGAAACCGTACCGCCTGCAATTTCTTTTATTAAAGCTATAGCCCTTTGTAAAACATTAATTGTATTGCCAATATCAACACCTTTTTCAAATCTAGTTGCAGCATCTGTTCTAAGGCTATGGTGAATTGAAGATTTACGGATAGAGCTTGCATTAAAGCAAGCACATTCTACAAAAATATTTGTTGTAGAGGGTGTTATTCCACTTTTAAATCCTCCAAAAACACCAGCAATGCACATTGGTTCATTGGCTCCATTACAAATCATTAAATCATTGTTGCTTAATTTTCTTTCTATACCATCTAAGGTTATAAAGCTTGTATTAGCATCTAAGTTTTTTATTATAATTTGGTTGTTTGTAATTGCATTAACATCAAAAGCATGTAAGGGCTGGCCGGTTTCGTGTAAAATATAATTAGTAATATCAACAATATTGTTAATTGGTTTAAGGCCAATAGCAGATAATTTATTTTTTAACCAAATGGGACTTTCTTTAATAGAAACGCCACTAATACTAACACCTGCATATCTTGGGCAGGCATCTATATTTTCAATAGTTACCTGAATGGGTATGTTATTATTATCTGATTTTAGCGGTACAGAGAAAATGTTTTTGGGCTTTACCTCTTCTTTTAAATGATGAGATAAATATGCACAAACATCTTTGGCTACACCATAATGGCTCATTGCATCCATTCTATTAGGGGTTAAGCCAATTTCAAAAATAATATCATTATAAGGGTTAAAATATTGAGCAGCAGCGTTGCCAACTTCAACATCATTGGGTAATACTATAATGCCATTATGGTTGGCAGATAAACCAATTTCATCTTCGGCACAAATCATTCCATAACTTTCTACACCACGAATTTTAGCTACTTTCATGGTTATTGGGTCTCCACTAAGGGGATAAATGGTTGTACCAACAGTGGCTACAACAACCTTTTGGGCTATTGCAACATTAGATGCCCCACAAACAATTTGCAGGGGTTGCTCTTGATTAATATTTACAGTGGTAATTTTTAGTTTATCGGCATTGGGGTGTTGTTCGCAACTTAAAACTTCTCCAATTACCAAACCCTCTAATGCACCTTTAATACTTTGGTAGGGTTCCATAAACTCCACTTCTAAACCTACAGAAGTTAATATTTTTGAAAGTTTTTCTGGTTCAATTTTTATGGGTAAATATTCACTTAGCCAATTATAGCTTATTGTCATAATTTATTTGCTTATACAGCTAGCGAAGATACTATTTAAAGAAATGTATAAAACACATTAAATATATTTTTTAAAGAATAGAATTTAGTAAGGAAAGGAAAGTAAATAACTGGTTTTTAGGAATAAATATCTAACAATCCATCTGGCAGTGTAACAATAATTTCTTTCTTATCGTGATTAATTTTTATTAAGGTTTCCTGATGAAGGGGAATATAAGCATCTTTTTCTTTGTAAAGAATACCCAATAAAACCTGATGGGGTTGTTCTATAACTTCTAAAACAGAGCCTAAAATATTTTTATTTTCAACAACATTATAACCCAATAAGCCAATAGGGGCCTGCTTTCCAGCTTGCTTTCTAAAATCTTCCTCGTTTAGCCAAATTGGTTTGCCTATAAGCTTATGGGCAGCTTCTTTATTGTTTATGTCTTCAAACAATAAAATGGTTTCGTTATTGGTTTTGGCTTTTGCATGAACTAAAAAGTAGGGGATTTTATTGCCTTTAATTAGTTCTACAAAAAGTACAGTTATATTTTTAAAGCCTGCTTTTTTAGCTAAAGAGTGATTTAAAATCACCTCTCCATTTACACCAAAAGTGGCCACAATTTTACCAATATGGATATAATTATTCATAAAACAAACTGCAAAATTATTTAATTTGAATATACTACCAATTAAACTATAAAACAGCTACTTTGATTCCTTGAAAATTAATTTTTAATACATAAAAAAAGATAATAAAAAGAGCGGTTTTATATGTACATTCGCAAGCATTTTGAAATTAATAAAAATCAAGTAGCACAAGCATTATGAGCATGGAACAAAAGTCAAATTATGGTGCCGATAGTATTCAGGTTTTAGAAGGATTAGAAGCAGTACGTAAAAGACCTGCTATGTATATTGGCGATATTAGCGTAAAAGGTTTACACCATTTGGTTTATGAAGTTGTTGATAACAGTATTGATGAAGCTTTAGCAGGATATTGTAAAAATATTACTGTAACCATTCATGAAGATAACAGCATTAGTGTACAAGATGATGGACGAGGAATTCCGACAGCAATGCATACTAAAGAAAACAGAAGTGCATTAGAAGTTGTAATGACTGTATTACATGCAGGAGGTAAGTTTGATAAAAATACCTATAAAGTATCTGGTGGCTTACATGGTGTAGGGGTAAGTTGTGTTAATGCTTTAAGCTCAAAAATGTTGGTTACTGTTCAAAGAGAGGGAAAAATATTTGAACAGGAATATAGAATTGGCGTACCACAATATTCTGTAAGAGAAATTGGTACAAGTGAAATAACAGGAACAAAAGTACACTTTTGGCCTGATGCTTCTATTTTTCAAACAACAATATATGTAAAAGATATTTTAGCAGGCAGGTTAAGAGAACTTGCTTATTTAAATAGAAATGTTTCGATTATTTTAAATGATTTAAGAGAAACATTAGATGATGGTACAACTTTTACCAAAACATTTTATAGTGAAGGCGGAATAGTTGAATTTGTTGAAATGTTAGATAAATCTAGCAATAGAAATGCACTAATTGCAAATACATTATACTTTGAAGGATATGATGCTGCAAGCAATGTTGCTGTTGAAGTTGCCATGACTTATAACGATGATTTTAAAGAACATATTTTTAGCTATGTAAACAATATTAATACAATAGAAGGGGGTACGCATGTAAGTGGTTTTAGAACAGCTTTAACACGTGTTTTTAAAAGCTATGGCGATAAAGAGGGGCTTTTTGAAAAGGCAAAAGTAGAAGTAGAAGGAGATGATTTTAGAGAAGGACTAAGTGCAATAATTTCTGTTAAAGTGCCAGAGCCACAATTTGAAGGACAAACCAAAACAAAACTAGGCAATAGCGATGTAAGTGGTATTGTTCAATCTTCTGTATCTAAAGCACTACAAGCATATTTAGAAGAAAACCCTAAAGAAGCCAAAAACGTAATTAGCAAAGTAATTTTAGCAGCACAAGCAAGGGTGGCAGCAAGAAAAGCTAGAGAGTTGGTGCAAAGAAAAACTGTTTTGAGTGGAGGTGGTTTACCAGGAAAACTGGCAGACTGTAGCGAAAGAGATGCAGCAAAATGCGAATTGTATTTAGTAGAAGGAGACAGTGCAGGTGGTACAGCAAAGCAAGGAAGAAACAGAAGCTACCAAGCAATACTGCCATTACGAGGTAAAATTTTGAATGTTGAAAAAGCAATGGAACATAAAATATATGAAAATGAAGAAATAAGAAATATGTACACTGCTTTAGGGGTAACTGTTGGCACACCAGAAGATCCCAAGGCATTAAACCTATCTAAACTAAGGTATCATAAGTTAATAATTATGACCGATGCTGACGTTGATGGAAGCCATATTGCAACTTTAATTCTAACATTTATATTTCGTTATATGAAAGAAATGGTTGAACAGGGATACGTGTACTTGGCACAACCACCATTATATTTAGTTAAAAAAGGAAAAGAGGCTGAGTATGCCTATAATGAAGAACAAAGAGTGCAAATTGTTGAAAAGCTTAGTAACGGAAAAGAAGACTCTGTTACTATACAACGTTACAAAGGGTTGGGTGAAATGAACGCAGAGCAACTATGGGAAACTACAATGGACCCAGAAAGAAGGGTTTTAAAAAGAGTAACAATTGATAGTGCAGCAGAAGCAGATAGAGTGTTTAGTATGCTAATGGGCGACGAGGTTGCTCCAAGAAGAGAGTTTATAGAAGCCAATGCAAAATATGCTAAACTAGATGTGTAAAATATAAGTGCAAATTTATACTTAATTAGACACTATCCCATAAAGTGTGTAAGTAAAATAATTAGGGGTTCAGCTTTTTTATAAAAGCTGAACCCTTTTTTCAAATATTGTTAAGAACTGATTTAGGATAAGCCCCCAGTTTGGGATAGGCA
>Ga0268298_10003464_pt1 | contig 16123 bp, 15 predicted proteins | sample WWTPWeurt_MetaG_FD_194462 | JGI IMG/M metagenome (GOLD analysis project Ga0268298, IMG submission 194462) | Activated sludge microbial communities from WWTP in Nijmegen, Gelderland, Netherland - WWTP Weurt | ecosystem: Engineered > WWTP > Aerobic digester > Activated sludge | place... | reverse complement strand
TTATGCCTTTTATTTCGGCCAGTGCCTTACCCGGAAAACGAGTAGATGCGTAACGTGCTGGAATGATGCCTATGATTTTCATTTGTTCTGAATTGATTTCCAAAAATAACTAAAAACTATTAGCTAACTTAGCCTTGTAATAAAATGAAACGGCTGTTTCTCTATATTCCCGTTTTTTGTCTTGCTCTCCTTGATTATTCTTTTCGTGGTCGTCAGGAAATAAGTCCGATCCGTTTGCTGTCGCAAATGAATGATTCGATCAAAACCATCAAAAACTTAAGGGTAAAGATCTATGCCTTGGAACGAATCGAAAAGAATTTTCTTTCTGCCAATTCTGAGATCAAATTACAAACCAATCCACGTAAATTGTATTTTAAAAATCCGGCAAAAAAACTTGAGATCCTTTATTTAGCGGGTGAAAATAACGGAAAAGCTGTTGTAAAACCACATGTTTTTCCCTATATGACCATTTTGCTGGATCCATCCGGAAACTTGATGCGCAAGAATCAACATTACACCATCAATGAATTGGGTTATGATTTCATAGGGAAGTCGGTTGCGCTGACTTTGAATAAAGACAAAGAAGGCATGAAGAATTTCACCTATCATGGAGTGATCACAAAGAATGGCACGCGTTGTCATTTTTTAGAATATGAGAACAAGGGCTATGCTTACGTGAATTATGTAATTGGTGAGAAAGAAACTGTTACTTCTATCGCCAATAAAAATTGTGTGAATGACTATTTAGTTAGATATACCAATGATCTGGTGAATGATTTCGGTTATTTGAAGAAAGGAAAAGTGATTCAGATACCAAATCTTTATTGTAAAAAGGCCACTATTTATCTGGATGCAGAACTTCTATTGCCTGTTGCGATCTCACTGTATGATGACAAAGGCATTTTTGAGAATTACGAATTCAGCGGCATTCAAAAGAACAAAGGTATCAAGCCGGAAGAATTTACGCGCCAATATCCCGACTATCATTTCTGATCTACAGCGCTTTCATCAGCTCTGTATAGATCTTCACCATTCCTTCAATGTCTTTCTTGTGTACTTTTTCATCCGGTGTATGAACGTTTTCTTCTGCTGCTCCCACAAAGCACCAGTCCCAGGGATTTTCGCTCATTTGCAAGGCTCCTGCATCACTGCCTCCTGCTCCTTCCACTTCCAGTTGGTAAGCACACTTAGTCTTGTTAGCAATTGCAAGAATTCTGTTCAGGTAACTTCTTCGTGGGATCAAACTGTCGCGCATGCTGATCACGGGTCCTTTCCCGAATTTCACTCCGTCGGAGATCCAACTGATATCTGAGATCAAAGCTTGATGAATTTTGTATTTCTTATGCAGAAAGCGCTGCAGGTATTGAACGCTGCCGCCTCCGTGTTCTTCCCAGGTGCTGAATACAATGGCTCCATCTTTTAGGGTTTCGGCAACCCGAAGAGCGTTATAAACGCCCAGGCGATTGTCCATATAGCAACATTGAATGAAATCTTTGTCTTCTCTCCAATTGGGTTTAAAGGTGAGTTCCGTTCCTGTATCCAGATCACGTTCGGCTTTGTATTCAAGTTTTCGGGTGCCGGTCTTTTTGTTTTCAATTACTTTTAATTCAGCATCCAAAATGCCCTTGCTATCCTGGCCTATTAGTTTGAAGCCTGATTTAGCAACCGGACCGCCGATCTTAACGAGTTGTTTGCCGTAACGAACAGTGAATCCAATGCTGTCCATATGAGCGAAAATAGCGGTGCGGGGTTTACCGAATATAAGGACGATGTTATCCTGAAATCCGTCTCCTTCAATGATGGTCGGTTTTGTTTTCCAATTGGGAGAATGTGCCTTGATGTAGTAAAGCAGAAATTGCTTCATGGCAGTTTCATTTCCGCTTGGTGCCGGAATGTGCGTCATTAATTTCAAGGTTTCGTATTTTGTCTTTGCTGCCATCTCAATGTGTTTTTAAATATTTCAATTTCGTTTTATATAATGCTTTTGTTTTCTCTTCGAATGACTCAGAACGATTTTTTTTGATCAGAAATGTGATCGTATTCTCTTTGTCGTATCCGGTTCCTATGATCTTTGCCTCTTCCTCATTCAGCAATTTCATGACAGGGCCGGTGTCTTCTGCTTCAAAATGCAATGCATATTCAAAAAGAACGAATTTTTCAGCAATATCGGAATTTATTATGGCATCTGCAGCAGCAAGTTTATAGGCTTGTATAAGTCCGGTTACACCTAATAAGGTACCACCAAAATAGCGTACGACCACAATGAGTACGTTTGTGAGCTGCGAAGACTGCAATTGATTAAGAATGGGTTTTCCTGCAGTGCCGGAAGGCTCTCCATCATCATTTGCTCTGTAGGCAGCTCCATCAACACCTAATCTCCAGGCATAACAGTGATGTCTGGCGGATGGATGTTCTTTTTTTAATTCCTGAAGTTTTTCTTTTATTTCAGCTTCGCTTTGTACAGGATAGGCATAAGAATGGAATTTTGATCCTTTATCTCTGTAAATTCCCTGTGCCGGTTTGGTAATAGTAAAATACGAATCGCTGAACAGCATCAGATGGAAATTAAAATAACGGAAAGAAGAGCCAATAGAATTCCTGCGATATTCATCTTACTCAGTTTTTCTCTGAACAGGAATGCGCCAATGAGGGCAGAAAAGGCTACATTCGAAACATTCAGAAAAGGGAAGAGAACGGCACTGCTCATGATGTGGGTGTCCAGGGCTTCAAAAATGAAATAGATACTGAAGTAATTTGGCACACCCAATAAGGCGCCCCCTATAATATTCTTAATGGAAAACAGGTCTTTCATTCCCTTTTTATTTTTCAATTGCTGAAAAGAGATCACCAGTATACCACAGACAAATGCTGACGCAAAAATAAAGGCACTGAACAAGGCGCTTTCGGTATTGTTGTGAATATAATAGGCGTTACAGGCATTGAGACTTAGATCTATCAAACCACTGCCAATGAATACGGCAGCAGGAAGCAATATACCGTTAGAATGGTGTTCTTCCTTTTTTACGGATGCAAAATAAACAGAAACAAGGGCTAGTAGTATTCCAATTACTTTATACCAAAGCAACTCCTGACCCAAAAAGAAAACGGAAAAAAGAACCGGAATGACCAGACTCATTTTATTTGCTATAGAAGCAGCGGAGAGACTCACTTTTTGTGTTGTAAGGGAGATAAGATACAAAACCCCAATGAATAAAGAACCAAGTGGCATTGCCAGTTTGAACCAGGAAGTCGAGATCACATCCTGCATGTGATAATCGCCTTTCACAAATATCATCCCGGTTAAAAATGCAAAAATGTAATTATAGATAATGGCCGTAAATGTATTAACTCCGTATTTGGGGAATAATTTGAATAGAAAAAGTAAAAAAACACTGAATAAAACAGCAAGAATTATATATAACATAGATTAAAGAAGTAAAAGTAAAATTAATTTGATAATTTTAGGGCATGAATACCAAAAGGACCGTACTTATCGCATTTGTTTTTCTATTTAGTTTTCTAATCAAAGCTCAGAATATTTATTACAAAGTTGTTCCTCAGGACTCGCTGATCTTGTTCAGCGATACCATTCATAAGGTTAAATTCATCTATAAAGATTCTTTAGGCAAACAAGATTATAGTCTCCATTTCAAATATGTCATGCGTTTTTTCCCCAGTCTGGAGTATAATTCCATTAAAGTGATCTTCAGAAAAACAAAAAGGGTCTCAAGGGTTAAGCCTTCGTTCTGGTGTTTTTTCCAGGCGCCTGAAAAGAGAACGTATAAAATGATCTTCAGTACCAAATCCAATCCAACATTGGATAGCGTGATCATGAAAAATCTTAGTTTTCAATCCCAGCTGGGTATGATCGCCAGTGAAATAGGAAGTGTGAAAGACTTGAGTACGGATGGGTTCTTTGATCTGATCGGCTGGCACTTCAAGCAAATTGCCAGAAGAGCAAGAAAGAAATTGGATCATGATAATGATATGAAGGTGCTGGAGGCAGGATGTGGTTATCTTCTATTGGCATTAAGTATGGAAGAAGCTGAGAAATTACAGATCGACCGATGGCATGATGCACATGCTTACGCACATTATTTCAGGCACTACCAAAATCACTTTATGAGTCCGGAAGGGATCAGAGGCTATATCAGTGATATGCCTGTGTATGTCACACACCAATACAAATAGTCGGGCGCGACTATTTTCTGTACAAATTCATGTTATCAATGTATTCCCAAACTTTTGGATGAAGAAAGAACTGCACATTTTTCTTTTCCTTTAAAGCTTTGCGAATAAATGTAGAGGAGATCTCCATCAATGGAGCTTCGGTGATACGGATCTGTTTGTGATCATCAAATGGTGAAGGTCCTGCGTTTTTTCTCGGATAAACATAGATCTTGTGATGCTTCAATATCTCTTCGTAATTCTTCCATTTATCAAACGTAACAAGATTGTCTTGCCCCATAATGAGACTAAAGGTGTGTTTGGGAAATTTTTCTTTCAGGTGAGCAAGAGTATTGATCGTATAAGAAGGTTGAGGTAAGCCGAATTCAATATTGCTTACTTTGATGTTTTGATGAAAATCCAATGCAAGATTGATAAGATGCAGACGATCGTGCTGATCGAGGAGCCCGGATTTCTTTTTCAATGGATTGTGTGGACTAAGTACCAGCCAAACCTGATCCATTTCTGTAAAGGCCTGCATGTAGTTGGCAAGAGCTAAATGGCCTATGTGAACCGGATTGAAGGAGCCGAAGAATAAACCTATGTGCAGTTTTTTATCAGTGGTCATAGGCTTCTCCGAGTAGTTTTTGCATACCGGGTTGAAGTTGGTTGATCCTTCCCAGGGTTACGCCTATGAAAATCGATTTTTTGAGATGGTGAGGTTTTTTATCAACCTTAAAATCTTTAGGTAAGAACGATATGGTAAAGTTCACTTTGTACAGATCATAATTGTTCTGGTTATTGTTTTGGTTCAATAATCCATTCTCTGTCATGTAAAGACTCAGCTCAGTACTTTGTGAATGCCAGATGCCATTGAGGAACATTTGACCATTGAGTTTAACGGTAGTGTGATTATGATTCGCAAGATCTTTGAAATAGTTCGGATCCATCGGAGCTTTAAAGTAAAGATAAGTGTCAGTTAGATCATTTAACCATTGGTCTATTGAATCTTCTCCTACTTTGAACTTACTGAAATCCAGTTTGAGATAGAAAGAGCTTTTACTTTCATCGTAAAAAAGATAGCTCGCATTGTTGATGGAGAAACACTGATGATCTTTGATGCAGGTTTGTATTCCGGTATTGGAGGAAATAATGTTTTGGGAGTGCATTGCGTCAACGCAGAACAGCGCATAAAGCACAAAGATAGATCGAATCAACTTCATACAATAAATGTACAAAAAATTCAGACTTTTTTTCTATTCAAACTCATGGCTTTCAGCATCCAGTCGGGCAAAGGTTTTTCAGGCGCTCTTTTTCTAAGATCAAGGTACCAGCCTAATTTTTTAAGGACAGGGATCTTCTTGGTTTCAACGAATTCGATCAGTGTGCCATCCGGATCCTCAATGTATGTAAAGTGACCTGCTGCCTCTCCCATTTCAAAACCTGAACCTCCGTCAACAGTAAAGGGATGACCCATCTTTTCACATTTAGTTTTTAAGGCATTCATGTTCTTGATATCAAAACAAAGATGAATGAATCCCAGATCGCCCCAGAATCTGTTCTCAAATATTTTTCTTGGGGTATAATTCTTCACCTCGATCAACTCAATGTAACTTTTGCCCAGTAATTTGGAAAAAGGTCCAACGCGATCTTTGCTGTGCGTTAGAACGGTTCTTCGGCAAAGCGCATTGCCACCGGGTAAAACGGCAAGATCATCAAAACTTTTTTCTCCGGAGTAGAGCACCTGATCATAGCCCAAGATCTCGGAATAGAATTTAATAGATTTTTCGGTGTTGCTTACTCCAATGGATATTCCATTCGGACCACCCGTATTTTTCAGGCCCTTTCCAAACCAGTTATTGTCTTCGATCACCTCAAATAAATTTCCATATTTATCACTCAGGTAAAAATGTTTTTTGCCGTAGGGGGTAGAGGAAATGTTACCTAGAATTTTTGTATTGAGCGATTGAAGATGATTGAAAGAAGCCTGAATATCGTCCGTTTTGATCTTAGCACAGGACAATCCCAGATCTCCCATTTTTGGTTCGAACAAAGGGTGTTGAGGTGTGCGGCTGGTGTATTGCCAGATCTCAAATCCACCCCCGCCTTTTAAATTGATGGCCAGTATAGCATGACGCGAGTGGGGTTTACCGCCGGTGTAAGGCAACATCAATTCAGCCTGTGCTGCTTCTTCAAACACGGGAATATCCATCCCAAAATGTTTGTTATACCAATGAAAAGCCTCGTGCACATTGGGAACACCTATCCCAACTTGTTGTATTCCGGAAATAATGTAGGTCATAACTAAATTCTTTTGCAAATTTAAGAATAAGCATGGGAGGACAATTTTTATTCTGGTTTTTTTATAAATTAGCCTAACAAAAACCTATCTATGAAAAAACTTCTACTTAGTCTAATGAGTTTCTTAACTCTAACCATTACAGCCCAGGTGCCAACACCCACACTGTATTTCACGATCACCTCACACAATGAGCCACCTCCAATGGAAGTGTACACTGTTCAGGCTACCTATAGCTTAACAAGTGATACTCTGCGTAAGATCGTTGATATGATCAACACCAAGAATGCGAAATTCAACATGCAATTGAACCCTAATTTTGTTGAAGGCGCGCTTATGTTTGAATCGGCTGCCACTAATCCAACCGATGTTATTCAGTATGCTTATAATATAGGAGGAACACCCGGCAATGTGGTGCAAATTGATCCAAGATACAAGCAAAGCGGAATGTATAACATTGCAGATGTGAGTTATTCAATTGGATTGACAGGGGCACAGGCAAGTAAGAATGTGGGTGGCTTTGTGGCCTTGAATGGTACAACAACTCCAAATTCATATACTATTGGCGACTGGATACCTTATACCACTACCATACAGGCACAGAACACACCTACTTATTCCTGGAAAGCCGATGTGATCTGGGGTGCAGGAAGCTTACCACCACACAGCAACGATGTAAATAATTATGGAATCTGGAAACCAAGAGGGAAGACAGATTCAGTTGACTTCTATTGTCACAATCCTGCTCAAAATGTTTGGTTGCAAGGAAATGGTTGTGGATGGGTTCTTACTCCAACCACCAATGTGAATCAGGTGATCTCTGAGATAAGAGCTGAAGCAACTAAGATCAGAAATGGCACCTATCCTTCTAATAAATTTTACAATGGGCACTTGATGATCAACTTCAAAGATTTTGGCACGAGCACCGTTACTCCTACCTTCCAAATGCGTAAGGAATTAGGAAAGATCATCGATTCAATCAATGTGATGGTTTCACAAGGGAAGATTGCCTGGAAAACGATCACGCAAAAACAAACTACATTCAATGCATGGAGTACCGCTAATTCCATTTCCTATTCTCAATGGCGATGTGGGCAAACAAATACAGTTACTGCAACCTGTGCCCCAAATGGAATATTTGAGAATAGTACTTTATTGAATAATTATTTGCTGATTGCGCCCAATCCAGCGAATAATAAAATGAGCATTTCTTGGGGTGGACAGCTCAATCAAAACACTATTCTTGAGATGTATGATAACCTGGGAAGAAGAGTTTATTCAGAAAGAATGCAACATTCAATTACAGAAGTGAATGTGTCTCAGTTCTCTGAAGGATTATATACCATTATCGTGCAAAATGATGCAGGACAAGCCAGGCCTGCCAAGATCCTGATCCAGCATTGATCTTAAATGCTAGCGAATGTAGCCCGTCAATTGACTTTGACGGGCTTTTTTTATAATTTCAGCCTTTTAAATCGATAGCTATGTACGGAAACCTAAAGCAGCAATTACAGAACACTCTAAAGGAGATAGAAGATAACGGATTATTTAAACGTGAACGCGTGATCACTTCACCTCAGGGTGCTGTTGTCACCGTGAACGGAAAAGAAGTCATCATTTTCTGCGCGAATAACTATTTGGGATTGTCTTCGCATCCAAAAGTGATCGAAGGAGCTAAAAAGGCATTGGACACACATGGTTATGGAATGAGCAGTGTGCGTTTTATTTGCGGAACACAGGATATTCACAAAACGCTTGAAAAAAAGATCGCTGATTTTCTTGGACAAGAAGATACCATTTTATATGCCGCTGCCTTCGATGCAAACGGTGGAGTTTTCGAACCTTTGTTCGATGAGCAAGATGCTATCATCAGCGATGAATTGAATCATGCTTCGATCATTGACGGTGTGCGCTTATGTAAGGCACAACGTTACCGTTATAAGAATTGCGACATGGCCGATCTGGAAGAGCAATTGAAAAAAGCGCAGGCACAACGCCACCGTATCATAGTTACCGATGGAGTTTTCAGTATGGATGGTTTTGTTGCGCCATTGGATAAGATCTGTGATCTGGCTGATAAATACAATGCTTTGGTAATGGTAGATGAAAGTCATGCCAGTGGTTTCATTGGTAAAACAGGAAGAGGAACAGTTGAATTGAAGAATGTAATGAAACGTGTGGATATCATCACCGGAACTTTAGGAAAAGCATTGGGAGGAGCAATGGGTGGTTTCACAACCGGACATAAAGAGATCATTGAGATCCTTCGTCAGCGTTCTCGCCCCTATTTATTTTCCAACTCACTTGCTCCTTCTATTGTCGGCGCATCCATTGCAGTATTTGACATGTTAAGCTCTACAACTGAATTGAGAGATAAATTGGAATACAATGTCAATTATTTTAAAGCAGGAATGAAGAAGATAGGATTGGAGATCCGTGAAGGAGATTCTGCCATCGTTCCGGTTATGCTTTACGATGCAAAGCTTTCACAGCAATTCGCCAATAAATTATTGGATGAAGGAATTTACGTGATCGGATTCTTCTATCCTGTAGTACCTAAAGATAAAGCACGTATACGTGTTCAATTAAGCGCAGCGCATACACAAGCACATTTGGATAAAGCGATAGCGGCTTTTGAGAAAGTGGGGAAAGAGTTAGGGGTGATCAAATAAAATTCTAGTTGTGAGATTAAACTCGCCTTCCTGTCAAATTACAGGCGAAAACTTTTTTGAACTAAAAAAGATGAAAGCTCTACGTCTATTCAAGAAGACAAGTGCTTATTTTAGTTTCTTTCTACTTTTACTTTTTAAATCTTATGGACAAAGTGATTCAGCTTTCAAATCAAAACTTTCTTCAATAGAAAGGGAGAAAAACGATACGGTTCGTATCAATTCCTTATTTGATCTGGCTTTGCAAAGCAAGAATAGGGATCTTAAAGAGGCTAAAATTTATGCAAGTAGGGCTTATCATGAAAGCAAGTCATTAGATCAGAAAAAGATTCAACTAAAATTTACTGCTGATGCTTGCAATATACTTGGAATGATAATGGTTGTTTCAGGGCTAGAAGATTCTGCGTCAATTCTATTTGATGAGAGTTTGTCGAACAATCTTCTATTAAACGATCCTCCTGCAATAGCTAAATCTTATAATAACTTAGGTAATCTGAATTACTACAAAGGAGTGTACAATGTTGCTCTTTCAAATTACTTGAATGGATTGCGCATCAGCGAAAAATTGAAAGATTTGAAGGGAGTAGCAAGAGTTGCAGATAATATTGGCAATGTCTATTACAAATTGAATGACCCGAAGAGTGCAATTCGTTATCATCAATTGTCTTTAGAAAAGCACAAACTACTAGGGGATAGCGAAGGCGTGGCGTCAAATTATATTAATATTGGTTTAGGTTTTCAAAAAACAGGTGAATACGCAAAAAGCTTAAGTCTTCAGAAAAAAGCTTTGGCGATTTACACGCAATCTAAGAACAATTTATTCATCGCTAAATGCTATAATAATATTGCATTGGCCTATGATGAAATGGATAGTATTGATTTAGCATTAGAGTATTATAAGAAGTCGTTGAAAATTAATTCTGATGCTAATTTTGTATCACAAATTGGTTTGAATCAATATAATATCGGAAATATTTACCTACAAAAGAAGGATTTTGTAAATGCGGTGAAAGCTTTGGAAGCCTCAAAATTGATCATTTATGAAAGTAGTAATTTAGAAATTCTAAAGAATATTTATAAAAAATTAGCAGAAGCAAATCTTGCCGTGGGGAAACATGCTATTGCTTATTTGAATCTAGCAAAATACGATTCAATTCAAAGTATAGTGATGAATGAAGAAGTAACTTCTCAGATTGCAGAAATGCAAATAAAATATGAAACCGAGAAGAAAGATGATCAGCTGAAAATTCAAAAACTAGAACTGGAAACAAAAGAAAAAGAAGCGGTTTATTCAAAAATTCTTTTTATTGGTATTGTTACCATTATACTTTTGCTTTTTTCTTTCTTCTTTATACGTTTCAAAAGCAAGCAAAAATTAAAGGATGAAATAGATCGAATTGAAAAGGAAAATGTGAAGAAAAGAGTTGAGCTGGAAACCAAAGAGAAAGAGCGTAATCGGATCTCAACGGAATTGCATGATAATGTTGGATCATCCGTAAGTTTTATTAGTTCGAAGATCGATTGGTTGATCAAGAATCGCTCATTTAATGAATCCGAGAAAGTAGAGCTTTTGTTCTTAAAGGATTCCTCTCAGGACGTGATGAATCGGCTAAGAGAAACACTTTGGACCTTGAATAATAAAAGCATCAGTAATACCGATCTTTGTGATAAGTTAAAGGTCTATTTGCGAAAATACATTTTGTGCACATTGAACATCACTGACTCTTTAAGCACAGAATGCATACTTCCGAATGAGGATGTGTTGGCAATCTACCGATGTGCTCAGGAAATTGCGAACAATATCAATAAACATAGTGAGGCGCAGACCGTTAAGATCGAATTCTACTCTGATGAAAATACTAAACTTAAAATATCCTTTTTAGATGATGGTGTAGGATTTGAGGAGGAAAACAAAGAGGATAGTTATGGATTAAGGAATATTCGGAACAGGTTGAAAGATATTGGAGCGAAATTGGAAATCAACTCTGTAAAAGGGAGAGGCACTTCAGTAACGATCATCTATAATTAGTTCAAATGCACTATTCCTAGAAGGTAAATTGATAAGTTTATTTGTAGAATGATAAAGATCGCAATAGTTGATGATAAAAGGTTGAACCGATTGGATAGGGCCAAGGAGTTGGAGTACAATGGCGAGATCAAAGTTATTTTCACCTCTCAAAACGGCGCTGAATTTCTGGAGAAGATGAAAGAGACCCCCGCGTCCTCTCATCCGGAAATTGTATTAATGGATATTGATATGCCTGAAAAGAACGGAATTGATACGGTTAGAGATGCGAAGGTGGTGTATCCTGATATTGAATTTCTGATGTTGACAGTTTTTGATGACGATGAAAAGATATTTGAAGCAGTAAAAGCTGGGGCTTCCGGTTATTTACTTAAGGATGAGAGCTCTGATACGATCATAAATTTCATAAAGCAAGTAAAGGAATTTAGAACAGTTCCAATGAGTCCTGCTATAGCCAGAAAAGCATTGAAGCTCCTTACGAGAACAGAAAAGGCAATTGTGGCCGATGCTCCGAAATCTGATCTTACTGAAAGGGAATTATTAGTGCTTAAAGGGCTTGTCGATGGATATGATCACAAAGAGATCGCTGAAAGATTATTTGTTAGTCCGCATACCGTCAGAAATCAGATCTCAAGTATTTACAAAAAACTGCATGTGAATGGAAAGGTGGATGCAGTCAAAATTGCGATCAAGAATAACCTCCTCTAAAGTTTTATTTTTCTTTTAAAAAGCCGGACCTACCGGCTTTTTTCATTTAAACCTGTCAATTTAGTGCATTTGTACTATTCGTGACCTTTTACAAAAGCCGGAAATTTGCTCAACAAACCAAAACCTTTATTATGAAAAGAATTTTTATTTATTTGTCTTCCATGGTTAGCTTAACAATGTTGGCTCAACCTACCACACACAGTGTAATGCCTGCAATTGGAACCGCGTACAGTTTTAATACTGTTACCGGAGCAATCACGCATGCACCAGGTGGCAGTGGTCAAGTATGGAATTTCAACCCTATTGCCAATTCGGTTACTTTAACGTATTCCATTATTCCTTTGGCTGCAACTACTGCATCAGATCAATCTACTTTTCCGACTGCGAATTATTTTAGATTAAAGTCTTTGGGCTCAATGACAGTAGGATTGGATTTTTTACATATACAGAACGATCGCCTAATTGAGTTGGGCGAAAGAGGATCAGGCGGAAATTATAATATAAAACCGGTACCTTATACCACTTATACTTTTGGAATGAATGTTGGTAGCACCCATGTTTCTACTTACACAACGGGAGCAGGCACAACAACGCGTACTGTTAAGTGTGATGGTACAGGCACAATAACAACTCCTTTTGGAACATTCAATAATGCGCTTCGTCTTAAGACATACAATGTAGGAGAAGTTGATACACTTTTTTCATATTACGACACACAGCCTGAAATGCGTTTACATCTGCAATATGTAAGAAAGGGCGACAATTCAATTGCAAATAAATTCGTATACAATTACAGCTATGCGCCGAGTTTGTTAAATGAAAATAGTACTTCAGATGCTTTATTTACTGTTTTCCCAAATCCAACAAACGGTATTATCACATGTAGAGGTCAAGACTTACATGCGATCAAGAACGTAACAGTTTACAATTCAACAATGCAGAAATGTATGCAGCAAGTATTACTTGATGAGAATCTATCATTGGAATCCCTGCAAAGTGGCTTGTACTTCTTGGAAGTGAGATCTAACAATTCAACTAGTCTGATCAAGGTGATCAAGAATTAAAATTATTAATGAAATACACAGATATGAAAAATATATTATTACCTCTTCTTTTTATACCATTCTCCTTCAGCATTGCGCAAAACACTCCTGTGGTCAAGAATGGCATGATCTTAACTATGAGTCATAAAGACTTTGGTCTATCCCACGTTCCTGAAATAACAGAAAAGACGAAAGCAGAAGAAAGGGAAAAGTTAGTTGATGAGTTCAACGAAAAAGCTCTTTCCGGCCAAATGAAATCATTCAGTAAAGATCCGGTCACGATCGAGATCGCAAATGAAAAAAGTTCAGATAAAGGCACATCGTTCATGACCTATTATCGTCAGCCTGTTGTTGGCGGAAGTGGTTGTCGAAGCGTGAACAAATTTGATGGGGCTCTTTTCTTCACCAAAGACACCACTTACTGGGCAGTGCATACTGAACCAATGATGATTCAAGGCCTAACAAAGGATTATAAATTAGATACCACTGCGATTATTACTTTTCCGGTTTTGCGTTATCCTTCCAAGATCAAGATCGGCGAAGTACTTCCTATATCAATGATGCATTACATGGGCACACCCGAGAAATCATTCAGAAAAGTAATGGCTTCTGTTGTAGTAGGATCAAAGTCTTCAACTTCCATTGAGAATGTAGAAGTTCAAAAGATTGGTATTGGGAATGGTAATTATGGTTTTGAACAGCGTTTGGGAATTGTAACTCGCTATGAAAATGTGTATGAACATGTACCGGTAGACTTAGAAACTAGCATTGAAATGGGTTTAAGTCGTATTTTTAATGTTGGCGCTGCTGTTACTGCTACGGAAAATATTTCCATTAGTGGAAAAACATATCTTGCCTACATCATAAGAAGCGAGGAGTGGAATGGAGATATGCAAGTGAAAATGGATGTGAAAGCGTATGCAGATGAAAAGGCAAAAGTAAGTAACAAAGTGGCTTCAAAAGCGGAAGACTTAGCAACGCGACGTAATTTAAAGACAGCTAAGAAAGTTGAAAAAGCAATGAACAAAGGTGCCGACAACAAGAATGAAGAAGGCTACACGGTAATGTATGAAGATCGCTGGTATGTTCCTGAATTAGGTCTTGAAGTGAAAAAGATCAGATACAATAAATATGGTATCATTGAGTACATCCTTGAACCTATTTCTATAACTTTTAAATAATATAAGCCATGAAAAGAATGAAACAAATTTTTATTGCAATTCTACTTTTGTCAGGATTCGCAAAAGCCCAAGATCCTCAAAGAAAATTAATGGAATCCATTTGTTCTGGTAACATTGAGGCTGTGGAATACTGGATCAGCCAAGGTGCTGATGTGAATAAGAAGTATGATGGCGCCTACTCAATTAATGGAATGGAAACCAAAACCACTAAACTAAATGAGTTGCCGGTGCATGCAGCTTTAGCTGCGTTGAATGCTGATATGGTCATCTTTTTGTTGGATAAAGGCGCTGATCCGGATAAGGAGAATGGATTCGGATCTTCTCTCATACAAGTCTTGGCAACAAAGAGCCATCATTTTGTTGTGGCTAATAATTTGTGTGAAGGCCAGGAATCTAATCGCGATATTAAAATGGCAAAGAAAATGATAGAAAAGAAGGCAGAACTAAATGGAAAAGCATTCGGAAAACGAACTTTGCAAATTGCCCGCGAATATGATAAATACAGGCCATCTGCTGCACAAGGAGCATTCTTTAGCTTCCTTAAATCGAATGGAGCAAAAGAATAGATCATTCATTTTTAAAAAGGCCCTGATACTTCAGGGCCTTTTTCAATTCAGGACCAATTTCTTAATTTTTATTGTTCCATTGCGTTGATGGATAGAAAGGAAATAGATGCCTTTTTTTAATTCAGGCAAACGAATCTGAATTTCCTCGTTTCTTTTATGATAAGCAAGTGATTCGATCGCTTTCCCATTTAAATCAAAAAGTTCAACATGACTTAAGTCGTTTTCTGATCTTATTTTCAGCATGCCGTCATTTACAGGATTCGGAAAGACCACTTCTAGATCTTCATCTAGTTCTTCGATCCCTGTACCGATCTGCAAACGAAATGTATCTGCAAAACAATTCAAACTGTCTCTTACATAAATGACAGTGTTGCTGTTAACGGTAAATAGATTCTGTTTTGTTTTATTTGAATTGTAATTCCAGTTATAATTTCCGTTCCAGGATGCATTGAGCGTAAATGTTTGTCCGAGCTGACACCAAATCAATCTGTTCTTTTTTATATTCTTGAAAATGGTGAACTGATCATGTATCAAGCTATCTTCTCCAATGAATTTTGCATCCAGTCGGTTTCCATCTGTTTCTATGACTCCAGCCATACCTTTTAAAGAATTTGAGTAATACATGGCATTATGAGGATAAGTGCTTTGTGTTGCACCGATCCATCCTGCCGAACCACATACGGCATACACGACGCCTTTATTTCCGGTGCTGTCTTTTATATAGGGACAAGAATTAAAGCTTCCATCATATCTTGCCGAAGAAGTGTCTTTAGCATGGATGTTCTTGTTGTATTCCAGTTCATAGCCCTGATGTCCTTTCATCAGCCAGCTTCTTTCGTAATTGTGACTGTGCCCGCTCAAAACCAGATCCACTTTATTCTTCTCAAATAATGGTGTCACATATTTTCTCATGTTCACCAACTCTCCTTCCAGATCCGAATTGTGACTGCCCATGGTAAAAGGCGGATGATGAAAATAAACTAGGGTCCACATGGAATTATTCATCTGAAGATCTTGTTTGAGCCAAAGGTATTGAGGTGAAAGTGTATCGTACACCCGAAGCGAATTTTCTGTCCCATAAGAATCAATGCTTACAAAATGTATGTTACCATAATTAAAAGAATAATAAGCTTCAGTTCCAGATGCTGTTCCGCCCAGTTCTCCTCCTGCAGGAAGGTAAAAGTGATCAAAGTAAGCAATTGTTTTATTTTCTGCATTGAATGCATTGTCACCGTAATCGTGATTTCCGGTAGCAGGGTACAAACAGGTTTTCTGCATCACAAAATTATTTTGGTAGGGAAGAAAGAATTTAGCTGTGTATTCAGCGTCAGTTCCTGAGTAATACGCGTTATCTCCTAAGAGCAGCCAGCAATTGATGTATTTGTTCTGAATGTAATTCATCAACGCTTCTTTTGTTTTCTGTTGTGTGATCATTGCGGTTCCACAATCACCGGTAACAAGTAT
>Ga0268298_10003463_pt1 | contig 16126 bp, 11 predicted proteins | sample WWTPWeurt_MetaG_FD_194462 | JGI IMG/M metagenome (GOLD analysis project Ga0268298, IMG submission 194462) | Activated sludge microbial communities from WWTP in Nijmegen, Gelderland, Netherland - WWTP Weurt | ecosystem: Engineered > WWTP > Aerobic digester > Activated sludge | place... | reverse complement strand
TGGGTGTGGCCGATCTGGTCGAGCGGGATGTCGCCGAGCAAGGGGATCAGGTGCTTGCGCAGCAGGATGTCCTTGTTGAGCATGGTCGCGGGGCGGTGCCGGTTGGCCTCGCCGTGCTCCGCGTACGAGCGCGGGGCGAACTCCGCGAGCGTCGGGATCGGTTGCTTCTTCGCGTCGTCGCTTGCTCCCTTCTGGACCTTGACCTCGGGGGCCGGGTCGCGCTGGTCGTGGCCGTAGCGGATGAGCCACACCTCGCGCTCCTTCGCCCAGCGCTCCGCGGCCGTTCGTGAATTGGCAGTCGGCACCTTGCAGCGCTCGCGGATGACCCGCCCGTCGAGCAACTTCACGTGGATGTCGGCCTGCCAGGTCACTTGTCCGGTTTCCTTGTACGTGCGCTGCCGTACCTTGATCGTCATCGTCGTCCACCTTCGGGTCCGGTGAACGCGTCGCACTCTCGCGCAGGACGGTATCGCCCTGCGCGGCGTTGTCAAGCGCGAAGCGGCCCGGCGGCCCGTGTTGTTCTCCAGCCCGGCGGCCGGGTGACTGTCCCAAGAGACAGGCATACGGCCCCAGTGCAGGATAACCGGCCGGCCGACCTGGCGACAAGGCCACGTGGTCGCGCGGCGCGCCGGCGCGTGTGGCGGTGGAGGGGTGGATCCGTGCGTGGTGGCTCGGGTGGTGGCGAGCATCGGCGTGATGGTTGGCGTGGGGGTTGCGGGACCATCAAGGCACGCCGCCTTCGACATCAGGGCCGAGGGGCGTGTTCCGTGGCCGTGCGCCGGGCTTCGCAGGCGAGCTCCACCAGGCGCCGAACTCGTGACCACCGACATCAAGGCCCAGTCAACGGCCGGAGCGCCGCGAGGATCGCGTCGCCGGCCTCGCGGATCGTGCAGGCGCTCGTGTCGAGCGCGGGCACGATCGTGATCCCTCGTCCGGACCTCGCCAGCCCGGTGACGAGCTCGTCGAGCAGCTCTCCGACGCTCCACAGGAACTCCCGCTGCGCGTCCTCCCGGGCGCCGCGGTGCTCGGAGTACCGCCGATCGAAGGTCGGGCGGTCGACGTGGAGGCGCTGCACGAGGATCGGGACGTCGTGCCCCGCCAGCCGGGCCGCGAGCGCGCCGCGCCAGTCCCTCGGCGTCGAGGTGCCCGGGCGCCGGATCGCATAGGCCGCGTTGCCGATGTGCCAGGTCTCGACGACGCGGCGGATCCCGCGGACGCCGCGGAGCGGTCGCGCCTGCCGATCCCGATCCTCCTCCTCGGCCCACAACGCGGCGTCGAAGTCCTCGCCCGCGTCGACGGTGGCGCTCGAGGGCCCGCGCCGCTCCATGGCCTCGCGCCCGAGCTCCGCATGGAAGGGGGCCTGGAGGTCCCGCGCCAGCTGCTGGCCGAGCGTCGTCTTCCCTGAGCCGTGGACACCGACGAGGATCACATCCGAAGGAGACGCTCCGACGACGCTCATCGCACACCTCGCGGTCCGGTCCGCAGGGCCAGCCAATCCAGGAGCCCCTCGCTCGCCGCCGCGACCCCGCGCCGCTGCAGCTCCGCGATCAGCGGATAGCCGAGGTCGCCGCGATCCATGCAGGGGCGGAGGTGGCCGTCGTGCGTGAGGCGCAGCGCGAAGATCCCCTCGCGGCAGATCCGGCGGCGCTCGCAGGTCGCACAGTCCCGCCACGGGGCGTGCTGCCCCAGGTGCTCCGTCTTGATCTCGACCCAGGGCCCGTCGTGCCACCGCAGTCGCGTGGTGTCGAGGCTGTGCGGGTCGTGCTCGCGGGCGGTCTCGTCCGGTCGCCCGAGCCAGCTCCCGAGCAATTCGATCAGCCGCGAGGGCTCGATGTCGGCGTTGAGGTCGTCGAGCACGTTCACCAGCACGCCCCGATCCGCCGCGAAGGCGAGGAGCGCGCGCAGGTCGTCGTCGTCCTCGGGCCCGGAATAGACGTAGTTGAGCTTGGTCGGGAGTCCCCGGCGCAGGAGTGCCTCCAGGAAGCGCGTGCGCGCGAACAGCAGCTCCGCCCTGTTCCCGCGCCGCACGAAAGCCCGCTCGTCGAAGCCGTGGATCGAGAGGTTCATGCGATTCAGGCCCGCCTCGAAGACGCGGTCCTGCACGAGGGGGGACACGCCGCCCGCGGTGATCACGGAGAGGTCCGCCGCGGGGAAGGTCGCCCGCGCGGCGGAGACGAGCTCCGGGAGGTCGCGGCGGAGGAGCGGCTCCCCGCCCACGAACTTGATCTTGGCGAGGCCCACCGGCGTGAGCGCCTCGAAGGCGGCCTTCAGGGCCTCGAGGGGGAGCCCCCCCTCGAAGCCCTTTCGACGCGGATCGCCCTCCATGTGACAATACGAGCAGCGATGATTGCACGAGGGCGTGGCGACGATGCGCAGGTAGGTCGGGTGCCTCCCGGTCCCGGCGCTCGCCACGGGCGAGGGCGCGAGGACGTGGGCCGCGCCCGCCGGACGTCGCAGGAGCTGAACCGCTGGCACGAAATCTCCGGCTCTCATGGCACGAGTCCCCCGCGAAGGGTGGTCCGACGAATCGCATCGCAGGCGCGCTGCAGGACCTCTTCGGGCCCCCGATCGGCCGCGACGATCTCGAGCTCCCCGACCACGCCGGGGGCCCGGAAGGCGTCCAGATAGGCCGCGCGTAGCGCGTCGTCTCGCTCGAGCGACGCCGCGTCGATGCCGCGCGCCGCGCCGCCTCGGGCCTCGATCCGCGCGGCTCGGACGTCGCGGGGCGCGTCCAGGAAGAGGGTCAGCGTCGGCGTCAGCAGCGTCTCGGCGACCTTCTCGATCACATTCGTGACGTCGCCGAGAACCCGCGGGTAGGCGAGCGTCGACGCCCAGTAGCGATCGACGACGACACAGGTGCCGCGGGCCAGCGAGATCCTCGCCGCGTCGCTCGTGAGCGAGACCGAATAGGCATAGAAGAGCTGGCGCGATGTCCCGCGCAGGCCGTGCCTCCGGTCGCAGGCGTCGCGCACCTCGGCGGAGATCGCGTGCGAGCTGGACAGGATCTGCGCGCCGAAGGTCTCGCCGAGCCTCTGTACCAGCGTGGACTTGCCGGCGCCGTCGAGCCCCTCCACGACGACGAACCAGGGCCGGGAGCACCCGGCGTCGCTCGGCCTCACAGCTCGTCCTCCCTGGCACGCTCGATCGCGACGAGCTCCCACTCCTGCGGTCCGCGAGGCGAGGGACAGGTCCGGCTCTCACCCACGGACGCCCCCGCTATCGATTGACCGAGGGGGCTGTTGATGGCGACCCGTCCGACCTCGGGGTCGCTGTCGTCCCAGCCACCGAGGACGATCCGGCGCTCCACGTCGCTCTCTGGATCGGTGAGGCGCACCGCGCAGCCGACACCGGCGACCGTGGGCTTCAGCGGCGCCTCCACGACCTCGAGCGCCGCCAGCACGCCGGCGAGCTCGCGGATCCGCGCCGCGAGCGCGTGCATCTGGCGCTGGTTCTCCTCGTACGCGAAGTTGTCGTGCCAGACCGAGGAGTCGCCCGCGCCGGCGGCCTCCTCGTTGGAGCCGCAGACCGCGAGGTAGCGCAGGCGCGCTTCATTCAGGCGCGCGAGGGCACGCTCGTAGCCAGGGCGGGTGGTGGTCCGTCGTGTCGTTGATTCGAAGTTGCTCATTGGTTCCTCGTCGTGGTCCATGTCCGGGCTGACCGCCGAAACGGCTCACCGGGACCGCACGATCGATCGCGCGCTCGCCATCACCTCCGAATGAGGCGTTGGCGCGCGCGCCGGTTGCGATGTCTGGTCCACGCTGCGTATGTGCCGTCAGCCCCGGGAATCGCTCACGCCGCGGATCCGCGCGCGGCTGCCGGGCCGGCGAGGCGCGGGTGATGGCGGTGGCTCCACAGGGCCGCGAGGATCCGCGCGGGACGTCCCTTGTCGACGGCGCAGAAGAAGATCCCCGCCTGCCTGCAGGCCTCGCCGATCTGCTCGGTGTCGGCGTGGCCGGTGAAGCCTTGGGCGACCAGCACGATGTCATAGGCGCCGCGGCGGATCCGCTGGAGGAGCGCCTGACGGCGGCGCGGGCTGTCGGCCGAGGCGACGGCCTCGCACTCGAGGCCGAGCCGCTCGGAGAGGAAGAGCTCGATCTCCGGGGCGCTGCGGTTGGTGGCGAACAGGAGGCGGCGGCCGTGGAGTTGCGCACGCAGTTCGGCGAGCCGGGGGGCGTCCGTTTGCGCGTCCGGCCGCTCGGGCTGCGCGGTCTGTGTCGGGGCGGTCGAGACGATGCGCGGGGCGAGCTGGCGAACCAGCTGATCGAGGCGCCGGCGGTGGCGTCGATCGGTGAACGCGGGCTGCAAGGCGCCGAGGCGGGCGCGGAGGTGGACGCAGTGGGCGGCCATCGCGGGGGTGTCGAAGACGTCGAAGGCCCGCACGAGCCACTGCGCGAGCGCGGCGTCGGCAGTGTCCGCGCCGGGGATCCGACCGAGGACCCATTCGCGCGCGGGATCGCGGCCGAGATAGACCGCCCAACCCTCGAGCGGGACCAGGGCGGGCGCGAGGAGGGCGGCGAGGGCCTCACCGTCGCGCTGGAGCGCGCGCGCGAGCCCGCGGAGTCGACCGATCGCCAGTCCCCATGGCTCGTCGGGCGCGACGCCGCGCAGCCAGCGGAGCTCGGCGGCGAGTCGGAGCAGGCGCAGGTGTTGGCGACGCGCGATCGTCAGGGACGGGGACGTGCGATCGAGGCGCACGGCGTCGCCGAGCGGGCCGCCGAACGCGCGCAATTGGTCGCAGGCGGCGGCGAACAGCGCCGGGGCGTCGTGGGGTGGAGGTTCGCGGGCTGTGTCGTCTGCCCAGCGCTCCGCGGTCTCGAGCCGGGTCAGGCACCACGAGCCGATGGCGCGCCAGGAGTCGAGGGATATGCCGGGCCACGAGCTCGCGGGGGTCGAGCGGGGATCGAGGGCGGTGACGCGGCCGGGCCACCAGAGCCGGCTCAGGCGACAGAGCCGCTCGACGACGCGGCCGACCTGACGATCGGCCCATGTTCCGCCGAGGACAGCTCCGTCGGCGCGGGCCCGGGCGATCCAGGCGGTGAACGTGAGGCGCTGGCGCTCGGGGGTCGAGACCGCCAGCGACGGGAGGTTGGCGTCGAGCTCGGGGAGGAGCGCCAGCAGATCGCGGCTGGCGGCGAGGGTTTCGGACGGGGTGCTCGGGCTGGGCATCGTGGATCTCGATGGCAGGTCCACGCAGGGCCGGAATTCGGCTCACGTCAGTCGCGGCGGTAGCTGTCCTCGACGTCGTCGACGCTGAGCGGGTTGTCGCGCTCCTCGATCTCGCGGGTGAGCTCCTCGATGTGGCGGCGGGCCTCGGCGAGCCGGCGCTTGACCGTCGCCAGGCTGAGCTCCATCTGCTCGGCGACCTCCTCGAGCGAGAGGCCCTCGCAGCGCAAGAGGAAGGCGGTGCGCTCCTCCTCGTCGAGGCGTTGGAGCAGGATCTGCACGCGCAGCCGACGATCGAGGCGCTGGCTCGGCGAAGTGACGGCGTGCTGGACCTGCGAGCTGCGGAACTCCTCGGCGGTGCGAGTGCGGGTGCGGAACTGGAGGAGCTTCTTGCGGGCGATGCCCATCAGGAAGGCGCGCGGGTTGGCGATCGTCGCCGGGCTCTTCCCGAGCAGGGTCTCGAGGGTCGCCTGGGCGAGGTCCTGGGCGTCGGCGTAGGGCACGCCGCTGCTGCGGAAGAAGCGGTTGAGAGAGTCGGCGTGCGCGTTGACGAGCACGGCGATGCTGGCGGCGGTCGGTGTGGTCATGGCGGGGTGTCGTCGTGCTTGTCTCGCGGGCGGTGCAGTTCGGCTCAAACTCGGAAAGAGGGCGATCATGGGGAGCTGCAGCGGGGTTCGGCGTTCCGGTCTCCAGCGCACTGTGCGCGACAGCGAGCGAGCGCGCTCTCGTCGTTGCACGCGCCTCGGCAGCGGGTGGCGCACGGCTGGTCGTCGGATATCGTCGACGTGCGGTCCGACTCCTTGCGGCCGCCGCGGAGCACGCCCGAGAAATTGCCGAGCTTGCCGCTCTCCGCATGAAAGTCTCCGCGCAGCTGGCCGCTCTCGAAGGTGAGGAAGAAGTCGTACTTGAAGCCGTCGATGTCGAATACGCCGATGCCTGCGCCGAGGAACGGTGCGAAGTCCTGGACGACGACAGTGCCGTGCACGCTCAGGGTCTGTTCGCCCCGGGACTTGTAGAGGGTGGCGGAGAACCGGCACCGTTCCCGGTCGCTCACCTGGAGATCGAGCGCGTAGACGCCGTTCTTGCCTCGCCATGTATCCGGCTTGGCCGTGAGCGCCAGCGTCTTGAACAACCACATGCCTTTCACCGCCTGCGCCGGGCATGAGAATGGGACGGTCGCGGGGGGGTCCGGCGCCGGCGGCGAGGGAGTTGCGGATTGTGTCGCATCGGGCGGCGCGGCGACGATGACGGGAGCGTTCTCCTCGGGAGGTTGCTCGGCGTCGGGCGGCTCGGGCTGAGCGGTACTCCAGAAGCCGGCCGAGGCGAGCACGCCGACGACGGCTGCGGCGCCGACCGCCGGGAACGCCAGCCAGGCCCAGGAACGACGCGGCACGGCCGCTGCCGGGGTCGTCGCGGCGGACTGGTGGGTGTCGCTCGACATGTCGGCGTTGACCAGGATCGTCGGGGCGCTCGTGATCGATGCTGCGCTACGGACCTCGCTTTGGAGCTCGCGCAGGCGCGCGACCAGATCGACCATTTTCGGGAAGCGACGGTTGGGATCGGGGTGAAGCGCGCGGCGGAGGCAGTCGAACAGCGCCGTGGGAAGTCCTCTGGTCGATTTGGGCGCCGCGGTGACGACGCGCTTTTCCGGGTCGACGTCGTCGATCCGGTAGGGAAACTCGCCGCACAGCGCCTCCCACAGGGCTGCGGCGAACGAGAACTGATCGCTGCGAGGGTCGGCGTGGCCGCGAAGGGCCTCCGGGGCCATGTAGGCGAGGGTGCCGACGATCGCGCGCTGCTCGGGGTTCTTGCTGTCGAGGTGACCTGCAGCCGTGTCCGGAATTGCCAGGCCGAAGTCGACGAGCTTGGGCTCGCCGCTCTCGTCGAGCATGACATTCTCGGGTTTAAAGTCGCGGTGGACGATCCCTTTTGCGTGCGCCGCGGCCAGGCCGTCGCCAGCGTGGCAGAAGACCTCGAGGACGTCGCTCGCGGAGTGTGATTCGGCCATCCAGTGACGCAGCGTCTTCCCGGACAGCAGTTCCATCACGACGTAGAAGCAGCGGATACCGCCGGGCCGAAACTCGTCGGCGTCAAAGTCGTGGACGACCACAATGTTGCGGTGCCCGCTCAGCTGCCCGAGCGACTGCGCCTCTTTGCTCACTGCTTGCGCGAGTGCGTCTTGCGCGAGTCCCGGATAGAGCTTTAGCGCCACGCTGCGCTTGATTTTTCGGTCAAATGCCTCGCAGACGACCCCGCTCGCGCCGTAGCCGAGCAGTCGCTTGATCGTCAGCTTGCTGTCGCGTGCGACGAGCGGCTCGCCACCGAGCCGCGCAATCAACAAGGCATGCCGCAGGCGGGACTCGAGGTCCCGGACGGCCTCCTGGCGGTCGAGAAGAGTGATACCGGCCACGGCAACCGCACGATATACCAGCCGTCATCGGCTGAACCTGCGTCCGCGGACCCGGGGACAGTAAGTTAACGCCGTGAAGTCGCGCGCGATTTTGCGCGTGCACAACTGTCTGGCTACGGCCGTGCCGGCTCCTGAAGCACTTCGAGCGCGTAACGAGCCGGCCGGGCGGGTTGTTTTCGCCGTGACTGGGGCTGCTGAGCAGGAAACTCGTCGTAGGTCCTGCCCGCGAGCAGACGGCCGTGCTTCCCCTTCTGCACCCCGCCCCACTGCTTGAAAAAGAACGGGATCTTGGCGGAACGGCACTGGTCTCTCAGCGAAAGAACCCAAGACTCCTGCATGGGGCGGGCTCCCGGGCCGCTCTCCCCGCCGACGATGACCCAGTCGATGCCGCGCAGATCGAGCGTGCCCAGGTCCTCGAGGAGGGGTTCTACGGAGAGGAAGCGCATGGCCGCCGGTGTCTCGCGCAGGATGTCGATCCGCGGGACGCCGTACTTGCGATCCTCGACGCTGACGCCGAGCCAGACGTGATCGCGTCGGGTCAGCCAGTGGTCGAATGTGCTCAATACCGCGCGCATTCGCGGCGCCCGCTTGGTGAGGATCTGGTAGGTGTGCCAGTCGGCGCGCCCCATCGTCTCGAAAACCTGGCGGATGAACGGCTCGGGCACGCCGTCCTGAAACAGATCGCTCATCGAGTTGACGAAGATCCGCCGGGGCTTGCGCCAGCGCTCGGGCTCACCGAGCTTCTCGGGGACGAGCCGAAGATCGAAGCCCTGCCCGTAAGGGTGCCCAGGGATGCCGCGCCAGCGCTCGGCGAACACCTCGGCGTAGCAGTGCTTGCAGCCTGGGCTGACCTTGGCGCACCCCCGGACGGGGTTCCAGGTCGCGTCGGTCCACTCGATCGCGCTGTTGTCGCTCATCGGCGCAGGCGAGTGTACACGAACGAAGTCGCGCTCGGAGCGAAAAGGTCCTTCCGGCCTTGTCGCGCAAGTTCGCTCGCGGTTGAGCGCGAATTTGGTCGTACAGATTTTTTGATCCTGGCGTGAGCCGTTCTTCCTCTCTCCAGGACAAGGGAGGTTGAGACACGAGGTCCACGGCGGATGCCAGGGCGACTTAGCGCCGAATGGTCCGCCGTTCATGACGGGAGGTCGTTTTCGCCGAGGGGCGGGGAAGAAGCAGGGCCATGTCCAGAAATGATAGGTTTTTCGAGGAATCGAGGGAGCACTCCAGGGTCAAGTCGAACATCGTCGTCGAATACTTCGAAGCCTGGGCCAACATCATCATCAGCCAACTGGAGCAGTACCCCGAGAAGGAACAGCGAGCGTGTTACGTCGAGCTGTTCGCGGGGCCAGGAACCTACGACGACGGGACGGATTCCACGCCGGTGAGGGTTGCGCGCAAGGCGATCGAATGCTCGAAATTCTCGCCGTATATCGAATGCATCTTCAACGACGCGGCACCCGACAAGGCGCGAAAACTCGAGCGGGCGCTCGCCAATCTCCCCAGTGTCGAGGCGCTGAGCCATCGTCCGCGGATCTCAGTGCATGAGATCGTCGATGGCATCCCGGGAGCGCTGCAGGCGCGGCTCAGCGTCCCGCACTTGGCCTTCATCGACCCCTTCGGCTATAAGGGTCTGACGTCCGATCTTATCGCGGGATTGGTGAAGAAATGGGGCTGTGACTGCCTCTTCTTCTTCAACTACAACCGAATCAACGCCGCGATCTCGAACCCCAAGGTCGACGGGCACATGCAATCCTTGTTCGGTGCCGAGCAGCTTGAGGACCTTCGCGTGAAGACCCACGGCGCCCTGCCGCACATTCGTGCCGAGTGCATCATGGAGACGTTGAAGTCGTCGCTGCAGCGACGTCTCGAGACACGACTCTATACGCAGGCGTTTCACTTCGTCGACGAGCAGGCGAACCGCACGAGTCACTACGTCGTCGGTGTGACCAAGAACATCACCGGGATCAAAATTATGCGGGGCATCATGGCCAAGTACAGCTCCAAGCACGAGCAAGGAGTGGCCAGCTTCTCCCGTGAGCCCGTCGTCCCGCGGCAGCAAGAACTCTTCCTCGCAAGTCCCCTGGACGACCTCAAGGCCGACTTGCTGAGCCGGTACGCCGGGCGCCAGCTTACCTTCGAGGCTCTCATCCGTTACCACCTCCCGGAATCCCGGTACGAGGAGAAGCACTACAAACAGGTGCTGGAGCAACTCGCCGCCGAGGGCCGAGTGCGACTCTCGGAACTCTCGCATCGGGGGACGATCGTGGCGAAGACTGTGATCGACTTCGAGAAGTGAGCCCGAGCTGTCAGTCGTCGTCGAGCTCGCGGCGGCGCGCTTCGGCGCGGCGGCGTTTGGACTCGACGATGACGAGGCGGGCGTCGATGGCGTCCGTGGACCGACCGAAGCGCTCGGCGAGGTCGTCGAGGGAGGTGCCGGCGGCCCGGGCTTCGGCGAGGGCGGCGTCGTCCTCGGCGGTCCACGGCTTGCCCTCGTTCGGCGGGGCGGTGGTCGGGCGGCGGGCGGTGGGCTTCTTGACGGGGGCGGCGGCGCGCTTGGGCGCGGGCGCGGCGGGTTTTGGCGGCTCGAGTTCGGCGATGAAGCTGCTCGGGTCCTGCTCGGGGACCTCGAGATAGACGGTCTCGATGGCGCGGGTGAGGCCGACGTAGAAGATCCGGCGCTCCTGCTCGAGCGGGTCGCTCTGCTCGATGCCCTCCGGTTCGTCGGTCGTGCCGAGGGGTTGCTCCTGGCGGGCGGCCGGACAGAGGCCCTCGTACAGGCGCGGGAGGAAGACGGTGCGCCACTCCTTGCCCTTGGCCCTGTGGATCGTGGAGACCCAGACGCATCGGTCGGCGGTCTGGCCCGCCCTGGGATCGAAGTCGGCGAGGGCCTGCGCGGCGTCGGCGGGGCGGACCTTGAGGCTCTTGAGGAGGGTGTGGGCGGCGTCGAAGGCGGCGATGGCCATCTCCAGCTCGAGGGCCGAACGCTTGCGACCCTCGAGCTGGCCCGGGATGTCGGTCTCGCGCGTGAGTAGGTCGAGGGCCTCGCCGGCGGTGCGGCAACGGCCCATGCGCGTGAGCAGGTCGGCGAGGTCGGCCATCGCCCGGATGGCGCCGTGGGGTTGATCGGCGGCGCTCTTGTCCGCGAGGACGGCGCGCAGGCCCTTGCGCCCGTGCTTGCGGACCTGGGCCATGAAGGCGTCCTTGCGGATGTAGCGATCCGGGGCATAGACGGCGGCCCAGGCGTCGTCGAAGGTGACGGGGGCGTCGCTGGTGGCGAAACGCAGGTAGGCGAGCGCGAGCTCGGGGCCTCGACCCTTGCGCAGCATGTCGAGGTCCTCGGTGTGCATCGGGATCTTGCGTGCGGCGAGCTCGGCGACGACGGTGACGGCCTGGACGCGGCCGCGGTAGAGGACGGCGAGCTCGGGGGCAGGGTGCCCGTCGGTGAGCAATCGCTGGAGCGTGCCCGGGACGTCCTGGACGCGGTGGATGCGGCCCTCGTGCTTGCCGCGGCCGACGACTTCGATCGGGTAGCGATCCTCGTTGCGGGCGATCAGCCTGTGCGCGGCGGTGGCGATGGTGGGGCCGAAGCGGAAGCTGTGCGCGAGCGGGTAGCTGCGGGTCGGCAGGTTGCCGAAGGTGTCGGCGAACTCGCTGAAGAATCGAGGGTGCGCGCCCGAGAACTCGTAGATCGCCTGGTCGGCGTCGCCGACGGCCATGAGCGCGGTCTGGTCGTGGATGAGGCGCTGGAGGAGCTCGACGCGGGCGGGGTTGATGTCCTGGAATTCGTCGATGAGGACGTGATCGATCGGGCCGAGCAGACACGGGTGTTTGCGCAGGATGGCAACGGCCGTGTAGACCATGTCGGGAAAGTCGATCAGCAGCTTGTCGCCGCCGGTGCGCAGATCTTCGACGTCTCGGTACGCTTCGACGATCTGGGGGGCGTCCTCACAGGCGGCGCGCTGTGGGGGCACCATGTGGGCCTTCCAGAATCGCACGGCGTCGGCGATGTCGTCGGATTTCTCGATCTTGCCCCTGTAGTTGCGGTGGACCGCTTGTGACCAGTCCTTGGTGCCCTGCGCGGCGACCTCGAAGGGGCGGGTGAGGATGCGTCGGCGTTGGGCGGCGCCGAGGACCTCGAGGCCGAGGGCGTCGAATGTGGTGACCTTGACACCCGAGATGCCGGCGCGTTGGAGGCGCTCGGCGAAGGTTTCCTGGATCGCCTTGTTGAACATCACGACGCGGATCCGCGTGACGTCGACTTGCTCGACCAGGCGGGCGACGCGGCCGACGAGGGTGGTCGTCTTGCCGGCGCCGGGGGCCGCGTGGACGAGCGCGTGGGCGCCGAGCGGGTGGCCGATGATCGCGGCCTGTTCGGGGGTCCAGTCCATCACGAGGACTGCTGAGATTCGTCGCTCGGCGGGGCGTTCGCGGGATAGTTCGCGTTGGTGTTGATGCTGCGGATGATGTGGACGAGCGCGTCGATGTCGGGTTCGGCGAACAGGCCCTCGGGGCCCTCGGCGTGGAGGTCGGTGAACGGGGGCTCGTAGAGGGCGCCGATCTCCATCACGCCCTGGCGGGTGAGGTAGTCGACGATCTGGCGGACGAAGTTGGCCTGAGCGCTGGTGAGGGGGCGGCTGCGGTCGCCGAGGAAGGTCGAGAAGGCGTCGCTGACGGCGGCGCGGTCGAGGCCGACGAGGCTGCGGATGAATGCGGGGAGGCTGCCGAGCTCGCCGTAGAGGGAGGCGAGCTTGTCCCTGTTCTCGCCGACGTCGGCGGCGAGGAGGAGGCGCTCGAGCTCGTCGAGGTCGGCGGGGGTCAGGGGCTTGTTGGTGCGCAGCTTGGCGATCGTCAGGTGGTCCTGGTGGTCGCGGATGAACTGGGTGACGCGGCGGCGGTAGAGGTCGCCGGTGAAGGCGAAGGTCGGGACGTCGGCGTCGGCGTCGGCGGGGTCGTCGAGGAGGAGCTTGTCCTCGAAGTCGGTGTAGACGGGGGGGCGCTTGCTGCGAGGATCGAGGAAGCCGACGAGCAGGCGGAGCTCGCGGCGGACGGTCTCGAGGAAGGAGACGGTGGCGCGCTGCCAGGTGGTCTCGTCCTGCAGCGAGGCGATGAAGGGCTGTTTGGCGGCGATTTGGGGGATCGCGCGCTTCTCGAGCAGGCGGCCGGCGATGTCGACCATCTCCTCGATCTGCGACGGGAGGCTGCGGGCGCCGTCCAGCAGGGCGATCTGGAGGGCGACGCAGCGGAGGTCGAAGTCGCGGGCGTCGGGGTTGCCCTCGGCGTGCTCGGAGGGGAGCTCGGCGAGGTGCTCGCGCAGCTCCTGGAGGTCGAGTTCGCCGAGGCGATCCCAGCGGGGGCGCTCGACGAAGCGACGGACGAGCGGCCAGTGCGGGCGGACGAAGAAGTTCTCGTGGCGCATGCCGGCGACCTGGCGGTGGAGGTCGTCGCGCAGCTCGGTGAGGAGGGAGGTCTCGTCGGAGGTGGGCTCGGGGCGCGCGGCGAGGCGGCGGAGCAGCTCGAGGCGGCCGCGGAACAGGCGCGTCGAGGGGCTGGCGACGACCGGGGTCTCGCGCTCGGCGAGGGCGTCCTGCTGTTTGAAGAAGTCGAAGACGCTGCAGAGGTCGAACACCAGGAATTCGGTCTTGTGCTGGCCGGGGCCGAACAGGTCGAGGCACGGGCGGGTGCCGCGGCCGAGCATCTGGCTGAATTTGACGCGCGAGAAGACGGGCTTGAAAAAGACGAGGTTGACGATCTCGGGGACGTCGACGCCGGTGTCGAGCATGTCGACGGAGACGGCGATCGTCGGCTGCTTGTCCTTCTCCTTGAAGTCGTCGACGAGCGTCTCGGAGAAGCTGTCCTCGCTGACGACGACGCGGGCGAACTTGCCGGCGAGGTTGGGATAGTGGTGGTCGAAGCGCTCGACGATGAAGCGGGCGTGCGGGACGCTGCGGGCGAAGATGATCGTCTTGCCGAGGCGTTCGCCGCGGTCGACCTTGATGCCGTGCTGCATCAGGTGATGCAGGGCCTTGTCGACGGTGTCCTTGTTGAAGAGCCAGCGGTTGAGGGCGGCGGGGTCGACCTGACGCGGCATCTTGCCGTCGCCGTCGGTCAGCTTGGACTCGTACTCGGCCTGCTCTTCGGCCTTGAGCTGGTCGTAGGTGATGCCCTGGAGCAGGAAGCGGAAGGGGACGCGCTTGCCCTTCGGGGGGACGAGGAAGCCGTCGTGGACGGCGTCCTCGAGCTCGTAGGAGAAGGTCGGGTCGCCGCCGGCGAGGTGGAAGAGGGCGTAGGTGTCGCGGTCGACCTCGTCGCGCGGGGTGGCGGTCAGGCCGAGGAGGAGGCCGTCGAAGTACTCGAGCAGGGCGCGATAGCGCTGGTAGACCGAGCGGTGGGCCTCGTCGATGATGACGAGGTCGAAGCTGCCGGGGCTGTAGACGCGCTGGCCGGCGACGGGGCGCTCGAGGCGGCCGATCATCGTCGGGTAGGTCGAGACGACGATCGGGGCGCCGCCGTCGTCGGCCTCGGTGAGGTCGACGACGGTGTTGTGCGGGAGGTGCTTGCGCAGCTCGGTGACGGTCTGGCGGACGAGGGTCAGGCGGTCGGCGAGGAAGAGGACGCGGCGGGCCCAACCTGCCCGCTGGAGCATGTCGATCAGGGCAGCCGCGGTGCGGGTCTTGCCGGTGCCGGTCGCCATGACGAGCAGGGCGCGGCGCTGGCGGTGGCGCTCGAAGCGCTCGGCGACGGCGCGCAGGGCCCGGATCTGGTACTCGCGGCCGGCGATCTTCGGGTCGGGCTGGATCGACTCGAGCGGGCGCTGGGTGCCGCGCCGGGCGATCAGGGCCTCGATCTCCTTCGGGGTGTAGAAGCCGGCGACGGCGCGCGGGGGGTAGCCGCGGGCGTCGTCCCACAAATAGATGGTGTGGCCGTTGGTGTAGAAGACGACCGGGCGCCGGCCGTGCTGGCGCTCGAGGGCGTCGGCGTAGCGCTCGGCCTGGGTCTTGCCGCGCTCGGCGTCGACGGTCGAGGCCTTGGCCTCGACGACGATCAGCGGGCGGTTGCTGCTGTCCCCAAAGACATAGTCGGCCTTGCCGGTGCTGCCGTCGGCGAACGTGACGGGGACCTCGAAGGTGCCGACCTGGCCGACGGGCCAGCCGGCCTCGCGCAGCAGGAGGTCGATCAGCTGGGCGCGGGTCTCGGCCTCGTCGCGGGGGTCGACGGCGAACGGCTCGGCGGCGACGCGCTCGGCCCGGCGGGCGGCGAAGCGCCGGCGCTCGGCCGCCTGTTGCTCGCGCAGGGCGTCGACCTCGCGGCGGGCCGCGGCGAGCTCGGCCTCGCGGGCCTGCAGGGCGGCGGCGTGGGCCTGGGCGGTGCGCTCGGCGGCGTCCAGAGCGACGACGTTGTCGCCGAGCTTCTGCTCGCGCTCGCGGAGCTCGGCCTGGGCGGCGGCGAGCTCCGCGGCGGCCTTCTGCAGCGCGCGCTCGCGGTCCTCGGCGCGGGTGAGCTCGGCGGCGAGGGACTGGCGGTGGGCGGCGAGCTCGGCGTCGCGCTCGGCGAGCTTCTTCTCGAGGGCGGCGAGCTGCTCCGGGGTGAGGTCGGCGCCCTTGCCCGCGGGGCGCGGGAGCAGCTCGGGGCGGAAGACCTGCGGCGAGAGGGTGGTGGCGTCGTCGCCGTAATACTTGGCGAGCCAGTAGAGGAAGCCGTGCAGGGCCGCGACGGACTTCTGGGCGTCGGCGGCGGTCAGCTTCTGGGTGCGGTGGGCGGCGTTGTTGCCGAGCTTGTGGACGAGCTGGACCTTGACGTCGAGGCCGCGGGCCAGGTTCTGGGTGAAGCTGGGCTCGTAAAGGAGGTTGGCTAAGTTGTCGCCGAGGGGCCGGCGGAGGCCGTCGTCGTGGTCGTAGAGCCAGAGGACGGCCTGCTCGAGGCAATAACGCGCGACGACGCAGGCGCCCCGCGGTGAAGGGTGGACGGTTCGCTCGGCCTCCGTGGCGCTCTCGTAGAACTCTGGACGGCTTGTCCGGAGAAAGTCGAAATTCGAGGGCATGTGGGCGAGCTCCGGGTCACTGGGTCATAGTTGGCCGCTGAAGGCGCGCTGGACGAGGGAGTGGAAGAGGGTGTCAGACTCTAGTGCGGATTGCTTGTAGGGTGAATGCATGAGAAGAGCGACAATTTCACCAAAACGTTGCTGAAGCTCTCTTGGAGGCTCTAGAACTCGAACGGCGAGTAGGACCTTTTGATTGATCTTGAACGTTCCGTTCGTCGTTCGTGCTCCTGCCTCGATTTGCGTGCGGATGAATGCAGATTGCCAAATATGTTCAAGATACATCTTGTCAAAACGCACGGTGTCTACTCTGAGGCCGATCATGGTGTCTGGAAACAGTACATCAGCCGTTTCCGGAGAGCCAAATCGACCGGCCCCGACAAGAGCGACGTTTCCATTGCCACGGCACACCAAGAAGACGTTCGGCGTTGCCATTTTCTCTCTCGGTGGCTCAACGTCGAACATGGCCTCCTTGACCGCGGTCGGATCGTACGAGCCTCGTGTAATCGCGGAGAGTG
>Ga0268298_10003462_pt1 | contig 16126 bp, 24 predicted proteins | sample WWTPWeurt_MetaG_FD_194462 | JGI IMG/M metagenome (GOLD analysis project Ga0268298, IMG submission 194462) | Activated sludge microbial communities from WWTP in Nijmegen, Gelderland, Netherland - WWTP Weurt | ecosystem: Engineered > WWTP > Aerobic digester > Activated sludge | place... | reverse complement strand
ACGGCAAGCAGCATATTCCGGTGTTCGTCACCGAGAACATGGTGGGCCACAAGCTCGGCGAGTTCTCGCTGACCCGGACGTTCAAGGGTCACACCGCCGGCAAGAAAGCCAAGAAGTAAGGAGCTGACATGGAAACTCGTGCAAGTCTGCGAGGCGTACGCCTCTCTGCGCAGAAGGGTCGCCTGGTGGCGGATCTGGTACGCGGCAAGCCGGTCGGTCAGGCCCTCAACATCCTGGCCTTCTGCCCCCAGAAGGGTGCTGGCATCGTCAAGAAAGTGCTGGAGTCGGCCATCGCCAACGCCGAGCACAACGATGGCGCCGATATCGACGAACTGACGGTAAAGACCATCTACGTCGAAAAAGGCATGGTGCTGAGGCGCTTCACCGCACGCGCCAAGGGTCGTGGCAATCGGATCATCAAGCCGACCTGCCACATTTATCTGACCGTTGGTAACTGAGGAAGAGCCATGGGACAGAAAATTCATCCGACGGGCTTCCGTCTGGCCGTCACCAAAAACTGGAGTTCCCGCTGGTACGCCAACAGCAAGGACTTCCCCGGCATGCTCAACGAGGACACCAAGGTTCGTGAGTACCTGAAGCGCAAGCTCGCTCACGCATCCGTGGGTCGCGTGCTCATCGAACGTCCGGCCAAGAATGCCCGCGTCACCGTGTACTCCGCCCGTCCGGGTGTGGTCATCGGCAAGAAGGGCGAGGACATCGAAGCGCTGCGCAGCGATCTGCAGCGCATCATGGGTGTCCCCGTCCATGTGTCCATCGAGGAAATCCGCAAGCCCGAGCTCGACGCTCAGCTCATCGCCGACTCCATCGCTCAGCAGCTCGAAAAGCGCATCATGTTCCGCCGCGCCATGAAGCGTGCCATGCAGAACGCCATGCGTCTCGGCGCTCAGGGCATCAAGGTCATGAGCGCGGGCCGGCTGAACGGTGCTGAAATCGCGCGCAGCGAGTGGTATCGCGAAGGCCGCGTGCCTCTGCATACCCTGCGTGCCGATATCGACTACGCCGTTTCGGAAGCGCTGACCACCTACGGCATCATCGGTATCAAGGTCTGGGTCTACAAGGGCGAGATGCTGGGCCGCAATGAGCAGCCGGAAGTGAGCGAACCCTCCGCGTCCCCCGAGGACAAGAAGCCGCGCCGTGCGCCGGCTCGGCCGGGTCCCGAAGGCGACAAGCCCCGCACCCGTACGGTCAAGAAGGCCGAAGGCGGCGAGGGCGACGCCAAGGCACCGGCCAAGCGTGTCAGAAAGGCAGGTGCCTAAATGCTGCAACCGAATCGTCGCAAGTACCGCAAGGAGCACAAGGGCCGCAACGAGGGTCTGGCGACCCGCGGCACCAAGGTGTCCTTCGGTGAGTGGGGTCTCAAGGCCACCGGCCGTGGTCGTCTGACGGCCCGTCAGATTGAAGCGGCTCGTCGTGCCATGACCCGTCATATCAAGCGGGGCGGTCGTATCTGGATCCGTATCTTCCCGGACAAGCCCATTTCCAAGAAGCCCGCCGAAGTCCGTATGGGTAACGGCAAGGGCAACCCGGAGTATTGGGTCGCTGAAATTCAACCCGGCAAGGTGCTGTACGAAATGGATGGTGTCGACGAGGCCCTGGCTCGCGAGGCCTTTGCCCTGGCTGCCGCCAAGCTGCCCATTTCCACCGCCTTCGTCACCCGCCATCTGGGGTAATCATGAAAGCTAGCGAACTGAGAACCAAGAGCGTGGACGAGCTCAACAAGGAGCTGCTGGATCTTCTGAAGGCCCAATTTGGCCTGCGCATGCAGGTGGCCACCCAGCAGTTGTCCAATACCAGCCAACTGGGCAAGGTCCGGCGCGATATCGCCCGGGTCCGTACCCTGATCCGTGAAAAGGCAGTCCAGCAATGAGCGAAACCATCAGCATCAAGCGTACGCTGATCGGCCGTGTGGTCAGCGACAAGATGGACAAGACCGTCACCGTTCTGATCGAGCGCAAGGTCAAGCACCCCATGTACGGCAAGGTCATGGTCCGGTCCAAGAAGTATCACGCGCACAACGACGGCAACAGCGCCAAGGCCGGCGATCTGGTTCAGATCGAGGAAACCCGTCCGGTTTCCAAGACCAAGGCCTGGCGCGTCACCAGCGTCCTGGAGAAGGCGGTCATCGTCTGATCTACAGCGCTTGCGCACAATGAAAGAGGCCGGTATAATCCGGCTTCTTTTTTCCTCGCGTCGCGACCGTGACCGGGGAAAACCTTCAACCCGTACGGGTTCCAAGACTGACCGCAGTTTGCGGGACAAGTTGGAGTTAATTTAAATGATTCAGATGCAGACGATTCTGGACGTCGCCGACAACACGGGCGCGCGTTCGGTGATGTGTATCAAGGTGCTCGGCGGCTCCAAGCGCCGCTACGCCGGCATCGGCGACATCATCAAGGTGAGCATCAAGGACGCAGCACCGCGCGGTCGCGTGAAGAAGGGCGACGTCTACAGCGCCGTGGTCGTTCGTACCGCCAAAGGGGTTCGTCGCCCCGACGGTTCCTTGGTTCGCTTCGATGGCAACGCCGCCGTTCTCCTCAACAACAAGCTGGAGCCCATCGGCACCCGCATCTTCGGGCCTGTGACGCGTGAACTGCGTACCGAGCGTTTCATGAAGATCGTGTCCCTGGCCCCGGAAGTGCTGTAAGGAGCGGATGATGGAAAAGATCAGAAAGGGAGACGACGTCGTCGTCACCACCGGCAAGGACAAGGGCAAGCGCGGCACCGTGCTGACTCGGGTCGATGCCGAGCATGTCGTGGTCGAAGGCGTCAATCGCGCCAAGAAGCACGTCAAGCCGAACCCCATGAAGGGTGTTGCCGGCGGCATCGTCGACAAGGACATGCCGATCCATATCTCCAACGTCGCCCTCTACAACCCGGCGAGCAAGAAGGCCGATCGCGTCGGCTTCAAGCTGCTGGAGGACGGCCGCAAGATTCGCGTGTTCAAGTCGAACGGCGAACCGGTGAACGCTTAAGGAGCAGTCATGGCGCGTTTGCAACAGTTTTACAAGGACTCCGTCGTCGGCGAGTTGACCAAGAAGTTTGGCTACAAGTCCGTCATGCAGGTCCCCCGCATTACAAAGATCACGCTCAACATGGGCGTCGGAGAAGCCGTGGCCGACAAGAAGGTGCTTGAGAATGCCGTCGGCGACATGCAGAAGATCGCCGGCCAGAAGCCCGTGACCACCAAGGCCCGCAAGTCCATCGCCGGCTTCAAGATTCGTGACGGCTACCCCATCGGCTGCATGCTCACCCTGCGCGGTCCGCGCATGTTCGAGTTCCTCGATCGCTTGGTCACCGTGGCCCTCCCCCGTGTCCGCGACTTCCGCGGCATCTCCGGCAAGGGTTTCGACGGCCAGGGGAATTACAACATGGGCGTCAAGGAACAGATCATCTTCCCGGAAATCGAGTACGACAAGATCGATGCCCTCCGGGGGATGAACATCAGCATCACCACTACCGCGAAGACCGACGCAGAAGCCAAGGCCCTGCTCGCCGCCTTCAAGTTCCCGTTCAAGAATTGAGGCAATCATGGCAAAACTTGCTCTGATCAACCGTGAAGAGAAGCGCCGCAAGATGGTGGCTCAGTACGCCAAGAAGCGTGCCGCCCTTGAAGCGATCATCAACAACGCGAGCCTCTCGGAAGCCGAGCGCTATGAAGCACGTCTGAAGTTGCAGGCCATGCCCCGCAATTCCAGCCCCTCGCGTCTGCGCAATCGCTGCCAGCTGACCGGACGCCCGCGGGGTGTGTTCCGCAAATTCGGCCTGTGCCGCAACAAGATCCGCGAACTTGCCTTCAGTGGCGAGATTCCCGGTGTCGTCAAGGCCAGCTGGTAAGGAGATACAGAAATGGCTATGAGCGATCCCATCGCGGACATGCTGACCCGCATCCGTAACGCCCAGCTCGCCGAAAAGGCGTCTGTGTCCATGCCTTCGTCCAAGCTCAAGGTGGCCATCGCCGCCGTGCTGAAGGACGAGGGTTACGTCGACGATTTTGCTGTCCGTCAGGCCGAAGGCAAGGCTACCCTCGACATCGCGCTCAAGTATTACGCCGGCCGTCCGGTGATCGAGCGCATCGAGCGTGTCTCCAAGCCCGGCCTGCGCATCTACAAGGGCTGCGACGACATTCCCCGCGTCATGAACGGTCTCGGTGTGGCCATCGTGTCCACGCCCAAGGGTGTCATGACCGACCGCAAGGCCCGCGCCAGCAAGGTTGGCGGCGAAGTCCTCTGCATCGTCGCCTAAGGGAGGAACCATGTCTCGTATCGGCAAGAATCCCATCACCCTGCCCGCTGGCGTCGAAGTCAAGGTGGCCGATGGCGCCATCACCGTCAAGGGTCCCCTGGGCACCCTGACCGCCGCAGCCCACCCCTCCGTCACGGTCAGCCTCGAAGGTCAGAGCCTCTCCGTGAGCAAGGTCGAAGGCGCGGCCAATGCGTCGGCCATGTGGGGAACCATGCGTGCCAATCTCAACAACATGGTGACCGGCGTCTCCAAGGGCTTCGAGAAGAAGCTGCAACTGGTTGGCGTGGGTTACCGGGCCCAGGCCCAGGGGGATACCCTGAACCTGTCCCTCGGTTTTTCGCATCCGGTGGCCCACAAGATGCCAGCCGGCGTGAAGGTCGAATGTCCCACCCAGACCGAAATCCTCATCAAGGGATTCGACAAGCAGCGAGTGGGGCAGGTCGCCGCCGAAGTCCGTGCGTATCGCAAGCCCGAGCCCTACAAGGGCAAGGGCGTCCGTTACGCGGACGAAGTGGTGGTTATCAAGGAAACCAAGAAGAAGTAAGGGTGGCTCATGTTTAACAAGAACCAAGCGCGTCTGCGCCGTGCCCGCAAAACCCGGGCCAAAATCGCCGAGCTCAAGGCTGTGCGCTTGTGCGTTAATCGCACCAACCTGCACATCTACGCCCAGATCATTTCCCCCTGCGGCGGCAAGGTGCTCGCTTCGGCCTCCACGCTGGACAAGGGTGTGCGGGGTGATGTCCCCAACGGGGGCAACAAGGCCGCGGCGGCGGTCGTCGGCAAGCTCATTGCCGAGCGCGCCAAGGCAGCAGGTATCGAGCAGGTGGCCTTCGATCGTTCCGGCCTCCAGTACCACGGTCGCGTCAAGGCCCTCGCCGAAGCGGCCCGCGAAGCCGGACTGAAGTTCTGAGCGGCGGCGAAAGGAAAGGTTAAGAAATGGCTAAACCTGAAAGAAACAAGAAGCCCCAGCAGGCTGAAGAGCGCGACGACGGTCTGCGCGAAAAGATGGTCGCGGTCAACCGCGTCACCAAGGTGGTCAAGGGCGGCCGTATCCTCGGTTTCGCGGCACTGACCGTGGTTGGCGATGGCGATGGCGGCATTGGCATGGGCAAGGGCAAGTCCCGCGAAGTGCCCGTGGCGGTGCAAAAGGCCATGGACGAAGCGCGTCGCAAGATGGGCAAGGTCAATCTGAAGAGCGGTACGGTCCATCACACCGTGATGGGCCGCCACGGGGCCACCACCGTGATGATCCAGCCTGCGCCCGACGGCACCGGCATCATCGCCGGGGGGGCCATGCGCGCCGTCTTCGAAGTGGTCGGCGTCACCAACGTGGTGGCCAAGGCCCACGGTTCGACCAATCCCTACAACATCGTGCGCGCCACCATCGACGGACTGTCGAAGGTCAGCACGCCGGCCGAGATTGCCGCCAAGCGGGGCAAGTCGGTCGAACAGATCCTGGGGTAAGCCATGGCTGACAAGAAGATCAAAGTGACGCTCGTCAAGAGCATCATCGGCACCAAGCAGGACCACCGCGCCACCGTGCGCGGACTGGGGCTGCGCAAGCTGAACAGTTCCGCTGAACTGCTGGATACGCCTGCCGTGCGCGGCATGATCCACAAGGTTCAGTACCTGGTGAAGGTCGAGGGTTAAGCCATGCGTCTCAATACCATCAAACCCGGCGAAGGCTCCAAGCACGCCGCCAAGCGCGTCGGTCGCGGCATCGGTTCCGGCCTGGGCAAGACCGCCGGCCGGGGTCACAAGGGTCAGAAGTCCCGTTCCGGCGGTTTCCACAAAGTGGGCTTCGAGGGCGGTCAGATGCCCCTGCAGCGCCGCCTGCCCAAGCGGGGCTTCAACTCGCTCACCCGTGCGCGCAACTACGAAGTCCGCCTCTCCGAACTGGAGAAGCTGCCGGTTGAGGAAGTCGATCTGCTGGCGCTGCAAGTGGCAGGGGTCGTTCCTTCCGACGCGCTGTCGGCCAAGGTCATCCTGTCCGGCAAGCTGAGCCGCAAGGTCCAGTTGAAGGGCGTTGGCGCCACCAAGGGCGCCAAGGCTGCCATCGAGGCGGCTGGCGGCTCCGTGGCCGCCTGAGGACAGGAACAAGGACAAACGTCTTGGCGGCCAATCCCAACACCATCGGCAAGGGCGGCAAGTTCGGCGATCTGAAGCGCCGGCTGTGGTTCCTTCTGGGGGCGCTGATCGTCTATCGCATCGGCGCTCACATTCCCGTGCCGGGGATTGACCCCAAGGTGCTTTCCGACCTGTTCAACACCCAGCAGGGCGGCATCCTGGGCATGTTCAACATGTTCTCCGGAGGCGCGCTTTCCCGCTTCACCCTCTTCGCCTTGGGCATCATGCCCTACATTTCGGCGTCGATCATCATGCAGTTGATGAGCGTCGCCAGTCCGCAGCTCGAAGCCCTCAAGAAAGAGGGTGAGGCCGGAAGGCGCAAGATCACCCAATACACCCGTTACGGGACTTTGGGCCTGGCCCTCTTTCAGGGCTTGGGCATTGCGGTAGCCCTTGAAGCGCAACCGGGGCTGGTGCTCGACCCGGGCTTCATGTTCCGCTTGACCACTGTCACCACGCTGGTGACGGGCACCATGTTCCTCATGTGGCTGGGCGAGCAGATCACAGAGCGTGGTTTGGGCAACGGTATCTCGATCATCATTTTTGCGGGCATCGCGGCGGGTTTGCCAAATGCCATCGGTGGGCTGCTGGAACTGGTCCGTACCGGGGCGATGCATCCGCTCACGGCTCTGGTGATCTGCATTCTGGTCGTCCTCGTCACCGCCTTCGTGGTCTTTGTCGAACGCGGTCAGCGCAAGATTCTCGTCAACTACGCCAAGCGTCAGGTGGGCAACAAGATCTACGGTGGGCAGAGCTCACACCTGCCCCTCAAGCTCAACATGTCCGGGGTCATCCCGCCCATTTTCGCTTCGTCCATCATCCTCTTCCCCGCCACACTTGCCGGTTGGTTCGGTTCCGGCGAGACCATGCGCTGGCTGAAGGATCTGGCGGGCGCGCTTTCTCCAGGGCAGCCGATCTACGTCATGCTCTACGCTGCCGCCATCGTCTTTTTCTGCTTCTTCTACACGGCCCTGGTTTTCAATTCCAAGGAAACTGCCGACAACCTGAAGAAGAGTGGCGCCTTCGTTCCCGGCATTCGTCCCGGTGAGCAGACCGCGCGCTACATCGACAAGATTCTCATGCGTCTCACCCTGGTCGGCGCGGCCTACATCACCATTGTTTGCCTGCTGCCGGAATTCCTCATTCTCAAGTGGAATGTCCCGTTCTATTTCGGCGGCACTTCGCTGCTCATCATTGTGGTTGTCACCATGGATTTCATGTCCCAGGTCCAGGCCTACGTGATGTCCCACCAATACGAAAGCCTGCTGAAGAAAGCCAATTTCAAGGGCGCGCCGCTCATCAAGTAATCAGGTATGGCCAAGGAAGACCTCATCGAGATGCAAGGGGAGGTGGTTGAGAACCTCCCCAACGCGACCTTCAAGGTGAAGCTGGAAAACGGCCACATCGTCCATGCCTTCATTTCAGGGAAGATGCGCATGCACTACATCCGCATCCTGCCGGGCGACAAGGTGACCGTGCAGCTGACCCCCTACGACTTATCCAAGGCCCGGATCACCTTCCGGGCCAAGTAAAGAATCTCTACGCAACAAACCGCGGGGCAAGGAATCACGGCTGCTTCCAAGCTTTCGCAGACGAGGAGTTAACCATGAAAGTTCAACCTTCAGTGAAGCGCATTTGCCGCAACTGCAAAGTCATCCGTCGCAAGGGCGTCGTGCGCATCATTTGCAAGGACCCGCGTCATAAGCAGCGCCAGGGCTGATTGCCCGGGACGTGTCCTGAGTTTGTCAATTTTAGAAATATTGGAGTGATTCGATGGCCCGTATCGCAGGGGTAAACATTCCGAACCATCAGCATGCCGAAATCGCCCTGACGGCGATCTACGGTATCGGCCGTACGCGCGCGCAGAAGATCTGCGACGCCGCCGGTATCGTGCGCACCACCAAGATGAAGGATCTGTCGGATTCCGACATGGACCGTCTGCGGGAGGAAGTCGGCAAGTTCACCGTCGAAGGCGATCTGCGCCGCGAGGTCACCATGAGCATCAAGCGCCTCATGGACCTGGGCTGCTATCGGGGCATGCGTCACCGCAAGGGCCTGCCCTGCCGCGGTCAGCGCACCCGCACCAACGCCCGCACCCGCAAGGGTCCGCGCAAAGCCATCGCCGGCAAGAAGTAACAGGGAAAGAAAATGGCAAAGACTGCAACCAAGGTTCGCAAGAAGGTCAAGAAGAACGTGGCCGAGGGCATCGCCCACATCCACGCTTCCTTCAACAACACCATCATCACCATCACCGATCGCCAGGGCAATGCCTTGTCCTGGGCGACTTCCGGCGGTGCCGGCTTCCGGGGATCCCGCAAGTCCACGCCCTTCGCGGCCCAGGTGGCTGCCGAAGCGGCGGGCAAGGCGGCCCAGGAGTGCGGCGTCAAGAATCTGGAAGTCCGTATCAAGGGCCCCGGTCCCGGCCGCGAGTCTTCCGTCCGCGCCCTCAACGCGCTGGGTCTGAAGATCACCGCCATTTCCGATGTCACGCCGGTGCCCCACAACGGCTGTCGCCCGCCCAAAAAGCGCCGCATTTAAGGAGAAAGACAAGTGGCTCGCAATCTCGATCCCAAATGCCGTCAATGCCGCCGTGAAGGCGAGAAGCTCTTCCTCAAGGGCGAAAAGTGCTTCACGGACAAGTGCGCCATCGAGCGCCGTTCCTACGCTCCCGGTCAGCACGGTCAGAAGTCCGGCGCCCGCCTCTCCGATTACGGCGTCCATCTGCGTGCCAAGCAGAAGATTCGCCGGGTCTATGGCGTCCTCGAAGGGCAGTTCCGCAAGACCTTCGCCGACGCCGAGCGCAAGAAAGGCCAGACCGGCGAAAACCTGCTCCAGTTGCTCGAATCCCGTCTGGACTCCGTTGCCTACCGCATGGGCTTCGGCGCTTCCCGCGCCGAATCGCGCCAAGTGGTGCGTCACAATGGTGTTCTGGTCAATGGCAAGCGCGTCAATATCCCGTCGTATCAGGTCAAGCCGGGTGACGTCGTGCAATTGACCGACCGCGCCCGGGGTTCGCTGCGCGTCAAGGCCGCCCTCGAAGCCGCTGATTCCCGGGGTTTCCCCGAGTGGCTGGCGGTGGATGTGAAGGAAGGCAAGGGCACGTTCAAGGCACTGCCGCAGCGCTCCGAGCTGCCGGCTACCCTGAACGAAGGCCTGGTCATCGAACTTTATTCGAAGTAACACTCCCGCACAGGAACCCCCCTCATGCAAAGCAGTGGACTTCTGAAACCCCGTATCATCGACGTGCAGAGCGTCTCGCCGGTGCAAGCCAAGGTGGTCATGGAACCGTTCGAACGCGGTTTCGGCCATACCCTGGGCAACGCCCTGCGCCGCATCCTTCTCTCTTCCATGCCCGGCTTCGCGCCGACGGAAGTCACCATCGACGGCGTGCTCCACGAGTACTCCACCGTCGATGGCGTGCAGGAAGATGTGGTGGACATTCTGTTGAATCTCAAGGGCATCGTCTTCAAACTTCACAACCGGGAAGTGGTCACCCTCTCCCTGAACAAGGAAGGTGAAGGCGCCGTCCGGGCCGGTGATATCGAGCTGCCCCACGATGTCGAAATCATCAACCCCGAGCACGTCATCGCTCACCTCTCTCCGGGGGGCAAGCTCTCCATGGAGGTCAAGGTCGAGCGGGGTCGGGGTTACGTACCCGGCAACGTGCGCAACCTGGGGGACTCCAAGACCATCGGCAAGCTGGTCCTGGACGCGTCCTTCAGTCCGATTCGCCGTGTCGCCTACAACGTCGAAAGCGCCCGCGTCGAGCAGCGCACCGACCTGGACAAGCTGGTGGTCGATATCGAGACCAACGGCGTCGTCGAGCCGGAAGAAGCCATTCGCTACGCCGCCCGCGTGCTGATGGAACAGCTTTCCGTCTTCGCCGATCTGGAAGGGACAGCCCCCGCCATCGAGGCTTCCAAGCCCGTTCAGGTGGATCCGGTCCTCCTGCGCCCGGTGGACGACCTCGAGCTGACGGTTCGCTCCGCCAATTGCCTCAAGGCCGAGAACATCTACTACATCGGCGATCTTATCCAGCGCACCGAGAACGAGTTGCTCAAGACCCCCAACCTGGGTCGCAAGTCGCTCAACGAAATCAAGGAAGTGCTGGCCGCCCGTGGTTTGACCCTGGGCATGAAACTCGAGAACTGGCCGCCCGCCGGTCTGGAAAAGGCCTAAGGCCTTTTTCGACCGCGGCAGTCAAGGGACGCCTGCAGAATATAGAAAGGATTAACCATGCGTCACCGTTTGGGACTTCGCAAACTCAACCGTACCAGCAGTCATCGCCTGGCGATGCTGCGCAACATGACCGTTTCGCTGCTGCGTCACGAAGCGATCAAGACCACCGTGCCCAAGGCCAAGGAATTGCGCCGCGTCGTGGAGCCGATGATCACACTGGGCAAGACCCCGACCCTCGCCAACAAGCGTCTGGCCTTCGATCGGCTGCGTGATCGCGATATCGTGGTCAAACTCTTCGCCGAGATCGGGCCGCGCTACGCCACCCGTCCGGGCGGTTACCTGCGCATCCTGAAGTGCGGATTCCGCGTGGGCGACAATGCGCCCATGGCTTTCGTCGAACTGGTGGATCGTCCCGAGCCCACCGAGCCGGTGGAAGTCGCCGACGAGCAAGCCGCTGCCTGATCGGGTCAGCGCACAAAAAAAGGCCGGGAAATCCCGGCCTTTTTTGCGCCCGCGGCAAACGCGTCGGTGGGGTCTGTCACGGGCAGGCAATGACCATCAGGGAAACGTCGTCAGCGGCCATCTCCTCGCCCAGGTGCCGCCGCAACGCCGTCTGGACCGCGTCGAAGCGCTGACCCGGTGTGGTGTGGGCCAGGCTGCCCAGGATGCCTTCCGGCCCGAACTGGCGGCCTTCGCGGTCGGTGGCCTCGATGAGTCCATCCGAATAGAGGAAGAGCTGACTCTCCTTTTCCCAGGTAAACGAGGTCGCCTCGGCGTCAATCTGGTCAATGATGCCCAGGGGCACCTGGGTGGACGGGAACTCCGCCTCCTTGCGCCCCCAGCGATCGATGAGCAGTGCCGCAGGCGTCCCCCCCACCCAGATTTCGCCCCGCTTGCTGGTCGGGTCCAGGGCCACGACCGTGGCGGCGACGAAACGGCCGATGGGCATCGACTCGCGCAACTGCTGGTTGAGTTCCAGGATCAGTTCATGCACCGGCAGGTTCTGGGCGCTCATGCGGTAAAAGACCGTCAGTACCGGCAGCACGCTGATGGCTGCCGCCAGACCATGTCCGGTGGCATCCGCCAGGAGGGCATAAAAGCGCCCCTGAGGTGAGCGGGCCGCCGCCACCACGTCGCCGCTGAAATGCTCGGCCGGAATCACCTTGTATTGCAGGCTGGGATCCTGGAGCCCGCGCCGGTGCATCTGCTTTTCCACCAGACGCATGGCGAGTTGCTGCTCGCTCTCGGTCTGGTCGTAGTAGGCCTGGAGCTGGCGGGCATTCTCGTGCAGCTTGGCGTCGGCGGCCTTGCGCTCGGAAATGTCGCGCACGACGCCGATGAAAAGGCGGGTGTTGTCGAGTTGAATTTCGGACACGCCGAGTTCGGCAGGGAACAGGGCGCCGTCCCGGCGCTTGCCGATCACTTCCCGCTCGCTGCCCATGATGCGTGGGGGCTCGCCACCCACGTAGCGGCCGACGTAGCCATCGTGCTCGGAATGGTAAGGTTCCGGCATGAGCACCTTGACGTTCTGGCCGATCAGATCGGCGGCCGGCCAGCCAAAAAGCTTTTCCGTGGCCGAATTGCAGGCCAGGATCGTGGCCTTCGTGTCGATGGTGATGATCGCCTCGAGCACGTTGTCGGAAATGGCCTGGAGGCGCTTCAAGGCCTCGATCGACTGGGCCTGGAGCGTCAGCGACTTCTGCATCGAGCGCAGCTTCGCTTCCAGGACGATGAAATTGATCGGCTTCGTCAGGTAGTCGTCGCCCCCGGCATTGAGCCCTTCCAGCAGGTTCTCGTCCCGATTCAGCGCCGACAGGAAAATGACCGGAACCCAGAGTTCCTTGACCAGGGCTCGGATGCGCCGGGCAGCCTCGAAGCCGTCCATCACCGGCATCATGATGTCGAGCAGGACCATGTCGGGGCGCTCCGCCTCGAAGGCCTGTACCGCCTCCTCGCCGTTCTCGGCCAACAGTACCTGATGGCCCAGCTTTTTTAGGAAGACCTGCAGGACGTGCAGGTTCGTCTTGTTGTCGTCGACCGCGAGGATGCGCAGGGGTTTGAGGGTATCGGTCATCGGAAACTGGCTTGGGGCCGACAGGCGGGATCAGATCACCGGTTCGCCGGCACCCTCGGTGGGTGGCGCGACCGGGAGCGTGATGGTGAATGTGGCGCCGCCCTCCGGGTTGTTCTTTGCCGCAATCGTACCATGGTGGGCCTGGATGATCTCGCGCGAGATGGCCAGTCCCAGGCCCGTGCCGCCGGCCCCGGTCTTGGTGGTGCTGCTCTGGACGAACTTCTCGAAGATCTGATCCAGCTCGCTCGCCGGAATGCCAACGCCCCGGTCGCAGAACTCGACCATCAGGGTGGGGGTGCCGAAGCAATCCAGGGTCTCGCCGATGCGCACCCCGATCTCGCCCCCGGGCGGCGAGAACTTGATGGCATTGGCGAGCAGGTTGTGGACCACGCGGGCGATCTGGACCGCGTCGCCGATCAGGGAACAGTCCCGCGCCTCAAGGCTGAAACTGACCGTCAGGGCGTGGGGCGTGAGGAGGGACTCCAGGTCGCGGATGGCGTCGCCGACCACTCCGGCGAGGTCGAAGCGGGTCTTGTGCATGGGCATGCGTCCCGCTTCCAGCCTGGAAAGATCGAGCAGGTCGTTGATGAGGACGACCAGCCGTTCGGCGCTTTGCCGGATGCGCTCGAAGTACGGAATCGCCTTTTCGGGGGCCGCGTGGGCCCGCTCCATCCCCAGGCGGCTGAAGCTCATGATGGCGTGCATGGGGGTGCGCAGCTCGTGGGACATATTCGCCAGGAATTCCGACTTGGCCCGATCGGCCCTGGTCGCCGCGGTGAGGGCGCGGGAAAGGTCGGCGGTGCGCGCCATCACCAGTTCCTGCAGATTGTCCCGGTGCCGGCGCAGTTCCGCCTCGATGCGCTTGCGATCCGTAATGTCGGTATAGATGGTGACGAAGCCGCCCCCGCTAAGGGGGGTGCCACGCACCTCGATGACCCGGCCGTCGGGGCGCGTGCGCTCGAACTGGTGGGCTTGGGGATTGGCCGCCTTGGCCATCAGTGCATCGGCCAGGGCCTCCGGGTCGCCAGGGCCATACTCGCCACGGCGGGCGTTGAACAGCGCCACCTCACGAAAGGTGGGCGTGCGAGGAGCAAAAAGCTCGGGCGGAAAATCGAGCACCTCCAGCAGACGCTGGTTGGCAGCGATGAAATTGAGCTCGGGGTCGATGAGGGAGATGCCGCAGGGCACGTTGGCCAGGATGGTCTGCACCATGTCGTGCTCGCGCGCGAGCTTCTCTTCGGCGGCGTGTTTGTCGCTCACGTCGATGGCGATGCCTAGGTAACCCGTGACGCTGCCGTCGGCCCCGCGCAGGGCCGTGACGGTCAGATCGACCCGCAGCAGCGCGCCGTCCACCCGCCGGTAGGTCCATTCCCGCCGTTCGAAGCCCTCCCGGTCCGGTAGCGCGGTGAAGACCTGGAAGCCCTCGACCGGGCGCTGCAACAGTTGGGACAACTCTGCGGAGCGTGCCGCGATCTCGTCCTCCCGATGGAAGGCCGCCGGCGTTGCCTTGCCTAGCATGTCGCTCGCTTCCCGCCCCAGCAATTTCTCCGCCCCGCGGTTGAACAGGGTGATCGTTCCGCTCACGTCGGTGGCGATGATGCTGACCTCGGTGGCACAGTCCAGAATCGCCTGCTTGAACTGGTCCCGGGCGCGGATGGCGGCCTCGGCCTGGCGTAAATCCGCCGTCGCCTGAGCGGCGTAGGCCATGGCCATGTGCTTTTGGGTCAGGAGCAGAAAAACCCCGAGGGACAGGAGCAGCGAGATGGTGAGCCCCCCGACGATGATCAGGGCCGGATCGGCAAGACTCGCTGCCGCGGGGCCGCCGCCGTAGGCAAATTCGAGCCGCCAGGTCCGGCCGCCGAAATCCACTTCGTGCTGGGTGTGCAGGGGAGCGGAATCCCAATCGAGTGCCGGCCGAGTGCTGTGAAAGGGGACCTCGCCGGACTCCTGATCCTGGTCGAAGACGCGCAGGGCCAGGGTATCGACCATCGTCTTCTGCGTTGTATCCAGAAATTCGCTCATGCGGTAAGCCGCATAGGCGACGCCGGCGAAGGCAGCGCGGCGCTCCTGCACGTTGCCGATGGGCGCCCCGGCGCGATACACGGCGCGCAGCATGAGGAAGGCCGACTGTTCCTCATCGTGTACCAGCACGACCTTGCGGGAAACGACGATGTCATCAACGTCGATGGCCCGCTCCAGCGCTTCGCGCCGTGCGGGCTCGGAATACAGGTCGAAGCCCCGGGCGCGCAGTGCCACATCCTGGCCCGCGGCGAGCAGGTCCACGACGACCAGCATGGGCGAGTCCCCCGCGGGATAGACCGTGAAATCGCCGCCGCCGTCCCGCTGCCGGACCCTGGCCTCCAGGGCACCCACTTCGCTGCGCTCTATGCGGGGGGCGAAACCGTAGGCGATCATCCCCGGCAGATGACGGTACGCATCGGTCCGCACGGTGTACAGCCGCCATTCCTCGGCACTGATGGCCTCGCTGCTGGCGAAAAAGGCGGCCAGGTCCCGGATGAACTGGCCGTGGAACTGCAGCCGCTCCCGCAGTTCGTAGGTCGCCTGGGCTGCCTCGCGCTGGAAGTCCTGATTGCGGCTTTCTTCCAGGGCCAGGCGGCGATGCTTGCCATAGCTGCAGGCGAGAGCGGCCAGGAGCAGGAAAAGCACGACCGGCGCCACCCAGCGCAGGTGCGCCGAGGGGCGGGGCAGGGAGGGGGGAGTCGGGAATTTCATGGTGGGAGGTTGCCGACGCCGGCCATGGTATCAGGGCTTCTGTGCCCCGGACTCTTCCTGCTGCTGCAAGGCCCACATGCGGGCGTAAGTGCCGCCCGCCTGGAGCAGGGAGCCGTGGCTGCCGCGCTCGGCGATGCGCCCCTCGTCCATGACCAGGATGAGATCGGCGTTCATGACCGTGGACAGGCGATGGGCGATGACCAGCACCGTGCGTCCGCGGGCGGCAAATTCCAGTTGCGCCTGGATGGCCTTCTCGGTGCCCGAATCGAGGGCCGAGGTCGCCTCGTCGAAAATGAGCAGGGGCGGATTCTTGAGCAGGGTGCGGGCAATGGCCACCCGCTGCTTCTCTCCCCCGGAAAGCTTCAGGCCCCGCTCGCCCACGCGGGTGTCGTACTTTTGCGGCAGGGACTCGATGAAATCATGCAACTGGGCCGCCCGGGCCGCCGCCAGGACCTCGTCCCGGGAAGCCTCCGGCCGACCGTACTGGATGTTGTAGAAAATGCTGTCGTTGAACAGCACCGTGTCCTGGGGAACGATGCCGATGGCGCTGCGCAGGCTGGCCTGCTTCAGGCTGCGCAGATCGTGGCCGTTGATGCGGATGGCGCCGCCGCTCACGTCGTAAAAGCGGAAGAGCAGCCGGGCCAGAGTCGATTTCCCGGCGCCGGAAGGCCCCACCACCGCTACCGTATGTCCCGGAGCGATGGTGAAATCGACGCCGCCCAGGATCAGGCGCTCGGGCTCGTAGGCAAA
>Ga0268298_10003461_pt1 | contig 16132 bp, 8 predicted proteins | sample WWTPWeurt_MetaG_FD_194462 | JGI IMG/M metagenome (GOLD analysis project Ga0268298, IMG submission 194462) | Activated sludge microbial communities from WWTP in Nijmegen, Gelderland, Netherland - WWTP Weurt | ecosystem: Engineered > WWTP > Aerobic digester > Activated sludge | place: Netherlands... | reverse complement strand
TCCCTATGATTACCCGGCACCCTATGGAAACTGGTACTGGAGTTCACGCACGCAAATGATTATTCCAGCTTCTGAATTGACGGCAGCGGGTCTTTCTGCAGGTAATATTAGTTCGCTGGCGTTTGACGTGGTGTGGACAGATCCAGTGATGTATGATTACATTGAAATCAATATGAATCATACTGTACAAACCGAAATGAATGCTGCATTCATTCCAAATTCGGGAAATCTGAATCATACAAATTTCAATATCGATGGTGATGGAGAAACAGTTTATCTGTTAACTCCTGCTCAAACAATCATGAGCAGCCTCAATGTGAACACAGCCGGATACAATGATAGTTATGGTTGCTTCCCAGATGCATCAGCCGTAAAAAAAATATTTGATGTACCAACACCTGGTTCAACCAATAACGCTTCAGCCACCTACAATGGTTATTTGCAACCACCGGTTCTTTCAGTCAATTCTGGATTTTTTGCAGCTCCTTTTTCAGTAGCAATTTCAAACCCAAATGCATTGCCTTCAACCATTCGTTACACACTTGACGGAAGTGATCCTACTCCGGCTTCTCCAGCTTATTCTGGTTCAATCAGTGTTACCTCAACAACCATTGTGCGGGCAAAAGTGTTTGATTCAGACAGTCTGCCATCACCTACTGCTTCTGCCAGTTATTTCTTTGGAGTCAGTCATGTTACTCCTATAATTTCTGTTATATCAGATGACGCAAATATTTTTGGCGCCAGCGGTATGTTTGATAACTGGTGGGAAGATTGGTTGAAACCAGCTCATGTCGAATATTTTGATTCAATGCCTTCTCACCCGCTGGTGTTTTCACAAAATGCCGGTATCATGGTAGATGGTGGCGCAGGAGGAAGCCGTTCTCAACCGCAGCATTCATTCAGAGTAGAATGGGCAAACGGAGTATTGGGCGGAGATCCAATAACACATGAAGTAATTCCAGATCGTGCTGGAAGAATGGAATACAATACATTTTATTTGAGAAACGGCAGCAATCAATTTTTGAACTTTCCACAAAAAGATGCCATGCAGGTAAGAATGATGTGTGAGCAAACCAACACATATTATTCAACTTGGAGACCCGTTTCAGTTTACATAAACGGAGACTATTTTGGACTGTACGAATTGCGTGAGAAATATGATCCGCAGATGTTTGAATTTCAGGATGGAGCTGATCCGTCAACGATTGAAATGGTTGGTCTGAGTTATTGGTACGGACTTGTACTTCATGCTACTGAAGGTGATGTAGATAATTTCTGGAATTCCTATAATTCATTTTTAACAGTTGATCCGGCATCTCCCACTTTTGTAGATGATGCCAATCAATATTTTGACATGGAATATTATACGGATTATATCATCAGCGAATCATGGATGGGAAACACTGACTGGCCTCAGAATAATATTAAAGCTTATCGCTCAGATGCCACCAACTACGCCTGGAGATTCTGCACAATTGATCTTGAACTTTCACTTCAGCCTAACGGATGGACAGATTGCTATACAGATATGATTAGTTACATGCAGGGACAGTCTACTTCTCTTCCTTATATTAATATCTGGTTACAGGCTATGCAAAATGATGAGTATAAAAACTACTTCATCAACCGCTATGCGGATATCATGAATACTGCTTATCTCACTGACAGATTACTGGATGTTGAACAAGGAATTTTTAATCAGGCATATCCCGAAATGGCCAATGAATATCAACGCTGGGGAACAAGTGATATAACCGGACAAATGCTGGATTATTACAACCGCCACATTCAATTCAGAAACGAATTAATTTGCCGCGGTCCGCAAGTAAGAGACGATATTCAAAATGGTTTTTCACTTCCTCAGCAAGTTGATGTAACGCTCGATGTATTTCCTGCCGGCGCGGGAAAAATAAACATCAGTACAATTACTCCTGATGTTTATCCATGGACTGGAATTTATTTTGATGGTGTTCCAATTCAAATTGAAGCCATTCACAACCCAGGCTGGTTATTCGATCATTGGGGAACTGAACCATTAATTACCAATTCAATGAATGATACATTTTTAGATACATTGTCTAATGCTTCAGCAAATTTCACCGCGTATTTTGTGGAAGATTTAAGTGCAATCAACGGCACTGACAACAGTGAATTCATCGTTTACCCTTCACCTGCAAATTCTGAAATTTATGTAGTGAACAGAAATGGTTCCAATTTTGAAAATTCACTTTTTGAGATTGTAGATATTCATGGAAATATTATTCAGCAAGGACAATTGGACAACACCACAGACAGACAAATTATTCAGGTTGATCAGTTAAGTGACGGAATTTATTTTGTTCGAATTTTGAGTGATGCCGCTCCGGTTAACTTGAGATTTGTTAAACAATAATTTTACTTTTATTTCTATGCGCAGTGAGGCAAAGACGGTTGAAGATTATTACGATTCTCTTCAAGACGACAGAAAAGAAGCAATGCTTCAGCTCAGACACATCATCAATAAAAATCTACCGAAAGGATTTGCAGAAACCATTGACTATGGAATGCCTGGTTGGTCAGTGCCTCATTCTTTGTATCCGGCAGGATATCATTGTGATCCAAAAATTCCGCTTCCTTTTTTAGGCATTGCTTCACAGAAAAATTTTATTGCAGTTTACCATATGGGTATTTATGCCAAGCCTGAATTACTGAAGTGGTTTACGGATGAATTTCCCAAACACAGCAAAGCAAAACTGGATATGGGAAAAAGCTGCATCCGGTTCAAAAAACCTGATCAGATTCCATATAAATTATTTGGCGAATTGGCTAAAAAAATGACTCCGAAACAGTGGATTGAAATTTACGAATCAAACTTTAAGCCGAAATCAAAGTCAAAAAAATAAATGTCCCAAACAGAAACGGAAAATAAAATACCTGAGTGGTTAAAGAACCTACAGGAAAATTCCTGGGAGCTTGAGTTACTCGTTTCCGGCGGAGCCATTTTCAGTTTGATTCAAATGTCTGATTTGTATTTGGAGTGGATTAAAACCATTAAAATAACTTCACAGATTCCGGGAATGGCAATCATGCTAATTCTTGGAATGTTTGGAATAAAAATTCTTACCACCGGTTTTATACTCCACTTAATTTTGAGGGCATTCTGGCTGGGACTTGTTTGTATCAACTATGTTTATCCAGGCGGAATAAAAAAAGAGAAACTCAATTTTAAAAATCCTTTTGAGACAAAACACAATGAGGGAGATCTTAAGGATCAGATTATGGGTGTGGACAAACTTTGTGGCACGCTCATGTATACTTCCATTATTTCAGCTGCTGCTCTTGCCGGCATTACCTTTTTGATACTCTGTCTTATTGGTTTCATTGTTACGTTTGAAGAAAATATTTCAGGAGCTTCAGACCTTATCACTTATTTGTTCTTCTCCATGTTCTGGATTTATGTTCTGGATCTACTGCTAAGTGGTATCATCAGAAAAATTCCTTATCTCTCGTATTTATTTTTTCCGTTTTTTAAGATTTATGATCTTGTAAGTTTCAGAAAATTGTATCAGCGCTCACTGAATTTATTCAGTTCAAACGTTAACAAACTGAAGTTTTTTGCCGGAGCAATATTATTTGCATGTGCTGCTCTCCTTTCAACCTATTTGGCTGTTTACCGCACTATGCACTGGCCAAACATGTTCGATCAGCGAGCTTATAAATATCAGCTTGCAGATGATGGATATACCAGTTACGGAATGTACAGGGATGAAATGAATGAGACCGATTTTTCAATGGTAAATATTCAATCAAAAATTATTGAACACAACGTGCTTGATTTATTTGTGAGATACGATGTTTCTCAAGATCATTACATCAACAAGCTGACAAAACCAGACACTTCTAAAACGTATGCAGATGTGATTGAAATTTCCATTGATGACTCTGTTTATACGAATCTGAACTGGTATGAAAAGTGGAATAGAGATGTAACCAATATAGGCGTAAATGCTCTGATCGATATTGCACATCTGAAAAGAGGTCAACATCTTTTAACAATATCAACTCGCAAAGATCTTCAGGATCCGGAGGACAGCGATCACCCAGTAAAATACTACACTGAAATTCCCTTTTTCAAAGATGTCGACTAACACTTTTTTTGATTCTAAATTTTGTTAAAGAGAAACCCTGAATGGAAGTAATGATATAATTTCACTCGTAAAAATTATTTTGCGCTCAACTTCACAAAATTTGGTTTGGAAATTAGATTCAGCAAAACGATGAAACACCTGTTAATAGTCATTTCAATAACTACTTCTCTAGGCTTATCCGCACAAACCAAACCTGAAAATTTTGGATACCGGCACAAAACTATCATGTATGAAAATATTGAAACAGACATTTTGATTTCATCTGCAAAAGGAGAAGAACAAATTGCAAAACCCATTCTGTTTTTTTGTCAGGGAAGTTTACCAACCCCTTTGCTCATAACTGAAAACAACAGTGCTTACAGTGTATTTCCATTCAGCCCGGAAATTTTCAACAAGAACTTTCATTTGATTATTGCTGGAAAACCTGGAATTCCTCTTATGAGAGAATCAAATCAATTGAATCCGGATTTTGCTTATACAGATTCCACTGGATTTCCGCCACAGGATTTTCTTGCAAATGACAATCTGGAATTCTATGCTGAAAGAAACAATTTTATCCTTCAGAAATTGATGAAAGAAAATTGGGTTAATTCTGAAAAAATTGTGGTTGCCGGGCATTCAGCTGGAGCAACCATTGCCGTTAAAATGGCAGCGACCAATAAAAAAATCACGCATCTGATCTATGCCTCAGGTAATCCATTTGGACGTATAGTATCGATGATAGAAAAATCAAAAAGTATTGAAACCGATTCAAGTAACTTCAAAGAAAATGATTTTGGATACTGGCACTACTTAAACACTTCTGATCCCGCTGAATTATCTTACACAGAAAAATCTGACCTTTCTTTTTCAGAACCTTCCTTTGAGCTCCTCAAAAAAATAAAAATTCCGGTATTTTTAGCTTATGGTTCAGAAGATTTTTGTGCCGCATATCTGGATTATTTGAGGGTCTGGTCAATTCAAAATGATGCAACCAATTTTACCTTCAGAGAATACAAAAATCTTGATCATAATTTCTTCAGAGTGAATCAGGATGGATCTGTTGATTATTCAGATTTTAATTGGGATAGCGTGGCTGAGCACTGGCTGAACTGGCTGTTGACAGCAAAATAACTTACCTTTGATCGTATCCTATTTTCTGTAATTTATTTGGTTGTCTCTTTAGTTAAAGGCTGTGTCTTTGCACCAGAGGTCTGCCGGATATCGAAAACGAGTGTATCGAATAGAGTGGTGATTTCAAACAACTGGACGATGTATGTTGTTGGAATAAAATTCTAATCCGTTAATAATATAACCTTTATTACTCAATCATGTTAAATGATTGCTGAATGCTCTTGAGGGCAGCCTAAATCCTTTGATAGCCTGACATCAGGTGATTTCATTTAGTATATTTGATTTAACCCAAAACCCGGACAGACTGAAATGGTTCTCAGTTCAGAACCTTTTATACAATCTTCCGTTTAACGTTTACCGCACAATTGCTTTGGTTTGGAAACATTTTGAATGTACAGAATGTCTTATCAGATCAGAAGATAAAACCGGTATGAAAGTAAGATTACTCTTATTTGAATTGCTATTGCTTTGGATTTCTTCTGTATCCATTGCACAGGATACCACAACCCAAATTTTTACCCCACTTGTTGATGAAGTCATTGGTTTGAGCGCCACCGCACAGAGCCAGGACAAAATAAAAATCACCAACCTGAATAATGTTAAAATCAATGAAGCACCGGGATCTGTCTTTGTGATTACCGGCGACGAAATAATTGAAGCCGGTTACCGGGATCTCATTGAAGTTTTTATGGATATTCCAGGTTTCAATATTGCTTCCGATGTACAAAATGGTACCGGAATCGCATTGCGCGGAGCCTGGGCAGCTGAAGCAAAAATGCTTGTAATGATTGATGGTCTGATCATGAACGACATGTCTTATGGTTCATTTGTTTTAGGCGGAAGAGTTCCATTACTCAACGTAGAAAGAATTGAAGTTATTCGTGGCGCAAGTTCAAGTATCTATGGCGGAATTGCAGGCTTGGGTGTTATCAATATCATAACCAAAGAAGGAAATTATTCCAAAGGAAGTACGTTTATGGTTGATGCCGGATTTTCAGGAGATGAACTTTCAGGTGCGAGACTGACTTTTGCAAATACAAGTTATTTGTTGAATGACTTTGAGCTGAGCATGTCGGGTAGTATATACGCAGGAAATAAATCGAATATGCAGTATACGCATCCCGATACCATGTTCACGGATTATTCCGATTCGTCATCTGTCACTGACGCATATATTCAACTCAAACTCAGAAGAAAAGAATTTGAATACAAAGTAATTTATAATGACTATAGTTTTCAAGCCACACATGAAAACATTTATTCGCTTTGCAGAACGTTCATAAATGACCTGAGTTATGACAAAAAATTGGGAAAATTTCACCTATACTCCAATTTGAATTTAAAAGAACAAATTCCGTGGAATACGCAGTACGGTGACCCGAGCATTTATGATTTGCAGAATCTAAAAACAAGAAGAATTACTGCAGGTGTCAATGCAACATATGAACTAAACGACAACATCAGCTTTTTGTTTGGCGGAACCTATTATAATGATTACATGAGGTATTACCGCCCTTTTCTGGTTTTGAATACAGGCAATACATTTGAATATTATCACGCGGCCGCAGGCTTTGGTGAATTCAGTTTGAAAACCAGATTTTTCAATTTATTTGCCGGTGGTCGTTTGGATATCTACAGTGCGCACAATTTATTTGAACCCAATTTTGCTCCGCGAATTTCCATTACCAAAGAATTTAAATCCTTCCATTACAAACTTATTTACGGTGAGTCCTTCAAAATTCCAACGCTGCAAAATATTAATCTGGCGTTCAATAATACTGAGCCAATTAAACCAGAAAAAATAAAAGATTATCAATTGGAACTTGGCACAAAATTCAAAGCCAGTTCAGTGAATGCGGGAGTTTTCTACACCAGTATTGATGATATTATCGTTTATGGATATGATCTAACAACCAATCTTGAAAGTTATGTAAACAATGGCAACATAACATTTGCCGGAGCAGAACTTTACACCACACACAACTTCAACAAACTGAATTTGAGAGCAGGATATTCTTATTACCAACTCTTAAACGCCGACGGAATTGATTTTGTTGCAGATACTAATACCCTCAAGGCCGGAACACTGGCTATTCCAAAACATAAATTTACGCTCAAAGCTGCCTATTCTTTAAATGAAAAACATCGCTTTATTCTTAGTTATATATTTCAATCAGAAAAACACAGCGTTGAACAAACCAATTCGTTCACTGAAGAATACAATTATATCAGTCGTCCGTCAACCAACCTGATCGATTTCACTTATCAATGGAATAATGTTTTTGGTTTTCTGGATTTCAGCACCGGTGCACGGAATTTGCTTAATACGAAAAATCATTATGTCTATCCGATGAACGGAGGCTATCCGACATCTATGGGAATGGGATTAGAAATTTTTGCTGTAGTTAAAATCAGACTTTGAGAAAAAAGTATTCACATATCATTTTGTTTTTACTGCTGGTGAATGTTGGTTTTGCTCAACCTTTCAAGCTGGATAATATCGTTTTTGAAAACGTAAATTTTGAAGATGCCGGAGGCCAGCAATTGTATCTTGAAACAGATAAAGAAACGCGGTTTAATGAACTGATCCAGATTCTTCCGCAGTATTACTATGACAAAACTGTTTCTCCTGCTGACGAAGCAGCAATGACCATACTCTTGTCCTATAGTTATTATTATCAGGATGAATATTACGATGCGTTGGTTTTCAACCGCATGGCCACAAAGGACATGGGAAAAAAAATGACAGGTAAACTGCCACTTGCCAACAAGACTTTGACAGCAATGATTTATGAAAAGTTTGGTGATCTGTTAGGGGCAGATAAAGTTTTACAGGCGCTCACACCGGAAAAAAACTTACACAAATATCAGGTGGTTGTTTTCTCAGCCTACATGAATTATAAAACCAGCAATTTCAAAACGGCCTATTCGCAATTTCAAAATGGATCACGGTTTGCATCAGAAATTTCTGTCTATGATGAATTCAATTGTTTTTATCATCTTTCAAAATGTGCTGAACAACTGGAAATGAAAAATGAATTTCTTGCTTTTGCCATGATGGCAGATAGCGTTATTCACACCAAACAAGGAAATTTATTCAGTAAAGATCTCAGCTACACCTTTTCAACAAAAAATGAAAGTGAAATTCTGGATTCGCTGCGCAAACAGTCACGCCTTAATCTGGCAATTGCATATCGCAAAACCGGATTTTTACTAACTGCTCTGGAAGAACTGGACAAATCAATTTCAGCATATGGAACAGGAAGCAAAAGCCCTGAACTGGCAGAACTTTACCTGAATAAAGGTATTACTCTGACCTTATTGCAAAAAAACAATGAAGCATCTGCAGCATTACTTTCTGCATTAAAAATTTATTCTGATTTAAACAATAATTCAAAAATCAGTGAGACGTATAACCTGCTGGCAAAAAACAATTATTTACGTCAGGATTTTGGTAAAGTGATAGACCAGTGCAATGAATCAGTGGAATACGCCAAACAGAGCAATGACCTGCAGAATCTTGCAGCCGCTTATCTGATAATGTCAGAGACATATTCTGCAAACAATGATTATGCAAACTCGCAGAAATATTACAAACTCTATGTTTCAACCAAAGATGCTTATGAAAAGGAACAGGAAAAAAAGAGTTCTGTTTTTACACTCAAACAAAGTGAAACAAAAATAATCCTTCAGAAAGTTGAATCAGATATTATTGAAAGTGAAATGCGTGAGATGGAATTACTGAACGCACGCATGACTGCTGATCAGAAAGAACAGGAAAATATCTTTTTGAAACAACAGAATGAATTGAGAGAAAAAGATCTGATTAATAAGCAACTTGAAAAAGAACAAATTCAGAGAAATCTGGTCATCATGCAGAGTCAGCTGGAAAATGAACAGCTTCAGATAAAGTACATTGAAGAGCAGAATGAAAAAGAAAGACAAATTGCAGAAAACAACGAGAACAAAAAAAATCTTGAACTTCTCAACTCACAGAAAGACGCAACAGATAAACAGAATCAGCTCAACAAACTGGAATTAAAAGCATCAAAAAACAGACAAATCATGTTTATCATAATTATGGTAATCATGGTTTTGTTTATTGCTTTTATGGTTTACTTCATTGTACGTTTCAGAAAACAGAATAAAATTATTGAGAACAATATTCAGATCATCAATAAAACAAATGCTGAATTGGTTGGAACCATTGAGCAGGTGAATATTCAAAAAGCGCTGATTGAAACCAAAAATGAAGAAATCACGGATTCAATTGCCTACGCCAAACGAATTCAAAATGCCATTTTGCCACATGCTTCAGCCATTAAAAATCTTCTCGGTGAAAACTTCATTATTTACCGCCCGAAAGATATTGTTGCCGGAGACTTTTATTGGCTGACCGAAGAAAACCATTCTGTGATGTTTGCGGTTGCTGACTGCACAGGACACGGTGTTCCGGGTGCCATGGTATCCGTAGTATGTCACTCAGCGCTAACCCGATCAATCCGTGAATTCAATTTGAGTAAACCCGGTTTGATATTAAACAAGGTACGCGAACTGGTACTTGAAACTTTTGAAAAAAGTGGTGAAGGTGTTAATGACGGTATGGACATTGCCCTGTGTCATTATGACCCAAAAACAAAAATGCTGCAGTACGCAGGCGCCAACAACAGTATTTTTATTATTCGTGACGCTGAATTGATTGAAATTAAATCAGACAAACAACCAATTGGTAAGTTTATTCACGCCAAACCATTTACCAATCAAGAATTTCAAATGCAGAAAGATGATTTGCTCTATTTGTTTTCAGATGGTTTTGCAGATCAATTTGGAGGTGAAAAAGGTAAAAAACTCAAGAGTCAGACGTTTAAAGAAATTCTTGTTCAGAACCGAAATAAATCCATGGAAGAACAAAGAATACTTCTTGAAAAATATTTTGATCAGTGGAGAGGTGAACTCGAACAGATTGATGATGTCTGTGTGATGGGAATCAGAATTTAAATTCCGATATGTAAAACACAAAAAACGCCGGAACTATTCCGGCGTTTTTTTTAATAACAAAATCCCTTACAACAAAGTTGTGGGACAAACATATTCCGTCATCGGAAGTTTAGTGTCATTTTTAATGGCAGAAAATCCACCTGCAACATCTATGAGATTATGGTAACCGCGTGATTTAAGTATTGATTCAAAAATCACTGAGCGATAACCGCCTGCACAATGCACGTAATAGGTTTTCTCAGCGTCAAGTTTTGACATATCACGGTTCACGGTATCTAACGGTGAATTCACTACTCCAACAAGATGCTCAGAATCATGTTCTGATTTTTTGCGGACATCCAGCACATTCACTCCGCTGTTCTTCATTGCCGATTCTAATTCTTTTGCTGTGATTTTTTTTATGGAGTCGATTTCAAAACCGGCATTTTTCCATGCTTCTAAACCACCTTTTAAATAACCCAATGAATTATCATAACCTATTCTGGATAATCTGGTCACCGCTTCTTCTTCGCGCCCGAAAGGCGTTACAAGCAATATTTTCTGATCAATATCCATAATTAATGCACCTACCCACGGAGCAAATTGTCCGTCCAGTCCTATAAAAATTGATCCCGGAATATGTTCAATCACAAATTCATTTTGTGAGCGAACATCAAGTATAAGCGCATTTGTTTCTTTTGCTATCTTTTTAAATTCCTCTGCGCTGAAAGGCGTTGTTCCTCGTCTGATAATTTCATCAATAGAATCATTGACTTTTTTATTCATGCCTGCATTTTTTGGGAAATATTGTGGCGGCGCAGTTAATCCGGTCAATACCTCTTTCACAAATTCATCTTCAGTCATATCAGCACGCAGCGCATAATTTGTGGCTTTCTGATTGCCCAACGTATCATACGTTTCTTTACTCATTTTTTTACCACAGGCTGAACCTGCACCGTGATTTGGATAAACAATCACGTGATCAGGCAACGTCATGATTTTATTTCGCAACGATTTAAAAAGGTGTCTTGCCAGATCTTCTTCCGTCAATGCGCCCTGTTTTACTGCCAGATCCGGTCTGCCAACATCACCGATAAACAATGCGTCTCCAGTGAAGATCGCTTGCTCTTTTCCTTCTTCATCCAGCAGAAGATAAGTAGTAGATTCCATAGTGTGCCCGGGAGTATGTAACGCTTTTATGCTCACATTTCCTACTTTAAAAACTTCGTTGTCTTTAGCTTCATGAATATCATATTCTGCCTTGGCACCAGGACCAAAAACAATGGTTGCTCCGGTTTTTCGCGCAAGGTCCACCTGACCTGAAACAAAGTCAGCATGGAAATGCGTCAGAAAAATATATTTCAATTTTGCCTTATCATTTTCAAGACGCTCAGTATAAGGAGATGTTTCACGCAATGGATCAATCACAATGGCTTCACCATTTGATTCAATATAATATGCCGCTTCAGCAAGGCAGCCTGTATATAATTGTTCGAGTTTCATATTCTGTTCTTTAGTCATACAAATTTACTTAAAATGTGACACAAAGTAATGACATTCATCAGTTCAGAGAAGTGACTAAGGTTACAATCCCAACGGAAAATTGAGATTTCACAAGACTTTCACAGCATGTAAATATTTCTGATAGCCGTATAGACTAAATGAATGTTTCAGGAATCAAGCCTTTTCCAGTTCTTCCAGATGATTTTAATATCCATCATCATGGAATGGTTTTTTGCATATATCAGATTGATGCGTGCAGTGGCGTCATCGTCAGGCTGGGAAGAATTAAACTGAAGTGCGGCTGAAAGAATTCCACGTTTGATTTTAGGCAATTTCAGTGTGCTGATGTGTTTTACAGGAGCATACCCAACCATGGATAACTTACCAACCAATACACCAAACATATTGCGGAAGAAATTTTTCTTATTCTTGAAAACCCACATCAAAAAAGGACTCAGCAGAATCATCTTTAAGGCCACAAGAGCGTCCAGCAATCTTTTATTCCGCTGATTGGAAGGTTTATTAATGCGGTTGAGATCCATCACGTACAAATCACCCTTGGTTTCAATTGAATTGGATCCAATCAGAAAGGATGTTTCTGGTTGGGCAATCTTAAAATCGACATTTTGTCCCTCCAGATTAAGCATGGAAGAAATAATATCACTTGATGAAATATTTTTAGCACAGAAAATTACTTCGTCAATTTTATGAATTTCCACAACCTGATCCAGCTGATTAAAAGTTCCGCTAAAAAAGTTGCCTTCTTTTTCACTTCCGGCAGAAATAAATTCTACCGACATGATCTGCTGATTGGTTTGAAGTAAAAGCTGATGAACTCTTTCTGCTTCCTGTCTGTCACCTGCAATCACAAATCGTTTATTCTTTGCGCCGCCTATTCTCCACTGCGGCAAAAACAGATTTAATACCAATCTGGACAAAAGATAATATGCCAGCACCATTCCTCCACCCGCAAGTATGATTAAACGAGAAAACTGAAAATCTTTTGGAAGCAAAGCATAAATCATCAGTATCAAACCTGTACCAATGAGTGATCCAAATATTCCGGAAATCAATCTGACTGGTTTGTCATATCCTCCGGAAAAAACCAGCGACAAAAACCATACACCGGCATAAACAGGCAAGGCCATTTTTAATAATAATTCCGGAATAAAAATCTGCGTATAATGTTGATAGACTGACGCAATTCCAAATAGTAAAATCAGCATGGCCGTGTAATCAAGTACTGGTAAAATGGATTTACGCAACACGCGGTTTCCAAGTGCAAGACCAGCTCTGAAATAGATTGCGAGATTAATGAGAAACGAAAACAGTTTTGCATTTTTACTTGAAAAATGTTTGCGTGCAAAAATGATCATCGCATTATAAAACACAAATACATAATTCACACTGCTTTTTTTTGTGCTTTCTCCTTTGTAATGAATTATGCGTGTTCCGGGATAATAATAATTTTTATACCCTCCAAGACAAATGCGATAACTGAGATCAATGTCCTCGCCATACATAAAAAAAGCTTCATCCAGTAAACCAACTTTTTCCAGGGCTGTTTTTCGCATCAGCATAAATGCGCCGGACAAAATTTCTATTTCATGCGTTGAATTCTGATCCAGATAAGACAAATGGTATCTTCCGAATTTTTTTGACTTCGGGAACAAGCGTGACAACCCGAAAATTTTATAAAATGCAACAGCAGGTGTAGGCAGTCCCCGTTTTGATTCCGGCAAAAAATTTCCTTTTCCATCAATCATTTTCACACCCAGTCCTCCGGCATCAGGATGTTCATCCATAAAACGGATTACTTTTTCAAAAGTGTCTTCTTCTACAATTGTATCAGGGTTGAGCAAAAGATGATACTCTCCCTTTGCCAATTTCAGGGCCTGATTATTGGCACGTGAAAAACCTGCATTCTCTTTGTTATCAATCAGAATTACGGATGGAAATTTTTGCCTCACCATCGCAACTGAACCGTCAATTGAATTATTATCTACCACAAAAACTTCACCCTCGGTGTGCTCCAAAGCGCGGAACACCGAAAGCAGGCATTGCTCGAGAAAAAACTCAACGTTATAGTTAACTATGATGACTGATAATTTCATTTTAATTCTTCACCGATTTTTCAAGCTGGTTGTGATCAATCAACGCTGTCCAAAGAGAGATTTTTCCTTCATGTAAACGTGTCCAGATCGGTCTTATTATTCCGTTATGAACTGAAATATTGGTATAGTCTCCGAAAAATATTTTGGGATTTGGTTTGAAAGGCGACGTACTGATTTTAATATCCTGAAAACTTTCTCCACCATCTTCTGACCAGGATAAATAAACATCCGTTTCTGTTTTCTCCCGTTCTCTCCGGTCATAATAAACAAAATATAAATATCCGTTTGTCTGATCTACGGTCATCCACGTAAGGAACTGATGATGCTGACTAAGATCTGAATTTACTTTTTTTGGAGCGCTCCAGTTTTTTCCCTGATCAATGGATTTAATCAGCCAGATATCAGTGTTGTTTTCGCCATTCCGCTGATCAGCCCAGTTCACATAAATGGTTCCCCGATTTTTTGAATTACTCAAATCGCAAGCCGTCACAGGCAATCCGTTACATCGGTATATTCCGGGAATATCTATAACCCAGCCTTGTGGTTGTGAAGTAATATATTTTTCTGTCTTGCGCCATGTTTTTCCATCATCCGTTGAAAGATTAAACCACAACGAATCATTTCTTGACCACGCAACATAAATTTCACCATTTGGTCCAATCGCCGGAACCGCACCTTCAGCCGTCTTGTCATTATCCTGACAATCTCCCGGAAATTGAGAAATCTGAACCGGATCTGACCAAGTCAGTCCTCCGTCTTCACTTTTTGAAAATACAATAAAACTGTAATCATTTGGATTGGATGAATCATATGCATCAAACTGCGTCCAAGTCATATAAAGATGATTGTTGGAAGGATTTAACGCTACCCATTCCTTGTCATGAAATTTTCCATTGACCAGTGTGTGACCCTGATATTTGAATTTTCCTTTCAGCACATTTGAACGCTGACAGATCATTCCACCAACGAGTGCTTCATCATTGATATTCGACAAATGAAAATAATAGTACCGTTCCAGCGTGTCTATCAACATACATGGGTCACCATTTACACCCCACTTTGAATGAATGGATTTAGATTTCCAGGTTAGCCCACCGTCTGATGAATAATAGTAATCATTCATGACAGAACCCGCAATTAGTTGATTGGTATTTTTTGGATTTATACAAATCGAAGGTTCTACCTGAGAATATAGGTACGTTGCTTTTTTGGGAAGTGGTAATTGTATATTCTCAAATTGAGCAGACAAATTTATGCCGAGAACCAGCAACAGATGGATGAATAAAAATCTCTTCATACTTATTAAAACGGATAACCGATTCCAAAATTGAAGCGCATGGCAAAAGGAGCTTTGTACCAGCTCTTTTCATAATCAGTATCAATTGTGCCATTGTTGTTATAATCAAATGATGATTTATACACTGTATGAGGCGTTCCAAACCATTTTTCTCCGGCTGGCATGTATGGATTATGAAGCGGGAATGACATATCAAGGCGCACAATCAGAAATTCAAAATCTGCTCTGACTCCAAATCCGGTTCCAATAGCAGTTTGTCTGTAAAATGAATTGAAATGGAAAACCCCTAAATCATCTTTTGGAGTGGATGGATCATCTTTAATTTTCCAGATATTTCCCATGTCAACAAAAATGGCTCCTTCAAGCATGCCATTCATTTTAAAGCGGTACTCAAGATTCAGTTCCAGACGCATATCGCCTATCTGAGTATTCGTAGCAAGTGTATCTTCCAGAATACGAATACTGCCTGGCGCCATGGTTCTTGCTTCAAATGCGCGAATGTCGTTTGAACCACCCGCAACAAAACTTTGTTCATACGGCAGTGATGGAGAATTTCCATAGGCCCACCCTACTCCGGTGAGCAATCGTGTCGCTATTTTATGCTTTCGGTTAAACCGGTATTGATACAATATCTGATTATCAAATCGCACAAATTGCGCAAACGGAACACCAAAAATTTGTTTCAAACCATCATCACTCAGATTATTGGATCCGAGTCCGGTGAAATTTAATATTCCGCCAGATTGAATAACATTGATCACCAGATTGAAAATAGTTTTGTTGTAAACATTGGGCACCTGTGTATTGATTTTGTAAACCAAACCGTTGAATAAGGTAAAGTGATCAGCGTAAGAATTTATAAGAAATGGATCATTGAGAGAATCCAGTCTCACCGCAAAAACTGAATCTTTTTCAAGACGAACAAAATCAAAATTCACAAATTGCAAACCCCACTCCTGCATTTTTCCCTGTTTGAAATTCCACTCGTAGGTAAAGTGAGC
>Ga0268298_10003457_pt1 | contig 16138 bp, 11 predicted proteins | sample WWTPWeurt_MetaG_FD_194462 | JGI IMG/M metagenome (GOLD analysis project Ga0268298, IMG submission 194462) | Activated sludge microbial communities from WWTP in Nijmegen, Gelderland, Netherland - WWTP Weurt | ecosystem: Engineered > WWTP > Aerobic digester > Activated sludge | place... | reverse complement strand
CCGGCGAGCGCGTGCGCACCGGCGGGCGCGACGCGCATGCCAGCGCGGACCTCGTCCACCACGAAGAGCGCCGAGGCTGCGCGAGCCAGCGCCTCGACGCGCCGCAGATATTCGCCGCCGAAGAACACGGGCTCGGGCGTGACGAGCACGGCCGCCACCCGCGGCCCGTGGGTTTCGAGGAGCTGTTCGAGGCGCCCGAGATCGTAGCCGAAGTCGACCACCGCCCCGGGCACGGGGCTGGGCGCAGCACCCGGAAGCAGCCGGTCGTCCCAGCCGTGGTAGCCCGCGGAGAGCACGAGATCACGCCCCGTGAAGGTACGGCACAGCCGGAGCGCGACGTGGATGGCGTCGCTGCCATTCTTCACGAACGCCGCGGCGCCCACGCCGGGAAGCGTCTCCGCGAGCCGTCGCGCGAGCTCGAGGTACTCTTCGGGGCACGCTCCGAAGAGCACACCGTCGCGACCGCGAGCAGCCGCCCGCGCTTCGACTTCGGGGTGAGCGTGGCCGAGCGTCACCGCCCCCTTTCCTTGCACCCAATCGAGGTAGGAGCGACCACTCGAATCGAATACGCGCGCCCCCTGCCCTCGGGTGAGCACCGTGGGGTAGCCGTGAACGTAGCCCGAGCGCAGGAACGTCAAGATCCCCCGCGGAACGAAACAACCCTCGGGAGGAGCCTCGGAGAGAGCGACCCAGTCCGCCACGTGGCTCTAGTAACACGGCCCAAAGCCTCGAGCGATGGGCTCGGGTCGGCACTCAACGAGCGACGTCGAGTCGAGCGAGCCGCGCAGACAGCTCGTCGAGCTTCGCGATGAACGGCTCGCGGGTGCGCCGGAGGAAGCGCCAGAAATAGAAACCCGAGTCTTCCAGGGGCAGGAGCTCGCGACCGATCTCGGCGAGCGCCGCCAGCTCGGCCGTGTCGCCGTTCTTCCGCGCCAAGGTCTCGCGGAGGGACAGCTCGCGCGTGAAGCCGTCGAGCAAGCGGAAGCACGCGAAGTCGTCGGCGACGTGGAGCCACGCCGAAAAATCCAAGAGGAAGGTCGACGTCGGCAGGTAGCGCGGCTCGGCTCCCGCCGCCTGTTCGGTCACCGCGGCGCTCCCGGTCACGATCCGATCGGTTCGGTCGGCGAGCGTCCGCAAGACGGCCTCGTAGGTCAGGAGCGTGCGCCCGTTCACGCGCTCGCCGTCATCGCCCAGCACCAGGAGCGGCGCCCCGGACGCGAAGTAGTCGTCGATGGTACGACCGAATGCCTCGATCTCGTTCGGCCGGTGCAGCACACCTTCGTCGAGATCCACGAGCCGCCACGTCAGCGCGGGATGACGCGTGAGCGCGAGCACGCGGCGATCGCGCACCGAGAGCTCGCTGATTGCGGCGAACTCGGATTCGTGGAGCAGCGGCTCGAGCCTCGGCGACAGCACCTTCTGCCCGAGGCGCTCGGCGGGCTGCCAACCGGGGAGCACCGAACCGAGCACGCGCGCGCTGCCGTCGAGCACGCTCCACTCGATGCCGAGCTCCGCCAAGATGGGCACGAGCCAGTGAGTCCACCCGAGGTCGGCTGGCCAGAAACCGCGCGGACTCACGCCGAGCACGCGCTTCTTCACCTCGACGTCGGCGGCCACCTGAGCGCGTGCCCGCTCCGGAGTCAGGAGCGGCAGGAGAGGGTGATGTGCGCCCGAACCCACGAGCTCGAGCCAGCCTTCGTCGATGCCACTCCGGAGGCGCGACACGAGCTCCGGAGCGAGGGCGGGCAGCCGCGCGAGGAGGCCACCCGAGACGTTCAAAGACAGCGGAACGCGCATTCGTTCGTGGAGCTCGAGGAGCGGCAAGTACGACTCCACGACCTGCTCTCTGAGCTCCGCGTCGGGGACGAAGAACGGCTGGTGGATGTGCCAGAAGAGCGCGAGCGTGCGGCGATGCGTCACGACGAGACCCTGAGCGCTCAGCTGACCTGGCGGAGCGCCTCTACGTCCGGCACGAGCTCGGCGTAGACGGCGCGGTTGGCGGCAGCGACGCGGTTCCACGAGAACTGCTCGGCTCGCTGGCGCGCGCTCTCGCCGAGCCGCCGCCGAAGCGCGGCATCTTCGAGCACGCTCGCTACGGCCTGGGCGAACGCGGCCAAAGCCTGGGGGTGGCGCACGAACCCGTCGACGCCGTCGCGCACGAAGTCGCTGGCGCCGCCCAGCCCCGAGACGACGACCGGGGTGCCGGCCGCCATGGCCTCGAGCGTGGTCAAGCCGAACGGCTCGTACACCGAAGTGGAGACGAACACCGACGCGCTGGCGTAGAGCGCGGGCAGGTCGGCGTGGGGGACGTATCCCAGGAGCTCGACGTGGTCCTCGACGCCCAGCGCGCGCGCGCGGGACTCGATGCGCGAGCGTTCGGGTCCGTCGCCGGCGATGCGCAGGCGCGCATCGAGCTTGCGGGCTCGGAGGCGCTTCAGCAGCTCGACTTGGTACTCGAGCCCCTTCTGATCGCTCAGGCGACTGACCGAGAGCAGCGTGCCGGGCGCGCACTCGGACGTGACCCGAAAGGCGTCGACGTCGACACCGTTGGGAACCACGCTGAGCTTGTCGGCCGGCACGTCGTACTCGCGCTCGAGCAAGGAGGCGATGTAACGGCTAGGTGCGATGACTCGATCGGCGATGCGGAACCCCAGCGCTTCGAGACGTGTCTTCTCTTGTACGGGAATGGGATGGTTCGCGTAGGTGAAGCCGAAGCGCAGCGGCAGGTGTGCCGTCATCACGACCCGAACGGGTTGGCGCGCGCGGAGCGCGAGCGCGGGCAAGACACCGTACCAGTCGTGCACGTGGACCACGTCCCAAGCCTCGCCCAAGAGCCCGCTGGTCCCGACGTGCTGCTCGATCTCGGACTGGCTGAGCACGTGCCGCGCCGAGAGCGCGTCGATGAGGCGACCGAGCACCAGCGACTCCACGCGGACCGCGCGTGCCCCCTGGGCCGGGTCGCTGTGGTAGGCCTGCCCTTCCACGACCACCACACCGGTGACGTCGCCCGCTGCTGCGCGGCGCACCACGTTCTCGAGGTACGTGGCGATCCCGCCGAGCCGCCGCGGAGGGTACTCCCCGGCCAAGTGCAGCACGCGCAGCGTCACGTCGGTCTCGCAGCATAGTCGATAGGGGCCGGGAGCGCACCCGCCTCGGAAGCTCTGTGCGGCGGGGGCTCCGCGGCATAGCATCCCGCGCGCATGGCTCCGGCCATCTTGACGCCCGATTTCGGACCCGCGCCCAGCGCGGAGCTCGAACGACGAGTCTTCGACGTCTGCATCGTGGGCAGCGGCGCTTCGGGTGCAGTCGCCGCCGACGAGCTCGCCCGCGCCGGCCTCGACGTCGTGGTGCTCGAGCAGGGTCCTTTCGTCGGACCCGAGACTCGGTTCGCCGACGTGGTGCACTGGGCAGAGCCCGCATACGTCCGGGTGTTCTCGGGTTGCTTCGCCCTGCAAGGCAACCCGTGGTCGAGCTGCAACGTGGGAGGCGGCACGGTCTTCTACGGCGGCGCGAGCTTTCGCTATCGGGAGGTCGACTTCGACGCTTCGCGCTTCGTGCCTTCCGCCGATCTGCCGGTGGCTTGGCCGTTCTCCTACGCCGAGCTCGAACCGTTCTACGGCGAGGTCGAGCAGCGCCTCGGCGTTGCCGCCGACCCCGCGCTGGATCCGACCCTGCCTCCCGCGCCGAGCGCTCACTACCTACCGCCCGTGGCGCCGAGCGCCGCTGGCGCCGCGCTCCACGCCGCAGCGCGGTCTCGAGGCCTGCATCCGTTCCCCACGCCGCTCGCCATCAACAGCGTCCCCTACGCCGGACGCGCCGAGTGCGCCAAACAGAATCCGTGCATCGAGCATCGCTGCTCCCGCTTCGCCAAGGGGGACGTCGAGACGGTGTACCTGCGACCGCTGCTCGCCGAAGGGCGCCTCTCCCTCTTCGCCGGCGTGCGCGCCATGCGGCTCGTTCGAAGCGAGCGCGACCGAGTCTCGGAGCTCGTGGCCTTGCACGTGGGGAGCGGTAGTCTCCACCGCGTCCGCGCCCGTGTGTTCGTGCTCGCGGCCAATGCCATCCAGTCCGCAGCGCTCCTCCTGCGCTCGGCCGACGACGCGTCGCCGAGCGGGCTCGGCAACGACACCGACATGGTGGGCCGCGGCCTGTGTTTCAAGATCAGCGAGTGGGTCGACGGATTTCTGGACGACGCCGAACCCAGCGACAACGACGGACCTTTCTCCACCTTCGCCCTCACCGACCACTACCTGGACGCCGCGGCGCCCTCGGGCCTCGGCGGCTTGATCTACGAAGCCCGCTACGGACACCGCTTCGGTGTCCAGCGTGGTCTGCCCGTTCGCATCGAGTGCATCCTCGCCGACCACCCCGCTCGCGACAACCGCGTCTACCTGTCCAAGGAGCTCGACCGCCACGGCGCGCCACGCATCGTCATGGACTACACCCCGCACCCGCTCGACCTGGCGCGGCTCGAGCACATGGTCGAGCGCTGTCGGGAGCTGCTCGGGAGCGCGGGCGCTCGCCTCGTGCGCCGCGAAGGCAAAGTGCCGCACTTCGGCGGCACCCATCTGCACGGCGGCTGCCGGGCGGGAACCGATCGCGCGACGAGCGTGGTGGACCCGTGGGGGCGCGTTCACGACCTCGACAACGTCTACGTGATCGACGGCGGCTTCATGCCGTATCCCGGAGGCGTGAACCCTACACTCACCATCCAGGCCAACGCGCTGCGTGCGGCGCGTGCACTGAAGCGCCAACTCACTCGAGCGTGATCGGAGCAGACAAGCCGGCTCCATCGAAGTCGAGGCACAGCGAGAGGGTCGACGCCTCGCGCGGGCCGGCCAACTCGAAGGCTTCGACGCCGACCTGCGTGGCCACGAAGACGCGCCTCGCCGTGGCCACGAGCTCGTGACCGAGCCAAGCGCTTTCCACCGGTCCAGCCAGCGTCACGACCTCGGCGCGAGCGCCGCCGCTCCGCAACGCCACGAGCAGCGCGCGGTCGGCGCCACGCCCGAGCAGCGCGAAGATCCTTCCCGTCGTGGGTTCGGTGGTCACCGCGACGAGCTCCCCATTCGCACCGGGCACGTCCACCGACTCGAACGGCTGGGCCTGGAGCGCGGGAGGACTGCCCAGGTCGGCGAGCTCGAACCGCGTCGCGCCAGTCGCTTTCCGCACCACCGACACCTCACCCGGACGGCTGCCCCGCGTGACGAACGAAGCGGGTCTGTCCGGCGCAGGCAGCGACGAGCTCTCGACGACCCAGCTCCCCGCGAAACGCGTGACGTGCAGCGTGTCCGCGGGGACGCCAGCTTCGATCCCGGTGGGGCTGAGTCCGACGAGGAGCGGCTCTGGGCGCTCGAACTCGACGCAGCTGCTCGGCTTGTAGAGGGCCTTGCTCGGCCCCGCGGAGAAGAGACCCTCGTCGAGCAGCGTCCACGTGACGGCCATGTCTTCGGTGAGGAGCGCGCTCCTGGCGCCGAGACCGACCAGGCGCCCATTCGGACCGTAGGCGTCGCTGGTGGCGACGGCCTGGAACTCGCCCAACCGAAGCTCGAAGGCATCGACGCGCGACGACTCGAGGTCGTCGTCGCTCGAGACCACGAAGACGCGCCGGCCGCGCTGCGCGAGATCCAGGATCACGCGACCGAGCGAGAGCTCGGCGACGGGTGTGCCGCGCTCGGCGTCGAAAGCCACGACCTGGGCTTTGCCTCGCCGCGCGAATCCCAAGTTGGGTGTGGGAAGCTCGATGGGATCGGGCCGCATGGGGGGTTCCACCGGGGGAACGGGATAGCTCGCCTGGTTCTCCTCCGAAATGCTGCGGAAGGGATCTCCGGAACAAGCTGCCACGAGCCCTCCGAAGGTCGCGATGCAAAACACACGCACGTGGGTCATGCCCCGCCGTCGGGCACGCTCCAGGACGAGTTGTGGAAAAACTCGCACTCAAGAGCTGTCGAAAAGTCGACAGCTCTTTCACTTCGTTGGGGCCCCACCCTACGCGGGCCGGCTTCGCCGGCGTGCGCACTCGATTTTTCGACACACCTTCAGCGCGCAAAGCGAACTTCGGCGATGGACGCACCAGGCGGCACCACGATGCGCACGCGATCGACGCGCGGCGCTTCGAGGAACACGCTGGCGAACTCGGGGTGCGCCGGCAGCGTCGCCTCACGACTCGCGACCAGCGCTCCGCGATCCCAACCTTCGATGCGGATCCGGCTCGCGGCCGCGCCACCCGAACCCGGCATCACGCACACGAGCACGAGCGCATGTGGATCCCGGAGTTCGAGCTCGAGCACTCCCTCCCCGCTCGGCGGCGCCCGCCACGCGCTCTCGGTGATCCGATCCGCGACTCGCTCCGGCGCGTGCTCGTAGTCGCTGCTCGGCCCGCTGGGCCGAACGAAGCTCACGAGATCGGAGCCACACGGTCGCTCCGGCGACTCGAGGGACACGAAGCCTGCGCTCGGCGCGCCCTGGAAGGGCGGACGGCCGTCCAGCATCAGGCCCGAAAGACCGCGAAGCAGGGCGGCGCGGTCGAACGGGTAGAGGAACGCGCCGTGCTCGTCCGCCAGGGCCAGAAGCGACCTTCCCGCCCGCGCATCGGCGCCGAAGCCAGCGAGTCCGGCGGCGACCTCGTGCACTCGCGCCACGGCGTGGGGACCGTTCACCAGCACGGACACGGCGGTGAAGAGCGCGAGCGCCAGCGGCGCGAAACGCGCCTTGTGGGGCGGTGCCGGGCGAGCTCGCGCGAAACCGAGCTGAGCGAACACGACGAAGGGCGCGGCGAGCTCGACGTAACGTTCGGCGAACGCGAGCGCGTTGTCGTATTGCGAGCGGCTGTGCCCGATGGCGACGGCGAGCACGAGCTGACCGGCGAAGCCCAAACCGAGAACGCCGGCGCCGACTCGGTCCCTGCTCCGCACTAGGCCGAGCCACGACAGCGCCAGGAACGACAACGTCGCCACCACCGCCAGCGGAAACGTCACGGCACCGAAGTGCCCGAACGGCGCCGCGATCACCTCCAAGGCGAGGCGCGTCGGAGCCACGACGCGCGCGTGGGGCTCGGCGACGCGCGAGAACGGGAAGTACCGAAGCGCGAGGAACGCGCTGGCTGCCAGGGCGAGCAGTGAAACGAGCTTCGCTCTTTCGCCGGGCTCCTTGCGTCGTGCGAGCTCGACCCCGGCGATCGCGAGCCAGAGGAACGCTGCCGAAATGCAGCCGTTCACCCCCGTGAGCGGCAGCAGCACGAGCGCGACCAGCGCGAGGTACCACCAGCGCGGCGCGAAGCCGGACGCGTTGACCAGGGCAGCCGCCATCCCCACCGCGAACAGCGTGGCGCTCAGCACGAGCTGGAGGTTGAAGCCGCTGACGAAGCTGAAGACGTGGGCAGGACCGAGCAGCGCCATGGGCAGGACCACGTCGCTCGGCTCGAAGTGACCGCGGATCCGGCGCGCCGCACTGCTCACGGCCCAGGCCGCGAGAACGAGGACCAGGACGTTGAAGATGCGGTTCGCGCCGAGCAGCCCGCTGAGCTCGACCGCGAACGCCCCCAGCGCCATGGGCAGCGGCATGACGTGCTCGAGAGTCGGGCGGTGCAAAAACTCCCAGCTGAGGCTCTCGCGACCGGTCGCGATCCCCACGAAGTAGAGCTCGCGCAAGTACGGAACGGCGAGCGGCGCCACGCTCACGAGGTAAAAGTCGAAGAGCGCGCAGGAGAGGCCGACCGAGAGCAACAGGGCGGCCGCGGCTCGGGGGCGCATAGGGGGCGAAGCTACACGAAAGCGCAGCCACTTGACCGAGAGCGATGCTCATGTAGGTTTTCGGGGATGCGGCTCTTGTCCGTCGAGCAGCTCGTCCGGCGCGGCCTCGACAGGCTGGCGCCGGCCCCGCGGGAGGTTCACCCCAAGCCCGAGCGGGTCTTCTGGTGGTGGGAGCAGATCTGCAATCTCAGCTGCAACCACTGCGACATCGGCCAACGCACCGAGAGCTATCGCCTGAAGTCGGCGCTGAGCCTGGGGCAGAAGCGCGAAGTCATCGAGAAACTCTCGGCGTGGCTCGGCTCGGGCTACAGCCTCTCGCTCATCGCCGGAGAGCCCTTCCTCCACAAAGACATCTTCGACGTGCTCCTGACCGCCCACGAGCACGGGGCCGTCACCTCGCTCACGACCAACGGCACGCTGCTCGCGACGCAAACCCGCGCGCGGCACGTGGTGGAGAGTGGGCTGTCGTTCATGGCGGTCTCCATCGACAGCATGGAGCCCGAGTTCCACGACCGCACCCGGGGCAAGCCGGGCACCTGGGCCCAGGCCATGAAGGCCATCCGCTACGTGCGTGAGGCGCGCGAGGCGCTCGGCGTGAAGAACCCGGTCGTCTACCTGAACTCCATCGTGATGCGCGACAACTACGACGAGCTCCTCCGGCTCTCGGACTGGTGCAAGGCCGAGGGCATCGAGGGCCACACGTTCCAGCCCATCGCCACCAAGGAGTTCTTCAAGGGCAAGGAAGACCAGGGGGACCATTGGTTTCTGACCAGCGACCTCTGGCCCGATCCGAAGCGCACGCTCGAACTGGTGGACGAGCTCGAGCGGCGGAAGCACGCGGGCTACCCCATCCAGAACTCCGAAGCCGACTTCGCCTCGTGGCGCACCTACTTCCGCGACCCCACCGAGTTCGCGCGCAGCGCCAGTTGTGAAGGCGAGCTCAAGAGCTTGCTCGTGACCGAGACCGGTCACGTGAAGATGTGCCCGAGTACGCGTGAGAACTTCGGCAGCATCCTGGAAGACGACCTGGATCGGATGTGGAGCTCGCCCGCCGCAGGCAGAGCCCGAGCGCACGTGTACGAGTGCGACTCGCAGTGCAAGATCCTCGCGAACAACAAAGACGATTTCTACTTCTGAACGGGCCCATGAGCACCCGTGAGAACGCCGATTGGTTCGGGCGCGAGGACGCATTTGCGTTTCTCGAGCGCGACCGTGACAATCGACTCCGGCTCGAACGGGTCGAAGCCTTCTTGGCGCGGCGGGCGAAAGGGCAACCCGGCGCTCGCTTGCTGGACGTGGGCGCAGGGGACGGCCGCGTGGGCGAACGCTTCGCGCGCCTCGGGTATCGAGTCACCGCGCTGGACGCCGCACCGAAGAACGCCGAGCGCGCCCGAGAGCGGGGCCTCGAGGCCGTGGTGGGCGACGCCAGCGAGCCGCTGCCATTCGCGGGGGCCGAGTTCGACGTCGTCTACGCCGGCGAGCTCATCGAGCACCTGTTCGACACCCAAGGTTTCCTCTCGGAGCTCGCGCGGGTGACGAAGCCGGGCGGCACGGTCGTCGTGACGACGCCGAACCTCGCCCACTTGCCCGATCGAGTGCGGCTCCTGCTCGGGCGCACGCCGACCCAAACCCAACCCCTCCACCCCTACTTGAAGCTCCACATCCGGCCGTTCACGCGGCCGAGCCTCGAAGCTTCACTCCGCTCGGTGGGGCTCGAGCCCACGACTTGCGAGAGCACGCTGGTCGTCTGGCGGCGCGATCCGCGAGACCCCGATCGGGTGGTGGCAGCGTCTCGTTGGCTCGCGCGCGCGTTCCCGGGCCTCGGCAGCTTCCTCATCGTATACGCGACGCGGAGCTGACCCGAGCTCTCGCGGCTCAGTGCAACGCCCGGCGTCGTGGCGCGTCTTCTTCCAAGGCGAAGAGCACGGCGTCCTGGATCGCGTCTTCGGTGTCCGGCGAACGGTGCCGGAACTCGACGGCCAGCGCTTCCACGCCGTCGCCGATGCCGCCGCGCAGCACGCGGGCGGGCACCACGACGGGCCGCGTTCCCGGGAGCTCCACGCGGAACAGCGCGGTGTCGCCCCGCTCGAGCTCACTCGCGCCGATCAAGAGCGCACCGGAAGCGCTCAGGTTCGCGACGAGGAACTTTCCCGCGTCCGCCCCGCCTCGGATCAACGTCGCCGAAGCCGAAACCTCGGCACGACGTTCCGTGCGCCGCTCGAAACCGATCTTCGCCATCGCCACCACCTCCGACGCCTGACTGTTGCGAAGCCAACGAGCAAGACGCGCGCCCGAGGGCGCGACGGCAATGATCAGACGATATCACGCGCTCCGCAGGGTGCCCAGCCTCGGGCTCGGGAGCGCCGCGTCAAAACGCGAGCTTGTAGCCGCGCTCCGCCAGCTTCGCGAGCTCTTGCCCGGGCAAGCCCTTCACGAGCGGCGCCTTTTCGCCGATCTCGACGCGGAACTCGTCCACGGTCACCACCCCGACTTGGACCGAGCTCCCGAGGAGCTCGTTCAAGCCTTGGCGGATGCGCCCCGAGACCTCGTCGCGCAGTGCATCACTCGTGCCTTGTTCCCAACCGACACGCACTTCGACTTCGGCAAGCGCGGTCTGGATGACGCGGAACCAGCGCACGTGCTCGACGCGCTCCATCACGGCCATCACTCGGAAGGGATCGTGCAGTGCGCCTTCCGGGGTCACGAGGAAGTCGAGCTTCCGACCGCGGAGCTCGCGCAGGAGCGGCAGGCTCCGACCGCAGAGACAGGGCTCGGGAGCGAGCGCCGCGAGGTCGCCGACCCGGTAGCGCAGGATGGGCATCGAGCGCTGGTAGAGGTTCGTCAGCACGATCTCTCCCACCTCGCCGGGCTCGGCCAGCGTGCCGTCGGGGCGAACCACCTCGACGTAGTTGAAGTCGGTGTCGATGTGGTACCCGCTGCCCGAAGGGCACTCCCAGGCGATGATGCCGGTCTCCTCGGTGGCGTAGAAATCGATGACCTTGGCCCCGAAGGCGTTTTCGATGAACCAGCGCGTGCTCGGGTCGAGGAGCTCGCCCTTGGTGACCACGCGGTAGGGGCGATAGTCGAGACCTCCCGCGCGGTCGATGGCAAGCGCCAACATGCGAATGCCGGCCAGCACGCCGTGGAAGAGATCTGGGCGCCGCTCGTTGACCACCGAGAGCGCTTCGTCCGGTGGAAGCCACCAGGGATAGGGCTCGCGCCGCCAGAGGCTCAAGCGCTGGGGCAAGAACGCCTTCGGCGCGAGGTGCGCTGGCGCATCCAGGATCATCTGCGTGTGCCACGGTCGAAACCCGTGTGCCGAGAGGAAGCGCAACTCTTGGACGCGGCGGGGGAGCTCGCTGATGGGATCGAAGTACACGCGGACGGGCGTGCCCGTGGAACCGCTCGACTTGCGCTCGAGCAAGAGCGACCGATCGACCTTGGGCCAGAGCAGGCTCTCGGTCTCGTCCTTCACGTGGCGCTTTTCTAGAAATGGGATCTCGGCGAAGGCTCTGGGGTCGGCCAGGCGCCGCGCGTCGAAACCCGCCTTCTGGAACTTCTCGCGGTAGTGCGGAACGTTCGCGAAGGCGTGCAAGAGGATCTTGGCGCGCTCGCGCTCCACCAGTCGGTCGAGCAGTGGGCGCGGAAGGCGCGGATTCCCGAGTACGCGCGGTAGCACCGCGGCAGCGCCACGAGCGTAGGCACGAGCGAGCTCGGGGGCGGAGCGGGCGTGCGGGTCGGGTCCGAGCTCGGCGCGACTCATGTCGATCACCTAGTAAAACGACCGCGGTCCGTCCAGGGCTCCAAAGTCGACTCGGGCCTGGGTGAGCCGGCGCACCACCAACATGTGGGACCAGGTGCCGTGGTAGGAGCGCTGGCTGTGGGGCTCGACGTCGGTGAGCACCGCGCCGTTCGCCAGCAGAAATGCCTGGAGCACGAAGCCGAGCTCGTCGGGATCCCCCACGCTGGTGACCTTGGCCCGCTTGGACGGCGCCACGATCACGCCGTGCCCCCCGCGTGCGAGGGCCCCGAGGCCGACCCCGGAAAACACGCGCAGCCCGTCGGGCCCGTAGGGCGGGTCGGTGACGAACAGATCGAAGCCCTGGCGCAACTTCGGCAGCCGCTTCTGATACACGGCCCGGAGGTCGTGCGTGATGGTTTGGATCTTGCGCTTGGACTCGCGGGCCACCGTTTCGATGAGCTCGCCGTCGAAGTCGACCAGCGTGACGTGCCGGTACCCGAGCCAGTGCAAGCACAAGCTCGTCAGGTCGTCGTCACCGACGCAGAGCACCCGCTCGTCCGGGCGAACGAGCGAAGTGATACGCGCCAGGCGGCGCTGCATCGACGGCGCGTCGACGTGGTAGGCACCGTGCTCCGGCTTGTCGGGCGTGCGCAGGGGCATGCAGCGCCGAACCACGCGCCGGATCGCATCGACTTTTGCGGTCATCGTCAGCGCCCTTCGTAGCCTTGGCTCGCGATGCGGGCAACGCCCGCGTAGCGTATGGCGCCGTGGTAGGCTGCCGTTCCCGTTGGCGGCGTCCGGCCCCCCCGAAAGAGTCGTGGAAAATCCCGAAAGCTCGGGGGCACGACCCGCGCTCGCGAATCGCGTCGTGTACGTGTTCGCCGCGTATGCGCTGCTGCTCGTGGCAGCCCAAGCGCTGGTCCGCGTGCGGGCCTGGGACATGCGTGGCTTCGACGCCAACCTCATCGACTACACCTGGCAGGTCGAGCTGCCCTGGCGGGCCACTCGCGGCGAGTGGAGCGGGCGCGACTTCCACTTCCCGATGGGTCCGCTCTGGCAGGTGTTCGCCCTCAGCGGGGCGGCGTTCGGTGGCTTCTCCGCACCGGCTGTCATCGCCGGCATGCAGGCCGCGACCCAGCTCGGCGGACTCGGCATCGCGCTCTGGCTCGGGCGAGAGCTCCGCGGGATGGCCAAGGTCGCCGTCGTCGTGGTGATCACGGCGGTTGCCTACGGCGCCGGGATCTCGACGCTGCGACCGCTCTTGTCGGTGGTGCACCTCTGGCTCTACGCGCGCGACGTTTCGCGCGGCGACGCACGGAGGTCGAGTGCGCTGGCGGCTTCCGCAGCGGCAACGCTGCTCATGCTCTTTTCGTTCGACCGGCTGCTCTTCGCCAGCCTGAGCGTCTTCGGCATGGCGAGCTTCGAATGGCTCGCGCGCCGGCGCGCAGGACTCCCGACGCGTGTGGCCCTCGACCGCTTCGCTCGCTACGCCTTGGCGCAAGCGGGCTGGATCGCCCTGCTGGCGCTCCTGGCCAGGCTCGCCGGTGCGAGCCCCGTCGACTACTTCGTCGGCCAGCGACGCCTCACGCAATCCTACGCGGTGAACATGGCCACGAGCGGGGAAGGCTCGCCCATCGCCGGGGCAGCCGCGTTCGCGCTGGGCGCCGTCGTGATCGCCTGCCTGCCGCTCCTCCGCCGACAGCAGCGCATCACCGGCGCGGTGCTGGTCGTCGGCGCTCTGCCGCTCCTCGGCTTCTCGGCGGTGCAGCCCAACCCCGGCCACGTCTTCATGGGCGCGCTTCCCGTGCTCGTCGTGCTGTGCCTCGGCGCCGCTCGCTCGGACCTGTGCGAGGTCGGCCCGCGCGCCGCGTCGGCGCTCCTGGCCTCGACCTTCGTCCTCGGTTGGTTCGGGACGTTCCGCGGAGATCTCTGGCTCTCACCCCGCGCATTGGTCGACGCGCGAGCGGTCTTGAGTGACCGCTTGAGACCCCAGAGCGACTTCGTCACCGATCTGGGGCGGGCTGCCGAATTCGTGCGCGGCATCAAAGCGCGCGAGCCGGATCTCCGGTGCGTGGGGCTCTCTCCCGCGCTCACGGCAGCCCATGCCCTGGCCGACGTCCCGGGCCCGACGTCGGCGCGCATCCGCTGGAACGCCGACCAGCGAGAGGAGCTCGGCCGTGACATCCGTGCCGCGGCCTGCCCCTACTTCCTCTACCAGATCGGCGGCTTCGATCGACCGGACCGCCCGAACTGGTTCATCGGCGAAGACCTGCTCGCCATCTCGGAAACGTATCGGCTCGCAGAGCGACTCGGCCCTGCCACCTACGTGCTCGAGCGCCGCGCGAACTCCGGAGAGTCCATCCGCGAGTCGCTCCCGGTTTCGACGCGTCCGCGGGAGCTCGTTCTCGGGGAAGAGCTCGTGCTACCCCTCGGGCGCTCGCTCGACGACGCCGACCTCCTCTTGTTCGAGTACTCGCTGGCCGTCCCGCGCTGGAGCACGCTCATCGGCGCTGCCCCTCGCCTCGAGTACCGCTTCGAGCACGGGGGAGAGCCGTTGAGCGGCTACCTCGAGTTCTCGGATCTTTCGGTGAATCGCCCGACCAAGAGCCTCTTGGCGGTGAACCCCATCATCGCCGAGGCGCGCTTCATCGGTCTTCCCGGGCGGAAAGAACGACGCTCCGCGGACTCGATCCGAGTTCGGCTCGTGCCGCGCGGACGCTTCACGCCCCGGCGCGCGAGCTTCGCGCTCCTCGGGCTCACGCGCATCGCCCCCTCCGTACCGCTGCCGGCGCCGGAGCAAGCGAGCTGCGAGCTCGAACGCGATCTGCTCGACGACGCACTCCGTGGACGGGCCCTGCCGCGGAACGTCGCGCTCCGCCCGAAGCGCGAACGCATGCTCCTGCACCCGAACCCGCTGAGTGAGCAAGGTGCCGAGGTGTTCTTCCCCGTGAATCCTTGCACCGATTCGTGCTTCTTCGCCGAAGCGGGCATCGATCTGCCTCCGGGCAGCGGGGACGGCGCGCGCTTCGACGTCAACGTGCTGGACGGCACCTTCCGCCCCCGCATCGCCGGGGTCGACGTGTTGCCGGGCGCGGGGCCAGCGCGCGTGGAGCTCTCGCTGGCGCGCTTCGCCGATCGAGAAATATTGCTGCGATTGGGCTCCCTGCCGCGCGACGATACCAGCTTCGACTACCTCTGGGTGCAGCGCCCGCGTGTCGCGCGTTGCTCGGCTCGCACGGGGCTGGCCGACGCCATGAAGAGCGGGAAGGCCGCCACCGAAGGCGCGGTCGATGCCCGCGGCGTCGACATCTACGTCGGGGGCGGCAAGAGCCAGATCATCTACCCCTTCACCGTCATCGAGGGCAGCTGCCTCGACCTCGAGCTGGAAGTGCCGGGGCATGGCCCGGGCTTCGGCTTCGCCATCACGTTGCGCGCCGATCACCTCTTGCACACCCTCGTGCTCGGCGACGTCCTGCCGGGCGCGCATGAGGCCTTCCACCAAGTCTCGCTCCACGACTGGCACAAACGCGAGGTCCGCCTCGAGCTCTATTTCGAGCAGAAACCCGGCGAGACGTCGGATCTCAGAGTCGTGTCCCCGCGACTCGTGAGGTGTGCGCGATGAAACGCTGGCGGCGCCACCTCTCGTGGATCGTGCTCGCGTGCTTCGTGCTCCTGGTGTTCGTCAACGCCGTGGGCTGGTACGGACGAGTGGATGGGCGGCTGCTCGAAGCGCGTCACTGGGACTATGGCTGGGAGCTGCTCTTGCCGTGGGAAGCGAGCGAGGGTCGCTGGTCGGGGCGCGACTTCGTCTACCCCATCGGTCCGCTCTGGCAGCTTTGTGCATGGCTGCCGACCCTCGGCGGTTCGTTCACGGCTCCGCGCGCCATCGCGGGCCTCCACCTGATTTTCCCACTCCTGTCCCTGGGCGTCGCCGCGTGGGTCGCGAGGGTCTCGTTCGAGCGGGAGCCCGCCCGGGGTCTCGCCTTGCTCGTGCTCGCGCTCCTGGCACTCCACGACGACGTGCGCTCGCTTCGCGCGCTGCTGCCCCTGGCTGCCCTCGTCGTGTTCGTGCCGCGCCGCACGGTGCGGGACCGTGCGACTCGCAGCATGGCGGCAGCGGCGTTGGTGTCGGCGAGCGGCTGGCTGTCCCTCGACGCGGGCGTGCTCGGCACGCTGTCGGTGCTCCTGGCAGCTGCCGCGCTCCATACGTTCGGGCCGGAGCCCGGGCGCACCAAGCGACGCACGTTCGAGTTTCTGGCGGCGCTCGTTCTGTTCCAGCTCGCCTTTGCGGCGGTGGTGCAACTGAGCGGAGGCAGCGTCCGGAAGCTCGTGCGCGGCGCGTTCGAGATCACGAGCGCCTACGGCACTACCATGGCGATCAGCGCCGAGGGCTTCACCCCAGCCAAGATCGCCCTCTTCGTGCTGCTCGCACTCGCCATCCTCCCCTTCATCGCGCGCGGCCCGCGGCGCGATCCGGTGGCGCTGGCGTGGCTCGTCGGCACGTTGCCGTTTCTCGCGCGGGCGATCCTTCGGAGCGACGCCGAGCACGCGTACGCGGGCGTCTTGCCGCTCTCGGCGGTGCTCTTCCTCTCCGCCATCGAGTGGTGGCGAACTCGACCGGTGCTCGCCCCCTACGCAACCTTGC
>Ga0268298_10003456_pt1 | contig 16140 bp, 11 predicted proteins | sample WWTPWeurt_MetaG_FD_194462 | JGI IMG/M metagenome (GOLD analysis project Ga0268298, IMG submission 194462) | Activated sludge microbial communities from WWTP in Nijmegen, Gelderland, Netherland - WWTP Weurt | ecosystem: Engineered > WWTP > Aerobic digester > Activated sludge | place... | reverse complement strand
GAAGGAATACCTGCCCCACGTGATCGCCTGCGAAAACGGGGGCGCCGACCTCCAGGCTCTGAAGGCACAAGCCATCGCGGCGCGCTCGGTGGCCTACTACAACATGGCGTCGAAGGGTTCGATCTGCGACGGCCAGGGCTGTCAAGTCTACTCGTGCTCCATCAAGCCCACCGCGCTCCACTACCAGGCGGTGAAGGAGACGGCGCAGCAATACTTGAGCTACGGCGACATGCTGACCTACGGCTTCTACGTTGCCGGCGACTCCAAGGTGTCGGGACCGGGTTGCGTGGACGTGGGCGGAGCGACCACGCACTACGTCACGTACAACGACGGCAAGAGCGGCAAGAGCGTGAAGCAGACCAAGCTCGGCTACGTGGGCGCGCCGGGCTTTGGACAGAACCGAGGTTGCATGAGCCAGTGGGGCGCGCGCTGCCTCGAGTCGGAGCAGAGCCGCGATTACCACGGCATCCTCAAGTTCTACTATGGCGACGACATCGGCATCACCTCCGCGCCCGGCGACTGCGGAGTGGGAGTGCCCGAGGCCCCGCCTGCTCCAGCGCAATCGTGCGGCGACGGCCAGTGCGACTCGGCCGGCGGGGAGGATTGCACGAGTTGCTCGGCCGATTGCGGCGCGTGCCCGAACCCCACTCCGCCGCCGGCCGGCTCTGGCGGTCAGTGCGATGGGCATTGCGGCGGTCAAGCAACGAGCGGGTGTTGGTGCGACGATTCTTGCGCCCAATACGGCGACTGCTGCTCCGACAACAGCAGCTGCTCCGCCTGCGGCAACTGCGGCTCGAGCCCGCCGCCGACCACGCCGAAGTGCGGCGACGGAACCTGCAACGGCAGCGAAACCTGCTCCAGCTGCGCGACGGACTGCGGGAGCTGCAGCGGCGGTGGAAACGGCGGAACGAACACGTGCTCCATCGACAGCCACCAGGGCAACGGCGCAAACGGAGAGACCTGCACCGACCCGGCGGAAAGCTGGCGTTGCGTGTTCCTCCCCACCTGGGGCACCTGGGGCTCCCAGGTTTGCCGCAACGGCGTCTGGAACACGTTCCACCTGGATCCGCAGAGCTGCAAGGAGTGTTGCGGCTCGTACAGCAGCGCCTGCAAGTGAACGAGGAACGAACGCGGGCTGATGATATCCTGACGGGATGAGGACGCTCGCGTTCGTTTCGGTGCTCCTGGCTCTCCTCGCCTGCAAGCAGAAGGGGAACGAGCCCGAAGGACCACCCGTGGTCGACCCGGCTCCGGCAGCGCCCCCGCCCACCGTCATCGAAGGTCCGAAAGCCGCAGTGAGCTGCGCCCGCTTGGGAGCGTACTACACGCTGGGCGGTGGGGTGAGCGCCGGCGGCGTCAACATCAGCTGCGATGGCAAGTGCAACGACATCAAGGAGCTCGACGGCGGCCAGAAGCTGAAGCTCGACTGTCATCTGAACTGCAACGCCATCGGCACTGCGCGCTCGAAGTTCGCGGGCGCGGCCAACGTCAACCTCGATCTCGCGCGTTCGGACAAGGATCCGAACCGCTACTCGGGAACCATCAGCGACGGTAAGGGCTCACCGAGTGCCGTCAGCCTCACGTTCAAACAGAAGTACGACGAGGCCAACGGACAGATGACCGAGGGCGACATGCGTTGGAGCATGACCCTTCGCCCCTGCAAGTGACTCAGGGAGTCGTACAGCTCGCGCTGCTCGAAACCACGACGTCGTCGATGTTCCAGCCGCCGCCGGCCACCGCGCTCGTCGAGCCCACCGAGTAGCAGAAGCGCACGCGGAACGTCGAGCTCTTGTAGGCCGAAACGTCGTACTGGGCGAGCGTCCAAGAGAGGTCGTTCACGAACGAGCTGGACTGGACTGCGTAGACATTGGTCCAGGTGGAGCCGTTGCTCGAGACGTCGACACGCGCCGTGGCGTAGCTCGGATAGTCCGTGTGCAAGTGCCGGTAGAAGGAGAGCGAGAGCGTACTGGCCGCCGACGCGTTGATGACCGGGCTCGTCATGCACGTCTCCGCGGTCGTGCCCACGGCATAACAACCGCCGATCAAGACGCCCGCGATCTTTCCGTCACCCGAGTGGTCCGTCGCCGGATCGTTGCCGGCCGACGTGCCTCCACACGTCGAGGCAGTGGCCGTGCCGATCTGCCAGTTCGTTCCCAGCGTCCAGCCTTTGGTCGTCGCGAAGGTGTCACTGAAATACTTGGTGCACGTCCCACCGGTGCCACCGGTGCCACCCGTGCCACCGAAGCCGCCGGTGCCGCCGGTGCCACCGAAGCCGCCGGTGCCACCGAAACCGCTCGTGCCGCCAATCCCGCCCGTGCCACCGAAGCCACCGGTCGCACCAAAGCCACCGGAGCCACCGGTCGCGCCGAAGCCACCGGAGCCACCGCTCGCACCGAAGCCACCAGAGCCACCGGTCGCGCCGAAGCCACCAGAGCCACCGGTCGCGCCGAAGCCACCGGAGCCACCGGTCGCGCCGAAGCCGCCCGAGCCGCCGGACGCTCCGAAGCCGCCGGATGCTCCGAGACCGCCACCGCCCGCGAGCCCGCCGGTGCCACCACCGAACCCGCCCGTCGCGCCGAAACCGCCCGTAGCACCAGAGCCGCTGCCGCCACCCGTGGCGCCGAATCCGGTGAAGCCCGAGCCACCGTCGCTGCCACCGCCCACGGTTCCCGAACCGCCGCAGGCTGCCAGCGTGGCGAGGCCAATCCATCCGAGAAGGACGAGCGGGCGTGATTTCATGGCGGACATTCTACGTCACCCGGTCCCGTGGCCTTCCCCGAGACCCCTTTCTCCATGGAGGTCTTCACGAACTCGAGCAGTGCGTCCAGTGCGGCGTGGGCGGAGGGGTGGAAGTCGGCGAAAAAGGCCGCGTTGTGAGGCATGGCGGGAGCCACGTGCTCGGTCACCTCGACGCCGGCCTCCCGGAGATGCTCGACGAACGCGGCGATGTCGTCGCGCGGTAGCTCGGCCTCGCCATAGGTCACGAAGCAGGGAACGAGCCCCGCGAGCCTCGCGTGGGTGACCGAGATGCGCGGGTCGTCCAGGGCGAGAGCCCCGGCAAATGCTCGCGCGTGGCGCACGAGCTCCTGCCTGCGCCCGAAATCGTAGCGTTCGTTCTCGTGATACGACGCACCGGGCATCTCGAGATCCACCCAAGGCGACAGCAGTGCCAGGGCTCGCGGGACGGGGCCCCCACGGTCGCGCAGCCGGAGACCGAGCGCGACCGCCAGGTTGCCACCCGCCGAGTCGCCCCCGACGACGATGGAGCTCGCCGGGACGCCTTCGTCGAGCAGCGCGTCGAAGGCGGCGAGCGCGTCGTCGAGTTGCGCGGGGTACACGTCCTCGGGCGCCAGTCGATAGTCGAGGCCGACGACTTCGACGCCGGTCTCCGACGCGAGGCGCGCCAAGAGCTCGGCGTGAGAAGTGAGCGCCGACCCGAATATGTACGAACCGCCGTGGAAGAAGAGAACCGTGGCGCCGCGCTTGGCACCGCCACGCGCCACGAAGCGAACCGCGGGAACGCCGCCGAGCTGGGCTGTCGTGAGCTTCACCTTTCGGACCCACTTCTTCGGATACGGTCGCGCATCGGCGGCGGCGCGAAGTCGAGGGAAATCCCAGCTCGATGTCTCGATCCAGTCGAGCAGCAGGAACCGCACCACGGCCTCGAATGCGGGGTTCCAGTCGGGATGACGGGGCTGGCCGCGGAGGCGGCCGGTGAGGGTCGCCCACCACGCTTGGACGAGCTGGCGGAGTGCGCGGAGCATGGAACCGTCGGCGCTCTCAGCGCTTCGTCACCGGGAACGGAGGTTCTCGTTCCGCTTGGCCCATGTCTTCGTGGGAGTAGTAGGCGACGACCATGCTCTGGGCCCCGGGCCGGGTGTAGACGTCGGCGCGCCGCGAGGAGATGGTGTCCGCGATCACCTGCGCCACCTCTTCGGCGCTCTGCGCGGAAGGAAAAGACCGCGAGTCGACTCCACCGTGCAGCGCCGAAAGTCCGAACCCCGTCGCGACCACGCCGGGGTGCACGGAAGAAACCTGGATCTCTGGATATTCGTCGCAGAGCTCCATCCTGAGATTGGCGGTCAGGCTGTTCAAGGCGTGCTTCGCTGCCGAATAGGCCGAGCGCACCGGCGCGAAGGGGACGCGCCCGAGCATCGAGGAGACGTTGATGATGTGACCGCGCCCTCTCTGGCGAAAATGCGGCAGGACGACCTGCATGCCGTAGAGCGCCGACTTCACGTTGACGGCGATCATGCTGTCGACGTCCTCGTCGGTGAGCTCGGACACCTTGCGTGTGATGCCGCGTCCGGCGTTGTTCACCCAGACGTCGATGCCACCGCGCTCCCGGATCGCCTCGAGCGAGAGTCGCTCGACGTCCTCCCGACGGGTGACGTCGCCGGTGACGGCAAGGGCGCGCTCCCCGCATCGACTTCGCACCGCCTCGAGCTCCGCGGCTCGGCGGGCGAACAACACCGGGATGCCGTCGGACTTGGCGACCCGCTCCGCGAGAGCAGCACCGATCCCGGCGCTCGCTCCCGTGATGACCACGACTCGATCCTGCATGCCGGTGAGCTTAGATCGATGCCCGGCCGGCGCGCCGAACTCTGCGAGGGACCTCGAAAGACCAGCGGCCTCCGGAACACCGCGTGGCCAATTGGGCCCCGGCAGCGCGGGCTCGGCTCGCTCCGGCCCCGCGGCGGGTCGGGCGCGCGATTGCTCGCCGCTCGGGTCTCCCGCATGCTTGCACGACGATGACGCGCTTCTTCGTACCCTCGTGGCTGACGCTGGCACTCGCGAGCGCGGCGTGCAGCTCGAGCTCGACCCACTCCACGGCTTCCGGTGGAACAGCCGGCACGACCACGGGCGGCGCGGCCGGCTCCCTCAGCGGAGGCAGCGGCGGAAGCGGTGGCACTTCGGCGGGCGGCGGAACGGGCGGCACCAACGTCGAGGCGAACTGCTCCAACGTGAAGAGCACGTGCGGAGCCGACGGCAAGGACGACTGTTGTCGGCGCGGCGCGGTACCCGCCGAAGCGTTTTCCATGGGACGCAGCACGGCAGGAGGCGACGCTTACCCCGCCGGAGACGCCAACGAGCTGCCCGAACACGTCGTGACGCCGATGGCCGTGGAGCTCGACGTGTACGAAGTCACTCTGAGCCGCTTCCGCTTGTTCGCAAAAGAACTACCCGAGAGTGCGCCGAAGAGTGGGGCCGGCGAGCACCCAGGGGTCCCGGGCAGCGGATGGAAGAGCGAGTGGGATCCAGTCTTGGACGTGACCGCCATCGACGCCATGTTCCAGTGCGGTTTTCGCTCGGTGTGGCGCGTGCCGCAGCTGCCCGAGAACGACAAGCTCCCCATCAACTGCGTGAGCTGGTTCTGGGCGTTCGCGTTCTGCGCTTGGGATGGCGGGTTCTTGCCGACCGAAGCGGAGTGGGAGGCCGCGGCGGCTGGCAGCAGCGAGAATCGCATCTACCCATGGGGCGGACAGACTCCAGAGGCAGGCACGGCATCGCTCGACTGCGAATACGACGGCAACCCCGCCTGCGACTTCACCGACATCACGGTTCCGGGCGCGAACGCCAAGGGCGTCGGGCGCTTCGGTCACCATGACCTCGGCGGTAGCATGTGGGAGTGGACGCTGGATGCGTTCGATCCCGGCTTCTACACGGCGGGGAGTTGCACCGGTTGTGCGAACCTCGTGGGCGACACGCGCGTGCTCCGCGGCGGCGGCTGGCAATCGCTGAAGGGGGACCTGCGCGCCGCCCGACGAAACCCCGAGCCCCCGAGCTACAGCAGCGAAGAAACGGGCATCCGCTGCGCGCGGCTGAAGTGAGGTCGGTGCGGGAATTCGGCCGCCGGCCGCTGGCCCATGGGGGCAGGCGCCGCGGGCTCGGCGGATTTCAGGCGTAGAAGCTCACGCTCGATGGCCGTGCGCAGCTCGTCGCCGCACAAGCGCACCAAGCGGTCGAAACTCATCTGTCTGGCCAGCGACGCGGCCACGCGGTAACCGACGTAGTACGCGGAGCGTTTCGGAATCTCGGGACGCTGCCCGGCACCCAAGAAGAAGTCGCGGAAGTCCTCCTCGCGGGCGTCGTCGAGTTTCTGGAGGAGCTCACCCGCGATGAGCGCCATGCGTTCGTCGGTGGCTCGCACGAGCTCGGCGCTCAGCGTGAGCTCGCCCAGCGTCGCCTTCGGGTTCAGCCGCTGGGACACGTACACCGCGAGCCCCTCGGTCCAGAGCGGCGGCCAGAGACCATTCGGGCCCTCGGGCTTGGGCTCGGGCAGAGCACAGAGCGTCGGGTGATGCAGGTGAAAGAGCTCATGATGGAACAGCGCCGCGAGGTTCGCGTCCTTGCCATGAAGCAGTGCGATCTTGTCGATACCGAAGAGGAGCGCCGTCTTGCCGTCCACCTTGCGCACGGCTCCATCGAATGCATCGACGGAGACCGTGAAGAACACCGCACCGTCCCAGCGCATGTCGGGGAACGCTTGCTGGAAGCTCTGGTCGAAGCGCGGGAGGTCACGCTTCACGCTGTCGGCGAGCGCCCGCATGGCATCGAAGCGAAGGTCGAGGCTGGCGAGCCACGGCGGGAGCCGCGCGGGGAGCTCGTCGGAAATGGTGGGGTCCTTTCCCACGACGTCGTCCCGAAAGAGCTCAGGGTGGCGCGCGATCACCAGCTCGCGAAACCCGGCGAGGCGAGCGTCGGGCGAGGACTTCTGGTGGCGTTGCCAGAACTCGAAGAACGGTCCCGTGGCGTCCACCACCCGATAGCTGGCGCTCCGCGCTGGCTTTGGCTCGGCCGGCCGCGGCGTCACCGGCGCGGGCGCATTCGCGCATGCGCCGAGGAGCCCAAGCGTCAGCGCGACGACCGAACGGGCCGCTCGCGTCATTTCCAGTGGCTCGCGACGTAGTCTTCGGTCTCTGGCAGCCCACCCTGCAAGATCAGGTAGCCGTTGTGAGGCTCGCGCCGTGTGATCTCCCCGTTCACCGGCGTCTGCATCGCGCGCATGACTTCGGCGTGGTCGTCGGTATGCCCGAGCACCCAAGAGAGCTTCATGAGCGCCGTCTCGGGCAGCATGTTGTCCAGGGGCACGACGCCCAGATCCATCAAGTCGCGCCCGGTGTCGTACACGAACATCTGAGCGAAGCCCCACAGCGTCTGCACGGTCATCACCACGTGGACGCCGGCCCGCGTCGCACGCTCGAGCGCCGGGTAGAGCGGCTTGTTCACGTGACCGAGACCGGTCCCTGCGATGACGATGCCGCGATAGCCCTTCTCGACCAAGGCGTCCACGAGGTCGGGCTTCATGCCAGGGTAGTAGTAGAGGATGGTCGTGCGGTCGTCGTAGACGGCGTCGATCCGCACCTTTCGCTGCGGGTCCCGCCGGACGTAGTCGCGTGTCAGGTACCGGATGTCGTCACCCACCATGGCGAGGGGCGTGTCGCCGAGCGTTCGGAACGTCGACCGATACGACGAGTGCATCTTGCGGCAGCGCGTGCCGCGGTGCAAAAGCGCATAGCGGTCCGAAGTCGGGCCGAACATGCAAATTACGATCTCGGCGATCGCTCCAGAGCCCGCCGCCCTCACCGCGTTGATCAGATTCCTCGCGGCGTCGCTCGAGGGCCGGTCGCTCGAGCGCTGCGAGCCCACGAGCACGATCGGCACCGGTGTGTCCTGCACCATGAAACTCAGAACCGCAGCCGTGTGGCCCATGGTGTCCGTGCCGTGGCCGATCACGATGCCGTCGACGCCCGCTTCGATTTCACGACCGATGGCGCGCGCGAGCTCGAGGTACTGCTCCTTCGCCATGTTCTCGCTGAAGACACCGAAGAGTTTCTTCGTGGTGAGGTTCGCGAGATCGGCGAGCTCTGGGACGGCGCCGTAGAGCTCGCCGGGCGTGAAGGCGGGAATCACGGCCCCGGTGCGATAGTCGAGCCGAGAAGCGATGGTGCCGCCCGTGCCGAGCAGAGTGACCTTGGGCAGGTCGGGGCGCGACGGAAACTCGCGCTCGGGGATCTTGTAGATGGCCTCTTTGAAACCGACCTCGGTGACGCTCCGCACCCGGTCCACGTGGAGGCCCACGTTGTAACCGGTCTTCATCTTGATCACGACGTGCTCGTCGTCGAGGTTCTCGCTGCGAGGCAAGATGACGCCCTCGAACACGCTGCCCGCATCGTTGGTGGCGACTACGTCACTCCAGACGCGTACGCCCCACTCGGCGAGACGCGCACGGGCGCGGCCTTTGTAGCCCTTCAACGGATCGTCGCTCATGACTTGGCCTCACCGATACCCAGAGCGTCACGGACGGCGCTCGCCACGGCGGCGCCTGGCACGCGCCCGCGCAGCGCGGGCATGACCTCGCGGAGCACATAGCGGAACACCCGGCCCGGCTCTCGATCGTAGGCTCGCGTGCTGGCCGCCTGCACCTGAGCCGGCAGCGCGTCGCGCCAGCCCGCGGGTTGGTCTTGGAAGCCCCCAGCGGCCAGGTGTCGAGTCAGGGGAGCGTCGGGCGCCGCGGCCATGCGGCGCGCGAGCTCGAGCATGGCCTCCGCCAGGACCGGACGCTCCGAGATCGCTCGAAAGAGCTCGCACCACGCCTCCAGGCTGACGCGTTCGACCGGTACACCCTTGCGCGCGAGCCCCTTCACGCGCTCACCGAACCAGAAGCACGCGAGCCGGAGCTCCGCGCCTCCATCGCGCACCACTCGGTCCACGAAGTCGGCACCGCCGCGCCGCACCAAGAAGTGCCGCGTGCTCGCCGGCACGCCGACCTTCGCGTAGCGCTCGTCGCGCTCCCAGGGTCTCGGCGGCAGCTTCTCGCTGAGCGCGGCGATGCGCTCGCGCGTGAGCCGAGTGGGCGGCGAGTCGGTGTCCGGGTACATGCGATCGGGCCCGGGCAGGATGCGCTCGAAGTCGGTGCTGCCGTCGACGAACGGCTGGCGCGTCTCGTTCGGAACGCCATCCACCGCGTCCACGTAGCGCAGCCGGATTTCTTCCACTGCGGTGCGCGCGTCGCGTTCGGGACCCCAAACGAGGACCACGGAATCCGCGCTCGATGCCCCCACGCATCGGAGGAGCTCGCGGCGCAAAGGGGCGCCGAGGGTTTCCGGCCAATCTTCCGTGTGAAGCAAGATGGGCGCCTGATCGAGGCCAGCGATCACGCGAATGCGACCGGCGAGCTCGTGCGCGAACGTGCGTGCTGGTTGGGTGGGCCAGCTCAGCGTACCCGCGAGCCCGGGCAGTCGCGCCGCGAGGACACGGAAGGGTCCGTCGCCCTGCTCGAAGGCGACGCGCCGCCGCTCGCTGGACAAGAATCGCTCGAAGCCCTCGCGCGTGAGCAACGGAATGCTGCGCGCGAAGAGCTCGGTGACGTCGTGTCCCTCCACCGCGACGTCTTCTGGGCGCGCGACCCCGCGGCGCGCGAGCTCGTCTTTCAAGCGGAGCAGGTTGACCTGCCTCACGGCCTCGCCGTGCACGAGCCGCACCGCCCACCCGGCCTGGGGAACGCCCTTGATCTCGACGCGCCGGCCGCCGCGCACCGAGACATTCACGTCCTGACGGCTGGCGCCGATGCCGACGCGGACGTGGCGAGTGGAGCGGCAGACGCGGCCGACCAGCAGGATCGCCTCGGCCACCTCCTCGGGCGTGCGCAGGTCCGGCCCCGTCACCGTCTCGATCAATGGCATTCCGAGCCGATCCGTGCGCCACACGATCAGGTGGCCGCGATCGGAGACCTCGCGACACGAGTCCTCTTCCACGCTCACTTGGGTCACGCTGATGTGACGCCCGCGGAACGGGATCTTCCCGTTCACGCCCACGATGGCGGTGCGCTGGAAGCCAGTCGGGATGGAGCCGTCGAGGTACTGCTTTCTAGCGATGTGGACTTCGTCCACGATGTCGCAGCCGAGCATCAAGCACTGCTCGATGGCGATGTCGAGCGCCTGCTGGTTCACCAAGAACGGTGGCGTGTCGTCCATCTCGTAGGTGCAGGTGTTCTCTCGATTCAAGAGATAGATGATGTGCTTTCGGGTCTTGAACTCCATGAGGGCGGTGCCGTCGTAGACACCGAGCTCGGAGAGGGTCGGGCGCATGTGCCGGAGCACGGTGCCGTCGTGGTGCTCCGTGTAGTGGCCCGCGGGACAGTTGCAGAACAGCTTGCGCGTCGTGAGCAGCTGCTGGTGAACTTCGAGGCCGGAGATCAGGCCGACCGCTCCGTAGTCGATGTCGTCGTCGGCGGGGCTGCGTTCGCGCATGCCTGCGACCTCGGCGCTGGCGCGCGGCGCCGGACGAGAGGGTGAGCTCGGTCCGCTCTTCGGAAAGTCGATCACGGCGGCCGGGACGTTATCACGACGTTGGGACTTGTTCTCGTGGAGCGGAACGCGGCGCCAGCTCCGACGTTCCCGCGGTCGCAACGTGGCGTGGTAGCTTCGCCGCATGCGCTCGCCGACGCTGGTTTCCCTCGCAACTTTCTTGTGCGCGTGCTCGCCCCAACCTGCACCCATCACGCCGAGCCCCGCGGAGCCGCCGGCCTCGGCTGCTGCCGGGCCGGAGCCGAGCGCAGCTCCGAACACGCCCGAGCCTGCGCCGGCGGAGACGCTCACGGCCGACACGCCCAAGACGACGGCGGCCGGCAACACGTTCATCGCGCCCGCGGGCTGGAAGCTCCAGACGCGCGGCCCGGTGACCTTGCTCGAGCCACCCGAAGGCGATTCGCACATTGCCATCGTGGACCTCGAAGCGAAGGACGCCGACGACGCCGTCGCCAAGGCTTGGGCTGCTTACGACAAGAAGAAGAAGTGGCCGCTCAAGGTCACGCACGATCGTCCGGACAAAGACGGCTGGTCGCGCATCCGTGTCTACGACTACCAGACGTCACCCAACGAGAAGCGGAACGTGATGGCGTGGGCGCGCTGGGCCAACGAGCGCTGGACGGTGGTCGTCTACGACATGAGTGAAGCCGTGGGGGAGAAGCGCGGCGCGCAAGTGTCGTTGTTGTTCGGCCGGCTCCTGCCCAAGGGCAAGACGCGGGAGTCTTTCGCAGGCAAAACGGCCCACGAGCTCGACCCGGCGAGGGTGGCGGAGCTCGGAAAGTTCGTCGAGACCGCGCAGAAGGCGCTGGGCGTACCGGGGGTTTCCATCGGCCTCGTGCAGCACGGCAAGCTGGTGTTCGCGGGCGGGTTCGGTGTGCGTGAGCTCGGCAAGACCACGAAAGTGGACGCCGACACGCGCTACATCGTCGCGTCCAACACCAAGGCCCTCACCACGCTGATGCTCGCCAAGTTGGTGGATGAGAAGAAGATGGCCTGGGACACCAAGGTCACGAGTCTCTTGCCGTCGTTCAAGCTCGGCGACGCGGACACGACCGAGAAGGTGCAAGTGAAGCACCTGATCTGTGCCTGCACCGGGCTGCCGCGCCAGGACATGGAGTGGCTGTTCCAATACCAAGGGGTGACGCCCGACGGCGCGCTCGGAACGCTCGGTACGATGCAGCCCACCAGCAAGTTCGGCGAGCTGTTCCAGTATTCGAACCCACTCGCCGCCGCGGGTGGCTTCACGGGTGGGCACGTGGCGTTCCCCAAGCTCGAGCTCGGCAAGGCCTACGACGAAGCGATGCGCACGCGGGTGTTCGAGCCGCTCGGCATGAAAGCGACGACGCTCGACTTCAAGCGCGCGCAGCAGGGCAACTGGGCGACGCCCCACGCACCCGATGTGGATGGCAAGCCCGCGCTCGCGCTGGCCGCCCTGAACCAGGCGGTAATCCCGGTGCGCCCCGCGGGCGGTGCCTGGAGCACCGTGCGCGATCTGCTCAAGTACGTGCAGATGGAGCTCGACTTGGGCAAGCTCCCCGGCGGCAAGCCCTACGTCGAGAAAGACACGCTGCTCGCGCGCCGCGCGCCGATGGTCGCGTTGAACGCCGACGCCTCGTACGGCATGGGGCTGATGGTGGACAAGACCTACGGGGTCAGCGTGGTGCATCACGGCGGAGATCTGGTGGGTTTCCACAGCGACATGATGTGGCTACCCGACGCGAACGTGGGCGCGGTCGTCCTCACCAATGGCGATCCGGGTTGGCTCATCCGCAGCATCTTCCAGCGCAAGTTGCTCGAGGTGCTGTACGACGGTCGCCCCGAGGCCGACGCGCAGGTCGCCGCAGCGGGCAAAGCGTACTACGAGCAAATGGCGGCCGAGCGCAAGTTGATGACCGTTCCAGCGGACGCAGGCGAAGCCGGCAAGCTGGCGCCCCGCTACACCAATGCGGCGCTCGGCGAGCTCGTCGTCACCCGCGCCGGCGGCAAGACCGTCTTCGACGTCGGCGAATGGAAGAGCGAGGTCGGCTCACGCAAGAACCCGGACGGAACGATCTCGTTCATCACGATCGCGCCTGGCATCATCGGAATCGAACTCGCAGTCGGCAGCGGCGCGAAGCGCACACTGGTGCTTCGCGATGCGCAGCACGAGTACGTGTTCGAAGAGAAATAGCGCCAGCCACGCGCCCGCGCGAAGTCAGCCTCCGGCGCTGAGCTTCAAGACCGCCCCTGCACCGGGCAACGTCACGAACACGTCGGAGTCCACCACGGCGATCGTACCCGGCGCCTTCAGCCCGGCCGCCAGCAGAACGGGGTCTCCCGCCGCGCCGACGTTCTTCCGGTAGACGGAATAAGTGCCCGTTCCGGCGTCCCCGATGGCGGCGACCCACGCGACGTACGGGCCGGAGGCAGCCAGCGCGACGACTCCCTTCGCCGCGCAGACGAAGGTGAACTTGTCGAGATCGTCACTGGAGAAGATCTGCTCGTCGCCCGCCGCGAACACGCGGTTCGAGTCGCCGGACGCCATGAGCGTCACCGCCTTGGGCCCGGAGCTGGGCGTGCCGACGGTGCATTGGGTGCACACGCCATCGTCGTAGACGCGCGTGATCGGTCCGCTCTGCGCGATGCCGACGAAGATGGAGGTCGCCGACGATTGCGCGGTCTGCATCACGATTGGCCCCGTTCCGCCCTCGAGCCCCAGACCTTGGGCGAGAACGCGAACGTTCTGTCCTTGTTCGTCGCGCACGGTCAACGTGCCACCCGAGAAGAGGTAGAACCGCGGCGCCGGTGCGCCGGCCTCTCCTGCGTCCGCGCTACCGCCGTCGCTCGGGGCGAGCCAAACCAGCGCGGCGGCCACAGCGGCGGCCGTCGGATCCACGAAGCCCTGAAACGCAGGCAGGTGGAGGCCGACGAGCCCCGGGTCCCCGAGCCAGGCGAACGAACCACTGCGGGCGACGAGCGAGCGAACGGGCCCCGGCAGCTCGAGCGGCTGGCCCGCGGCGTCGAGAGTCGCCACCACCGCACTCCCGTCGAGCCCACGCAGGCGCGAGACGCTTCCGTCGCCGCTGGACTCCAGGGCGCTGACCAGCGTGACGTGAGAGGTCGTCGCAATGGCCTGAAGTTCGCCCTGGCTCACGGGGAGCGTCTCACAATTCGTGGCGAGGCACTGATAGGGCGGTCCATCGGTGACGCCGCCGTCTCCCGCCGTGCCCCCTGCCCCACCCGTGGCCGACGCGCCGCCCGAGCTCGCGTCGCTGCCCGCGCTCCCACCGCTGGGCACGCCACCCGAACCGCCCGTCCCACCCGCCGCGCCCGCATCGCTCTGGGCGGGAGCGCCCACCTTGGTGAAGTCGTCGCCGATCAGGCAGCCGCCGTAGCCAGCGAGGACCAAGAAGAGAGGCAGAAACGAGACGCGCCCGTGTCTCATGCTCAGAATCGACCTCTCACGCGCGCGAACCCGGGCCCGAAGTCTGCGCCAACCTGCACGCTCTTCTTGCCGTCGTCGAGCAGCAGCCACGTGATGCCACTCGCCACACTGACGGCTCCCACCACGAAGCCGACGCTCGAGACCGTGCGCCAGCGGTCGAAAGCGTCGACGTCGTCGTGCAGCTCCGGCGGGCACTTCTTGTCTTTGCAGCCGTCTTCGAGCGTCGACTTCTCGTCGAGCGCCAATGCGCCCGCGACGCCGCCCACCAGAATGCCAGCGCCCCCGACCCCGATCAGGACCCAGGGGAGCGGGCTACGTGTCGCAGCAGGCGCGCGTGCCGGTGTGGCCCGATCCGGTGCTGACCCGGTGGCGGCTGGCGCGGCACCTATGTGGCCGTCCGACTCGGCGAGCAAGCGTGGAATCGAGACACGCAAGGGCACGGAGCCGGCTCGCGGTTTCACGCGTGTCTTCCACTCGAGGTAGCCGGGCGCAGAAGCGCTGAGCTCCACCTCGCCGGGGTCCACCGGCATCGCGGTCCCCCACGCGGCGCGGCCTACCTCCACTCCGCTGCGCCGCACGACGAGCCCCGGCAGGCGGCTGTCTTCCGGGACATCGACGCTGAGGTAGCTGAGCTTGGGTTCGAGCGCCCGAGCGCGCGCCGTAGCGTGGTCCGCGCGCGCCGTTTGGCCCTGCGCTCGGGACTCGGACGCGACGTCCTTGAACCGCGTCCAGGCGCTCGCGAACTTGCCGAGCCCTTCGTAGCAGACCGCCAGTTGGAACAGCGTGCCGACACCCGGATCGAGGCGTTGGCTCTCCTCGAGCAGGGGGCAGGCCTCGGCGAAGTCCTTCACCGCCATCCGCTCTTTGGCGCGGTCGAACAGCACTTGAGCCGAGGCGCCGTCGGCCGGCGATTGGGCCGAGCACGGCTTCGCGAACGCGACGCCGAGAGAAGCCGCGACGGCCACCCAGGCCACTCGAGACGTGGAGGTCACTTTCTTCCCTCGAACAGTTGATCCCCGGTCGGCGCCGTCGGCACCGACGCCTTCGCGCCCGGACGCGTGGAGCTCGGCAGCGGTTTGGGTTTGGGCGCGAGCTCCACCGCGGCAGCTTCGCTGGCCTTGGGCGGCGGCGGCCGTGCAGGTTCGACTTCGGGAGGCGCGGAGCTCGCCGCCGGAAGTAGACTCGGTGCACTCGACGGAACGACCCGTACCGTTTCCGGGTTCGCTGCACCCGACTGCCCTCGCGCGAAGACCAGTCCGGCCAAGACGAGGACCGCGCCGCCAGCCAGCGCCCACGGCCATTTCGGCGCGTGCCCCGCACGAGGGCCTGGCGCCGTTCCGGCAATGGATTGGGCAGGCACCTCGGGCGGGGCCTCCACGCCGAGCGTGACGTGAATGGGAAACGCCACGGTTTCGGCGAGCTCGCCGCCCTTCTCGCTCGGTGCCTTGGCAGTGACGTCAGCTGCGCCCTCGAGGGCATCTCCGAGCTCTCGGCAGAAGTCGCGGGCCGACTGGAAGCGCAGGTCGGGACTGCGCGCGAGGGCACGGGCAAACCACGCGTCGAACCTCTCCGGCAGCGCGAAGAACTTCGAAGGGACGGGGATCGGGTCGGAGCATATCTTGAGTAGCAAGTCGCCGAGGCTCTCCCCCGAGAACGGCCGAAACCCGGTGAGGCATTCGTACGCGATCACGCCCATCGCCCAAAGATCGGTTCGGTGATCGACACGCTTGTCCCCGCGAGCCTGCTCGGGACTCATGTAGTAGGGCGTGCCGAGGAGCGTCCCCGAGCGCGTCTCGACGGCGATTTCCTGGACGCGAGAGGTGTGCTTCGCGATACCGAAGTCCAACACCTTGACGACCTCTTGCTCCCCTTCCCGCACGAGGAAGACGTTCTCCGGCTTGAGATCGCGATGCACGATGCCGGCGCCGTGCGCGAGGGTCATGGCCCGCCCCACCTGGGTCATGATGTCGACGGTCTCTCGCGCCGGGAGGCGCTGCTCGCGCGCCAGTCGGTCGGCCAGCGATTCCCCCTGCAAGAGCTCCATGGCGATGAAAGGCGTGTCCCCGTCGACCCCGTGGTCGAGGATCTGCACCACGTGGGTGCTGCGGAGGGAGGCGGCAGCTTGGGCCTCGCGCTCGAAGCGCTGAATGGCCTCTTGGCTGCCAACCAGCTCGCCATCGATGCGCTTGAGGGCGATGGGGGTCTTGAGCGAAAGGTGCTCGGCGCGCCACACGGACCCCATGCCCCCTTGGCCGAGGCGCGCCACCAACCGATAGCGCTCCGCAACCGTGTGACCGACTTCCCAATCCATGGCGGGCAGCGACGCCTTCACGCTAGCGGACCCCGCGGCCAGAGCAAGTGCGGGAGGAAGCGCGAGCCGTGGCGAGGACTTCACGGTAAGATCTG